>JAEEGF010405164.1_pt1 | contig 19146 bp, 16 predicted proteins | sample 9134171 | NCBI WGS metagenome assembly JAEEGF01 (sample SAMN16246542, study PRJNA631951) | gut metagenome | biome: gut microbiome; feature: rumen; material: AP-attached | host: Bos | place: Iran: Karaj | collected 2018-10
CTTGTCGGAAGGTCCCCCTCATCCGTCTCGCTGCGCTCGACACCTTCTCCCCAAAGGGGCGAAGGCTCTGTCGGAGCCCTGGCAAGCTGGCCGCACCGCCGCTTCCGTCCTACGCCCTCCTGACTGGTCACTGGTGACTGGTCACTCACTGACCACTCGCATTCCGCAGGGCTGAACTGTTACTGAAAAAAACGCAAGAATCCGAGCACAAGAAAAAAACGCTTGCGTTTCCGGCGCCGGCATACTATAATATAAAAGTTTCAAAGAATCATTGGAAGAGAGCCTGCGACAGGCTTCCCATAAAAGTGAGGCATAATTATGGTGCGCAACAGATCACAGAAAATCAAATCCTTTTTCCAGAAAGGCAAAAGGGTTCATCTGGTCGGCATCGGCGGCGTCTCGATGCGGCCCCTGGCGCTGGTGCTCCGGGATCGCGGGCTGGAGATCTCCGGCTCGGATATGAACGCCTCCGTCTCGACCGACGAGCTGATCGCGAAAGGCATCCGCGTCTTCATCGGCCACCGGGCGGAAAACATCGAGGGCGCGGACTGCATCATCCGCACCGCCGCGGCGCGGAACGACAATCCCGAGATCGCCGCCGCCCGCGCAAAGGGCATCCCCGTCTTTGAGCGGGCCGAGGCCTGGGGCGTGATCATGCAGGAATACCGGAACGCGATCTGCATTGCGGGTACGCACGGCAAGACCACGACGACGGGCATGGTGACGCATATCTTCATGGAGGCGCAGCGGGACCCGACCGTGATGATCGGCGGCTATCTGCCTCTGCTCCATGCGGGTCACCGCGTCGGACAGGGCGATACGATCATCGCCGAGAGCTGCGAATACTGCAACTCCTTCCACAACTTCTTCCCCACCGTTGCGGTCATCAACAACATTGAGGAGGACCATCTGGACTTCTTCAAGGATCTGGCCGACATTCAAAAATCCTTCCGCCGCTTTGCCGAGCTGATCCCGTCCGACGGCGTGCGGATCGCCAACGGCGACGACGCCAACACCCGCGAGGCGCTGGCAGGGCTGGAATACCGGACCTTCGGTCTCGGCACGCAGAACGACGTCCACCCGGAGAACGTCTCCGACGACTGGCGGAGCTTCGACGTGATCTGCGGCGGAGCATTCTACGCCCACGTGGATCTGCAGGTCTACGGCAGGTTCAACACGATCAACGCGCTCGGCGCCTGCGCCGTCGCATGGACGATGGGCGTGGACGGCGAAACCGCGGCCCGCGGCCTGCACAGCTTCCGCGGCGCAGGGCGGCGCATGGAATTCAAGGGCACCTGCGGCGGCGCGGACGTGTACGACGACTACGCCCACCATCCCCACGAGGTTCGGGCCATGCTGGAGGCCGTCAAGACGATGGGCTACGACCGGATCGTGCTGGCCTTCCAGCCGCACACCTACAGCCGGACCCGCGCCCTGTTCCGGGACTTCGTTGAGGTTCTGAAGCTCGCCGACCAGCTCGTGCTGGCGGAGATCTACGCGGCCCGCGAGCAGAACACCATCGGCATTCATTCCAGCGATCTCGCCGCCGAGATCCCCGGCTCGGTCTGCTTTGAGACCCTGCCCGAGGTGGCGGACTATCTCCGCTCCATCGCAAAGCCGGGCGACATCATCCTGACCGTCGGCGCAGGCGACATCTACAAGGCCGGCGAGGCGATCTGCGACCAGGCGTAAGCCCAGGCTCCTGTCATTCATTTGTATTTTTAAGAAAAGAGGCATCTTTTATGACGAAAATCGACATTTTCTCCGGCTTTCTCGGCGCGGGCAAGACGACGCTGATCAAGAAGCTGATCTCCGAGGCGTACAAGGGTGAAAACCTGGTGCTGATCGAAAACGAGTTCGGCGAGATCGGCATTGACGGCGGGTTCCTCAAGGACGCCGGCATCCAGATCACGGAGATGAACTCCGGCTGCATCTGCTGCACCCTCGTCGGCGACTTCGGTACTGCGCTGAAGCAGGTCATTTCCCAGTACCACCCCGACCGCATTCTGATCGAGCCCTCCGGCGTCGGCAAGCTCTCCGACGTCATGGTCGCCGTGGAGAAGGCCGTCAAGGGCGAAGCCGAGCTCGGCGCGACCGTCGCCGTGGCTGACGCGACCAAGGTCAAGCTCTACATGAAGAACTTCGGTGAGTTCTACAACAACCAGATCGAGACCGCCGGCTGCATCGTGCTCAGCCGCACCCAGAGCGTGAAGGAAGAAAAGCTCAAGGCCGCCGTGGAGCTGATCCGCGCGCACAACGACCACGCCACGCTGGTCACGACCCCCTGGGACGAGCTGACCGGCGCCCAGCTCAAGGAGGCCATGGAGTCCAACCCGACGCTGGACGACATGATGCAGGAGCTGATCGCCGCCCACGAGCAGGAGGAAGCCGAGCACGAGGCGGAGCATCATCACCATCACGATGAGCACGAGCATCACCACGACCACGACGAGCACGAGCATGACCACGACGAACACGACCACTCCCACTGTGACCACGAACACGGCTACTGCGAGCACGAGCATCATCACGATCACGACGAGCACGAGCATGACCACGACGAGCACGACCACGACGAGCACGAGCATCACCATCATCACCATCACCACGCCGACGACGTGTTCACCTCCTGGGGCCGCGAAACGGCCAAGACCTTCACCGAGGATGAGATCCGCGCGGATCTCAAGGCGCTGGACAACGCGCTGGAATACGGCATCATCCTCCGCGCGAAGGGCATCGTGCCTGCGGCGGACGGACGCTGGATCCACTTTGACCACGTGCCCGGCGAGATCGACGTGCGTTACGGCGCGGCTGACGTGATCGGCAAGCTCTGCGTGATCGGCTCCAAGATCGACGAGGCTGCGATCGCCGAGCTGTTCGGCGTGTAAACGGAGGAAGCCATGCCCATTCCGGTCTATACCTTTACCGGCTTTCTGGATTCCGGTAAAACGAAATTCATCCAGGAGACCCTGGAGGACGAGCGCTTCAACTCCGGCGAACGCACGCTGCTTCTGATCTGCGAGGAGGGCGAGGAGGAGTACGATCCTTCGACCTATCCCCACAAGGCCGTGTATCCGGAGGTCATCGATCAGGAGACCGTCACCACCGAGGAGCTGGACGCCCTGCAGAAAAAGCATCACGCCCAGCGCGTGATCCTGGAGCTGAACGGGATGCAGATGATCGTCCCCTTCTACCAGAAAATGCCCCGGGACTGGGAGCTGGCGCAGGAGGTCATGTTTGCCGACGCGACCACGATCCTGGGCTACAACGCCAACATGCGCTCCCTCGTCGTGGACAAGCTCTCCGGTGCGGAGATGGTCGTCTACAACCGTATGGAGAAGACCGCCGACAAGATGCCCCTGCACAAGCTGGCGCGGGCGCTGAACCGCCGGATCGACATCGTCTACGACTACACCGACGGAACGACGGAATTTGACGACATCCCCGATCCCCTGCCCTTCGATCTGAACGCCCCGGTGGTGGAGATCCAGGACGACGACTACGCCCTGTTCTACCGCGACGTCACCGAGGAGCCGAAGAAATACGACGGCAAGATCATCCGCTTCAAGGGCCAGGTCGCCCGGCTCAAGAGCGACAAGCCCGGCATGTTTGCCCCGGGCCGCTTCGTGATGACCTGCTGCGAGGCCGATATTCAGTTCATGGGTCTGCCCTGCAAGTGGGCGGACTGCCGCAAGCTGGAAATGCGCTCCTGGGTCACCGTTCAGGCCAAGGTCCAGGTCAAGCACCATCCCCTGTTCAAGGGCGTCGGCCCGATCCTGAACGCCATCGACGTCACCCCCGCCTCCGCTCCGAAGCAGGAGGTCGCAACCTTCTGAGTATTTCAGCGCGCCGGACTCCGCTCCGGCGCGCTGATTTTCGGTTTGTCCGCGAGAAAAAGCCCGGAAGGGCTTGTTTCCTGGCCGGCTTTGTGCTAAAATATCTTTAACTACGATCCGGTCAACGACCCGGCAAATACAGAAAGGCAGGTTCCAGATATGGAATACCACTACAATTTTGACCATCCGGCCTCCCGCCTGGGGACCGATTCCTTCAAATGGGACGTCAAGGAAAACGAGCTGCCGATGTGGGTGGCGGACATGGACTTTGAGGCGCCGCCGGAAATCCTGGACGCCCTCCGCGCCCGTCTGGACCACGGCATCTTCGGCTATCCCAAGCTCACCGACGACTGGTATCAGAGCTATATCGACTGGTGGAAAAACCGCCACGGTCTGACCATCGAGAAGGACTGGCTTCTGTTTTCGGGCGGCATCGTGGGAACCGTTGCCTCCCTGATCCGGCGGCTGACCGCCCCCGGCGAGAACGTCCTGCTGATGACCCCGGCCTACAACGCGTTCCTGTATATCATCGCAGAGAACGGACGCAATATCGCGGAAAACCGGCTGATCTATGACGGAAACGACTATTCCATCGACTGGGAGGATCTGGACAAGAAGCTGGCCGATCCGAACACGAATCTCTTCCTGCTCTGCAACCCCCACAACCCCATCGGACGGATCTGGGACCGCGAGACGCTCTCGCGGATCGGCGCGATGTGCAAGCAGCACAGCGTGATCGTCATTTCCGACGAGATCCACTGCGACCTGACCGAGCCGGGCAAGCGCTACGTGCCCTTCGCCACGGTGGACGAGACCTGCCGGGAAATCAGTCTGACCTGTCTGGCTCCGACCAAGGCCTTCAATCTGGCCGGCATCCACACCTCTGCGTCCTTCTCGTCCAACCCCGTTCTGCGGGCGAAGGCGGCGTCCGCCTTCTCTCTGGACGGGATCTCCTCCCCGAACGTCTTCTCCGTGCCCGCCACGGTGGCGGCCTTTACGAAGGGCGAGCGCTGGCTGGACGAGGCCTGCGCCTATATCTGGGAGAATCGCCGGATGATCCGCGACTTCCTGGCCAAGGAGCTGCCGATGATCCACTTCGTTCCCGGCGAGGCCACCTATCTGCTGTGGGTGGACGTCTCTGCGGTCACGGACAACGTAGAGGATTTCTGCAAACGCCTGCGCGCAGAGACCGGTCTGTTCGTGACCCCGGGCACGGCCTACGGCAAGCCCACGGGCGAGGGCTTCTTCCGCTGGAATCTCGCCTGCCCGCACGCTTACGTGCAGGACGCGCTGGGTCGGCTGAAGCAATTCGTGACCGCACATTCCTGATCCATCTCTGATTCCATCAGTTAGGAGGAGCAACCATGCTGAATGAGGACGGAAAACTGCTGATTGGCGTGGGTGAAACGCCGGTCTGTCTTCTGCCCCGGATGGCGAACCGGCACGGGCTGATTTCCGGCGCGACCGGAACCGGCAAGACGATCACGCTCAAGGTGATGGCGGAATCCTTTTCCGCCCTGGGCGTTCCGGTCTTTCTGGCGGACGTCAAGGGCGATCTGGCGGGCTGCTGCCGGACCGGCGAACGGACCGAGGCCATCGACCGGCGGCTGACCGCGATGGGTCTCGACCCCGAGTCCTTCCGCTATCAGCCCTTCCCGGTCCGGTTCTGGGACGTTTACGGGGAGATGGGCCATCCCGTGCGCACGACCGTCAGCGAGATGGGCGCGCCCCTGCTCTCCCGTCTGCTCGATCTGACCGCCGTGCAGGAGGGCGTACTGACCATCGTATTCCGCGTTGCGGATGAAAAGGGCTGGCTGCTCTCCGATCTCAAGGATCTGCGGGCGATGGTCAACTACGTGACGGAGCACGCCGACGAATACCGCAGCGAATACGGCAACGTATCCAAGCAGTCCGCCGGTGCGATCCAGCGCTCCCTGCTCCAGTTGGAGGACGCAGGCGGCGACCTCTTTTTCGGAGAGCCGGACATTGAGCTGAGCGACTGGTTCCAAACCGACGACAAGGGCAAGGGTTATATCAACATCCTGCACTGCGAGCGTCTGTACCGCTCTCCCCTGCTCTACGCAACCTTCCTGCTCTGGCTGCTGGCGGAGCTCTTTGAGCAGCTTCCCGAGGTGGGCGACCCCGAGCAGCCGAAGCTGGTCTTCTTCTTCGATGAGGCGCATCTGCTCTTTGACGACGCGCCGAAGGCCCTGGTGGACAAGGTGGAGCAGGTCGTCCGCCTGATCCGTTCCAAGGGCGTTGGCGTATTCTTCATCACCCAGCGGCCCTCCGATGTGCCCGACTCCGTTCTGGCCCAGCTCGGCAACAAGGTCCAGCACGCCCTGCGGGCCTACACGCCCGCCGAGCAGAAGGCCGTCCGCGCCGCCGCGCAGGGCTTCCGCGCAAACCCGGCCTTCGATACGCAGGACGCGATCATGGATCTCGGCACCGGCGAGGCTCTGGTCAGCTTCCTGGACGAAAAGGGTCGTCCCTCCGTCGTGGAGCGGGTGACGATCCTGCCGCCGCAGTCGCTGATGGGGCCGATCGACGAGCGCAGACGAAGCGCTGAGCTCTCCTACGACGAGCTGTACGGGAAATACGAGACCCCCGTGGACCCGGAATCTGCCTATGAGATCATAACCGCAGACCGCGAGGCCGCCGCGAAGGCGGAGGCCGAGGCACAGGCGGCAAAGGAGCGGGAAAAGCTCGAACAGCAGAAGGAAAAAGAGAAAAAGGCGACCTCCAAGCGGCGGACCTCCGCCGGGCGGAAGGTGGCAAACTCTGCTCTGAACGCCGTGGGGCGCGAGGTGGGCCGAAGCTTCACCCGAGGCCTGCTCGGTACGCTCAAAAAGTGGTTCTGACGGCAAAGAATGACAAGACCGCCGGCCTGTTGGCCGGCGGTCTTGTCTGCACGGATCAGACCGTTTTCTCCTTCGGGACCGTGCCGTCGTTATCCACCTGCTTGCCGTAGACGACGAAGCGGGTGAAGAGGAATTCGGTCACAAAGTTCAGGAGCATCGTGAGGATCTGGACCAGGTTGCCGTTCCAGCCGCATTGCTTCACGAGCCAGTCGCCGCCGATCGTAGACAGCGGAGTGAAGACGCAGTAATAGCCAAAGACCTTTGCCATTGCAACCGGCACGTTCGCCGCCGAGTGGAAGGTGAATTTCCGGTTGACGGTGAAGTTATAGACCACCGAAAGCGCAAGCGAGATCAGGTAGGAGGGCCAGTAGTCCCAATGCAGGACGTTGTACATCAGCAGGAAGGTTCCCTCCTGGATCAGACCGGCGGAGATCGAAAAAAGGGTGAACTTCAGGGTTCGGATCAGTTCCTTGCGCTTGTTGGTCATAGCATCGCATCCTTTTTCATTTTATGCTTTCTTTTTTCGGAGAAATATGGTATTCTGACAGAGGGGTGATCCTATGTCGAGATCGGAAAACCAGAAGCTGAAGCTGCTGGTCATCAAGGAATATCTGGAGCGCAACACCGACGAAAACCACTACGCCACTCTGGCCGAGCTGACCGCCTGGCTGGAGCAGAAGGGCATCACGGCGGAGCGCAAGAGCATCTACCGGGATCTGGAATGCCTGGAGGAATTCGGCTGCGACATTCTGCGCAGGACGGGCAAGAACGCCGCCTATGCGATCGGGTCGAGGACCTTCGACCTGCCGGAGCTCAAGCTGCTGGCGGACGCCGTGCTTTCCTCCAAGTTCCTGACGGAAAAGAAATCCAGCCAGCTCCTGCAAAAGCTCGGCACGCTCACCAGCCGCCACCAGGCCGTGGCGCTGCGGCGGTCGATGGTGGTCAGCGGCAGGGTGAAGTCCATGAACGAGAGCGTGTTTTACAACGTGGACGACGTTCATCAGGCGATCCTGGCCGACAGCCAGATCACCTTCCGCTACTTTGAGTGGGACCGAGAAAAACAGCGGGTCTACCGCAAGGGCGTCCGCACGGCCAGCCCCTACGCGCTCTGCTGGGACGATGAAAACTATTATATGATCGCCTACACCGAGGAGCACGGGATCACGCACTTCCGCGTGGACAAAATGACCGGCATCAAGCAGACCGGAACGCCCCGCGTACAGAACGAGCAGACCCGCTCCATCGACCTGGCCGCCTACGGCAAGCAGGTATTCGGGATGTTCAACGGCGAGCCGGTGCGGGTACGGATGCGGTTTGAAAACGCGCTCGCGGGCGTGGTCATCGACCGCTTCGGCAAGGACGTCATGCTGATCCCCGACGGACCGGATCACTTCGTCTGCACGGCGGACGTGAAGATCTCTCCCCTGTTCTACAGTTGGATCGCCGGCTTCGGCCCGCGCGTGCGTCTGCTCTCTCCGGAGCGGGTCGCAGAAGGCTTCCGGGACCATCTCCGGCGGATTCTGGCGGTCTATGACGCAGAGACTTAATGCTCCTCCATCAGCGTGATCATCTCTAAGACCGGGAGCGGAACGTAGGCGGAGATGTCCTTGTGATAGCCGTGCAGCTCCTTGACCATCGTGGAGGAGACCGCGATGTTGTTGGCGCGGAAATAGACGTATTCGAGGTCGGGGTTGATCAGCTTATTGACCGCAGCCACGTTTTCCTCGTAGTTGTAATCCATGTTGTTGCGAAGGCCGCGGATCATATAGTCCGCGCCGAAGAGCTTCGCAAATTCCGCGACCAGGCCCTCCCAGACGCAGACCTCGCAGTTCGTGATCCCGTTGTCCCGTATGGTGCGGCGCATGGCCTCTGCCATTTCGGAGGCGGGGAAGCTGCGGCGTTTTTCGGAATTGACGCCGATGACCACAAAGACGTGGTCGAAGATGTCGGCGGATTTCTTCACCATGTCCAGATGACCGTTGGTGAAGGGATCGAAGGAGCCGGGGTAGATTGCTGTTCTTGCCATGTTTGCTTCCTTTCGTGGAGTATCACACGGGCGCCGCTTGCTGCGGCGTCTGCTGTTTTTTCGGCGGGATCATCGGATTCCAGCGCCCGTACCGGCAATAGAGGACGAACAGGATACAGAGCAGGACGTTATGCCCGATCATGCAGGCCCAGGCGGAGACCAGTCCGAGGCGGAAGAAGTGGGTACAGATCCAGGTGCCGAGGATGCGCACGCCCCACATGCCCGCCACGTTGAAGATGAACGGCGCACGGGTCTTGCCCGCGCCCATCAGCATGCCCTCCAGCACGATGGAAACGCCGTAGATCGGCTCGGAGACCGCCACCATGCGCAGGACCGTACTGCCAAGGCGGATGACTTCCGGGTCGGAGGAGAAGACGCGGACCATCTGCGGGGCAAAGGCAAAGAGGAGTCCGCCGGAAACGATCATCATGCCGACCTCAAGCGCTGTGATGAGCGCGGTCAGATCCCGCAGACGCTCGCGGTCACGGGCGCCGATGGCGTTGCCGGTCAGCGTGGCGGCAGCAGCCTGCATGCCGTAGCCGGGGATGTAGAAGGCAGATTCCACGGTATTTGCGACGGTATGCGCCGCAGTGGAAAGGTCTCCGAGCGCATTGATCATGGAGGCAAAGACCACGTAGCCGAGGGACGTGGCAAAGCGCTGGAGCATATTCGGCAGGGCGATCCGCATACAGGGCCGCAAAACGGTCCAGTCGGGGCGGATCGAACGGCCGCGCGGCGAGACCGAGCGATGGCGGAACAGGGCGACCGTGATGGCCACGCCGCCGAAGACGAAGGAGATTGCGCTGGCCAGGGCAGCGCCGGTCACGCCGAGCCCCGCGCCCCAGACGGTCATGCGCAGGCCGAAGACGGAGATCGTCCGCGTCGGATAGATCAGGAAGAAGTTCAAAACGACGTTGATCAGATTGACGCCCAATCCAATGCGCATCGGCGTTTTGGTATCGCCTGCGGCCCGGAGGACCGTGCCGAAGATCGTGGTAGCGGTCCGGGCCAGCATGGGCATGTAGAGGATCCGGAAGTAGCGCGCGGCAAGCGGCTGCAGCCCCGGCTCCACCTGCATCCAGGCAGGCACGAAATCGGAAAGACCGACCGTGAGGACCGTAAAAAACCCGCCTGTCACCAGGACGGCAAGGACGGATTGTGCGGAGACGCGCCTGGCGCGTTCGCCGTCCTTTGCTCCGAGCGCCTGGGAGATGGCGGCCAGGAAGCCGATGCCAAAGGCATAGATCGTACTGCCGACCAGCCAGTTGACCGTGGTGGTGGAGCCGACCGCAGCCGTGGCGTCCGTGCCAAGCCGGCCGACCATTGCCGTGTCGATGTACTGGACGGCGGTCTGCATAAGTTCTTCGAGCATCGTGGGCCAGGCCAGGGCAAAGACCACCGGCAGCAGGGCGCGATAGCGGGATCGGGCAGATGCGTGTATCATGCGATTCCCCCCGGTTTTATCAGATTTGATCGTATACCTCCGGGCAGACCTCGCGGACCTTTTCGCGGATGGCGAGCAGATCCAGGAAGGTCTCCGGGCGGCGGGAGAGGTCGCGGAGCAGAGCAGAGGGATGGTAGATGGACGTATACCACACACCGTCCCGGCAGACCCATTGGCCGTGCCGACGGGTGATGCGATAGTCGGGCTCGATCAGCACGCCGGCGGCGATCCTGCCCAGGCAGATCACGAGCTTCGGTCTGAGCAGACGCATCTGCTCATAGAGCCAACCGACGCAGGCCTCCTGCTCCTCCGGCTTCGGGTCGCGGTTGCCGGGCGGCCGGCATTTGACGATATTGGCGATATAGCAGTTCCCGCGGCCCAGGTCAACGATGGAAAGCATCTCGTCCAGAAGCTGACCCGCAGCGCCCACGAAGGGCTCTCCCTGCAGATCCTCCTGCTGACCGGGTCCCTCGCCCACGAACAGGACGGGACTGGTCTGCAGGCCGACGCCGAAGACCAGCTTATGCCTGGTCTTCCCCAGCTCGCAGCGCTGACAGCCCTCGCAGGCCGCGCGCAGGCTCTCCCAATCGCCGCTCATCGGCGGCTGTCCCTCTGGTTCATAGCCTGGCGGCGGGCGGCGCGCTCGCGCTTTTTCCGGAGCTCCCGGCGGCGAAGCGCGCGGAAGGCCGCGTTGCGCAGGACCAGGATCAGGAAGAGACCGGCCAGGATGAGAACCGGAACGTACCAATAGTGCAGGATCTTCTGGAAGGTTGACCGTTCCCGGAGCGGCTTGTCCGTGCCGGTGATGTCGGTGATCACCTTTTCGACCTCCTTGACCTGGACGTCGGTCAGCGTGATCAGGTCGGTTTCGCCGGCCAGCTCGCCGTCATAGTACATCCGCAGACTGCCGACCTTCTGCCCCTTATTCAGCGGAGCCACAAGCTGCTTCCCGTCCTCGGAGGTCGCCTTGGGGTCGAGACTGTAGTCGTAGGTGACAAGCTCGCGGTCATAGTCCTTGGGCAGCAGGCAGTTGATATCCGAGGCAGGGATCAAAACAACGCCCCGGTCATCGTCCGCAAACTGGACCTTTGCGGGGATGGCGGGAAAAACCTGATCCCCGCCGAAGGCCAGCTTGGCGTACGCGAAGTTATCGAAGCCGTAGATGAACAGACGCTTGGCCTGAACGAAGCTGTCGTAGCGGGTGGAGCCGTCGGACATCATCAGCGTATCCGCGCCCATGATGATGCACAGCAGATCCAGATTGCCGTCGGTGGCGCGGGAGATCACACAGCGGCCCGCGGCGCTGGTGTAGCCCGTCTTGATGCCGCTTGCCTTGTCGTAGTAGTAGGTATAGTAGTTGTTATCGTCGGAGAGATAGCGGTTGCCGTCCGCCAGGATCAGATAGTTGGTCGTGGTCAGCCGCTTTGCGTCGCTGAGATTCGTCGCCGGGACGGTATACTCCGCCGTGGAGGTGATCTCGCGGAAGGTCTCGTAGGTCAGCGCCTGACGGGTGATGATGCTCATATCGCGGGCCGTGGTGTAGTGGCTGGAATCGTGCAGGCCGTGCGGATTGGCAAAATGCGTTCCCGTGCAGCCCAGCGACTTAGCGGTCTCGTTCATCATGTTCACGAAATCCGGGACGCTGCCGCCCACGGCCTCGGCGATCACGTTCGCAGCCTCGTTGGAGGACACGACCATCAGATAATACAGGCAGTTGCGCAGAGACATGGTCTCGCCCACCTTCAGGCGCACGATGCCGCCCGCATCCGCGATGCCCTCCACGGCGGCCTCGCTGACCGTGACCTTCATGGTATCCAGCACGTCGCCCGCGTATTTGAGGGCGACGAGGCAGGTCATGATCTTGGTCAGACTGGCCGGGTAGACGGTTTCCTCTGCGTTTTTGGCATAGACTACGATGCCGGAATTCAGCTCCAGCAGCAGGGCGGTATCGCAGCCCGCGTTGTATTCCGGCGCATCGTCCAGCAGGTTTACGCGGTATTCGGAAGGGTCGTCGGCCCAGGGGACCTCGGTGGACGCGGCGGTGCTCTCCGTCTGATCGTTTGCAGCCCATGCGGACATGGCAAGCGCAGAGGTCAGCAGGACCAGAGCCAGCAGCAGGGATAATACTTGAATCTTTTTCATAGAAAACTCCATTTTTTGCGAAAACATGGATTGCCCTGCCGCGGGACTCTGTGCTATAATAGCAGGGGATGCCATGATGCGTGAAACTTCTTCACGTAGATTATACCAGAAATTCTCCGTATGTCAACGGAAAGGACAAAAGGAAAATGAAAATTGGAATCGTAGACGACGAGGAGCTGCTGGTCAAGGGAATCAGCTATAATCTGGAGAGCGAGGGCTATGAGGTCGTGGTCGGAAGCGACGGGGCCCAGGCCGTGCAGATGGCAGCAGACCCGGAGCTCGGACTGCTGATCCTGGACGTGATGATGCCCGTCATGGACGGGCTGGAGGCCTGCCGCCGGATCCGCAGGTTCTCGGACGTGCCGATCATCATGCTGACGGCGAAGACCGAGGATATGGACAAGCTGCTCGGCTTTGACCACGGCGCGGACGACTATCTGACCAAGCCCTTCAACATTCTGGAGCTCAAGGCGCGGATCCGGGCGATCCTGCGCCGCAGCGGCAGACAAAGCGCCGAGAGCCGGATCACCCGCGGCCCGATCACCCTCGATCCGCAGAGCCGGAACACCTATAAAAACGGCGTTCCGGTGGAGCTGACCGCGAAGGAATTCGACCTGGTGGAGCTGCTGATGCGGAACCCGAACCGCGTCTATTCCCGGGAAAAGCTGCTTGACATCATCTGGGGCGACGACTACCGCAGCGATATCCGTACCGTGGACGTGCATATCCGCCGAATCCGCGAAAAGCTGGAGCAAAACCCCGCCGTTCCGGTTCACATCATGACAAAGTGGGGAGTTGGATACTATTTTAAGGCATAGTGAAAATCGCAAGTCCGCCCCCCGCCGGGGACGCTTCGCCGATTTTATCCGCAGCTCGCAGCTTCGTCACGCAGCCGCCTACGTCCTGATTACCTTCGTCGGTCTGCTGCTGTTGAACCTCTACGCGCCGATGGCGATCCGAAACCTGCTCTTTTCCTCGCAGCGGACCGCCATGACCGACAAAGCCCAGCTCATGGCTGCCAGCTTTTCCAGCTACGAGCATCTGGACGCCGAAACCGTGCGCGAGGTGGTTCACTCGGTCAACGATCTGCACACGACGCGCCTGCTGGTGACGGACCCGGACGGGCGATGCCTCTATGATTCCCAGACGACCGGCTCGGCGGAGGGAAAGCTGACGCTCTTTCCCGAGATCGCGGAGGCTCTGTCCGGAACGGACGTGGTCTACACGCGGTACAAGAACGATCTGTTCACCAGCAAGGCAGCCATGCCTCTGATGGCCTACAACCGGCTGATCGGCGCGATCTATCTGCTGGAAAACGACCGGGATCAGGCGGAGCTGCTGTCCAGCCTGCAAAAGACCCTGTTCTGGATCTCGGTGGGCATCGAAGCCCTGATCATTCTGCTCTCCATGCTGTTTTCCATGCTGTTTTCCAAGCGGATGCGGAACGTCCTGCAATCGGTACAGCGGCTGGACGATGGGGATTATTCCGTGCGCCTGCCCAGCCGCGGAAACGACGAGGTCGCCCGGCTCGGCAAGGCCTTCAACGACCTGGCGCAGCGGCTCAAGCAGTCGGAGGACGTACGAAAGCAGTTCGTTTCCAACGCCTCGCACGAGCTCAAGACGCCCCTGGCTTCCATCAAGCTGCTTGCGGACTCCATCCTGCAAAACGAGATGGACCAGGCGACGACGAAGGAATTCGTATCGGACATCGGCAGCGAGGCCGACCGTCTGACCCGTCTTTCGGCCAAGCTGCTGGAGCTGACGCGGCTCGACAGCAGCCCCGCCGAGGAAAGACAGGCCGTTGCCGTTGCTCCGGTTGCGGAACGGGTGCTTCGTATGCTGCTGCCGCAGGCGCGGAAGCAGGGCGTCACCCTGGATCTGGTCTGCGGTCCGGCGGAAACGGTTTTAGCCTCGGAGGACGATCTCTATCAGGTTCTTTTCAATCTGGTAGAAAACGGCGTGAAATACAACCGCCCGGACGGCTTAGTGCGTATGACTGCCGAGACCGATCCGGACGCCGTGACGATCCGCGTGGAGGATTCCGGCTATGGCATTCCAAACGAGGCCAAGCCCCACATCTTTGAGCGGTTTTATCGCGTGGACAAGGCGCGGTCGCGGAAGGCGGGCGGCGCAGGTCTCGGGCTCTCGATCGTCCATGACATGGTGCTCCGAAACCGCGGTTCCGTGACCGTTGAGGACCGCCCGGGCGGCGGGACCTGCTTCGTGCTGACGCTTCCGCGGCCAGCCGCAGAACGGGAGGAGACGCCATGAAACGAATCACAGCTTTGATCCTGGCCCTGCTGCTTCTGGTCGGCTGTGCGCCGGACCGCGCGCAGAAGCCTGAGCCGGTGCAGCCCGTCACCTTCTTTTACCGCACCGTGGAGGTCGAGTTCTCAGACGAGTCCGGTCTGATCCGCAGCGAGACGCGGGATCTGGGCGGCGGGAGCTTCTCCATGACGGATATTTTTTCCCTGTACTTTGGCGGCCCGTCCAGCAAGTCCCTGGTCTCCCCCATCCCAAGCGGTACGAAGCTGCTCGGCGCAGAGCTTTCCGCCGGGGAGTTGACGATTCGATTGCAGGAGGACGCCGCAGCCCAGTCCGGCATCGACCGCTCCGTCTTTCTCGCCTGTCTGGTCAAAACCGGTCTGGCTCTGGAGGGCGTTCGTCTGGTACGCATTCGCAGCTCCAGTCCGGGCGACAAGCTCATACCGGATCAGGTTTTTTCCGACGAGGACATCCTGCTCTATGACAGCGGCGAAACGCCGAAAACGACGACTCTGACGATCTACTTCTCCGACTCCGACCGCCGGTATCTTTTGGCGGAGGAGCGGACCATCCCCTATCTGGAGGTGGAGGAGCAGCCGTCTTACGTCATACGCGCGCTTCTGAAGACGCCGCAGACCGCCGGCCTGGTCTCGCTTTTGCCCGCAGGCACTTCCCTTCTGGATATCAACGTGAAGGACGAGACCTGCAAGGTAGACTTTTCGCCGGAATTTTACGCAAACCGGCCAACGGACGAACGCGGCGAGCAGTTGGTGCTGCTGAGCATCACGGATACGCTCTGCGAGCTGCCGGAGATCAACCGGGTCGAGTTCTACGTAGAGGGAATCCGGCTGGAGGACTATCAGACGCTGGACCTGACCGAACCCTTCACCGCAGACAGCAGCGTGATCGGCCCGATCCGAAGCGAGCTGAACGAATACGAGGGGATCCTCTGTCTGCCCGGACAGTCGGACGCGGTTTTGCACCGTCTTGCCGTGCGGGTCAGGCAGCGTGTGAACGTCTCTCTGGAGGAGGCCATCCTGACTGCCCTGCATGCCAGAAGCACCCAGAACGGTCTTCGCAACCCTACGGCGGCAATTCCGGCTCCGCTGGCGGTTTCGGTTCACGGAAAGCTCGCTGTCGTAGAGCTGGCAAAGGGCTGTCTGGACGGTTTGGAGCCTGCGGATCGAACCGAGGTCCTTCGGTGCATGACGGCGACCCTCGTGGAAAGCACGGGCGTCCTGCAGGTCCGCTTTGAATCGGAGGGGATCTCGCTGACAAACGTTCCCATGACGCCCTCGCCCGATTGGTTTGCCGTTACAGACGGCGAACCGGACGCAGAGCAAGGCGGCGCAGAAGAATAAAGCATACAGTTGGCTAAATATACCGGTTATGAAATAATCATACTCAACTCTCGATTGCGGAGGTGCATATGCTTCTTTACGGAAATGTGAAAGACAAAAACGGGCATGCTGTTTCCGGGGCGAATGTTGAAGTGAAAGATGAGGGGTTTCAAACAATCTATCAGACCTTGAGCGATGCGCAGGGCGCTTATTCGATCGATTTGCCCTCCGGTAAATACCCCTTTGTAACGGCTGTTAAGGATTACGGAGTGAAGAATCTTGAGTACTGGTGCCAAAACATTAATCTTGCGCAGGATTTGCAGCTTGATATTCGGTTCGACACGCTGGAAATATACGGTCTCCATGTATTCAGTGTGAAAGGCGCTTACCCGTCGTTGATGGTTTATTTTCGCCCCATGAGTTTGGAGAAGTATAAAAAAGGCGATATGGATATTTGCCCAACGATCAAGAGCGTTCATGTCTTTGTTAACTCTGTCGAGGTTTCTATCCTCGAGCAAAGCAAAGTGCTTGAATATATAGGGGATAGAGCTTTGAGTGCTTTTTTATTGCAAGTCGAAATGCCTGAAAATATAAAACGATGGAACCGCGTGGATATCGAGATACGGGATACCGACGATGCCTATGGAATGGCGTCAATATTTGCCGATTAACGCCAGGCGGATTTCGGCATTTCGTGTTAAACGATCACTGTCCACAACCGTAACGAGCATCGGATTTTGCCCCACAAAATCCAAGAGACAAAACAGGCGTGACCGCAATGGCCACGCCTGTTTCATATCCTTTTGAGCCGGTAATAGCTGCCTCAAAGCAACTTCTTTACGGAGTACGCCCCGGATGGGGCGTCCTTTTTGCTCTTACCAGGCGTTTTCCAGGAGGAAGGTGTCTTTCTCGCTATCCTTTTGGTAGTCGTAGTCGTCGAACCAGGGGGAGTAGGTGGTCACGTGGATGGACCTGAACAGGGGGTCGAAGGTCAAAATGCGCAGATACCCCAGCCCGTTCTTCTTGTCGTCCTGGAAGTTGTACATGAGGGCGTTCACGGTGTGGCCGTCCTCGTAGGTCTTCGCCCAGCGGACAGAACCGTCGTTGTGGCCGCAGAGGACCAGGCGAAGGTTGGGGCAGGTTGACAGCAGCTCGCTTTCCAGGGTCTTGCCCATGGGGGTCAGATTCCCCTTGTCCGTCAGGAAGCTGTGGACCAGCAGGATCGCCGGCAGGTCGGCGTGGTCCGTCAGCACCGCCCTGGCCCAGGGGAGATAGTCCTTGTCGGTCTGCCAGCCGATGCCCAGCAGCAGTACGTCCTCGCCCGCCGCCGTGAAGGTGTCGTACCAGCAGACCCCGTCCTTGTAGAGCTGATCCCCCTCGTCGGCGGCGCAGAACCCGCAGGCCAGGAAGGCGCTGTAGTCCGTCTTGGTGGCCCCCACGTCGTGGTTCCCCGCCACGCACCACAGGGGGAGCCTGTCCTCGATGAGGCCGATGGCGGCCTTGGCGTTGTCCCAGTGCCGCTGGGTGTTCCGGTTGTCCACGATGTCCCCGGTCATGAGCACGCCCAGGGCGTTCTGCTCCGCAGCGGTGTTGGCGATGTAGGCGAAGACCTTGTTGAACACCTTGGGACACCTGTAGGCGTAGACCTGCGTATCGCTGATCCAGTACAGGCTGAAGGGCGTGGGCACGGGGGTGGGGGAGGGCGTAGGCGCAGCCGTGGGCGTGGGGGAGGGCGAGGCGGTGGCCTCCGCAGCCATATAGTCGGTGACGCGCCCTGAGGCGCTTTGGAGCTGCACCTCCACCTTCAGCGGCGTCTGCCCCGTTTTGACGGCGGCGGCGGGCTGGGCGTCGCATTGCAGCAGCGGCAGGGACAGGGTGATGAGGATGGTGACGAGCAGCACGCGCAGCGAACGAAGCATGGATCGAAGGACCCCCTTTCTTCATGTAAGATCGGAGCACAGCATAGCACACGAAAAAGAGGGAAGGATGGTTTCGCCAGAGGAAGTCACGGTGGACCCAAATAAGACAGGATAGGGAGGCGGGCCTCTTTTTTCGATTTCCTGCATTTTGCCCCTTGTGTAAACCGGTGTTTTATGGCATTAATAAAAGAAGGGAGTTTTCCCGAAATATGACCGATAAGGGGAATGGACATGAAAGGTCTTTTTAACTGGCTGAACAAGACCAAGGTATTCCGCGACCTGTCGCCGCAGGAGTTCTCTTGGGTGCTGTACGACGTGGGCAACTCGGCCTACACCATGCTTGCCTGCTCGCTGATCCCGATCTGGTTCAAGGATCTGGCCATCGGCACGAACCCGGGGCAGATCACCGGCGACCAGGCCACCGCCTATTATTCCATCGCCATCTCCATCGTGACGGTCATCGTGGCCCTGCTGGGCCCGGTGTTCGGCGCGCTGGCCGATCGGAAGGAATCCAAGAAGATCTTCTTCCAGACCACCGTGGCCGCGGGCGTCATCGGGTGCGTCCTCAACAGCTTCACCTGGAGCTGGATGCTGTTCCTCATCGTCTATGTGCTGACCAAGGTGTTCTATCAGGCGTCCCTGACCTTCTATGACTCCATGCTCAACGACGTGACCACCGAGGAGCGCATGGACCAGGTCTCCTCCTACGGCTACGCCTGGGGCTACATCGGCTCCTGCATCCCCTTCCTGGTGGCCATGGTGGCCTACATCCTCAGCGGCGGCCTCTCCGAGAACCTGATGCTGTTTTCCCCGCTGGTGGGCAAGATCATCGGCTTCGGCGTCACCGCCATCTGGTGGCTGCTGGTGACGCTGCCCCTCATCCGGAACTATCAGCAGAAGAACTACGTGGAGCACACCCACATCGACCTGGGCCAGGTGTTCAAAAAGATCTTCGCCACCCTGAAGAAGATCGCCGTCCAGGATAAGAAGGTCCTGTTCTTCCTCATCGCTTTCTTCCTCTACATCGACGGCGTGGGCACCATCATCGACAACTGCATCAACATCGGCACCGACTTGGGCCTGCCCACCGTGGGCCAGGTGGTGTTCCTGCTGGCCACCCAGGTGGTGGCCTGGATCGGCTCGTTGGTCTTCGCCAAGCTCAGCAAGAAGTATAAGACCGTGCCGCTGATCCTGGTCTGCATCGCGGGCTACTTCGCCGTCTGCCTCTACGCGCTGACGCTGAAGACCCTGCTCCACTTCGGCATCCTCGCTTTCGGCGTGGGCTGCTTCCAGGGCTCCATCCAGTCCCTGTC
>JAEEGF010074835.1_pt1 | contig 19145 bp, 12 predicted proteins | sample 9134171 | NCBI WGS metagenome assembly JAEEGF01 (sample SAMN16246542, study PRJNA631951) | gut metagenome | biome: gut microbiome; feature: rumen; material: AP-attached | host: Bos | place: Iran: Karaj | collected 2018-10
AGTGTCTATACCTGCTTTTATCAATCCATCGTACTGGTCTTTCATCAATGAACGCAAAGGGTCGATAACCAATGTTATTCCAGGTTGAAGCATAGCTGCAATTTGATATGTCAGTGATTTGCCACCACCAGTTGGCAATAGACCTATAACGGATTTGTTTTGCAATGCGCGGCTGAGAATCGGTGTTTGTCCAGGACGGAATTCAGATTTCCTAAATAAAATATTGAGGAAGTATTTGAGATGCTTAACATTTTCCTCAATATCGTCATATTTGCCTTGAGCGTTAGAAATGACCAATGGCTTATAAATAATTCTGTCAGAAGTATATATTTGTCGTTCGTTCCTATGGTAATGTGACGAACGGATGTTGAAATAGCAATTGTTTTTGCATCGATATTGGCTGAAATCAATTTTTTCCAATCCTCCGCGGCGCAATATAGCGCAATCAATTACCATGTCAAATTCATAATTTGACTTATATCCAAAAGGCAATGTTTTATTGTTTAAATGTAAAGCAGAGTTAGCGAATTCTTTTGTGCTAATAATAGTCAATTCTACTTCAGGGAAACTCAGGCTAGAATACTTTTCAGTAAGATGTGTGATATGATTGAACATTGTTTTTAAATCCTCAAATGCCAATGCTACACAAGGCACATCGTGTTCAATAGCAAGCACTTTCCACTTATCTGCGTGGATGTCTAATTTACCAGTTATCAATGCTTCAAGGATTGTCTTTTCCATCCTGGCAATTGCTATAGGCGTCAAAACAAGTTGTAAAGATTTTACCCAATCAGTATCGAATTTATGAGAATAAGCCTTCTCCGTCAATTGTACATATTCACTACCTATATAAAAATCGTTATACGGTATGTTTATTTCGTCTTCATTTAATCTGACACAATACCAACCATAACTAACCAATTCGTTAACGCGCTGTTGGTCAAAAAACTGTTGAGATATACCAGAATGATATTTAAAACCATCAAGTTCAATTGCATGTCCTTTTCTGTTGTTTCCATTGATGTCCTTTGTCGGATATGGATATTCAAAGGCAAAGTCAACCCTTTGGGAATGTTGCGAGCTTTTATTTGTTATGGAAGAAAGGTCTCTCTGTGGCTGCATCAGTTGTCGAATTATGGGTAATGCTGCTTTTGTAATAAACTCTTTTTCCAAATCGCTATCCAACACCTTGCAATTGTAGTTTGCGTCTGAAATTTTCCAACGAGAGTCCACTAGGTGCATCGCCAGAAATAAATCATTCGAATTCAATCCATCGATACAATAGTTTATAGCACCTAAATCATCTTCATTTTTGCGGTTGCCAAAACTTGCAAATGCCTCTTCTATATATGGACTAGCTTTTGTAGGCAACCCTCGTGTGATTATATTATTGAGAACTGCTAAAACAGGGTGAACATCTTCATAAATGCTTGCTCCAATATCAAATGGGGTTTGTATTTCAAACTCTGACAGACTTCGGTATAAGCCTTTGAGTTTTTCTGCATCAACTTCGGAACTCAAGATTTTTTGTACTGAGTCCAGTTGATAGGCCGCATGGAACTGTTTTGGCAAATAGTAGTCAACAAATATTAGCTCGCAACTATCACCATCAATCTTAAAAACCCTGTTTTTTGCTGTATATTTATATGTTTTGACAAGTTCACCATTTTTATTATATACTTGTTTTAAATGAGCATTCTCGAAAATCATAGTGGCTTCGCTAAAATAATTCCAAAATGCATCGATTCTATTGTTCATATAATACAATGGTCCCAAACAAATGAAATAGTGTTTGCCAGATAATTTGTTCTTTATTTTGAGAGCAAGTTGTTGAAGGTCAATAGATGGAATGTCAAGAATATTGGAAAACAAATGAATTGTTATCGGAGTTTCTGATTTTATTTCATCGTCTAACACATCATCCAAATATTTATTGACAAGCAACATTTTATCATCACTATTCAGATATGCTCCAATGTGAATTTTTGCTCTACCTAGTGCCAATTTTGACGGTTCAATTAAAACCACTTTTTTTACAAGGTCAAGAGCAATTCCTTTCTCTTTGAAGAAATCAAATAGGCAAATAGTAGCCAATCCTTGCCCACAACCCCAGTCAAAAATTTGAATGTCTGTATTCTGAAAATCAGATAATGTTAGTCTAGGTAGAACTTCATTAATTTTATCCTGATGTATTTTTCCGTATGCAGCAATATAAGCAGACAATTGTTCATCGTTAATTAATATTGCCTTACCACGATCCATCCCGGGATAATCCCATGGATTCCTTTTATATTGGCTTGGAACAAGTTCCTCATTTATCTTGATTATTGACTCAAAGGATAAATGTTCCACATGTTGTATTTTTTCTGAATAGACCATAACAATCTTCTCGTTCCAGTATACCAATTAGTTTCCTCTACATCTGGCAAACAATGAAGTTTTTTTGTCTTTATTCCATTGTGCCATATAGATATATGGATAAATTTAGGTTTTGCAAATGTAATGAAATTTTGCAGCCCAAGCCATACTAAATTGGAAAACTTATGCATTTGATGATATTATCCCCGAATCATCGCTTACCATCGACCTATCAAGTGTAATAAGCTTTATTTTGGGTTCATTCCACAGCCTTCTCTTTTCTTCTTCACTATATTTTCCATCGAGAGAACTAGGGTTGGTGCTGTAGTCATACTTTAATGTCACATAATAGTTTTTGGCAATTTCGGAACTTATTTCCCTTATGAAAGCCTCGCGGATACGACTGCATTTTTCGTTGATTGAATTTTTGGTGCTGTCGGTAATGCTGTCAATGCTATCCTTAATTCTTTGCTCGTCTTCGCTGACTGTCAAGTTCTTGTAAATTTCAAGAAGTTCGTCCTTGTAGTCGATTAGGTGCTTGAATACAACGCCTTCGGGATGACGCAGGAAGAAGAAGAAAACCGCCTTGGGCAATGGTGTCATCTTTATTTCCTTGTCGTAGTCGGTAAGCAATATGCGATAGTCGGCGGTAATATGCAGACGGCTAAGGCGTGGCGAGGCAAGCAACAATTTATTTATGACAAAACTATTGATGCCTAAATTATTAAGTTTCTCAATCCTTACTTTTATCTCGTCAATGAGTTGGTAGGCATATGTATCAAAGTATTCATCAGATTCAGTTGTGGATGTTTGTTCTTCTTCTAAATCTAGAGGCACTATTGAATACCTTATTCCATCATCTTCATCGGCAATGTTTTGTATATAATTTACAATCTGAGAAATTGAAATTCTCCTGTCTTTTACCTCTATTGGAAAATATGAGAATACCAGATTGTTGCCCAAAGAGGTGTCCCGTTTCTTAAACCTAATGAAACCTGCTATCTGAGAAGGAAAATTGTTGTTGTATTTGTATATGTCGGACAGAAATTTGTTATTGAAATCTGAAATCAAATTAGTTGCAAGCGTTTTCCAGTTTTGATTGTTTGGGGTATAATAATCGGCAATTTCTTTTATGTGCTTTATAGAAAGAGTTTTAGGAAGGTATTCAAATTTTAGTTTGTCTATAAAATTTCCACGAGCCTCTTTCTTGAAAAGTGAGCATATTCTATTGTACTTCTTTTTGAAGAACTTGTTGTTGCTTTTATTGTAGTAGTTCTCGATATATATTACCTGAAACTTATCTGGCTCAAAATAATCTAATTGTGGAATTTTTATTATGCAGGGAGATGGCAACTGGACTTTTGATTCTTTCAATTTAAGTTTATCTTCAGTTTTAATAATTGCCTGCACCATATATAGATAGAGTCTATCCGTGTATGATATGCTCCCTTCTTTTTTTATTAAAGAAACGCACATCAGTATTCCCAATAAGAAAGGTGAGCTTATAAAAACAAGTACAGAAACAACAATAAAAGAAAAGGATATAATAACAGAAAATGCGACAATTTCCCACAAAGTAAAAATCCAAAGAAACCTAAATGCATTTCGAACTTTAGTTAGTATATCATAGAAAAGAAATCGCATTACTCTTACACATGAGCATCCTATGCACAATGTTAGGTAACAGCATAACATTATGTAGAAAGTGTTCATTTGCGTAGAAATTAGATGGCAAAAGTAGCGAAAATCATAATGCTTTGAAAGGAATTTTTACCATTTTATTGTTGCCCAAAATGTATTGTCGTCACGCACATCGGGTTCCAGTCCGTTAAAAAAGCGGTACTGTTTTGCCTCGAGTTCTTTACACTTTTGTTCTTCTTCATATTCCCATTTCTCTTTCAATACTTTAAATTCTTCAGCCCATTCTTCTCTTTCTTTGTGGCGATCCTTGAACATATCAATGGAATCAACAACATTCATGTCCATCTCTTCCATCATCTGTATTATTTTTGCATCACAAGTATCAATAAAATCGGTAATTTCGTACATCTTTTCGGAAGGAAATCCGTCCTTGCCGAACAATCCTTTTGCAATGTGATATTGTACAAATTCATTGTTGTTGAGATTAAAAGTATGCCATTCTACAGCATCGTCTGGTGAACCAATTTCCATATTTATCGGCAACAAATCCCCATGAATTAATATTCTGCCATTGGCATTAGTGTAGAATTTATGCTCGGTATGCAACCAATTCATAAAAGATTCCCATTCCGCAAGTAGTTCTTCGTATTCATTAATATCACTTTGTTTTTCCATTTTTAATTTGTCTTTAGCATTTTAACGGTGTGTTTCCTGCATAGATTGTCTTATATTTATGTTATACTCCTCGGATAGGAACATAAAGAAATCAAACTTCATTGCAAGCGATAATCTCATTAGTATTTCGCTATCAAGGTGTTTCTTTTTGAATATGAGATATATGTTGGTGCGACTGCAATTTAATTTCTGTGCAAGCCATGTTACGCTGCGCCCATCCACGCGAAGTTTTTGCTGTATGAATCGTCCGATGTGAAAATCCGTCATAGTACCTATTCCATTTGTTGTAACAAGCAAAAGGCCTTCCGAAGAAGACCTTTTGTTTTTGCCTCTACTTGAAGATTTTGTTCATCTGCTCCGTCACCTTGCTGACGACAACATCTTTGCTCAATTTCTCCTCAAACTGACTTGTCATGACAATTTCTCCATTTTGGTCGTTGAGACTTGCGACACAACTTTGGTAAAGAAATCCACCACCAAATTTTCCAACAAGCAGAAAGTTCATGTCGAGGATGTAGCTTGCAGAACTGCTGTTTGCGGTCATTTTGTAGCCTGACTTTTGCAAAGAAGATTGCAATGCAGTTTTCAGGTTGTCAAGGTCGCCCGACGATGCACTGATGTTGATTGTTACTGCTTCGTTTTTCTTGCAGTTGGCGTTGTCGTTTACGAAAATTTCCGCCTTGTTTCCTTTTCCGCTTTTCATGTTAAGCATCTGTCCAAATCCTAATGCTGAAATCAGCACTAAACTTACCATCAAAAAAATCTGTTTCATTTCAATTTAGTTTTTAAAGTTATTAATTTCTTTAACAATTTCTTCGCAAAAGTATCAAGCAATTGTTTGCACATTGGATTTCTGCAAGGCTTGCAGAAAACGGAAACAGAAGAAAATTTGTTTATGGCAAGTTTCTATTGTGGAAAACCGAACAAATCAAGGGTTTAAAGTTCGAAGGTTTAATAGTTTAAGGTTTGTGGGGTTGAATGGCTTTGCCGTTCCCTTGCAGGAGCATTGCTTATAGAATTGTGCAGGTCAATAGTGAGGAAATCTCACTTTTTTAGGCAGATTTCCTCACTATCGAAATTTTGTAAATTGATGTAATGTGCTGATAATTAAACTTGTGGTACTTCTATTCAATGCGCTCCTTAAACAAGTCTTCCATTGTTACTTGACTGCTAATATCGTCGGAATAACCGCCCTTTGAAAGTCCGTAAGTGGTAATCATAGTTATCTGTACAGGTTTCTTTGTTTTGCTTTCGCGTACGAACACGGAACGGCGACGGCGTAGCTTTTGGTCGTCTTCCTTGCTTACGGAGTAGGTGTCGTCGGAATACTTCATTTCGCAAAGGTTGATAATGCCGTCGTTGCGGTCGATGAGCAGGTCAATCTGGACTCCAATCTGGTCAGTGTCGTCTGGTTTTGGCTTGAATGTCCACGAATGTGCCGAGCTTATTACTGCCGAAAATCCTAATGCCGCCTTGATTTCGGGAAGATGCTGCAGGCAAACCCTCTCAAATGCAAGTCCCGCCCAGGCATTATGTACCGATGTGTCGAGGCTCGAACTCCAGAAATGCGGGTTGCCGTTTTTGTTTTCCTGAATAAACTTGAAATAAAACAGGGTGAAATTGTCCATAAGCTGATACATTGCGTCTTTGCTTATTTTGCCTAGACAGGTGTACTTCCTGATGAATCCGCATTGCTCAAGTTCTTTCAGCGCCTTGGCAAATGTCTTGTTGTCGTCTAATTTCGTTTCGGACAGGATTTCGTTTCTTGTCAATCCCGATTTTTTGGTGGAAAGTGCTTTTATTACAGCGATATGTGGTTCTGGATTTCGGAAAAGTGAAGCGTAGAGTGCATCGAATTCCCTTGTCATTTCGCCGTTCTCTGCAAAAAACATCCTGTCGAAGTTCTGAGCAACGCTCTTGCCCTTTTGCAAAAAACTCCAGTAGTATGGAATACCACCAAGAACCATATAGGCATCAAGCAGTTGTTTGCGCGTGTAGTTGAGTTTCCTTGACTTGCAGTATTGCTCGCATTCCAAAAGCGTAAACGGACGCAAATAAATTTGGTGAGTAAGCCGGTTGTGCAAACCACCGTAATTCATTATTATCTTATTGGTAATCCACGATGTAGCACTACCACAGACAATTACAACTATGTCTTTTCGTGCCGATGCCCATCCATTCCAAAAGTGGTCGAGGGCGCGAATGAAATTTGAGTTTGGCGTATCCATCCACGGCAATTCGTCAATGAATACTACTTTTTTGTTTTCCTTTGACTTTAGCAACAGATTGCCAAGCTGGTGAAACGCCTCGTGCCAATTCGGCAGTTGCGGACATTTTCTAAGTCCGTATGCCACAAGCGAATGTTGGAATTCTGCCAACTGTTCCTGAAGGCTTGCTTCCAATATGCCAGTATGCTGAAATGCAAAACTACGGTTAAATGTTTCCCTGATAAGGTATGTTTTTCCAACACGCCTGCGTCCATATATGGCGACAAACTCCGACTGGTCTGATTCCAGAAGGTTGAGCAACTGCCGTTTCTCTTCATTTCTTCCCGTTAACATAACTGTATGTTTTTACGCCACAAAGATACAATTATTATTTTTCAATAGTGAGGAAATCTCAAAAAAAATCACACATTTCCTCACTGCCGAAAAATTAATTTTGCATTTAATTTATTTATATTCAATGTATTATGTGTATTTTTATGTATAAACATTTTTTGCGTTTAGAATGTTGTATTATTATTTTTTAATAATATGCGCATTTTGTAATGTATTGTTAATCAATATTATAATTGGATTTTGCATTTCTCAATAGTGAGGAAATCTCATAATTTTAGGAATATTTCCTCACTATACAACGCACAAAAATATATTGTAGCGACGCAATGCATTGTGTCGCTACAGATTGTTTTACACAAATATTTTTATTCCTTTGCAAATTGACATGATTGGGCTTTATTTCCCCAATTTCTCAAAATACAACTTAAACTCGGTGCCAACGCCCACTTCGGTATCAAAGTCGATTTCGACACCATTGCCGAACAGAATATTTTTTACCATACTTAATCCGAGTCCCATTCCCGATGACTTTGTCGTGAAGTTGGGCTGGAAAATCTTTGCTTTTATTTCATCGGCAATGCCACATCCGTTGTCGCGCACCGATACAAAATAGCGGTCACCATCGTCGGAAATAGAAATCACCACTTCACCCTTACGGTCCTCGGGAATTGCCTGGATACTGTTCTTTACCAAATTAGTAAACACGCGCAGAATCTGGTCACGGTCAACCATAACAAGCGCCTTGCCATCCACATTGCATTCCCTGCGAACCTCAACGCCGTTTGTTCCATTATGCAAATCAACAATGTTCTCAATCACCTCGCACAGATTGACTTCCTTCTTCTGTGGAAGCTGCATCTTGGCGAACTCGGAGAATTGCGATGCCGTTGCATCAAGCACATCAATCTGCTCGATGAGCATCTGCGGAAGCTGCTCAAGCATCTTTTCCCATCCGGGAGCATTCTCTTGGTATGCACGCTCAAGGTACTGTATACGCAACTTCATAGGTGTGAGCGGATTACGGATTTCATGAGCTATCTGCCTTGCCATCTCACGCCATGCCGATTCTCGCTCAGATGTTGCCAGTTTCTGCGCCGATTCCGCCAACTCGTCAACCTTACGGTTGTACTCATCAATAAGCAGGCCTATTTCATCGTTGCTACCATAGTTTATCTTCATGGCACGGTTTATCTCCATATTGCGGATGGAATTCTGCAACATCGAAAGCGGAATAGTTACCCGACGAGACACCAAAAGTCCGATTACCAACGCCAAGAAAATCACAAGCAGGAAAATGGAAGCAAACACCGAAATATAGTTAGACATCTCCTCCTCCACCTCAGCTTCTGCTGCAAAATACGGCAGGTTAAGATAGCCAACAACCTTGTTGCTCTTATCTTTAAGTGGCAAATAAACCGAAAGATATTCCACCTTGTCAATTCGCTCCTTGTGCGAAAACAGCTCATCCTTGTTCATTATCAGATGCCTGTACGAACTCGGATCCATGAACATCCCCTTCAGTCCCTTGTCGAAAAATTCGCGCCTCGACGATGACATCAGCACACCGTGAACATCATAAATATTTATGTCAACATACAGGATATTAGACAGATATACAAGCATCTCGTTGACATACAGAGGGTCTTCATTCTTGAGATTTGCAAGGTCGAACGAATGTTCCAACTCAACGGCTACCGAATGTACCTTATCGAGCACAAGTTCGTTCTGCCTTGTCTCGTAGGTATCGATTATGAAAAATACCGACACGACCATGGTAAGGAACAAACTGACAACCAACACGCTGATGAATGCCGCCCTAATACGCTGTCCGAGGCTTGAGGTAACTACTTTTTTTCTGCGACCAATTCTATAAATTGCATAAGCAAGCATATAGACTATGAATATCCCACATAGGACAAAGAAAAACATTATGAACGCATTGGAGAATCCCGAATCGCGCTTGCTAAGAATCACGGTGTTCTCCTTGTCTGGACAATACTTGAAATGCCTGTAGCCGTTGCTACTACTTACCGAATATTCTCGGAAATCGTTTTCTGGCGCAAGCGAGAAAAGATACTTGTACGAACCACGACTTGCCACAAGTATACCTTTGCTATAACGTGCAAAATCAAACTTCTTGTCGCTATGTTTCAACGCCATACGCTTGTCGAGAAGCAAATCTGGATAACCTAGTCCCTCACTGAAAATCTTGCTGTTGAACTCGATGTAAACCTTTACGAATTCCGATTGGTTTACCATTATGCCATACACGCCAAGATACGACTGGCGCCCATTGTTATTGTCCAGATAGTAGAAATTTGTGTTAGGAATTACCACACCGTAATCGAGCAACATTGTCCTGAAATACTCGAAACACCCTGCCGATGTCTCGTCGTCTTCAAAAATAAGGCTATCGTTGTCGGTACAAATGGTAACCTGGGCATCGTAACGTTTCAGATATTTCTTTGTTGAAATTATCTTGTCAATTATGCTATCGGCACGCACAAAGTCGTATTCTTTCACGGCATCGGCAAGTTCCGTACTACTTCTCATTTCGCTGTCGAAACCAATGAAATTGAATTCAACATCGAAGTCTCGCTCTGCCGACATATTGTATGCAAGCACCTTGAATGCCTCCGCTTCCTTACGCATAGAATCTGCCGATATGGAATAAGCAACCAAAAACGAAACAATTATTGCAAGCACAGTCCTAAAGAGGAACGATGTTTTCCCCTTCTTTTGGCAGAACAGCAAGTACGACCATAGCAACCAAAGCAAACCTGCCTGCACAATCACATTATTATTGTCAGAAATCCAACAAAATACAGCGTAACCGACAAATAACAGCAAAGTAATTGGCAATATCAAGCCTATTTCGAGAAGGCTTCCACAAATGCGAATAATTTTTCTAACGGTAAATATCGCTATGAAAATCACCACCGTGACAACCACCAAGGCAATATAACCATACATGTCGGGGCTGGAAAGGTTGGCGAAATTAAACGGAATTGATGAGTCGTACACTATTTCGGCAAGGAAATCAATCAGCAGCATCGAAAATGCCGACACAAAAATCGAAAAAACGATGCTTGCAATCCGCCTATAGGACTTTCGCGATGACAAATGACTTGCATCAACATTGAAATGACGGCAGAAAAATATGCATCCTATACCGATAACAATCACTTTCAAAATCATATCGCCGAATGATGCCTGCATTGTCGATGTCGACAGCAGCTCTGGCGAAAACAATTTCAAGTTGTCCAAATCGTTGAAAAATCCCGTTGTTAGAAGCAAGAATCTTATTGCCATCAGCACCGACAAGAAAACAATCGTCACAATCCAAGATCGCGACTTGTTTTTTTGCGCAATCACCTCGAATACAGATGCCAGAAGCGCAAGTGCCAACAGCAAGAAAGACAACCTCATTGCCTGCGGCAACGAAATTCTGTCCTGAAGATAGCTATCATCGGCAACGCTGAAATAAATGTCCTTGTCGCTGGCAGGAAGTCGCACCGAGAGCGAATTTTCGCTACTGTCAGCCGATACAGAAACCTTTGCTGGCAAATCGATGTCGCAACCATACGCCGACACAAGCATATCATTTTCATAGGAATATTCCTTGCGTATCTGGTAAAGTCCGACCACGGCATTGTTGTCTGTCAACTTGATACAACAGAGATAAAGTCCATTTTCAAGTCTCACAATCCTATCGCCCAATGAAGACTTGAACTCCACTGGCACGGGAATATCGTTGGTCGACCAATGTTGCAACCGTCCGCGCTCGTAGTGGAAAAAGCCTATACCCTTCTCGGGAAAATCGCCAGCAAGAGAATCGAAGAACTCAACATTAACGCTGTCGGACTTGGTAGATGCAATCTTAAGGGCATCATCGCTCTTTTCCGACATGTAATTGTATTTGTCATCTAGAAGCGACTCAAGAGCATCGACATCAACGAGTTCGGAAATATCGGCATTACCACCGCCACGAGGCAGAAAAGCAAGCACTGCCGTCGCAATAGTAAGCAACGATAATAATGTAAAATACAATATGTAGCCAAATTTCCGCTTCATGCTATTCGTGATGGTATGGATCGTTGTTTAGTATGCTCAAGGCGCGGTAGAGTTGTTCGGCGAATATAGCCCTCACAAGCTGGTGCGAAAATGTCATTCGCGACAGTGAGAGTTTGTAGTTGGCACGGGAGTACACATCTTCGGAAAATCCGTAGGGACCGCCAATCACGAACACAAGATTCTTCAGTCCCGACAGCGACTGCTTTTCTATGAAGGCTGCAAATTCCTTTGATGACGGATTCTTGCCATTCTCGTCAAGCAACACGACAAAATCCGATGGCGAAAGTTCATCAAGAATCTTCTCACCTTCGAGTTTGTTCTGCACGGCCGTAGTCACACTTTTCGCGTTCTTGATGTCCTTAACCACCTTGAACTCGAAATTCATGTAACGCTTTATCCGCTTGAAATACTCCTCAACCGCTGCGTTTATATAGTCCTTGTCGGTCTTTCCTACCACAAGCAAAGTAATGTTCATAACTACTGAACAAAAAGCGTGTAAAATTACTTCAAACTTTTGAAAGAACGGACATGATTACCAAAAAAATTAGGCAATGCTGACATGATTGATAACAGCCAATTGTCCATTAGGCTTCATTGCTTGGAATATTAACAACATTGGTTAATATAATTACACACAAACTACCTTCAAAACACAAAATAAATTATTTACTTTGTAGTTTTAGTTAAAACTAACAAAATAGGACTTAAGGAAATGGAAGTAACAAGACTTTTTGACATACTAGACAGATACTTACAGGAGTATCCTGAACAGAAGGTTGCCATCGCTGGCAAAGTAAATACAGAATGGAAAGAATATAGTCCGAAAGAATACTACGACCTCGTAAACTGCATTAGCTGCGGTCTTTTGGAAGACGGCATTAAGCCAGGTGACAAAATTGCTCTCATCAGCGGCAACAAACCCGAGTGGAACATGGTCGATATGGCCGTGATGCAACTCGGATGCATAATCGTGCCTGTATATCCGACAATTTCAGAATCGGACTACGAATACATATTGAATCATAGCGAGGCCAAAATAGCCATAGTAGAAGGTGCTAAAATCGCTGAAAAAATCAAAAATGTTTCTGCAAACCTGCAACATCTGCAAAAAATGTACACCTTCAACCATGTTGAGGGCTATCCCGAATTTACCGAACTTGTAGAAAACGGAAAGCAACATCTCAACCTTGATAAACTTAAGGAATTGAAGTCTGCAGTTAAACCAGAAGACTGCTCGACAATCATATACACTTCAGGAACGACAGGAACGCCCAAAGGCGTAATGCTTTCGCACAAGAACATCGTTCACCAAATTATGGGTATCATAATGACGCCATCGCCATGGTCGAAACGAGCATTCAGTTTCCTGCCGTTGTGCCACGCATACGAACGACTGCTGGTTTTCATGTACCAGTACCTTGGAATGTCGGTTTACTATGCACAAAACCTCGGCACAATAGGCGAAAACCTCAAGGAAGTCCATCCGACAATGATGACTGCCGTACCTCGCGTCTTGGAAAAGATGTTCGACAAGGTTTTCAATTCTGGCAAGAAGTTGAGCGGAATGAAGAAGAAAATCTTCTACTGGGCAATGGACCTCGCTCAGCAATACAAAATTCAAGATTTTGAACGCTCTGCATGGTACAATTTCAAGCTGAAAATTGCCGACAAGCTTGTATACAAGCAAATTCGCGCTGGTATCGGTGCAGAAAACTTCGACATCATCGTGTCTGGCGCAGCAAGCATACAACCGAGAATCGCAGCATTCTTCTCTGCTATCAAGATGCCAGTGTTCGAAGGATACGGACTTACAGAAACATCTCCTGTAATTTCGGTCAGCTGCCGCAAGAAATATGGTCGCGAAGTCGGCACTGTCGGTTTCCCGTTGCCAGGAATCGAAGTAAAGATCGACCCGAATACCAACGAGGTTATGTGCCGTGGAAACAATGTGATGATGGGCTACTACAAGAACCCCGAACTCACCAAGGAAGTCATAGACGAAGACGGATGGTTCCACACAGGCGACTGCGGTTACCTTACCGAACACAACCAACTTGTACTCACCGGACGATTGAAAAACATATTCAAGACATCGTTCGGAAAATATGTTAACCCGCAGGCAATCGAAAACAAGTTCGAGGAATCGCCATTCATCGAAAACATGGTAGTATTCGGCGAAAACCAGAAGTTCCCTGCTGCACTCATCTACCCCGATTTCTCATTCCTGAAACTCTGGTGCTCGAGACACAACGTAGAATACACCGACGAGAAACGAATAATTACCGACCCGACTATCATCGCACGTTTCAACCGCGAACTCGACAAGTACAACGCTTTCTTCGGCGATACCGAAAAGGTTAAGAAGATAAAGCTCATATCCGATGAATGGTCGCAGGCAACAGGCATTCTCACTCCTACCCTAAAAGTAAAGAGAAATGTCGTAAGGGAACGCTACAAAAAGGAAATTGAAGAATTGTTCGCATAATCTCCGATTCGCATGAACAAGGTAATCATTTCGCTTCTGCTTGTCACATTCTTCTCTGCCAATGCATTGGCAATCAATCCGCCAGGCACCAAAAAGGTAAAGATTGACAAGGATGTCATATATATTGACCAAAACGAAATCATCGTTGCCGACTGGCTCGAATACATCAATTACCTTGAACATCACTATGGAAAAGATTCCGAGGAACTTTTGTCTGCATATCCCGATGGTATTACCGCCAAGGAAATGATGGCTAAGGAAAAGTTGACACATCCGCTTACTGGTATTACCCACGAACAAGCTGTGGAATATTGCAAGTGGCGCACTGCTGCCGTCAATACAGTAAACGAAGAAACAGGCCTGGGAAAAGTTGAATACACACTACCAACCGAGGAACAATACCGTATGCTGATGAAGACTTTCGGAAGCTACGAAATTCTTTCCGAGAAAAACAAAACAGAACGCATTACAGGACTGCAAAGTAGTGTATGTGAACTTACAGCCGAAGGTTCTGTATTGAAAAACAATGGCGTTTTCTCAAAAGAGGAAACAGTTCCTAGTGCAAATATAGGATTCAGATGCGTGGCTACAATTGTAAAGCAAAAGAAATGAAGTCAATAAGGATAATCCTAGTAGTCTTATCGCTTGCAGTAGCTGAATGTGCATTTGCCCAGTCGCCAAAATGTGAAGCACAACAGAATGCTTTTCTTGACAACAAGGAACTAAAAAATGCAGTAGTTGGACTATATGCCGAAAACCTTACCACTGGTGATATTGTCCTCGACTACAATTCAAATGCCTCGTTAACTCCAGCGTCCATACAAAAATTGTTTACCACGACAATGGCAATGGAAGCTCTAGGTTCGTCAACACGCTTCAAGACAAAAATTGCATATAGTGGCACCATAGAAGATAGTGTTGTAAACGGTGACCTATATATTATAGGTGGCGGCGACCCTTGCCTCGGTGCCGAACGGTATTCTAGCATCTATGGCGAAGACATCTTTGACACTTGGACAGAAAAAGTAAAGGAAGCCGGAATAAAGAAGATTAACGGCAATATCATCAGCGATATAACCTATTTTGGAGCAGTTCCTACACCTGGCAAATGGGTTTGGGAAGACCTCGGCTCGTATTATGGTTCACGAGGATTCTCAATAAACTACATGGACAACACCTACGAACTGTATTACAATACCGGCAACGACAAGGATACGGCAGTGCTTGTCAGGGTTGTCCCCGACGACCTTGAACTTAACGTTGTAAACAAGGTAACCGCTTCGTCAAGCGTAAGCGACGACAATACCGTGATTTACCGCGGATATGGTGAAAACGACATTGTTGTTTATGGTACACTTCCTTGCAACAAGACCGAATACAAGGTAAAGGGTGGATTCCCTAATCCGCCACATTATGTTGCACGAACACTATACTATCGTCTTCGCAACAATGGCGTAGCTGTAACTGGCACCTACTTGGTAAGCGACAAAAAATACGAGGGAGAAGAAGAACGGACTGTGATACATACATTCTCGTCGCCAAATGTTGGGACAATAGTAAATTATACCAACCTTGTAAGCTACAACCTATATGCCGAGGTGCTAGCTCTACAGATTATGCGCAAGACAGGCAAATCGCTTGCTGATTACGGAAAAAAATTTCTAAGTGACCGCGGAATCGAAAGCGGAGGCTTCTACCCTGTAGATGGTAGCGGACTAAGCCATTTCGATGCAATTAACGCCAAGCAGACTGCACAACTGCTAAAACACATAGTCAAGAGCAAATACGGTGAAAGCTTCATTTCGGGAATGGCTGTCGCTGGCAAAAGCGGAACGCTCAAAAGCTACAAGTGCAGTGCCGACGGCACAATCAAGGTTCAGGCAAAAACTGGCAGCATGACTCGAGTGCGCTCGCTCGCTGGCATCATAACCAACACTCGCAAAGAAAAGATTGTCTTCTGCATCATCATCAACAACTACGACGGCAAAGGTCCGCAGATGAAGAATGTCATTGACAATTTCATCAAAGCGATAGGAAAAGCGTAAAGAGGATTTACGAAGTACGATTTACGATTTTTCTCTCAGTCATGCTGAATTGGTTTCTGAGCCATGTCGAAGAACAGCATCTGTTACAAATTACCTGAATTACAATTACACTAACTGATTGCAATAAATGTATATTACTCTTTTACGAACTTCCGTTGCCATACCACCGACCCTTCGACTACGCTCAGGGGGCGGCTCTGGGAGCGGTTGTATATTCTTACCACATACACTCCACTAGCCAGCTCGCTCACATTGCAAGCAGCAGTGTTTCCATTTACATCCATTCTCCTTACCACCTGTCCCCTATCATTTACAATTTCGATTTCTGAAATTGCTTCCGACGAAGTAATTGTCAGCATATCGTTCACAGGATTCGGGAATACAAGAATATCATCGTCCGAAACCTCATCAACATCAGTAGCGGGCAATACATTCACATACAAGGTTGTATCGTAGGTACAACCAAAATTGTCGGTTCCCGAGAATGTATATTCAACCTGACCAACGGTTGTAGGAACTGCAAAATTGTTGGCAGCATAACCTTCATTCAGTACGCTTTCGCCATCCCACCACACTTCATTGCCGTAAGTGTTCTGGAAACTTACGGTATCTACTTCAGCAGGAACGAGATAGTCAGCAAAATGGATTTCAGTCCTAAATACTACACCATCATCAGCACCTATAAAATCAACGAATATTAAACACCATTCGCCATTAATCGGACACCCTACCATACTACCAAAGCTATCAACTGGCAAGTAATTTCCAGATGGTAATGGAATAGAAGAACCTGGACAATTCACAGCCATCAAACCATTATTATTATCCATCGTCCAATAATAATCATAGCCTATCCCAACCCATTCCATACCATCATTACAAGAATTTGTTCCAATTTCTTCTAAATCAACAGGTTCTCCAAAATATCCACCACCGCACGCCTGTTCATACAAAATCATACGCTGACCATTTGGGCATTGGAGATAAACATCTATGTCCCCCATGTAAGAATGTTCCATATTAACGCCAACTGATTGTATATCATCGGCTGATGTTATGGTCAAATTAGGTGCAAAACCTGAAAAATAAAAACAACTTGTGTGTTCTCTATATATACCAGAAGTATCAATGCAAAAACTTTCATTGTTTACTGTCTGCATATTTATTTGCCATTCATTAGGAGAAACAAGAATGCCATTCAACTCAACGGTATCACCAAGATATACAGAAGGCGTAGCTGTAGTTCCTGTAAATGTCGGTGGAACAGATATGTAAAGGACTAAAGTATCCGACAGCACCTGACATCCATTTGCATCAGTCGCAGCAAGCGTTACAAAATATGCACCCTGCCCAAATGGTTCCGACAACTCATCCAAGCCAAGTCCCGAAAAAATCTGCGTGCCATTACTGCCCAACACTTTCCATGAAAAATCAGTATTGTCGATTGTCTGTTCATAATTTTCATTATTGTGCTGAAAATTAATCTGAGCATAAACCGTAGTACCATAACAACCTAGATATGCATTTTCCGATTCGTTGTACTGTGCATTTGTTGTAATGCCAACCGAATATTCTTGACACGGCATTTCATTTTCATCCCAAAGCGTTTCTTGCGAAAAAACTGCCGTCACCAACAAAACGGAAACAAGTATCATAAATATCTTCTTGCTATTCATACATTTAATTTTGGTTCAAATAACTAAACGCAAAATACGCCTAAAGGGTGTCTAAATCATTTATGCTTTCATAACACTTTCTCCATCTCCACTATCAGCATCGACAATGCAGATGCAGCAAACCTCTCGATATTTATGCTTCTGTCCTTGCCAAAAACATACTTGCGGCTGACAACTTTGGTTGGCGTAGCAACAGCAATCCACACCGTTCCGACGGGCTTTTCATCGCTACCGCCAGCTGGTCCTGCTATACCAGTTGTAGCAACTGCGTAATCGGTCTTCAGCAAATGGCGCACTCCCGAAGCCATCTGCTCGGCAACGGTACTGCTAACTGCTCCATACTTTTCCAAGTCGGCACGGCTTACGCCCAAGACATCGGCCTTTACCTCGTTGCAATACGACACAACCGAGCCCTTGTAGTACTCCGAACTTCCCGACACCGAAGTTATCAGCGAAGCAACCTTGCCGCCAGTGCAACTTTCGGCTGTCGCAACCATACAATGTCTGTCCTTGAGCAACTTACCAACAAGTTCCTCCAACTTTATGTCCTCGTATGCAATAATGTTTTCGGGAACAATTCTTTTCAGTTCCTCGACCTTGGCATTTATGTAGCTTTCGGTAGTAACGTCGGGCTGGTACACGCTCAAACGCAGACGAATGCTCGAATATGCAGGCAGATAGGCCAATCTTACATTCTTGGCAAGCGAATCCTCCCAGTCAGAAATCTTTTCGGCAAGAATCGACTCGGCAATTCCAGTGAGCAGCAAGGTCTTATGAAATACTGGCTTCAGATTGTAGTGCTTCTTTATCAGCGGAATTATCTCGTGTTCCATCAGGTAGCGCATCTCGAAGGGAACACCAGGCATGGAAAAGAGGAGTTTTCCATTTCTTTCCATCATAATTCCAGGAGCCGTACCAACCGCATTGTTAATCACCGTTGCAGTTGCAGGAACAAGAGCCTGACCACGATTGTTCTCGGTAAGAGCAATGCCACGGCGACCGAGCATTTCGGCAACATTGGCGAGAACTTCTTCGTTCAGAACCAACTCAGTACCAAACTTTTCGCAGATAACCTTCTTGGTAATGTCATCTTTGGTAGGACCAAGTCCTCCAGTCATAAACACCACATCGGCAACTTCCAGACACCTGTCGATGGCATCCGAAATCGACTTTCCATCGTCGCCAACGGTAATCACGGTTTCTGTTCTGAAACCTATCTTGTTCATCTCACGCGAAATCCACGATGAATTTATGTCAACAACCTGACCTATAAGGATTTCGTCACCTATGATTATTATTCCAGCATTCATATTAATGATATATATTTTCTGCAAAAATAATCACAAAATCAAGATGTGGTAATGGTTGCTTAAATTTAATTGCAGATTATAAATCAGAACGAACGGGAAGTTATTTTTAGGATTACAAATCCTTGTATTCACGCCTTCGGGAGTACAAATCCCGAAGGACGGTATCTTACTGATATTTTGAAAAGTAACCGCCATTAAGGAATTCATCAACGGTTATCGATTCGAGTTTTCTGTCGTCGAGAAGCCAGATATGGGAACAATACTTTGCTGCAATTTCCAAATCGTGGCACGAGAAAATTATGCATCTGTTTTCCTCCGAT
>JAEEGF011892783.1_pt1 | contig 19143 bp, 13 predicted proteins | sample 9134171 | NCBI WGS metagenome assembly JAEEGF01 (sample SAMN16246542, study PRJNA631951) | gut metagenome | biome: gut microbiome; feature: rumen; material: AP-attached | host: Bos | place: Iran: Karaj | collected 2018-10
CGACCGGCGGCCTCGTGATGTCGCTCGTCGGCGGGAGCCAGGCCATGATGCTCCTGCTCGCGGGCATTTTCCTGGTGGCGGGTGCCGCCTGTGTGTCGCTTATCAAGAAATAACTGACAATCAATCATACAATGAAAAGGATTCTCACTGCAATGTCCGCCCTGGCCCTGGCGCTGACCGCGCTGGCCCAGAACGGTTATCAGGTCAAGGGAGTCGTCATCGATGCGCTGGGACCGGTTGTCGGCGCCACTGTCATGGAGCAGGGCACAACCGTCGGTACCTCCACCGGCCTGGACGGCGACTACATCCTGACCGTATCCAGCGCCGATGCCACCGTTGAAATCAGCTGCATCGGCTATGCTTCCCAGACCTACAAGGCCTCCGAACTCCCGGCCACCGTCACGCTCTCCGAAGACGCGGTCTTCCTTGACGACGTCGTGGTCATCGGCTACGGTTCCCAGAAGAAGAAAGAGGTGACCGGCGCCGTATCTTCCATCAAGTCCGAGGATTTCAACGCCGGCGTCAAGACCAACCCGATGGGTCTCCTCCAGGGCAAGGTCGCCGGCCTGAACATCATCAAGACCACCTCCGACCCGACCTCCACCGGCTACAACATCCAGATCCGCGGCTTCTCGACGCTCGACAAGGGCGCCGGCACCTCCCCGCTCTACATCGTGGACGGCGTTCCGGTGAGCAACATCGACAACATCTCCCCGGATGAAATCGCCTCTATGGACGTCCTGAAGGACGGTTCCGCCGCCGCCATCTACGGTACCCGCGGCACGAACGGCGTCATCATCATCACGACCAAGCGCGGCGACAACTTCTCCGACGTCGCCCACACCCGCGTCGAGTATTCCGGCTATGCCTCCGCCTCGTTCCGCAACGGCGACCTCGGCATGGCGACGCCCGACGAGTACCGCCGCCTGGCGGAGCTCTCCGACGGGATGGTCAAGCCCGCCATCTTCGACGGGGACTACAACACCGACTGGCTCAAGGAGGTGACCCGCACCGCCGCCATCGCCCACAACCACAACGTGGCGATCGTCGGCTCCGCGAAGAAGTTCAACTACCGCGCTTCCATCAACTACAAGAACGCCGAGGGCATCGCCCGGAACACCAACCGCAACGAGATGATCGCCAAGCTCGCCGCCTCCCAGAAGGCGCTTGACGGCTGGCTGGAGCTCCAGTACGACATGTCCTACATGCACTACCGCAACGACTACTTCTGCGGCGACTTCAAGTATGCCTCCCTGCTGAACCCGACCTATCCCATCTACGACGAGACGACCGCCACGGGCTACTACTTCCCGACGGAGACGGGCGCCGTCAACCCGGTCGAGAACATGAACCGCAAGGAGTCCTACGGCGACGGCAACTATTTCCGCGGATCGGTCAAGGCGACGGTCAACATCAAGCCCGTCACCGGCCTGAAAGTCAATGCCTTCGGTGCCGTCGAGGAAGGGGACAACCGTTCCTTCGCCTACAACCACGGCGTCAACACGGACCTCTCCGGCTCCGGCACCGCCAGCCGTGACAACAGCATGAGCTACAGCCGCCTCCTCGAGATCACGGCCGACTACACGAAGACCTTCGGCAGCCACAACATCGCCCTCGTGGGCGGCTTCTCCTGGCAGAACTTCCTGTACGACGGCTCCTCCATCTCCAACAAGGGCTTCCCGACGGACGACGCCAAGTACTACCAGATCGGCAACGGCGACGCGACGAAGCAGTATCTCAACGTGAGTTCGTACCGCAACTCCAACACGCTGGCCGCCCTGTTCTTCCGTGCCAACTACAACTTCAAGGAGAAATACCTCCTGTCCGCCTCCATCCGCCGGGAGGGTTCCTCCCGCTTCGGCGCGAATCACAAGTGGGGCTGGTTCCCGGCCGTGAGCGCCGGCTGGCGGGTCAGCGGCGAGCCGTTCATGGAGAACGTCGGCTGGGTCGACGACCTGAAAGTCCGCCTGGGCTTCGGCGTCACCGGCAACAACCTCGCCTCCGACCTCCGCTCGATCGAGATGCTCAGCAACGGCGGAACCTTCTGGTACAACGGACAGTACGTCTATACCTACGCCGTCGCCCAGAACGTCAATCCCGAACTCCAGTGGGAGAAGAAGTTCGAGTACAACTTCGGTATTGACTACGCCCTCGTTGACAACCGCGTTTACGGTAGCCTCGACGTCTATTACCGCAACACCCGCGACCTGCTCTGGGACTATGAGGTCCCGACCCCGCCGTACCAGTTCCACACGCTCCTGGCCAACGCCGGCGTGATGAAGAGCTACGGCGTCGAACTCGCTGTGAGCGTGGTCCCTGTCCGGACCAAGACCTTCTCCTGGACCACGACCCCGACCGTCGCGTTCAACCGCAACTACATCACCCGCCTCTCCGACCCGTCCAAGGGCTTCAACTACAAGGAGACCACCTCCGGCGGCGTCGGTGAGAACGGCATCATGAACACCAACACCGAGATCCTCGTCGAGGGCCAGCCGGTCGGCGCCTTCTACGGCCTCGACTTCGCGGGCTTCAAGTCCGACGGGACCTGGATGTTCAACACGCCCGAAGGCGGCCTCATTTCCGGCGCCAACGCGACGGAGGGCCACCGCAAGGTCATCGGCAACGCCCAGCCGCTGCTGACCTTCGGCTGGAACAACAACTTCCGCTTCGGCAACTGGGACGCCAGCCTGTTCCTCCGCGGCGTGGTCGGCAACAAGATCCTCAACCTGACCCGCTGGGCCTACGGTCCGCAGGATTCCCAGACCTTCAATGTCTTCATGAAGGACATCGCCGGCACGGACACCGTCCTTTCCGACAAGGCCCATTTCTCCAGCTTCTACCTGGAGGACGGCTCCTACCTGAAAGTGGACAACCTGACGGTGGGCTATACCTTCCATTTCCCGGAGAATCACAAGTACATCCAGTCCGCCCGCGTCTATCTGACCGGGCAGAACCTCCTGACCCTCACCGGCTACAGCGGGCAGGATCCGGAAGTCAACACGACCGGCGTCTGGGATGCGGGCATCGACTACTGCTCGTTCTACCCGACCGTCGCGACCGTGCTGCTGGGCGTCAATATCAGTCTGTTCTAATCGAGAGGAGGAATGAAAATGAAAAAGATCCTTACCCTTCTTGCCGCTGTCGCCATGCTCGCTCCCGCCGTCGTTTCCTGCGACGCCATGCTGGAGGAGAAGAACTACGGCAACCCGACCACCAAGGAAATGATGGCCAAGGAAGAGAATGTCGCCCTCCTCGTCGGACAGGCCTATGCCGACGTGAAGTGGCTGCATGACCACTGGGGCTACTGGGGTGTCGTCACCCTGACGGCCGACGAGGGCGTCTGCCCGATCCGCATGCCCGACAAGGACTGGGCCGACGGCAACTACTGGCGCAACCTCAACACCCACAACTGGGATGTGATGGGCCAGGCGTTCCGCAACATCTGGAATTCCACGATTTCCGGCGCCGTCCTCTGCAACAAGTTGATTTCCACGCTGGAAACCTACAAGGAGTCGATGAGCGAGACCGTGTTCGCCCAGTACATCGGCGAACTCGAGGTCATGCGCAGCTACTACTACTACATGCTCTTCGACTGCTTCGGCCGGATCCCGTACCTCGAGAAATTCGAGGAGACGACCGAGCCCCTGATGGCCCCCGAGAAGGTCTGGTCCCGCCTGGTGGACTGCCTGGAGCGGAACGCCCCGAACATGGCCGTCGTGAACGACGCCAACCGGGCGCTCAACTACGGCCGCGCCACCCAGGGCTTCGCCTATGCCCTCCTCGCCCGCCTGTACCTGAACGCCGAGTCCTTCGGCTGCACGCCTTCGAACATCGACCTCAAGAACACGGTGACGACCAAGATCTCGTCCGCCGCCGACTTCTACACCAACGCGGTCCGCTGCTGCGACGCGATCATCGCCTCCGGCTCCTATTCCATCGAGGAGAACTTCTTCACCAACTTCAAGATCCAGAACGAGGGCAGCCGGGAGAACATCTTCGTCATCGTGGAGAACGGCAACGCCAAGTTCGACAAGCGGGACAGCGGCAGCATGTCCAACAAGCTCCGCCTGACCATCCTGACGCTGAACTACAACCACCAGCAGACCTACAACATGATCGAGAAGCCCTGGAACGGCTTCTGCGCCCGTCCTTCCTTCATCGACCGCTACAACAAGAACGACGTCCGCGGCGCGGGTACCGACGAGGAACGCGCCCTCGGCACCAACGCCACGCATCAGTGGGGCTGGTTCGTCGGCCCGGTCTATGACAAGGACGGCGTGACCCTGCTGAAGGACAAGGATGAGGATAAGTCCCCGGCCATCATCGTCCCGACGCTCCACTCGCTCACCGAGGCGACCGACCTCGAGGGCGCCCGCATGTTCAAGTACGAGGTGGACCGCGAAGGACGGTACGATTATTGCGAAAATGACTTCGTGCTCTTCCGCTACGCGGATGTCCTCTGGATGAAGGAGGAAGCGATCCTGCGCGGCGGCAGCGGCTCGTCCGACATGAACAGTGCAGACTTCAAGCGTCTCCGCGCCCGTACCTTCGACTATGTCACGGGCGACAAGGAAGCGGCCTACAAGGCGGCCTACCCCGCCTGTGCGCCCGGGACTGTCACTTTGGCAGGAATCCTTGACGAGCGCGGCCGTGAGTTCGCATGGGAGAACATGCGCCGCCGCGACCTCATCCGCTTCGGCAAGTTCAACGACCCGAAGTACGTCGAGTTCGTGACCGGTACGGACGACTACCGCAAGTGGTTCCCGATCCCGTATGCCGTCCTCGAGACGTCGCTCCGCGATGAGGCCGGCGAACCCATCTGGACCCAGAATCCTGGCTATTAATCAGTTACTAAATCCTGAAATACTATCAATCACTTTAAAAAACAACAGCAATCATGAAAAAATTCATGTATGTCCTGAGTGCGCTTGCACTCGCAGCCGTCTGCTTCAGCGCCTGCAACAAGGATCCGAAGCAGAACCTTGACGAGGCCGTCGAAGACGGTTTCTATGTGGCCGGTGCCGCTACCGGCGTTACCGAACTCGCTCCGCAGTTCATGATGACGGCCGGTACCAACGAGGCCGCCGACCAGACCAAGCGCGACGGCATGTACGAGAAGTACATCGTCCTCGACGCCAACAAGGACTTCGAGCTCCTGCTCTACACGGCGGGGAAGAAGACCCGTTACGGCGCCAAACTCGCTTCCTTCACCCCGGAAGAGGGCAGCACCACCTATGGTGAGGATCCCCAGATGGCGATCTTCAAGGGCGCCCTCGAGACCGGTGACAAGGCTCCTGCCATGAAGGTGACCGCCAAGGGTCTCTACCACATCGTCCTCGACCTCAACAAGGGCGGCGACCTCAAGAATGCCCAGATCATCGTGGCCCCCGTCGAGTGGGGTGTCCGCGGCGGCATGAACGGCTGGGGCTTCACCAAGCTCGAAGCGACTGCCCTTTCCAACGATGGCATCACCTACACCCTGAAGGATCAGGAACTTCCGAAGAACGGTGAGTTCAAGTTCGCCTATGGCGCCGCCTGGAAGATCACCCTTGACGACGCGGGCAAGGTGCGTGCGAACACCAACCTCGGCAACACGGACGAGGGCGTCGACCACGGCCCGCTCGCTGCCGGCGGCAAGAACATCAAGGTCGAGAAGCACGGTCTCTACGACGTGACCATGACCTACAAGCTCACGGCCGGCGAACTCGGCAAGTCCTATTCTTATGAGCTGAAGCTCACCAAGGAAATCGAAGACACGGCTCCCGAGCACATCTACATGATCGGTGAGCAGTGGGGTAACTGGGATTGGAACTCCGAGGGTGTCGTCGAACTCGCCGGTATCCCGAACGCGCCCGGTTTCTTCTGGTGCACCCGCTGGTTCGAGGCCTCCAAGGGCTTCAAGTTCTGCGCAAAGCGCGAATGGAGCGGTGACTTCACCGGTGTCGCCCCTGTCGGCTATACCGAGAACAGCGGCAACTGCTTCGTGGCTGCCGACGGCCTGTACACCGTGTTCGTGAACGGCAACGACAACATCGTCGAGGTCTATCCGGCCGAGATCTACGGTATCGGTGACGCCTGGGGTGCTGACGCCTGGGATTTCGACAAACCGGATGTCGTCAAGTTCAAAGCGGATGGCCAGACCGTGAAGGCGTCGGTCGTCAACAACAGCGACGCCGTGCGTATCGCCTCCAAGATCGTCCCTTCCGCTCCGATCGACGGTGTCACCACCCCGGGCGGCTGGATTGACTGGTGGAAGACCGAGTTCGTCTATTTCGACGGCAAGATCGCGTACCGCGGCGCCGGTGGCGACCAGGAGCGCGTCAAAGTGACCGCCGGACAGATGATTGTCCTCGACTTCAACGCCGGTACCGCTACTGTCCTTGTGAAGTAGTCCATTCCCGGTATTTTAAGCCTGCCGCCCCTGACCGGACGGCAGGTTTCCAATTCAAAGACCCTATGAAACGTCTGACCTTCCTTTGCGCGGTTCTGGCGGCCTTTTTCACCGCCTCGTGCACCAAGCCGACACCGGATGTCGTCCCGCCCGTTCCCTCGTATGAAAGCGGGGAGAAAGCCGGCCATATCACCTACCAGCTGCTGATCTACAGCTTCGCCGACAGCGACGGCGACCGGATCGGCGATTTCAACGGGATCACCTCCCGGCTGGATTACCTGGACGCCCTCGGCGTCTCCGCCATCTGGCTTTCGCCCGCCCATCCGGCCGACTCCTACCATGGTTATGACGTGCAGGACTACGCGGCCGTGAGCCCGAAATACGGGACGGAGGCGGATTTCAAGCGGCTGATCGACGCGGCCCACGCCAAGGGGATCAAGGTTTACATGGACTATGTCCTGAACCATACCGGCAAGGGAAATGTCTGGTTCGCAGACGCGAAGCGGGGAGAGGCGTCGGACAAGTTCGACTGGTTCCTGTTCTCGGCCAATCCTTCCGCCGACGTGACGGCGGGCAAGTTCCCGATGCTCAACGGCTACAATGCCGGCGAGTGGCACGACGTGACGGTCGGGGAGATCGGCTATACGGGCCGGCTCCATTTCAAGGTCGATTTCTCCAGCGCCTCGAAGACCCTGACCGTGACGAAGACCGACGCGGCGGCGCAGGCCGCCAATACGGACGCCTCCGTCAGCATGTTCCTCTGGGTCGGGGAGCCCGGAAAGGCCGTCCGGATGTACCGGACCGGGACGGATGTGTACGAGATCACCCTGGATGTCGATACGCCCTGGGGCGTGCTGGTGCGCACGTCCGACACGAGCTGGGACGGCGGGACCAAATGGGGTGCGCCGAACGGAAAGAACGTCCTGGCGTTCGGGACGCCGCTGACGCTGAGCACCGACGATGCGCAGGACATCCTCTTCGGCAGCCCGAAGCCGATGAAATTCCAGGGTGCGTTCGGCTCCTGGATGCCGGACCTGAATTACGGCCCGGTGGCGACGGCGGCCTCCTCGGGGCCCTTCAAGGCCCTCGCGGAGACGGCCGACAAGTGGATGGGCCTCGGCGTGGACGGTTTCCGCCTGGACGCCGTGAAGCACATCTATTCCAATGAGCGCGGCCCGCAGAACCCCGCCTTCCTCAAGCTGTGGTACGACCGCTGCAATGCGACATACCGGAAGACCCACGCCGACGACCTGTACATGGTCGGCGAGGTCTGGATGGATTACAACGCCGTAGCCCCTTATTACCAGGGACTTCCGGCCTGTTTCGAGTTCGACTTCTGGGAGCGGCTCAAGTGGGTGCTGGACACGGGGACCGGCTGCTATTTCGCCAAGGACCTGATCGGGTACCGGCAGAAATATGCCTCCGTCCGCCCGGACGCCATCGCCGCGACCAAACTGACCAACCACGACGAGACCCGCGCCGCGTCCGTCCTCGGCCGTTCGCTGCCGAAACTCAAGCAGGCGGCCGCGATGCTGCTGACCGCGGAAGGGGAGCCCTATATCTACCAGGGCGAGGAACTCGGCTACTGGGGCAAGGACGGCGATGACGGCGGCCGGGACGAAATGGTCCGGACGCCCATCGTCTGGGATAAGGCCGCGACGGCGGCGACCGGCGACCTCAGCGGGCACATCGACAACACCCTCGTGACGGACGAGATCTCCGTCGAGAAGCAGAAGGCCGATGCCAACTCGCTGCTGCAGACTTACTTCGCCTTCACCAAGGCACGCAACACCTGCCCGGCGCTCGCGACCGGCAAGATGAGCCGCCATGCCGTCTATAACGAGAGCAACACCCTCCAGTCCGGCGTCGCCGTCTGGTACATGACCGCCTCCTCCGGGGCGAAGGCGCTCGTGGTCCACAACGTGGGCAAGAGCGAAGTGACCCTCGCCTTCGACGACGACCTCTCCCGTCCGGTCGTGACCCTCGGGGAGATGTCCGTCCGCGGGAAGGACCTGACCCTCGGCGCGAATTCATCCGCCGTTTTCCAGCAATAAACCCTACCATCGATATGAAGAAAATGATTCTCGCGGCCGCGGCGGTCCTCGCCCTCGCCGCCTGCCACAAGAAGGCGGACGTCCGCCCTCTCCACCCGGAATGGACCTGCAACTCGGTCCTGTATGAGGTCAATGTGCGCCAGTTCTCCCCGGAAGGCACGTTCGCGGGCGTCCAGGCCCAACTGCCGCGCCTGAAAGACCTCGGCGCGGACATCCTCTGGCTGATGCCGATGTACGAGATCGGCACGGAGGGGCGCAAGGGCACCCTCGGCTCCTATTATGCCATCTCCGACTACTGCAAGGTCAATCCCGAGTTCGGCACCATGGCCGATTTCGACAGCCTCCTGGTCGCCGCGCACCGGGAGGGATTCAAGGTCATCCTCGACTGGGTGGCGAACCAGACCGCCCCGGACCACATCTGGATGCGGGAGCGCCCGGCGGACTTCTATGAGCGCGACTCCCTCGGCAATGCCATCTATGAATACGACTGGACGGACACCCGGAGCCTCAACTATGAGAACGAGGCCGTCTGGGCGGCCCAGGACAGCTGCATGCGCTTCTGGCTCGACAAGGGCGTGGACGGCTTCCGCTGCGACGCGGCCGGCGAGATGCCCGCGAAGTTCTGGAAGGCGGTCCTGCCGGGCCTCCGGCGCGATTATCCCGACGCCTACCTCCTCGCTGAGGCGGAGAAGCCGGAGCTCGGCGATCCGGCCGAGGGCTTCGACGCGACCTATGCCTGGGAGCTCCACCACCTGATGAATTCCATCGCCCAGGGGGAAAAGACGGTGCAGGACCTGAAGGATTACATCGCCCGCGATGCGGAGAACTATCCCCACCACCAGTTCCGACTGATGTTCACGTCCAATCACGATGAGAACTCCTGGAACGGGACGGAATTCGAGCGCCTGGGCGACGCGGTCAAGGTCATGGCCGTCCTCTGCTTCACGCTGCCGGAGGGCCAGCCGCTGGTCTATACGGGCCAGGAAATCGGCATGGACCACCGCCTTGCCTTCTTTGAGAAGGATCCCGTCCCGGACTGGACGGCCAACGGCTTTACGGCCTTCTACAAGGATCTGATCGCGATGCGCCATGCCAACGCGGCCCTCTCTGCGGGCGGCAAGGGCGGTCCCCTCGTGTACATCGACGGCATGCCGGAAGGCGTCCTGGCCTTCTCCCGCGCCGTCGAAGGCAACAAGGTGACGGTCTGCGCGAACCTGACGGCGGCGGAAGTCGCGCTGCCGGACGGGCGGACGCTGCCGGCCTGGGGGTATGACATCGTCTGCGAATAGGGTATGGGACGCGGATGGCTTGCCGCGGCCTGCCTGCTGGTGCTGGCGGCCTGCGAGAAACCGGTCACGCTGGAGGGGGAGACCCTTGAAAGCCCTGATGGACAGTTGGTTCTGACGGCTGGCTTGCTGCCCGGCGGCAGTCCGGCCTACCGGCTCGACCGGGCTGGGACGGCCGTCGTGCTGCCCTCGCGGCTCGGCTTCGACCTGACGGACGGGACTTCGCTCATGGACGGATTTTCCGTCGACGGGGTGGAACGCTCCTCCTTCGACGAGACCTGGGCCCCGGTCTGGGGCGAGGAGGATTCCATCCGGAACCATTACAACGAACTGCTGGTCAAGCTCTCCCGCGCGGACGGCGTGCGGATGGACCTCCGTTTCCGCCTCTTCGACGACGGGCTCGGCTTCCGCTATGAATTCCCGCTGGAGAACAAGCTGACGTACTTCAATATCCGTGAGGAGCGCACCGAATTCGCCATGGCCGGCGACCATACCGCGTGGTGGATCAGCGGCGACTACGACACCCAGGAGTACAATTACACGGAAAGCCGCCTGCGCGAAATCCGCGGCATTTCCATGTCCATGCGCCAGGCGAACGTGTCCGCGACGAGTTTCTCCCCGACCGGGGTGCAGACGGCCCTGCAGATGAAGACGGCGGACGGGCTCTACATCAACCTGCACGAAGCGGCGGTCGTCGATTATCCCACGACGAACCTCGACCTCGACGACAGGCGCCTCGTCTTCCGGACCTGGCTGACCCCGGACGCGGAGGGCGTGAAAGGGCGCATGCAGGCGCCCTGCAAGACCCCCTGGCGGACGGTGATGGTCGTGGACGACGCGCGGAAGGTATTGGCTTCCAGGCTGATCCTGAACCTCAATGAGCCCTGTGCCCTGGAGGATACCGGCTGGATCCATCCGGTCAAGTACATGGGTGTCTGGTGGGAAATGATTACGGGCCGCTCCGAATGGTCCTATACCTACGACGTCCCTTCCGTCCGGCTTGGCGAGACCGACTACCGGGCACTGAAGCCCCACGGCAAGCATGGCGCGAACAATGAGAATGTCCGCCGGTACATCGATTTCGCCGCGGAGAACGGGTTCGACGCCCTCCTCATCGAGGGCTGGAACGAGGGCTGGGAGGACTGGTTCGGCAAGCAGAAGGACTATGTCTTCGACTTCGTGACCCCGTATCCCGATTTCGACCTCCCGGCGCTCAACGCCTATGCCCACAGCAAGGGCATCCGCCTGGTGATGCATCATGAAAGTTCTTCATCGACCGTCAATTACGAGCGGCACATGGAGGCGGCGTATGCGCTGATGAACCAGTATGGCTACGATGCCGTCAAGAGCGGCTACGTCGGCAACATCATCCCTTACGGCGAGCATCATTACAGCCAGCCGCTGATCAACCACTACCTGTATGCGGTGAAAGAGGCGGCGAAGCACCATGTGATGGTCAATGCCCATGAGGCGGTGCGCCCGACCGGCCTCTGCCGGACCTGGCCGAACCTCATCGGCAACGAGTCGGCCATGGGGACGGAGTACCGTGCCCATATCAACCCGGGCCACACGACGATCCTGCCCTTCACGCGCCTCCAGGGCGGTCCGATGGACTATACGCCGGGCATTTTCGAGCAGGATATGGCCATTACGGCCCCCGGCCGGACCGGCAAGATGCGCCACACCATCGCCAACCAGCTGGGCCTCTACGTGACCTTCTATTCGCCGCTGCAGATGGCCGCGGACCTGCCGGACAACTACGCGCGCTTCATGGATGCATTCCAGTTCATCCGCGACGTGGCGGTCGACTGGTCCGAGACGCGCTACCTCGCCGCCGAACCGGGCGCGTACATCGTCACTGCCCGCCGGCCGAAGGTTGCGACGCTGAACGCCGCCGCGGCGGGCGTGGCGGAACTGCCTGACGGAAAGCGCGATATGCTCTCCGATGCCGCCCGCTTCGTCTATGCGCTTCCGCCCACGGCGACCGCCCGCGACCTGCGCGGCGCGACGCCCCGCGACGTCTGGTACGTCGGCGGCATCACGGGGGAGGAAGCCCGCGAAGTGACCTTCGCGCTGGACTTCCTCCAGCCGGACAAGCGCTACGAGGCGGTCCTCTACAAGGACGCTGCGGACGCGGATTACGAAACCGCCCCCCAGGCCTACGAAATCGTCCGCTCCGAGCTCACCGCCGCCGATTCCCTGACGGTCCGCATGGCCCGCTCCGGCGGCTTCGCCCTCTCCCTGCGGGAGCTGTAAGCGGCAGTGCCGTCGGTGTCGGTATCGGGACGAACCCCGGCGCCCCGAACCCTCTCTCTCCGCTTCCTCCGCTCCGACGCTACAGGACAGGGTCCCGGACTCAGAAGAAATTCGCCCGGGACCCTGTCCTTTCGCTTTTTCCGCTCCGCCGCGGCCCTTGCGGTCGTTGTCGCTGTTGCTGTCGCTGCCGGGAGGCAATTTGCCGGTTCGGTGTCGTTAGGGGTGTCGCACGCAGCACCCCTAACGACGAAAAAGGGCCTTTTTGCTTTTAGGGGTGCTTAACCTGGCACCCCTAACGACATTTGGCGCCGCTGCGCAGCAGACATGTAGAGCATCTGTGGCATGTATGTGGCATGTATGTACGTGGCATGTAAGTACGTGGCATGTATGTGCGTGGCATGTAAGTACGTGGCATGTAAGTACGTGGCATGTATGTATGTGGCATGTATGTACGTGGCATGTACGTGCGTGGCATGTATGTGGCATGTATGTGGCGGTTGCTCTGTGCAACATTCAAATCGTAAGTAGCTGTATGGCAATGTTTTATAAGAAATCGCTCCCTTGTTTTCAGGAGAGCGATTTTCTGTAGATCGCCAAGAATCAATCGTTTCCGATTTGAATGTCCTGCCGGCAGTTGTCGGTCGGCTCTGCCGGATGATGGTTCGGATGATGCGCGACAAGGAGTCGGGAACTGGAGCAGGAGCTAAATGATCTTGCCGCGAGCGCAAAGAAAACCGCGTTGCATCGCGCTCACGGCACAAAAACGGGCATTCCCCGGGGTTTTCCGGCCGCGAGCGCAAAGATAACCGCGTTACATTGCGCTCACGGCACGAATACGGGCCTTTCCCGGGGTTTTCCGGCCGCGAGTGCAAAGATGACCGCGTCGCATTGCGCTCACGGCACGAATACGGGCATTTCCCGGGGTTTTCCGGCCGCGAGCGCAAAGATGACCGCGTTGCATCGCGCTCACGGCACGAATACGGGCATTTCCCGGGGTTTTCCGGCCGTGAGCGCAAAATACCGTGCCGCTCATCCCTTTCGCGGCGCTGCGGCCATTCCTCCGTCTCGAGCCGGGGCGGAGGCATTGCTATTATGATACGGCGGGAACCGGCCTGAGGCGTGGGAACGGGACAATGGGCGGCGGCATCATGGCGGGCCGGGGCTTGCGGGAGCCGCTTTTTTTCGTAACTTTGTGAATCTGACACAGGAATGATTCATGAAAAAGACACTGCTTTTGCTGGCGCTGGCCGCCGCGCTCTTTTCCTGCAGGAAGGAAGAGGTTTATGTGGATGACGGCACGTATGCGGCCGAACACCAGGACCCGTCGATCGCCGTCGATATGGGCGAGGCGGGGAAGTGGGCCCCGATGAACATAGGCGCCCGGAAGCCGTCCGAATACGGTTATTTCCTCGCCTGGGGCGAGATCGAGCCCAAGACGGTCTACGGTTGGGGAACCTACCGTTTCGGGACCGAAGGCAGTTTCACCAAGTACTCGAAGAAGGACAAGAAGACGCTCCTTTCGCCGGGCGACGACGCCGCTACGGTCCGCTGGGGAACGGCCTGGCGGATGCCGACGGTCGAGGAATGGAACAAGCTGGTCGATACCTGCGAAAGCGTGTGGACCACCGTCGACGGCGTGAAGGGCTATATGCTGACGGCACCGAACGGGCACAAGCTTTTCCTGCCGGTCGGCGGAATCTGGAAGGACGGCGGCGTCATTGCTCCCAATCAGGGAACTTATTGGCTGTCGGAGTGTTTCCCGGGTTCCAGCAGCCAGAGCGGGCTGGCCTATACGGGCGGCCTTTCGGAACTGCGTCTTTTCCGCTGCTCCGGCGGCGGCACGGCGCGCTGCTGCGGCCTGGCCGTCCGGGCCATCCTGGCGGAATAGGACCGAAATCAAACAGCCATGCATGCGTATGAAGAGAAACGTGGAAGTCAGATGCCTCAATAACGGCAAGGAATACAAGTTCGCCCCCGGCACGTCGCTGGAGGCCTTCGCGGCGAAGGCATGCCCCGTCGCCCGGGACAAGAAGGGCCGGGAATACCCGGTCTTCGCCGCCATCGTGGATCATAAGCTGAAGGAACTCTCCTACGAGATGTTCTACAGCCACGAGGTGGAGTTCATCGGCTACAACCATCCGGACGGGCGGCGGACCTATTTCCGCTCGCTGTCCTTCCTGCTGCAACACGCTGTCAGAAAGCTGTTTCCGCGGCTCATCCTTGTCATTGACCATGCGCTTCCGAGCGGCTATTACTGTGAGTTGCTGGAGAACCGGAAGGATGAGGACGGCCGGACGGTCGTGTATCCGGTTTCCCTCGCGGAGATTGATGCGCTCCAGGTGAAAATGCGGGAGACGGTCGCCGCCGACCTGCCGTTTGTCAAGACCAAGATGCTGGCCGAAGAGGCGGAGGCGCTTTTCGACGGGGGCTTGCAGTACTATAAATCCCGCCTGACGAAATCCCTCGGGCGGTATTTCTGCAGCGTGTATTACCTGGATGGCATCCCGGATTCCTTCCACGGTCCGCTGGTGCCCTCGACGGGTTGCCTGGACGTGTTCCGGCTGCTGCCTTTCGGGCGCGGCTTCTGCCTCCAATATCCTGATGCCGAGGATATTACACGGGTGATTCCCGCCCGGCCGCAGGTGAAGCTGGCGGAGATGTTCCGCCGCTACAGCGACTGGTGCTTCACGACCCGGATCATCGGCGTGAGCTCGCTCAACCAGCGCCTGCTTTCGGGCGGGGCCGTGGAACTGATCAACCTCTGCGAGGCACGCCATGAACGCGATTACGCCGAGATCGCGGATCGGATCTATGCGGCCCGGGACCATGTCAAGATCGTCTTCATCGCCGGCCCTTCCTCCAGCGGCAAGACCTCCTCGTCGCTGCGCCTCGCCCAGCAATGCAAAGTGCTGGGACTCAATCCGAAAGTCATCGAACTGGACAATTATTTCGTGGAGCGGGACGAGACCCCGCGCGACGAGGACGGCGACTTCGATTTCGAGGCCCTGGAGGCGATGGACCTCCGCCTGCTCGGCGAGCAGCTGAACCGGCTCCTCGCGGGCGAGGAAGTCGAAATCCCCCGCTATGACTTCAAGCAGGGCCGGAAATTCTTCGAAGGGAACATGCTCCGGCTGGAGGAGCGGGACATCCTCATCATGGAGGGCATCCATGCGCTCGATCCGGCCATGGTCCCCTCCGTGGACCAGACCCGCATCTTCCGCGTCTATGCCTCGGCGCTGACCTCCCTGAACGTGGACGAGAACAACTGCATCTCCACCTCCGACAACCGGCTCCTCCGCCGGATGGTGCGCGACAACCGCGTCCGCGGCATCTCCCCGGAGGCGACGCTGCTCCGCTGGGCGAGCGTCCGGCGCGGCGAAAACCGCAACATCTTCCCCTTCCAGGAGAATGCCGACGCCCTGTTCAACTCCGCCCTCCTGTATGAGCTCCCGATGCTCAAATACTATGCGGAGCCCCTCCTGCGGCGGATCCTGCCGTCATCACCGGCCTACCCGGAGGCGGTGCGCCTGCTGAAATTCCTGGATTACATCGTGGCCCTGCAGCCGTCGGAAATCGACTGCATCCCCCCGACCTCGATCATGCGGGAGTTCATCGGCGGCCAGACGCTGTAAACTAAGCCTCCTTGTGGACGGTTTCGTAGCCGTATGAGGCTGCGCCGAGGACGAGTTCCATGACGATCTGGGACTCGTGGGAGAGCGTGGCGAAGATGAGGCCGACGCTGAAGGGGAGTCCGTACACGCTCAACAGGGCGCCGGCGACGACGGTATGGAAGGCGCCGAAGCCGCCCGGGACGGGAACGAGGGTGCTGAGGGCGCCGGCGAACATCAGGAAGAGCGCGTCGGCCATGCCGAGCGAGCGGACCTTCTCGATGGAGGCGCCCAGTTCGGGGCCGACGGAGGCCGGATCGATGTCCGCGAGGGCCCAGATGATGGTGGCGCTCATCAGCCAGTAGCAGAGCCAGATAACCGCCGTGTAAGCGATGAACAGCCAGCTTTTCTTCATGTGGAGGCAGCTGCGGAGGCCGTCGCCGATGCCGGCGATGATCCCCCAGACCTTGCCCCAGACCTTGCCGCGCTCCCGCAGGCGGTAGCAGAGCCAGATGAACCCGCCCCCCGCGAGGAGGACGAGGGCGACGATCCACCACAGGGCGGCGGCGCCGCCGAGGCCGGAGAAAATGGTATCGCGGAAAAAGGCGCCGAAACGGTCCCACATCACCGACAGAAGCAGGAACAGGACGACGACGATGGAGATGACGTCCCAGATCCGGTCGATGACCACGGTGCCGAGCACCTTGTCGAAGGAGGCCAGGCGCTTCCCTTCGGCATCCCGGGCGGAATTCTTCGTGATGAACCCGCAGCGGACCACTTCGCCCACGCGCGGGAGGACGAGGTTGACGAGCATGCAGATGTTCATGGCGTTGAAGCAGGTCAGGGCCCGGGTCGAGGGGTCGATCGGGCGGAGGAGCATCTGCCAGCGGAGGCCGCGGAGGAAGAAGACGAAGCCGCCCAGGAGCATGGAGACGAGGACCCATTCCCAGCGGCATTCCTTCAGCGCATCGCCGAAATCTTTCCAGTTGACACCCCGGAAGGAAAAGTAGAGCAGCACGATGGCAACGGCGCCCCAGAGGATATATTTCAGCGAATTGCGAATCTTTTTCTCCATAGTCGGGACAAATTTAGTGTTTTTTCGCTGGATTTTGTATAAATTTGTGGGTTAATAGAGAAACTGTCCCGAAATGAAATCGATCCTGGGCATCGGAAACGCGCTGACCGACATCCTGGCCGTCCTGCCGGACGAGTCCCTGCTGAAGAAATACCATCTTCCGCTGGGCAGCATGCAGCATGTGGACATGGAGACCGGCGACCGGATCTGGGAAGCCCTGAAGGAGATCGGCGTCAAGTACGTCCCCGGCGGTTCCGCCGCCAACACGATTACCTGCACGGCCATTTTCGGGATGCCCTCGGCCTACATCGGCAAGATCGGACGGGACGACCTCGGCAGCCTTTTCCAGTCGACGATGGAGCAGTACGGCGTCCGGACGAAGATGCTCTACGGCACCAAGTCCAGCGGCCGCTGCATGGTGTTCATCACCGGCGCCAACGCCGAGCGGACCTTCGCCGACTACATGGGCTCCGCCCTGGAAATGGGCCCGGACGACCTCCGGCCCGAGGATTTTGAGGGCTATGACTATTTCCACATCGAGGGCTACCTCGTCCAGAACCAGGAACTGATCTCCCGCGCCGCCCGGCTCGCCAAGGCCGCCGGCTGCAAGATTTCCATCGACATGGCCTCCTACAATGTGGTGGAGTCGAACGACGCCTTCTTCCACAACCTCGTGGAGAATTACGTCGATATCGTCTTCGCCAATGAATCCGAGGCCAAGGCCTTCACCAAGCTGGAGCCCCGCGAGGCCATCGACGAGCTGGCGAAGCACTGCGAAATCGCCGTCGTCAAGGTCGGGAAGGCCGGTTCCATGGTCCGCTGCGGGGATGAGTTCCACTACATCGATCCCTGGCCCGCCACACCGATCGACGCGACCGGCGCGGGCGACACCTACGCCGCCGGTTTCCTCTACGCCCATTCCCTCGGCATGCCGCTGCGGGTCTGCGGGGAGATCGGCTCGATCATCGCCGCCAAGGTCGTCGAGGTCATCGGCACCAAGATCGACATCCCCCGCTGGCGGGACGCCAAACAGGAAATCCGTGCGCTCATCGCCGCCAATACCCAGTGACTATGCTTGATGGATTCAAAGACCTGGTCCGGAACCAGGGCATGAAGAAATACGCGAGCACGGAGCCGACCGGCATCCTTCCGCTCGACAAGATCCGCTCCGCCGTGGCGTTCATCGACGTGGAGGACACCTCCTATGACGTGTGCAAGGTGGAGATTATGAACTTCTTCCGTTCCTATGGCATCAAGGTGGACATCTTCTTCATCGACTTCCGGAAACTCACGGACGGAGAGCGCCTGATCACCAGCATTACGACGACGGTCCTCAAGAAGGACCTCAACTGGTACGGCCGCCCTTCGAAGGAGAAGATCGACCTGATGCTCGAGGGCAACCCCGACCTTTTCCTGTCGATGTTCCCGCGGAACGAATATGCGGTCGAGTTCATGGCCAAATGCTCGAAGGCGCGTTTCAAGATCGGCCGTTTCCAGCTGCCGGACAACACGTTTGACCTGGTGATCAAGGACCCGGCGGGCCGGGCCTATTCCGAGGCCGAGGCATTCCGGGAGATCGCCGCCTTCCTGCGCAAGATCCGATGAGAAAATACCTCATCGTCTTCCTGATATCGATGGTCCCGCTCATTGAACTGCGCGGGGCCGTTCCGTATGCCGTCGGCATGGGGCTGCCCGTCGTTCCTTCGCTGGTCGTTTCCGTTCTCGGGAACATGCTCCCGGTGCCTTTCATCTTCCTGTTCGCCCGCCGCATCCTGGAATGGGGCAAGGACAGAAAGTACATCGGCGGGTTCTGCCGCTGGTGCCTGGAAAAAGGGGAGAAAGGCGGCCGGAAACTGGAGGAAAAGGCTGGCCGGGGCCTCTACGTGGCCCTTTTGCTGTTCGTCGGCATTCCGCTGCCGGGCACCGGCGCCTGGACGGGCACGCTGGCCGCCAGCATGCTCAACCTGGATTTCCGCAAGAGCGTCCTATACGTGCTGCTCGGCGTCCTGCTGGCCGGTGCCATCATGCTCGCCGCCTCACTCGGCGTCTTCGGTGCGATCTCTTTCCTGAAATAAACCGGCTGCGGTATGAAAGCGGAGAAACATGGAATCCGGCAGGAGCGGATCCTGTATGCACTGGTCTGGAGCGTGGTTTTCCTGGCGGTTCCGATGACCCATATCTTTCAGTGGCTCAATGGGAAAGGGGAGGTGTCCATCTGGCAGGGGACCTGGCCGGTCTGGCTGCGGATCCTGCCGTTCTTCCTCCTGTTCCTGGTCCATGACCTGCTGCTTTCCCCGCTGCTCGTCCAGCGGAAGAAAACGCTCGCCTACCTGCTTCTGACAGCGGTCGTGTTCTCCCCTTTCTGTGTATCCGCCACCCGTTCCAGCGGGCCTTCGGGCGGGCCGGGCGGACCGGGCGGACCGGGCGACGGACCGCGGCCGGAGTGGGCTGCGCCGGGCGAACGGCCGCCGCG
>JAEEGF011917567.1_pt1 | contig 19129 bp, 15 predicted proteins | sample 9134171 | NCBI WGS metagenome assembly JAEEGF01 (sample SAMN16246542, study PRJNA631951) | gut metagenome | biome: gut microbiome; feature: rumen; material: AP-attached | host: Bos | place: Iran: Karaj | collected 2018-10
CTGCCATTCCTTAGCACCATCCATGTAAGCCGCCTCGATAAGAGAATCAGGAACCTGATCTGTGAACTGCTTCAAAAGGAAGAGTGCAACTGGAAGCGGAATAAGCGGAAGTATCTGAGCAAAATATGTATCAACAAGGCCCATCTTGTTAACGATGAGGTATCTTGGGATCATAACTGCAACAGGAACGAACATAAGAGCAAGCTCGTTGATCTTGAGCATTGTGCTTCTGCCCTTATACTTAAGCTTTGATAATGAATAGGATGCCATTGTTGAGAAAAGAAGTGAAGCAAAAACTACAATTCCCGTAACAACAACGCTGTTAAATACATATTTACTAAGTGGGATTCCTGCCGACCTCGTCGCTTTGAACAGCTTTCTGAAGTTGTCAAGCGTAGGGTGTAAAGTAATGAATTTTGGCGGGAATGCGAACAGCTCTTCCATAGGCTTAAAAGCGTGGAAAATGATAAATACAATAGGAAGACCTGTTATAATAACAAGCGGTATAACAAAGATATACAGCTTGATCTGACTCTTTTCAAATTTGTCAGGGTTCATGCGATGCCCTTTATATGCTGCCATTTGAAACCTCCTTAACTATCAGTCTTTTTCAGCAAAAAGATTTTTACTTACCGAAGAGAAAATCTGAACTATAAGCAGCAATACTACTGAAATAGCTGCTGCATAACCCATTTCGTAACGGATGAAACCGTAGTCTTCGATATGGTTTACGATAAGCTGTGCTGAATATCCAGGTGTTGGGTTACCAGCAAGAAGTGTACTGATCTGACCGTTCTGGAAAGCTCCAACTATCTGCATAACTGCCGCAAATAACATCTGAGGCTTCATGCTTGGGATTGTAACATAAATCATTTCCTGGAAACGGTTCTTAACACCGTCAATAGCAGCTGCCTCATAAAGTGATTCATCTACGTTGAGAAGACCTGCAAGAATTGCAAGGAAGCCTACACCCATACTGCTCCAAAGACCAATGATGATAACAATAGGAAGCAGGTATTTCGCATTTGAAAGCCATATGATAGGCTCATTTATTATTCCAAGGCTCATAAGCCAGCTATTGATGTAACCTGTCTGATCACCTGTGAAAAGGATCTTCCAAAGAACTGACATCGCTACACCACTTGTCATACTTGGTGAGTAAAGGATGAGAGCAAATATTGTTCTAGGTCCCTTTGTCATGTTCGCAAGTGCCCAGGCTAAAAGGAATGATAAAATGTAACCTCCTACACCAACTATGAGTGCGTACTTAACTGTATTAGGAAGTACGAATTTCATGAACGTATCATCGCTGGTGATAAGATTTATGTAGTTCAGAAGCCCTTTGTACTCAGGCTTCTGAATTGTATTAAAGTTGGTAAATGAAAGTATTACCGCAATTACAACTGGTGCAAGTATAAATATTACAAACAACAATGCATACGGAAGTACAAATAAATAACCATTTTTATTCGAGTGGCTTCTTCTACCGACTCTCTTAGAGTTCTGCATCTTAATCCTCCATATGATACCAAGATGATTATTTGTTCAAGATCTCCTGAACCTTCTCTACGCTTGGTACTTCATATTCCTTTATTACATTTCCATCAGAATCTATATATCCGAATTCTTCAAGTTTTCTCTTTGTTTCTCTGTCAACTATCTTAACAACTTCATCAATACGTGATCTGATAGATTCGCCGTTAACAACTACATCATTGAATGCGTTACTAACTTCTCTTTCCATCATGTAAGAACCAAGAAGTCTTGGTGCTTCAAGAATGTTGCTAGCCTGCTCCATAATAATCTGCTTATCGCTTGTAGGATAAGGAAGCTCTCCAAAGGCCTCAAGATTTGCTGTTGGCCAGATATATTCATCACCGTACATGATCTGAAGCATCTGTCCGAACTCTGCCTGAACCTCTGTGCTTGACCACCAATCCATGAACTGCCAAGCCTTCTGCTCTCTTTCATCATCAGAAGCAAACATTACAGTACTTTCAGCGCCGCCTGAGATAAATCTCTTAATTTCACCAGTTTCCTCATCCTTAACACCAGGAATAAGAGCTATTTCCCAAGAATTCTCAATTTCAGGTGCTGCATTTAAGATAAGGTTGTATGAGTTGAAATCTGCAATACCGATACAGAGGTCACCGTTTCTAAAGTGCTGATAGAAGTTAGGAACATCGACTGGAAGATCATAGAGGGTAAAGAGCTCGGTAAGCTCTGTAAAGCCCTGAACTGCCTCTTCTTCATCGATCTTTATGTCTAAAGCTGTCTTTCCATAGAGGCTGCCGCCGTTCTGGAAAATAAGAGGTGTTGTACCATGGAAGTTTCTCATAGCTGCCATTGCTGCTGTTGGATAGAATACATTAAGACCTCTCATCTGGAGATCAGGCATCATGGCAATAAGTTCATCGATAGTATCCGGCGGCGTAAGACCAAGCTTTTCAAGCACGTCACTACGATAGAACATTACATAGAAATTCATGGTTTCAGGAAGTGAAATGAGGCTATCACCTATAACTGATGGAACTAAAAGACCATCTGAATATCTGCTGAACACTTCCTTATAGTTGCTGAACTTAGTGAGGTCTACTAAAGCGCCTCTGATACCAAGCTCGAATGGAATTGAATAGTTAATACCTGTTGCAATGTCTGGTGTGTCACCTGATGCATTAGAAAGAACAAGCTTATTTGGATCTGTCATGATTGAAAGATCTACTTCAATGCCGGTTTCCGGAGTGAATTCATCATCAATCATCTTCTGCATGATCTCAACATACTGTCTAGGACGGTTTACCCATACCTGAACATGGCTTGCATCTGTATTACTAGCTGAATAAGACTGACCGAAGAAGGAATCCACGAATCTTTCGATTGAATTTCCCATTCTTGAGAAGATGTTAAGCTTTTTAGGAAGCTTTGTCTTAGCCTGACAGATGTAAATTCTATCTATTGCTAAATTGTTCTTATTAATAAGATCTACGAAGTTGGCGATCTGCGTATTAACTGAGTTAACACTTGTTGAAAGCTCGTCTACTCTGTAGATAAGCTCATCAGGCTCATCTCCGAGGGTCTTAAGCTGCTTAGCAGCAATTATCAGATAACCAAAGGCTGCTACATCCTCAGCGTCTTTTCCGCCTACATACTCTGTAGCTGATTCAGTTACTGCGTAAAGCTCATCTACCCAGCTGTAAATTCTCTCCTGAACATCAGGAATGTACTTACTAAGTCTAAGATCACGGTACTTATCTTTATTAGTACCTGCAACCTTTGTTACTTCAAGCGAAAGGTCGTTTACTGCATTCATGATATAATCGACCTTTTCAAGAGCTTCTCTTAAAGGATCTGCTGAAAGCTGCATTGAGATTGTATGCTTTCCAGCCTCAAGATACACACTCAGCTTATCTCCATCAGATGACTTAAGATAAGCATTTTTGAACTTCTGCTGATATTTCATTGGATAATTCTCAAATGCTGTATTTGGAATTTCTCCATCTATCTCATAATTTACGAATACAGGGAAGCCATTCTTTTCTGACTGTCTGTAATTCATTGCTATGTTGTAATAGCCTGCATTTGCTACTTCAAATTCGTAGGTGACCTTCTGTCCTGCTGTATCAAATGAATCCTGGTCAACTATGTTAAGCACTGTAGTTGTAGACTGAACCGGGCTAAGAGAAGCATCATATTCACCTACCGCATGGATAGAGGAATCATTTCTTTGTGTGAAATCCTCAGCCTCGATTGTAATGAGTTCTTTTCCAGGAGCAGCCTCTGCCTTGGTATACTCAGGAATCACATTCTTTTTAGAAAGAGTGATATTTCCAAGAAGAAGGCTTCCTTCATTTACATTAATTGTAAATTTATGGCTGCCTTTAGATAGTTCTATAAGAAGAGGCTCTGAATATCTGTAGCTCGAATCCATCACTTCCTTATGTTCCCACTGGATGAGCTTATCAGGCATTGTAACGATTACATTGCCATATCTGTCAAAGCTGTCTTCTCCATCACTTACCCAGGTTGTTTCAAAGGTAAGGCTTCTGCTTTCGTAGAATGGATATTCACCGTCGACCTTAAGTCCAAGTTCTATAGGAAGAATTGAAGTATCATATGATAAATAATCAAAGGAAACAACGTAAAGAGCATCCTCTGGAACATTTACATCTACCGAGATCTCATCTCCAACTACGATGTCGATTGCATCTGAATCATATCCATGCTTATCTGATGCCTCCTTAACGCTGCCAGATTCTGCCTTAGCTCCCTTTACTGGAACAACTATGTCATCTCCGGTGTATTCCTTAAAGGAATATCCACTCGAAACAGTTGTATAATTGGTAGTAAGTCTCTCTGCTGAAAACTGAGCAGTCACCGCCGTACTTTCACCTGATGAGAGCTTCTCTCTTGCAGCGTTCTTTCCCTTTGCCGGAAAAGTTCCTGCGCTGACTGTGAATACTAAGCCTAAAGCAACTATTCTTTGAATGTTTTTATAGATCATAGGAAAACTCCTTTAACTTATCAGATAGTAACCTCAAGATGCATTACACTGCAAGGAGGAATAGTAAACCTAAGGCTACCACCATCTGTCTTAACATCATTAAACTCCTTAATCTTAACTACATCCGGAGCATCGAAGGTATTATGCTCATGCATTTCACCAGTAACGATTTCTCCCTTAACTGCCTTTATTTCGCTATCAAAAACAGCTCCATCGATGTCGTAAGACTTATCAACTGACATATTTGTAAGTGTGATATGAACCTTGCCATCCTCACTCATTGAAACTGACTCATTCATGCAAGGAACCATGTTCTGTTCCTCAAGTCCGACCATTTCTGTCTCAAGGTGACTGTCAAGAAGTTCTGCTCCCTGATGAACATTGTACATCTTGAATACATGATAGGTAGGAGTAAGAATCATCTTCTCGCCTTCTGTAAGAATAACCGCCTGAAGAACATTGACCATCTGAGCGATATTTGCCATCTTTACTCTATCACAGTGCTTATTGAAGATGTTGAGGTTAATACCAGCAACAAGAGCATCTCTGATAGTATTCTGCTGGTAAAGGAAACCAGGATTTGTACCAGGCTCAACTGAATACCAGGTGCCCCACTCATCAATGATCATTCCGACCTTGTGCTCCTTATCATACCTATCCATGATAGCTGCATGATGATTAATAAGATCTTCAATGTAAAGAGTCTTTTTCATTGTGGTATACCAGATCTTTTCATCGAACTCAAGAGCGCTTCCCTTTTCCTCCCATCCAAGTGGATGTGTGTAATAATGAAGTGAAAGGCCATCCATGAAACCATGAAGGAATTCAGGTGCTCTAAAGCAGGTCTCCATAACTCCATTTGTCCAGTTATAATCATCTACATTTGCACCGCAGCAGATCTTCGAGATCGGATGCTCAGGATTGTAATTTCTTACATATGTCTGATAGTTACGGTACTTATTAGCATAATATTCCGGAGTCATGTTTCCACCGCAGCCCCAGTTCTCATTTCCTACTCCGAAATAATCAACCTTCCAAGGCTCTTTGTGACCATTCTTGCCTCTTAGCTCTGCCATAGGAGAAACACCGTCGAAGGTCATGTACTCTACCCACTCGCTCATTTCTCTTACAGTTCCACTTCCTACATTTCCATTAATGTAGGTCTTGCAGCCGAGCTGTCTGCAAAGTTCCATAAATTCATGTGTTCCGAAGCTATTATCCTCAACAACACCGCCCCAGTGAGTATTGATCATCTTCTTGCGGTTTTCCTTAGGACCGATACCATCCATCCAGTGGTATTCATCTGCAAAGCATCCACCTGGCCAACGAAGAACCGGGATCTTCATTTCTTTAAGTGCTTCAACAACATCATTTCTCATTCCATTTGTATTTGGAATATTTGAGTTTTCACCAACATAAATGCCCTCATAGATACATCTACCAAGATGCTCTGAAAAATGGCCCTGAATCTCAGGATTGATGCGTCCTTTCTTGTTGCTTGGGTTAATTAAAAGCTTCATAATATCTCTCCTTTTTACATTCATGTATCTCTTTTACTTCAGCTTTCGCTTAAGTATTTATTTAAGTTTCCACTTAATTATTTCATTTTTTGATGAATTTAGGGTAATTATATATCATTTTATTCAAAAAATCAACTATTATTTTTGTCTTTTTAGATAAATTGTATAAAAAAATTAAATAAAACACTACTTGACATTATGACAAAAGGGGTATATAATCATTTTAGATTAAACAACAAAAACTGAAACATTTCACTTTAGGATTAAGTTATATTCTTCCAAATCCATTTTATAGAAACAAATCTAAAGTTTTTAAGCATAAAATGTAATATTACTTTTACCTTATTTCTATATAATAGATTTAGTTAAGTAAATAATTATCAAATCCCATTTGCTAGTTTAATTTAGACGCACCGTTAAATATCAGCACTTAAGCAGGTTCGCTTAAGCAAGTTTGCTTAAGCAGTTTTGCTTAAACGGTTTTGCTTAAACGGTTTTGATTAAACGAATTCACTTAAATAATTTTACTTAAGGGAATTTGCTTAAATAAAGTTTTAGCTAAAACTATTTAATTGCATAGTTTAAAGTAAGCTCATTTAAATAGGCTACTCGAAGTGAATGCTTCGGTTCGGTTTAGTTTCAACAAGAAAGTATAGGGTAGACTATGTTATATTTACATTCATTGAAAGAGGCCGAATTAGTATTTAAGGCGCTCAGTGCTCCAATGAGATTAAGAATTATGGAGCTTATTTTTGAAAAAGAGATGAGCATGAATGATTTAGCTCAGGCTCTAGGTCTTACCAACAGCGCAATCACTCTTCACGTTGGAAAACTTGAAGAAGCTGGACTTGTTACTCTTGAAGCAGTATCAGGAAAGCGCGGAACCACTAAAATAGTAAGACCAAATCACCACAGACTTTACATCGATTTAGCACCTCATAAGGATGAGATCAACACTCTCTTCTACGAGGATTCAATCGCAGTAGGTCACTACTCAAGCATCGATGCACATCCTACCTGTGGTATTTCTACTAGTAAAGTAATAATTGGTGAGCTTGATGATCCACGTACCTTCAACTTTCCTGATAGATTCCAGGCCGGAATCCTTTGGATCAGCTGGGGCAGCGTTGTTTATCCGCTACCTAACCGTTTAAAGGCAGGTCAGACACTTACCGAAATCCAGATTTCCTTTGAAGTATCATCTGAATGTCCATTTACAAATGATAACTTCCCAAGTGACATTTACTTCTCATTAAATGGAATTCCGCTTGGCAAATGGATCAGTCCTGGTGATTTCGGCGCAAGAAGAGGCATGTTCTCTCCTCATTGGTGGCCAGATGCCTTGAATCAGTACGGTCTTTTAAAGACGCTGATCATAAACAAGAATGGAACCTTTATCGATGGTAATTCAAAGATATCTTCCACTACCATCAGTGATTTAAACATTGATTATAACAGCTCAATTGAATTAAAGTTCGAGGTTCCAAAGGATACTGCAAACTGCGGTGGTCTCACACTCTTTGGCAGCACCTTCGGTGACTATAATCAGGATATTGTTGTAAAGCTCTACTATACAGAAGACCAGTAATTTTATTTTAGAGCATTAATTTAGTCAATTTCCTTTCCTTTAAATATCAAAAACAAGAAACAGGGCATAGAAATATGCCCTGTTTCTTGTTTCTTTACAAAATCATATTTATGATAATAAAAATAAAAGAGAAAGATACATTAAATATATCTTTCTCTTTTTGATATTTTTTCATTTTATAGGCATATATATGCCTATTTTGGTTGCTATCGATAACAAATTCTCAATAAGGTCTAAGAACTGTTTCTTTAAAAAAAGGTTTTGGATTTTATCAGGTCTTCTTTACAATGATAACAACACCGATCAAAGCAATAACACCAAGGCAGATTATTTCAATAGCTACCTTGCTAATTCCTGATGATGACTCTTCCTCTGTTGTAGCTGCTGCATCTTCACCTGCAATAAAATCAGGATCTGATGAAGCTTCATCTGCATTGCCTTCTCCTACATCAGTATCCTCTACAGTATCAGCCTGCGCTTCTGCTGTTGATGCTTCTGTTGTTGCTTCTGTTGCCTCTTCTGCCTTCTCTTCTGCTACTGTTGTAGTTTCTGCATTATCTACATCTGATGCTACTGTTGTAGTTTCTGCATTCTCTGCATCTGATGCTACACCTGCTGCTACTGTTGTAGCTTCTGTTGCTTTTACTGTGACAGATGGCATACCTACAGCTATTACTGCTGCTGCAAGTAAAGCTGCTGCTCTACCAAATAACTTCTTCATTTCTTTTTCCTCCATATATCACTATGTATCTAAAAATGCTTTATGTATATTTAGGTACATGTAATTTACTTTGTCTCTCTTATCTTTTTCACAATGTCTTTTTCACATCATTAATTTTACAATGTATATTTCACACTATTAATTTCACAATGTTTTTTTCACATTATTTTTCATAATATATACAAGCTCATATTATTTTAGTCATCAGAAATCAATGATGTAAAGAGATTTGAATAAATATCGCTGCTCTTCTTTTTCCAATTACTGCATATGAGCTTTGCTTCATTTTCAGTTGCTGCAACAAGATTTATATCCACAAGAGCCACTCCTCTTTCCATTACGCGGAGCCTTACGATATAATCGTTATGCTCTGAAGGATAAATATCCGTAAGTATATTCGCCTCGTTCTTTAGCCTATACTTATTCTCTTTCATATATCTGTCGATTTTCTCGCGAACGCTCTTCGGAATTCTTTCAATGAAAAACGAAAGTGTTTCACCGCCCTCGCTAGTTATCTTATAACATACAGTTCCGTTCATGGTAGTCATATTTATGAACTTATCCTCTGTCAGGTCTGTAAGTGATTGCTTTACACTGAAATAATCAGCAAAATCACTGCTTGTCATAAAATCCGTAAGTTTAATGCTCGGCAGCGGGAAATCAACTCTATCTAAGATATATAGGATTGTAAGCTTGCAAGGCATTAAAACTTCTGCATCCATTTATATCTCCTTAAATAAGTGCCTTTACTGCGCTAGAAACTGCATCACATACACGTGGGTCGAATGGCTCTGGAAGAATATGCTCTTCATTAAGTTCTTCGTCTGTAACAACTCCGGCAATAGCCTTTGCTGCTGCAAGCTTCATATCCTCTGTAATGTCTGAAGCCCTTCCCTCAAGTGCACCCTTGAAAATGCCCGGGAATGCAATAACGTTATTTACCTGGTTAGGGAAATCTGAACGACCAGTACCAATGATACGAGCGCCGCCCTTTCTAGCCTCATCAGGGAAAATTTCAGGAGTAGGGTTTGCCATTGCAAAAATGATAGCATCTTTATTCATCTTACTTACCATCTCTGCTGTAACAGCACCCGGAACAGAAACACCGATAAATACATCTGCACCTACAAGCGCATCTGCAAGAGTACCATGCTGATCTTCAAGGTTTGTAACCTTTACCATTTCAGCCTGCATCCAGTTCATATTCTCTGTATCCTTATTGAAGATACCGCGGCGTCCGCAGAAGGTAACATGCTTAAAGCCATAATTCATAAGAAGCTTTCCGATTGCGATACCAGCTGAACCAGCACCATTAATAACAACCTTCATGTCTGCTGGATTCTTCTTGATGATTCTAAGAGAATTAATGATACCTGCAAGAACTACGATTGCTGTACCATGCTGATCATCATGGAAAACAGGAATAGGAAGAAGCTCCTTTAATCTCTTTTCAATTTCAAAGCATCTTGGTGCTGAAATATCTTCAAGATTGATTCCACCAAAAGCTGGTGCAATATTTACGATTGTCTTGATGATTTCTTCTGTATCCTGAGTATCAAGTACGATAGGAACCGCATTAACACCGCCGAAGGTCTTAAAAAGAACACACTTACCTTCCATAACTGGAAGACCAGCTGCTGGTCCGATATTACCAAGACCTAAAACTGCTGTTCCATCAGAAATAACAGCAATAGTATTGCTCTTCATTGTATACTTATAAACATCATCAGGGTTTTCCTTAATTGCAAGACATGGAGCTGCAACACCTGGTGTATAGGCAAGTGCTAAATCCTCTCTTGAAGCTACCTGACACTTAGGTGTAGTTTCAATCTTTCCCTGCCACTTCTCATGCAACATGAGAGCTTCTTCTGCATTAGACATAAATACCCTCCAAATAAATTAACAATTCATACCAATTTTTCTTTTAAAGTATTTTACTTAAAGCATTTCACTTAAAGCATTTCACTTAATATATTACTCAAAGCATTCCTTTATGAAATCTATTATTTCATTAAGGCCTGTCTTTTTAAGTGCTGACCAGACAAAGAATCTGGTATCTTCATCGCACTTTAATTCTGTCTTTATTGTATTAATTGACTTCTGGATCTGCGTCTTGCCGATTTTATCAGCCTTTGTGCAGATGATTGCCGGATGGAGACCACTTTCTAGTACATAACGGTACATAAGCCTGTCATCATCATTAGGGACACGCCTTATGTCAACTAATAAAAATACATAGCGAAGGTTCTTTGAATTATTGAGATAACCTTCTATCATTGCTCCCCAGGAAGCCTGCTTTTCTTTTGATACATTGGCATAGCCATAGCCTGGAAGATCAACAAAATAATACTTATCATTTACAAGATAGTAATTTACCGTCTGTGTCTTTCCCGGAGTTCCAGAAACTCTAGCATAAGACTTTCTTCCGCAAAGTCCATTTATAAGTGAAGACTTTCCGACATTTGAGCGTCCCGCAAAGGCTACTTCAGGAAACTGGGTAACAGGCAAAGTGCTTGTTACCCCAACTACCTTATCTAATTCAACTTTTTTTACAAAATTATTTTCCATAATCGTTTATGCTATCTCGTCGTTGTTCTTGTGAAAAAGCTTCTTAGAGCTCTTTTTTCCAGAACTTTCGTCGTTTCCTTCACTTAATACAAGTATAGGATCTGCTCCTTCTTCGACCACCTCACGGGTAATTGTGCAGCGAACTACATCGCTTCTAGAAGGAATCTCATACATGGTCTTCATAAGAAGCTTTTCCATGATTGAACGAAGTCCTCTTGCACCAGTCTTTCTCTCAAAAGACTTATGAGCAATGGCGCGAATAGCCTCTTCCTCAAATTCAAGCTCTACTGAATCAAGGTCGAAAAGCTTCGCATACTGCTTGGTGAGAGCATTCTTAGGAACTGTAAGTATCCTTACAAGTGCTTCCTCATCAAGAAGATCTAATGCTGTAACAACCGGGAGACGTCCGATAAATTCAGGAATGATACCGAACTTTATAAGATCCTCAGGCATTGTCTGTCTAAAGAGATCTCCTATCTGCTTATCCTGTCCTACCTGGATATTAGCACCAAAGCCCATTTCCTTACGGCCGATTCTCTCTCCGATTATTTTTTCAAGTCCATCAAAAGCACCGCCGCAAATGAACAGGATATTTGTAGTATCAAGCTGGATAAATTCCTGATGTGGATGCTTTCTGCCGCCCTGTGGCGGAATATTTGCTACAGTACCCTCTAATATCTTAAGGAGAGCCTGCTGAACACCTTCTCCTGAAACGTCTCTAGTAATAGAAACATTTTCAGCCTTACGGCTAATTTTATCTATTTCATCAATATAAACAATACCTGTCTTCGCGCGTTCAATGTCATAATCTGCTGCCTGAACAAGCTTTAACAGAATATTTTCTACATCTTCACCAACGTAGCCTGCCTCAGTAAGGGTAGTTGCATCAGCAATAGCAAAAGGAACATTAAGAACCTTAGCAAGTGTCTGGGCAATGTATGTCTTACCTGAACCTGTCGGACCGATCATTAAGATATTGCTCTTTTGAAGCTCAACATCTATAGCCTTCTGAGATACGATTCTCTTGTAATGGTTGTAAACTGATACTGCCATCACCATCTTTGTCTCATCCTGACCAATAATATACTGGTCAAGGAATTCCTTCAGTTCTGTAGGCTTAAGAAGGTTAATGCCATTTCCTGTATTTTCCTCATCATAGGGCAGGTCTTCTGCAATTATTTCATTACAGCGACCAATACACTCATCACATATGCCAGTTTCACCAACACCAAGGATAAGCTTTCTTACCTGATCCTGAGTTTTACCACAGAATGCGCAACGGTACTGCTTCTTTTCATCCTTTGCCAATATTCTTTCCCCCTATTTATCTCTTCTCAACAACCTTATCGATAAGACCATAAGCAAGTGCTTCTTCAGCGCTCATGTAATTATCACGGTCTGTGTCCCTAACAAGTTCTTCATAGGTTCTTCCAGTATTCTGGGCAAGAAGCTCATTTAACTTCTTCTTTGTCTTAAGAATATTTTCTGCAACGATTTCGATTTCTGAAGCCTGACCTCTCGCACCGCCTGATGGCTGATGGATCATGATTTCTGAATTTGGAAGTGCACTTCTCTTTCCCTTTGCACCGCCTGCAAGAAGGAAGGCTCCCATTGAAGCTGCAAGACCTACACAGGTTGTTGCAACGTCGCACTTAATGAAATGCATTGTATCATAAATAGCCATTCCAGCAGTAACTGAACCACCTGGGCTATTGATGTAAAGATTGATATCCTTTTCAGGATCTTCTGCTTCAAGGAACAAGAGCTGTGCAACGATAACATTTGCTGTATCGTCAGTAACTTCATCTCCAAGGAAGATGATTCTGTCCTTTAAAAGACGTGAATAGATGTCGTAAGAACGCTCTCCACGGCTTGTCTGCTCTATAACATATGGAACTAATGCCATACCCCATTTACCTCCTAATTTTAATTATTAATTTTAGACATTAAAAAAACAATATCAAAAATCAAATACCATAAAGACACACATACAGAAAACAGCATTTCTGCCGCTTTCTGTAGTGAATTTGTCATTTATTTTTCTATTACTGCTTTTTCTTCATTCTATGCATTCTTTCAAGCTTTCTCAAGACCATTTTGCTTTAAGCCTTTACTTTAAGACTATTCTGCCTCAAGCCTTTACTTTAAGCCTTTGCTAGCAGTTTCTTGCTTCATGCAATTATCCCTGAGATATACTTAAAAGCAAACATAAGAACTTTTTTACACTATGCACTTTAGGAAAATTAAGCCTCTACAGCTGCGTCTCTAACAAGATCTACTGCCTTGCCGATAACGATATTTTCCTTGATGTCTGCAAGCTCTGCCTCGCCAAGATTCTTCTTGAGATCCTCAGCCTTCATATTATACTGCTTGCCCATCTTCTCGAGCTCTGCATCAACTTCCTCATCAGTTGCCTGAAGATTCTCTGCCTTTGCAATAGCCTTGAGAACAAGATTTGACTTAATTCTCTTTTCTGCCTCTGGCTTTACCTGTTCAAGCATTGACTTCTTTGTCTGACCTGAGAACTGAAGGTACTGATCGAATGTAAGACCCTGATAACGAAGTCTCTGAGCGAACTGCTCAAGAGTTGTCTGCTGCTCTGTCTCGATCATAGCCTCTGGAATTTCCATTGTAGCCTTCTCTACGATTGCTGCAACTACCTTATCTTCCTTAGCTGACTTTGCTTCATTTTCTTTTCTTTCACGGATTGTCTTTTCAACATCCTTCTTGTACTCGTCAAGAGTATCGAACTCTGAAACCTCTCCCGCGAACTCGTCATCAAGCTCTGGAAGTTCCTTCTTCTTGAGAGAATTGAGCTTTACCTTGAATACTGCTGGCTTTCCTGCAAGTTCCTTCTGACCATAATCCTCTGGGAATGTAACGTTTACATCGAACTCATCGCCGATATTCTTTCCAATGATCTGATCTTCGAAAGTATCGATGAATGAATGTGAGCCAAGTGTAAGATTGTAATTATCTGACTTTCCGCCATCAAACTGCTTTCCATCCATATAACCATCGAAGTTGATATTTGCAATGTCGCCGCTCTCTGCTGCACGATCATCTACATTGATTTCTCTAGCATTCTGCTCTCTAACTCTGTTAAGCTCATCATTAACTTCATCCTCTGATACAGAAATTTCTGTCTTCTCTACCTGGATTCCCTTATATTCACCAAGAGTTACCTCTGGCTCCTTAGCAACCTCTGCTGTAAATACAAATGGCTTTCCTGCTTCGATTGTTTCTACATCGATCTTAGGTCTTGAAACGATCTTGATGCCATCCTTTTCAGCTTCCTTATATGCATTCTCATATGCGCCTGGAATTACCTCATTTGCTGCACCCTCATAGAATACTTCCTTACCATATTCCTTCTCAATAAGTGCTCTTGGAACCTTACCCTTACGGAAGCCTGGGACCTGGATCTTGCTCTTTTCCTTGTTGTATGTCTTCTGAATAGCCTTCTCGAACTCATCTGCTGGTACTTCGATTATAAGCTTTACCATATTCTTTCCCAGATCTTCTACCTTGTAACTCATTTGATATTTCCTCCTAAATGCTTTAATTAAAAGTTGTCCTTGTAATAAAACGACACATAGGGTCATTATATCACAAAATTTATTAAATATCCACTACTTTTTTCAGGTATTTTTTTCCAAACTTTTCTAATAGCTACAAATGGAATAATATGCCCCATTGCAGGCATCAAAAAACCTGTACCGTGTATTAACTCACAGGTACAGGCTTTTTTACACTCCAAAATTAATAACAAAAATCAGTTACGATACTGCGTGCCCGCTTGCCTTTATGGCATCTACTACCTTATAAACCATCTCCTTACAGGTTTCATCATCCTGAGCTTCTACCATTACTCTAACAAGTGGCTCTGTTCCTGAGCAGCGAAGAAGAAGTCTTCCGGTATCTGCAAGCGCAGCCTCTACCTCTTTACCTGCCTGCTGAACTGATGGCTCATTTAAAGCTAATTCCTTATCATCAACTCTTACATTTACAAGAAGCTGAGGATAGATCTTAAGGTCTTTTCTAAGCTCTGCAAGGCTCTTTCCTGTTTCAGCCATTACCTGACAGAGCATGAGAGAAGTTAAAATGCCATCTCCCGTAACTGCATGCTCTGAGAAGATGATATGACCTGAATCCTCACCACCAAGGCAGTGTCCATTAGCCTGCATATTTGCATATACATACTTATCGCCTACTGCTGTCTGCTCGTACTTAATACCAGCTCTGTCAAAGGCCTTGTAAAGACCGATATTACTCATTACAGTTGTAACTACGGTATCATTCTTAAGAAGTCCTCTTTCCTTAAGGAACTTGCCGCAGATGTAGAGAATTACATCACCTGTAACAACTTCACCATTTTCATCAACTGCAAGGCATCTATCTGCATCACCGTCATAGGCAAAGCCTACTGCAAGCTTATTTTCCTTTACAAGCTTCTGAAGGCCCTCGATGTGTGTTGAACCGCAGCCATTATTTATATTAGTTCCATTTGGTGCATCACTGATAACTGTAAGATCTGCTCCTAAAGGACCATATACCTTTGGTGCTATATAGAAGGAAGCACCATTTGCAAGGTCAAGACCTATCTTAAGGCCACTTAGCATAACTCCCTTGCTGATAAGATACTCGATATAAGCATCTCTTCCTGCAACATAATCTACAGTTCTTCCTATCGATTCCTTATCTGCAAGCGGAAGGTCTGTAAATTCACCGTCTTTATCCACGAAGGCACTGCATACATCACTTTCAAGTAAGGTTTCTTCTGTGATAGTAGATCCGCCCGCAAGGACATTTAGATACGTATCAATATAGGTCTCGATCATATCTTCTACTTCTGCCTCAAGCTTATGACCTTCGCCGTTTATAACCTTGATTCCATTATCTGTAAATGGGTTGTGACTTGCTGAAATCATGATACCACAATCAAAGCCATCCTTTCTTACTGTGTAAGAAACACTAGGTGTTGTAGTAACATGCATAAGATATGCATTTGCTCCGCTGCTTGTAAGACCTGCTACAAGTGAATACTCAAGCATATAGCCCGAAAGTCTGGTATCCTTTCCTATAACAATCTTAGCCTTTCCGTCCTCATGCTTTTTTCCATAATACCAGCCGAGGAAACGGCCAACTAAAAATGCATGTCTTGCTGTCAAAGTATTATTTGCTTCCCCTCTAAAACCATCTGTGCCAAAATACTTTCCCATGTTCTTTTTTCTCCAATCTTTTTTTAAGATATCAAGTGCTGCCCTCACTGCAGTGCACTGCACTAAAGATGGTACTACCATTAATCAATTATTTCAATAACCAATTTTGACAATTTTTTATTCCATCTGACATTAAAACAAAGCTTTGATTGAAATATGGCTTCATTAATAATCATCAGAAATCAGTCTTAAAATACTCCATGCGCTCTGCAAGGCTCTTTGCTGCCTCTTCGCCCTGAAGACGCTTTACTATAAGAAGTGCAAAATCGAGTGATGCGCCCATTCCGCGTCCTGTGATTACATTTCCGCTTTCAACAGCATTTGCATCCACGAAAGCCGCTCCTGTCAGCTTATCCTCAAAGCCCGGGAAGCAGGTTGCCTGCTTTCCAGCTAATATTCCATTAAGACCTAATATATAAGGGGCTGCGCAGATTGCTGCTATAAGCTTTCCTTCATTATTCTGCTTTATTAAAAGCTCTTTTAAGCCCTTATGCTCAAAGAGCTGATTAGCGCCCTTTCCTCCTCCAAGACCTCCTGGAAGAACAAGAAGCTCTGCATCTGAAAAATCCACCTCTTCAAATAAGGCATCAGCATATAAATGTATGCCATGAGATCCATTAATAAGCTTATCCTTTGTAACAGAAACTGTCTTTACATCAATCTTTGCTCTGCGGAGTGCATCAACCGTAGTTAAGCCTTCAATCTCCTCAAAGCCATCTGCTAAAAATACGTAAACCATATAAGCCTCCTGTATAAATACCCGATAAGAATTATTTCCTATACCTATATCTACAACCTAAGTCATTATAACAAAATAAAACAAAAATTACAATCTAAAATCAAAATTGGTATTTTCTGATATTTATCTTGCTTTTTTGACCGTATGCAAGATAAATACCATATGCCGATAAACGCAAATAAAGGGGCTATCGCTTTAGATGATTAAATCATCTGGGCGAAGCCCCTTTATTCATTGCGCCTGACAGGAATCGAACCTGCACCCTCGCGGACCAGAACCTAAATCTGGCGTGTCTGCCAATTCCACCACAGGCGCATATTACTAGTTGATTATAGCACATTCAATCTATAAGTGCAATAAAAAATGACATAAAAAAATGAGACACACGAGAGTCGAACTCGCGACACCTTGATTAAAAGTCAAGTGCTCTACCATCTGAGCTAGTGTCTCATAAAAAATATTGGTTGTTACTTTCAAGCTGTATTTTGATAACCTAAAAGAAAATCTGGGCTAGTTGGATTCGAACCAACGAATACAGGAGTCAAAGTCCCGTGCCTTACCCCTTGGCTATAGCCCAATGGTAAAAAAAAAGCTACCTGCCGAGATAAACGCAACAGGTAACCACATAAACGGGTGGGATCTGGGACTCGAACCCAGGGCCTCCAGAGCCACAATCTGGCGCGCTAGCCAACTGCGCTAAACCCACCATGATTCCTGCCGGCATATACCGGATAAATCACAAGTTAAATACCCCTGCTAGCGGTATTTAAATTGTGCCAGAAGGGATTCGAACCCCCGACACACGGCTTAGAAGGCCGTTGCTCTATCCAGCTGAGCTACTAGCACATATTATTTTATTTCAAAAAATAATAGCAGGTGATGGGAATCGAACCCACGTATTCAGCTTGGAAGGCTGATGTTCTACCATTGAACCACACCTGCAAAACAAAACTTTATTCAGTTAATTGGGATTTTTAAGTCGGGGTGACAAGATTCGAACTTGCGGCCTCTTGATCCCAAATCAAGCGCTCTAGCCAAACTGAGCCACACCCCGTTGCGTTTGTTTGTTTCGTTTGTTTCTCAACGCAAGAAGGATTATAACTGATAAAAACTGTTTTGTCAAGCACTTTTTTAAACTTTTTTGAATTTTTTTTGAGTTTTTTCGTTAAGTGCCCATTTTTCAAGGGTTTCAGCATACGCAGAACTTTCTTTCGAATTACTTTTTTCTAGCTTTTTCAATATATTTTCAAGCTGACCCTGCTCTTTTTTTAAATATTCAAGCAAAATAGGATTGCAGTTTTCTACTAAAATTTTTCCGTAGGTATCGAATATGTACTGATCTAGAACTTCATTTTCAGTATTATTTTTAACTGATGCTTCTTTTTCATGTATTTTTTCTGGGGCAATCGTATTCTTTTCCGATGCTACTACATCTTTTTCTGAAGCTGTTATGCCCTTTTCTGAAGCTGTGACATTTTTTTCTAAAACCATGACATTCTTTTCCGCCATAAAGGCTGTATAATATTTTCCTGCATCTATGCACATTTCTTCTGCCTTGATTTCATAGCCATTTTCGCGCAAAAAGACCCTCACGTCACCTATGTGAGTCTGCGGCTGTAATATTAAATATTTGCAGGAGAGCTCCTTATCTCCTGCCTTTTCGCACATTTCAAAGTGTCTTGAAATAAGCTTTATCATAAGATCTCCACCCATTCCTGCAAGCATGGCTGCATCAGCCTCTCCTGGAAGAAGCTTTTCAAAGCCATCAGATAATCTTGTATTCACATAGGCACCTGCAGAAAAACGGCTGATATTCTCCTGCGCTGCCTGAAGGGGGCCCTTCCTTACATCCATGGCAAGGGCAGTTTTTACCAGTCTCTTTTTTGCAAGATATATGGAGCAATAGGCATGATCACAGCCTATTTCAGCAAGTTTTATCCCCTCTTTTTCCGGAACAAGGTCTACTACCATCTGAAGGCGCTTTGAAAGCGCTGGATATTCGAGCTTCATATTTTTTCCTCTCATTATTTGCTTATTATTACAGTTTGCTTTATTGCAGTTTACTTTATTGCAGTTTACTTTATTGCAGTTTACTTTATTGCATTTTGCTTTATCGCAGTTTGCTTTATCGCAGTTTGCTTTATCGCAGTTTGTTTTATCGCAGTTTGCTTTATCGCAGTTTGCTTTATTGCAGTTTACTTCATCGCAGTTTACTTTATTGCAGTTTACTTTATTGCAGTTTACTTTATTGCAGTTTGCTTTATTGCAGT
>JAEEGF012258849.1_pt1 | contig 19126 bp, 10 predicted proteins | sample 9134171 | NCBI WGS metagenome assembly JAEEGF01 (sample SAMN16246542, study PRJNA631951) | gut metagenome | biome: gut microbiome; feature: rumen; material: AP-attached | host: Bos | place: Iran: Karaj | collected 2018-10
CGACGGCTCGACCTGGTATGAGACCAACGGCGGCTTTGACTACAGCTGGTCGCCCGACGGCAAGTGGTTTGCCCTCGAGTTCATCGGCAACCAGCGCGACCCCTATACCGACATCGGTATCGTGTCGGCCAACGGTGGCCCCATCACCAACATCACCGGTAGCGCCTACATCAGCGAGGGTCCCCGCTGGGTGATGGAGGGCAAAGCCATCATGTTCCGCAGCAACCGTTACGGTATGCGCAGCCACGCCTCGTGGGGTTCGCAGGATGACGTATTCCTGGCCTTCGTCAATCAGGAGGCGCTCGACCGCTACAACCTCAACAAGGAGGACTATGAGCTGCTGACCGAGGCCGAGAAGGAGGCCAAGAAGGCCGAAGATAAAGCCGCCGAGGCTGCCAAGAACAGCAAGAAGAAAGGCAAAGCTGCTCCTGCCGCCAAGGCCGAAGACAAGGGCCTGAAGGTGGAACTCGACGGTATCGAGGACCGCATCGTGCGCCTGACGCCCAACTCGAGCAGCATCTCGGGCTGCATGGTCACCCCCGACGGTGAGTCGCTCTATTACCTGTCAGCCATCGAGAAAGGCTATGACCTGTGGAAGATGGACCTGCGCAAGCACGAGACCAAGCTGTTGAACAAGATGGGTGGCGGTGGTGCCGACATCCAGGCCAGCAAGGACGGTAAGACGCTGTTTGTGCTGGGCGGCAGCAGAATGCAGAAGCTCACCGTGGCCAGTGACAAGCTCACGGGCATCGACTACAAGGCCGACATGAAGATGGACCTGTTTGCCGAGCGCGAGTACATGTTCAACCACGTGGACAAGCAGATTTCCAAGCGCTTCTACAATCTCAACTACCACGGCTGTGACTGGAAGGCTAATGTGGAGACCTATCGCAAGTTCTTGCCCCACATCAACAACAACCAGGATTTCGCCAACCTATTGAGCGAACTGCTGGGAGAGCTCAACGCGTCACATACCGGTGGCCGTTTCTATCCCACCAGCGGCGAGGCTACCTCCGACCTGGGCCTCATCTACGACTGGAGCTATACCGGCAACGGACTCAAGGTGGACGAGGTGATTGCCGACGGCCCGCTGGCCAAGGCCAAGAGCCAGATCAAGCCCGGTACTATCCTCGAGAAGATCAATGGCGTGGCCATCGACCTGGACAATGACTATACCGAACTGCTCAACGGCCAGGCCGGCAAGAAGACCCTGCTCTCGCTCTACAATCCCAAGACCGGCAAGCGCTGGGAAGAGGTGGTGAAGCCCATCACCAAGGGTGCCCTCAATGACCTGCTCTACAAGCGTTGGGTAAAACGCAACGCCCACATCGTCGACAGCCTGTCAAACGGCCGTCTGGGCTATGTGCACCTGGAGTCGATGAACGACGCCAGCTACCGTGACATCTACAGCGATGTGCTGGGTAAATACAACAAGCGCGACGGTATCGTCATCGACACCCGCTTCAACGGCGGTGGTCGCCTGCACGAGGATATCGAGGTGCTCTTCAGCGGCAAGAAGTACTTCACCCAGGTCATCCGCGGCCGTGAGGCTTGCGACATGCCCAGCCGCCGCTGGAACAAGCCCAGCATCATGCTGCAGTGCGAGGCCAACTACAGTAACGCCCACGGCACGCCATGGGTTTACAGCCACGACAAGTTAGGCAAGCTGGTGGGTATGCCGGTTCCCGGCACCATGACGAGTGTGTCGTGGGAACGCCTGCAAGACTCATCGCTCGTGTTCGGTATCCCCATCATCGGCTACCTGCTGCCCGAGGGCAATTACCTCGAGAACACGCAACTGGAACCCGATATCAAGATAGCCAATAACCCCGAGACCGTCATCAACGGCGAGGACCTGCAGCTCAAGGCTGCCGTCGAAGAGTTGATGCGCGAGTGCGGACTGAAATAACGATATTAACCACATGTGGGGCCCCTTGGGGGTCCCACTTTTCAAATACTAAATGATTATGATGGATTTTATCTCTAACAACCTGACCGACATCATCGGTTACACCGCATCGATTTGCCTGATACTGGGTTACATGCCTCAGGCAATCTACACCATCCGCACCCATGACACCGAGGGTATTGCCCTTCCCACCTTCCTGATGATGGGATTGGGTGGCATCTTCTTTGCCATCCAGGGCCTGATGCTCAAGAACTGGCCCCTGTTCATTACCAACGTGATTACCACCGTCTCGAGCGCCATCGTGTTTGGCATCAAGATGTATAATGACTATTTCAAGAAAAAATAAAAACCGCGGTTTTTCTTGGAGGGGTCATGGAAATAATGTACTTTTGAGAAATTTTTATTGAACGGTCTGAACCCCTAAAGGGTTTTTCATTAAATTAACTAAAAAGTATCTATTTGAGAATCTGGAAGGACTAATAACGATTTTATACTTTTGTTTTTATGAGACTTAAACTGTTTTTGCTTTTAGCACTCTTTGCTACCCTGCCGCTGCTGGCGCAGCACACGGGTGTGCGGGGCGTGGTGATGGACGCCAAGAGCGGCCTGCCCGTCGTGGGTGCTACAGTCATGCTTGACAATCAGGGCATCACGGCGACCACCGATGTCAGGGGCCAATTCCTGATTGACGAGGCCCATCAGGGCAATGACGAACTGTTGGTCCTGTGCTACGGCTTCAAGGACTGGATGCAGCCAGTGACCATTATCGACGACGTCGTTGAGGACTTGGGTTCCATCAGGTTGGAGCCACTGTCCTTTGAGACTGCCGAGGTGCTGGAGTACCGCAATTCCATGGCCGACATGGCCCTCTCGGAGTCGCAACTCGAGGACGAGGAAGGCAACACCCAGGAGGTTGCACTGCTGAGCGGTGCCACCGACAACCCCTTCTATCAGGCTTCGAGTTACACCTTTAGCACTGCACGTTTCCGCATTCGCGGTTATGAGAACCAGAAGACCGAGACCTACATCAACGGCATCCCGTTCAACGATGCTATCCGCTTCTCGTTCAATTACTCGATGACGGGTGGCCTGAACCAGGCCTTCAGGAACAAGACCATCGGCATGGGTCTGGAGGACAACACCTACGGCTTTGGTGGTATTGGCGGTGCCAATAACATCAAGACCTTTGCCGCCGACTATGCTCCCGGTACCCGCTTGAGCCTTGCCTACACCAACGGTAACTATCGCTGGCGTGGCATGGTGACTCACGCCACTGGCTTGAACAAGCATGGATGGGCAATGACAGTTTCGGCCGTGACCCGTTATGCCGACGAGGGTGTATATCCTGGCTCGTTCTACAACAGTTGGGGATACTTCCTTGCAGTTGAAAAGGTCTTTAACCCGCAGCACTCCCTGTCGCTGACCACCTTTGGCGCCCCGACCAAACGTGCCGCTAACTCGGCCATCTATGAGGAGTGTGCTCAGCTGGTGGGCAGCAACATGTACAGTCCTGACTGGGGCTGGCAGGATGGCAAGAAGCGCAATTCCAAGGTGGTAGAATCCTTTGACCCCACCGTTATCCTGAACTGGTTGTGGAAACCCGACAAACACACATCGCTGAACACAGGTTTCGCCTATCACAAGTCCTTCTACAGCAAGGCAGCGCTCAACTGGTACAGGGCAGCCGATCCCCGTCCCGATTATTACCGCTATCTGCCTTCCTACTTTACCGATGACCTGTCCAAGGAGCTCTACACCGACCTGTGGACCAGCGAGAGCGACATCACGCAAATCCGCTGGGACAACCTGTATCAGTCCAACTATCTGAATAACCAGATTGCCGACCAGACGGGTGTGGAGCAGGGTTCGACCTACATTCTTGAGAAACGTCACAGCAATCAGTCGAGCTTTACACTGTCATCAGTGCTCAACAAGCGTTTCTCCAACCAGTTGACCATGATGACCGGTGCTAATGCCAACTATACAGTCTCGTCCTACTATAAGACCATCAAGGACCTGCTGGGTGGCCGCTATTGGCTGGATATCGACAACTTTGCCGAGCGTGACTTCCCCGATTCTCCCGAGATGGCGCAGAACGATATGGAGAACCCCAACCGCAAGGTGCTGAAGGGTGACCGTTTCGGTTATGACTACGACATCCTTACCTTCAAGGCCCAACTGTGGCACCAATGGGTGCTCAACCTGGCCAAGTGGGAGATGTTTGCCAGTGTCAAGGGTGACTACTTCCAGTTCCAGCGCGACGGTAAGATGCGCAACGGCCGCGCCCCCGAGAACTCCTACGGCAAGGGTAAAGGTCATCATTTCTTCACCTATGGCGCCAAGGCCGGTATCACCTACAAACTCGACGGTCGCAACAGTTTCGTTGGCCACGCCTTCTATGGCACCGAGGCTCCGCGTCCCTATGACGCCTACATCTCATCGCGCACCAAGGACGATGTGATCGACCTCAAGGTGGAGAAGATCTTCTCGGCCGACCTGAGCTATGTGATGAGTTTCCGCAACTTCAAGGGTATCTTCACCGCATTCTATACCGATCAGCGCGACAACACCGAGCGCAACTCCTTCTATGATGACGTGCGCAGCACATTCATGAACTTTGCGCTCACGGGTGTCCACAAGCAGTACAAGGGTGTCGAGGTGGGCCTCAGCTACAAGTTGACCCCCTCGTTGACCGTGAGTGCTGCCGCCAACATTGCCCGTTATCAGTACAAGAACCGACCCATCGGCACCCGCAGTTATGAGAATGGTTCTAATCCCGATATGACTTCGGTCATCTACCTCAAGAACTTCTATGTGGCCGGTTCGCCCCAGGAATGCTACTCACTGGCCTTCAACTGGGCAGGTCCCAAGAACTGGTATGTCGAACTGAACGGCGCCTGGATGAACCGCTCCTATGTGAGCATCTCGCCCATCCGCCACGAGGCAATTTCCAACCTGTATGAGTTGGCCGAGAGCGAGGAGCACTTGCAGCAGATCATCAAGGACCTGAGCGCTCAGGAGAAACTCAACGAGGCTTTGGTCATCAATGCCAGCATCGGTCATGTGATTTATATCAACCGCTCGGCATCGTTTAACATCAACTTGAACTTGAACAATATTCTTGATAACAAGGACATCCAGACCGGTGGTTACCAGCAGGGTCGTATCGACACCAAGGATATCACCAACACTGCCAATAAGTTCCCCAACAAGTACTACTATGCACAGGGATTCAAGGTGTTCCTCAACTTGGGTCTGAAGTTCTAATCAAGCATTCAATTTCAATAATCAAAACAGATAACAATAAAACAAACAATACAATCGACATTATGAAACGTTTTAATTTTTATCTCAGCCTGATGCTCCTGTTGGTGTTCACCGCTGCCTGCAGTGATGAGTTTGATCAGCCGCCCATGATTATCCCCACTGCCGAGCACACTGCCAACATGACCATCGCTGAATTTAAAGCCAAGCATTGGCAAGATGACAGGAATTACATCGACACCGTTAAGGAGGACGAGGTGATTCATGGCTGGATTACCAGCAGCGACGAGGACGGTAATATCTACAAGCAGCTTTACATCAGTGATGGAACTGCCGGCTTGACGGTTTCTATCGACCAGAGCAGTATCTATACCAAGTACCGCATTGGTCAGGAGGTTGTCATCCCCATGAAGGGTTATTTCATTGGCAAATTCAACGGCCTGTTGTGCCTGGGTGTTCCCTATTGGTATGCCGCCCAGGGCGTTTGGGAGTCTAACCGTATGCCCATGGAGCTGTGGGACACGATGGCCGAAATCAATGGCCTGCCCGATGTTTCCAAAGTGGACACTACCGAGATCGAACTGAGCGAGATCAAGGGTTCGGACCGCGAGACGTTATTGAAGTACATGAGCCGCTTGGTTCGCATCAACAGCGTTACGTTCAACGATGCAGGCCAGCCCTTCTCGGCAGCCGATAACAGCACCGATCGCGAAATCACCGACGACTCGGGCAACACGCTTGTGGTGAGCAACAGCAACTACGCATCGTTCCGTGCCGACACCCTGCCCAAGGGCACCGTGGATGTCGTGGGCCAGTTGAGCTATACTGCCAGCAAGGGCTTCTTCCTGCTGCTGCGCAGTGCCAGCGACGTGATCACCAATGCTTCACCGGGTAGCAAGACCAATCCCTATACCGTCGCAGCTGCTATCGCAGCACAGAACCGTGGTTCTAAGGGTTGGGTTGCCGGTTATGTAGTGGGTGCTGTAGCTCCCGAGGTTACCAGTGTCAGCAGCAATGGCGACATCGAGTGGAAGGCTCCTACCACGCTCGAAAATACCCTCGTCCTGGCCGATGATCCCGAGTGCAAGGACTACACCAAGTGCATTATCATTCCTCTGGCTCAGGGTTCACCTTTCCGCGCCGAGGGTAACCTCAGGGAAAATCCTCTGCTCTACAAGAAGCAAATCAAGGCCAAAGGTGTCTTGGCTGCCTATATGGGTGCTGCCGGCATCACGGGCAATACGGGCTCAAAGGGTGAATATGAATTGCCTCCCCTGCCGCCCAGCAGTGGCCTGACCAAGTTCTTGGAAACATTCGACAGTGAAATCCCCAACACGTGGACCATCATCACTCCTAAGGGTGACAAGCCTTGGTTCTGGTATTCCTATCCCAACAACAATCCTACCGACTTCTTTGCTTCGGCTAGCGGTTATCAGGGCAAGAATCCTCCCTATGACACTTGGCTGCTGACCCCGGCAATCGACATCAAGAATGCCAAGAGCAAGATTCTCACCTTCGACACCAACATGAACCCGTATAACGGAACGACCGACAAGTTTGAGGTTTATATCCTCAATATGAAGGATCCCGAGAAGGCTACTGTCAAGGAGAAACTCAATCCCAATTTGCCCAAGAACACGAGCGGTTGGAGTGAGTGGCAGTCGTCGGGTGATGTTGACCTGAGTGCATGGGACGATGGTTGCTATTACATCGGTTTCCACTACACCGCCGACAACTGTCCTTCGGGATATGCTACCTGGCGTCTCGACAATGTCGCCTTCGGTTATGGCGATGTAGTGCCTGCAACCCGTGCCGACTTTGAGACGATGGGCACTCCCTCGGGTCAGATTGGTACCCACACCTCGACCAAGGGATGGGTGGCTACGAACAGCTACCTCTTCTGCGGTGATGCTACCGACCACAATCCTTGGTTCCAGTTCATCGGCTTCATGACCGGTTCCGAGACCAAGTATGCTATGGCTCCGACGCTCAATGGTAAGACCAATGGCGTGGGCACCATCGTATCGCCGGTTCTCAAGGGTGGTATGAAGAAACTCACCTTCAGTTACGGTGCTCCGTTTACCGACAAGAACCTCTCCTTCCGCGTCGATGTGAAGCAGAACGGCAGCGTGGTGAAGTCGTGGACCGAGACCAAGACCGATGCCGTGAAGTTTACGGTATATACCTTCGAGCAGACTTGCGACATCAAGGGTGACTTTACCATCGAGATCACCAACCTTTGCCCGTCTAACTCGACGAGCAACAAGGACCGTGTATCGATCTGGAACCTGGTTTGGGAACAGTAATCAATCCTGACCGCTAAAAACGAAATCATTATGATGAAGAAAGCATTATGGATGGCCCTGGCGCTGGTGGCATTGCTGCCGGCGCTGGCAGTGGCCCAAGATGAAAATCAAGAGCAGCCCGGACAGGAACGCCGCTACCTGATGTATGGCGTCATGTTCTATAACTTGGAGAACCTGTTCGACACCATCAACAACAATGGCGTCTATGACAAGGAATTCTCGCCCGAAGGCGCTCGCCAGTGGAATGGTACCAAGTATTGGCAAAAACAGCACAACATGGCCTATGCCATCAGCCAGATGGAAGTCAAGGGCTCGCCTGCCGAGGGACCCGTCCTCATCGGCGTCAGTGAGATTGAGAACATCACCGTGCTGCAAGACCTCGTGCGTCAGCCTGAGCTGAAAGATCGCCGCTATCAGATTGTGCACCACGACAGCCCCGACCGTCGTGGCGTGGATGTAGGCTTGCTCTACAACCCCCGTTTCTTCAAGGTGCTCAATGTCACCAACCAGAGCATCAACAAGTACCTGCCTGACTATCCCGAGTTCCGCTCGCGTGATCAGTTGTGTGTTACCGGTATGCTTGCAGGAGAGAAGGTGTCGGTGATTGTCAATCACTGGCCCTCACGCCTGGGTGGCGAGGAACAGTCAAGCTACCTGCGCGAGGCTGCCGGCCGCATGGCCCGTGCTACCATGGACTCGTTGCTGCTCGATGACCCCAACCAGGGCATCATCTTCATGGGTGACTTGAACGACGACCCGCAGAACAAGTCCTGCAGCGAGGCTATTGGTGCCAAGAAGGAAATCAAGGACTGCCCGGGCGACGGCACCTGCTTCAACCCGTGGTGGAACATCCTTAACAGGGGCATCGGTACCCTGGGTTACAAGGGCAACTGGAACCTGTTCGACCAGATCATCTTCACCGACTACTTCTTGAAGAACTACGACAGTAAGGACAAGCCCACCTTGACCTTCTCGCGTGCCGAGGTGCTCAACCGCAAGTTCTTGCGCAGCAACGAGGGCGACCGTCAGGGCTATCCCCTGCGCACCTTCTCGGCCGGTGTCTTCTTGAACGGTTACAGCGACCACTTCCCCACTATGATTTACCTGGTCAAGGAAATCAAGTAACCCGTTCATCAACCCATCAACACAGGGGGCAGCCACCATTACAGCGGCTGCCCCTTTATTATCTCATGAGTGGGCCAGTAAAGCAAGGGTCCGTGACGCAAGGAGAGGATGCCAGGCCGGTCACCTGTGGCAGTGTGTCATAAATCAAGCTTGTAATAATGTCCGTGCTTCGCACGGAGAAATTAAACAAAATTTGGATATAAATCAAATAAAATAAATATTTATTTTGATTTTATTAATAATTTTGTTTAATTTTTCGGCCGATAGGCCGATTAAAAATTCTGAGGCGAATTATGACCAGCGGCTGTTACAGGCCGGTGATGCGGACGACAGGGCCCAGGGGCTTGAGGTTGTCCTCGTTGCCGCCCTGGGTGGTGAGGATCCAGGCCAGGGGTTTGTGGCGCTTGTCGTCGGGCAGCTTGGGGATGGCGGCGTAGCCGTCGGTCAGGAAGACCAGGCCGTCATATTCCTCGTGCTCGTAGTAGAAGTCGATGGCGGGCTGGAAATTGGTGCCGCCGCGGCCAGTCACACGGATGGTTTTGGATGCCTGTTTGAGCTGGATAGGCTGCTCGGTGGTGATTTTGCTGTCAAACTCGATGACCTCGATGCTCTCGATGCCTTGCTTGAAGAAGCGGTTGATGACGGCGAGGAACTTGCGGATGTCCTCGTCGGGCACACTGCCGCTCACGTCCACAGCGACGAGCAGGCGGGTGCTGTAAGCATACTGGCTGCCCATGGCGTCGAAGCCGTAGCGGCGGTTGGGACGCATGCGCGTCAGGTGGCGCTTCGTGCTCAGGATGCTGGCGCGGAACTGGCTGAGGATGGCCCTGAAGTTCTGCTTGCTCACCAAGGTGCTCTCGATGAGCGCCTTGAGGTCTCCGCTCAGCGAGCCCCACTGGTTGCACCGCTGGGCGGTCTCAATCTCGTGGTTGACCTTCTCGCTCATCAGCTCGTCTTCTTCCCACAGCGAGGCACCCGCGTCGGCGGCCAGCAGGTCGTCGGTCAGGTTCTTGCCTTCGCCTTGCATGCTGCTGGGCATGTTCATGTCGATGGGGATGCCGTCGCCGTCGGCATTCTGCTCGAGTTGAATGACCTGGCCCGCCATGAGCGAGTAATACTGCTCAAAGGCCTGGTCACGCTCGATGTTAAAAATGCTCGGCGGTTCCAGCCCGATGGTGTCCATGCCCTCCAGGTTGTCGCACAGCGTCAGGTCGCTCGACAGGCGCATCACGTCGCGGCGCGGGTTGTAGGGCTGTCGCTGGTAGGGGTGCTTAAGGATGATGCGCACCACCTCGGCCTTGAGGCGCAATGCCAGCTGGTTGTCATCGAAGTGCTCCAACCGCTCGGGGTTATACTCGATGATGCCCTTGCCACACCGCATGTCACAGCCCATGTTGTCGTTGCGTTTCAGGGCATGGGTGCACAGCACGGCGAACAGGAGCGGCTCGGTGAGGAACCAGTCTTGCGAGAGGGTTTTTATGCGTTCGCCGACGGTCATCACAGGTCGTTGATCATCTGGTTAATCAACGTCAGCGCGTCGCGGCAGTCCATCATGATGTAGGCGTTGGCGTTGGGATAGGTTGCGTTCTCAAAGAACGAGGCAAAGTGGGCAATAGCCTCCTGGCGTCCGTTGCCCAGCATCCAGTGGATGTAGCGCACCAGGTTGCGGCCAACGGTTTCGCTGTCCTCCTTGTTTACACCCAGTTCCAGCACCTGGTAGATACCCTCGTTGATGATGGCAATCTGGGGCATGGTATAGGTGGCCAGCTCGTTTTGGCACGAGATGAAGTCTTGCAGTACCTCGCGGGCACTAAGCATGCGCGACTGGTTGAGCGACTGCATGAACATCGATGCCGAGCGGGCCCCGATTACGCCGGTAATCATCTTGGCCAGGCGGTTCATGTCGGTGATGTTGCCGCAGGACTGCAGCAGTCCCGACACGCGCACCCACGCACGGCGGTCGGGCGTCTTATCAAAGGTGCCCTTGTTGATATCCACGTTCTTCTCGAGTTCGTCGGGGTGCTCCTCGATAAAGGTAATCACGCGCTGGTCGATGCCGTTCTGCTTGGCCCAGAAGAGCCACTCGCCAACCGTGGGGCTGAAGAAGTACACGTTGAATCGCGACACCAGAGCGGGGTCCAGATCGGTCAGCTGGTATTCTTCACCATCGTTCACGGCGGCGATGACGCGGCTGCCGGGGGGCAGTGAACGTCCCGCCAGCTTGCGGTTGAGCGACAGGTCCATGACCGATTGCAGGATTTCGGGGCGCGCACGGTTCATCTCGTCCAGGAACAGCACCACGGGTTTGTCGTCCATGGGGAACCAGTAGGGCGGCATGAACTCGGTCTTGCCGGTTGCTTCGTCCTTGTTGGGCAGGCCGATGAGGTCGCCCGGGTCACTCATCTGTCCCAAGAACAGGGCGATGACGGGGATTCCCTGGTCCTCGAAGTGGCGGGTAATGATTTCACTCTTTCCAATGCCGTGTTTACCCACGAGCAGGATGTTTTGTGTCGATGGCGTGGTCTCGAGAATGGTCTTGAGGTCGCCGGTGTTGATGGTGATAGCCATATTTAGTTTTTAGTTGTTAGTTTCTAGTTTTTAGTCCCTAGTCCTTAGTTTATAGTCCCTAGTCCTTAGTTTCTAGTTTTTAGTTGTTTCTAGACTGCGGGCATTATTGTTCGCTTTTAGCGGTGATCCACTCTGCCTTCTTGAGGGGGCCTACCAGGCGGTAGGGGAACATATCGCCGAGTTCAATCAGGCGGGGTATGTAGCCCAGGTCGTGCTGTAGCCGTTTCTCGAGGTTGTCGGCCTGCTTCAAGTCGATGACCATGGCGCGGCCGTGGTTCAGGCGTATGTGCAGCAGGCACTGGCCGGTCTCTTCGTCCTCGGTGAGGTGGTACTGGATGCGCCTGCCCTGGAAATAGTCGTCGATGCTGCGCTGCAACGGTGATTTGACCGCCTGAACGGGTTTGTCGCCGCCGTTGCTGCCGTCTAGCATCCGTTTCAGCCAGCCTTTGACGCCGTGGGGGCGCGGCTGTTCAACGGCGGGCTCGTTGCTCGGCGCAGGGGCCGTTTGCCAGTCGTCACGCACCTCGCCACGCACGGTGAAACGTCCGTCGCGGGCCATATAGGCAAACTCCACCATGTGGGGCTTGACCAGGTCCAGATGGTTGATGAAATCGTCGTGGGGAATGGGCAGGTCAAGCGTCTTGTAGGCGTTCAGTCGTACCCACAGGTGTGACTTGTGGCCGTCGACGTGCCGTTTGTCGAAATAGTAGGTGATGCCCGTTCCGTCGAAGTAGCGTGCCAGGTAGGCGTCCATGTTGTTCATCGCCATGTTGCGCATCTTCACGCCCTTGCTGTCGGCCTTAAAGGCTGCGGCAATCTGTTCGCGCCACTGGGCGGCATGTTCCAGGAACACTTGGCTCGCCTCGATCAGGCGGCTGCGGTCGATCACCTCCATCGGGGCGCCAGTCCACTGCTGGTGGTAATGCATATCTTCGATATTAAGGCTTGTGGTGACGGCATTGCCTTGCACGGCATGACATAATGTCAGTCCGCACGGGGATTTTACATTCATCCCCACGCCATAATTGCCATTGTCGACCAGCTGAACCATATCGTCGGTCACTATACCATTGACCAGAGCGCGGTGGGCCGCTTCATACTCTTGTAACATGCGTGCGCTCAGGCGTGGACCCGTGCCTTGACGGCCGCTCACACCAGGCCTGTCGCCAAATGCGGGTTTCATCACATGATCAATCTCGCCAGCCACGCGTTGTGACTCGCTTCCTTCAACGTCGGTGTAGGTGTAGATAAACATCACCCTTGCAAAACGCAAAAACCGTGCCTACTGCCACATGCCAACTAAAAACTAACAACTAATACCTAAAGCCTAACACCTAAAGCCTAACGCCTAACAACTAAAAACTAACAACTAAGAACTAACAACTAAAAACTATTTACTACCTTTGCGACCGAGTTATGCAATTCGACACTTACACATACGCGCTGTTCCTGCCCCTGGTGTTTTTCATCTACTGGGGTTTGCGTCGCCATCTCAAGTGGCAGAACCTGTTCCTGCTGGTCGCCAGTTACGTTTTCTACGGCTGGTGGGACTGGAAAATGCTGGGCCTGATCGTGCTCACGTCGGTGTCTACCTTTGGCACGGCGCTGATGATGCGCGGCGACCGTTCACACCATGACCGCTCCTGGACCGCGGCCAACATCGTGCTCAACCTGGGCATCCTGGCCGTGTTCAAGTATCTGAACTTCATGCGGGACAGCTTTGTGCACCTGCTGGGGCTCTTCGGGATAAACCCCGACTGGCCCACCTTGCATATCCTGCTGCCCGTGGGCATCTCGTTCTATACCTTCCAGGCCATCAGCTATACCATCGACGTGTATCGCGGCGAGGTCAAACCCACGCGCGACGCGGTGGCCTTCGGTGTATTCATCGCCTTTTTCCCGCAGCTGGTGGCCGGCCCTATCGAGCGTGCAACCAACCTGCTGCCCCAGTTCTTGAGGAAGAAGGAGTTTGACTATGATACGGCCGTCATCGGCATGCGTCAGATTCTGTGGGGTCTTGCCAAGAAAATCATCGTTGCCGACAGCGTGGGTTACTATGTGGACCAGTTGCTGTACAACCCCTATTACTATGCCGCGCCCAGCATGATTTGGGCCGGTATCCTGTTTGCCGTGCAGATCTATGCCGACTTCTCGGGTTACAGCGACATCGCCATCGGCTCGGCGCGCCTGTTGAACATCAGGTTGCAGCCCAACTTCCGCTACCCGTTCTTCTCCCGCAACATGAAGGAGCTGTGGCAGCGGTGGCACATCTCGTTGATGACGTGGTTCCGCCACTATGTCTATTTCCCCCTGGGCGGTTCACGCTGCAGCAAGTGGCGCACGGCGCTCAATGTGATGATAGTCTTTGCGCTCTCTGGCCTGTGGCATGGTGCCGACTGGACTTTCGTCATCTGGGGCACGGTCAACGGCCTGCTGCTGTTGCCCTTTGTGTTCCTGCCCCGCAAGCGTCTGAGCGAACATGCCACGTGGCGCGAACTGCCGCAGTGCCTGTTGACGTTCTTCCTGTTTGCCATGGTGTTCATCGCCTTCCGTGCCAACGGCATCACCCACCTGGGCGAGATTTGTGACGTGATTGTCAACGGCTCGTGGCGCCAGCGTCCCGTCTTCGGGCAGCCCATTTTCTACATCGTGCCGTTCTTCATCATCGAGTGGCTGGGCCGCAAGCAGGAATTCCCGTTGAAGCGGCTCCCGTTCCCCACCGTGGTGCGTTGGATTATCTATTGGGGCCTGCTGGCCGGCATTTCCATTGCTAGTCTTGACCGTAACATGCAGTTCATCTATTTCCAGTTCTAGCGTTATGGGTAGGCAACCGGGCATCAAGAAGTTTGTGTGTCGTTCGTTGCTGGCATTGCTGCCGGTGGCGCTCTTCGCCGTGATTTACCTTGTGGTGGACCCGTTCAAGGTGGTGCACCCCTATGACGGCATCTCGATTGCCCCGGGCGAGACCCTTGAGCGCATGCCCAACAAGCGCTATGTCGCTGTCGAGGGCTTGAAGTATTATAATCCCACGAGGCATTACGACTCATTCATCTTCGGGTCATCGATTTCGTCCAATTTCACTGCAGCCGCCTGGGCCAAACATCTGCCCGATAGTGCCAGCATCTACCACTTCACCGCCGGTGCCGAGACCTTGTCGGGCATCCGTGACGAGTTGCGCTACCTCATCGACCACGACATTCCTGTGCGCCATGCACTCATGATTATGGAGGAGGAGATGTTCAGCCGTCCCAAGCGCTACGAGGAGATGCCTTTTGTGCCGCACTACGACGTGTCGCCTGCCATCACACGTCTGCACTTCCACCGTCTGCACTTTAACGCCTTCCGCGACCCTTACCTCTTCCTGTATAAGCTGTGGCCCACCCAGGGCCTGGCCGACAAGTTGGTCGAGGACGGCAAGATGTCCACCATTCCCAGCGGCCGTGACGAACTGATTAACGAGGATTCCAGCCGTGGCTTGGATTCTCTCATCCTGGGAAACCCCGAGCAGTATTACGGCGAGAGGATGTGGCTGGTGGATATGGTGCCCACGCCCGACCCCAAGCCGTTGAGCATCGGCGACGAGGCGCAGCAGACCCTGCGTGAGATAGCCGAGTTGCTGAACAGCCACCACATCGACTGTGTGATTATCGTCCCGCCTCAATTCCGCAAATCGGCCCTCTCGGCCATCGACCATGCCGTCCTGTGCGAAATCATGGGCGAGGACAGGGTGAACGACTTCAGCGATGACGACGAACTCATCCACGACCTGCACAGCTATTACGACGGCGTGCACATCCTCACTTACCGCTGCTCGCAGCTTATCGACCGCTGCTATTCCCGCCGCCAGTTGCCCGCAATCCTGCGATAATCTTTATCGGGTAATCATAACGAGGGCGCGCCACATGATTGGCGCGCCCTCGTCATTTGTTTGTCGGCTTGTGATGGATTACCAGGCTCCGGAGAGCAGGTAGTCGACCAGCGTTGCAACATCGGTGATGTTGACTTCGCCGTCAATATGGCAGTCGGCGGCATCAAAGTCGATGGTCACCGCACTGTTGTCGTGCAGGTAGTCGATCAGCGTCGTCACATCCGAGATGGTGACAATGCCGTCCATGTTTACATCACCGGGCAGGCTGCTGGGAACATCCTCGGCATTCTCGTCGAGGATAATCTGCAACTGGGTAGCAGCGCTCGTCTTGACATTGTTGGCATAGGCCTCAAATGCGTTGACTGTACCCTGGGCGGCCTTCACAAAGTGGCTGCCGGCAGTGTTCAGGAAGAACGCGTTCTCGATGGCCTTTTGGGTGAACTCGCCCACAACCATGTGGTGCGTGCCACTGGTGATAGCGGTGGGATTGGGCTTCACGATTACATTGTTGGCGCTGAAGACGAAGGTCTTGCTGCGCATGTCGGTACCGTGTGCACCGTCATAGGGGGCTACGAAGTAGGGCACGTTGGCCTCAAGCTCATTGCCCATGTAGCTGGCCATCAGCTGGGCATCGTCCATGGTGTCCTCTTCCTGAGCAAAGTTGCAGACCCACAGGCCCTTGGCGTCGTCCTTGCCGTGCATCCAGTCGATGGCTTCGCCATCGGCGGTAACGTTAGTGGCGGCAAAGGGAAGTACCATGGTGCTCCAGCCACCCGGCTGACCGGCATGACGGCCGTGGGTAAAGGTTCGCTCATAGCTGATGTTGGCGGCACTGAACCGGTAGGGAGCGTAGAAATCATAGCCGTGCAGGAGCACGATGTCGGTCTGGGCGACATTGTTCTTGATGACATTCCTGGCCTCAAGACCTGCGGGAATGTATCTCTCGCCGTTGCCGATGTAGTACAGTGCGTTGGGGTTGTCGTTGGGGATGATAGAGGTCAGGTTGAGACCTTCGAGACTTACCGCTGCGGCATTCTCGGGAACGCGGATGCCGTTATAGGGCTTGTAACCCACACGGTTGCCGTTGCCGTCCCAAACAACCATACCGCGGTTGATGGTATAGAACTTGGACTCACCGGGTTTCACAAGGTTCTTGGTGGAGTCGTTCTCGTTGCGGCCGAAGATGTTGAGTGCATAGATCGAGCCGAAGGCCAGGTTGTCGAACTCGAAGTAGAACGTCTGAGTATCGCCAGCGGGGATGACCACGTTGCGGCTCAGGTAGGTCACCATTGTGCCATGACCGTTCTCGTCAACGATGAACAGGGGAGCCAGGATATAGCGGTTGTACTCGCCCTCGGTGTTGTTGTTGGTCACATCGACCTTGAACTTGATGTGGCTGTCATAGATGTTCATGTCCTCATCGGCGTTCAGGGCATTGATGTCCACACTCAGGTTCATCGGGTAGGTTACCGAGCCGGCGATGTTTACCGAGCCGGTGCCGGGAATAGCAGGATTCCATGAGGTGTCATAAGATGAAATGTGAGCGCTCTTGGTGCCGGCGTTCTTCGGGGTGAAGTTGAAGGTCACCACCTTGGTGCCGCCAGCGGGAATCTCGGCCTCGACGACAGTGGTATATTCGCCGTACTCGTCGATGGGTTCATTGTCCACATAGAGGAACAACCTGCCGCTATAACGGTCGGCACTGTTATTCTTTACAGTCACATGGCACTGCTCGGCCAGTCCCACCTTTTCACCACCGGTGAACTCAAAGTTGGTGGCCTGGAGGTCGACAACAGGATGGTCGGCCAGGGTAATCCAGTCACCGTTGATGGTGGCTTCGATGTAATAACGGTCGCTCTCGATCATGGGATCCCACACGTTGCTGCCTGGAATGCTGCTCACAGGAACAATCTTGTAGGTGCCGTTAGGGAGATTTTTGGCGAAGGGGTAGGTAACCGAGGTCTGATTCTCGGGCCAGCTGTCGGTAATGGAGAGAAAACTTGAACCATAATATGTCTGGGCAATGATCTCGATGAAATTGTCATTGCTGTCATACAAAGCGATGCCGCGCAGGTACTTCGTGCCATCGTCGATGTGGTCCTCGGCAGTAACCTTGATATAGCGGCGCTTGGTGAGCTTGAACGAGCCGTCGTCGCTGCGCTCAAAGGTGCGGGTGCCCGTGTAGTACATGTTCCAGACGGTCAGGCGGTGGTCAACCTCTTCGGGTACACCGCTGTAACCTGGCTGGATACCGATGACGGCCGTCTGGTCGATGTTGTAGCCTTCCAGACTGGTCGTGGAACCGATGCCACCGGCATAGGGATTGAGAACCGACAGCACAAAGTAGCCGTCACCCAGGCCACCCCAGCCCCAGTTGATGTGGAACAGGTCACCATAGGCATAGCCGTCGCACACAAACGAGTGTCCGCCGCCCGTGCCGGCACGGCCGTTGTAAATCATGGGACGGCCTTCGGCCAACTCGTTGTAAATCAAGTCTTCCCAGTCGTCTTGCTCATAGTCGCTGCGGTAAACCAGCTTAGCGTCATAGTTGAAGTAATCGTTCAAGGCGGTGGGAATGTAGGGGTCGCTGGTGCTCGATGCGTTCAAGCCATACTGCATGTGGGCAGCACAGCCGGCATAGAGCATGAGCCATGCCACAGCATCCCTCTCGGCCTGAGTCTCGGCGCCGGTATAGTTGTCGCGCATGTTGTCCCAGTCAAACATGATGGGATGGAGCGGGTCGGTGTCGAATGCACCGTACTCTTCATGCCAATAGAAGGTGACGACATAGGACGGAATCGTCTGGCTGCAATATAGGGGGTACTTGTGGTAGTTCATGATCTGCGCCATCGAGGTGGCTACACAACCCGTGTAGGCCAGTTCGCCAATGGTGTCACCGTCCTCGGTAACATCCATGAACTCTGGGCAGTGTTCCCAATAGGGCGCGCCCTGGTCCCAGTGGCTGGTAATCAGCGGCGAGATACTGTTGCGTGTGGGCTTCATGGCAAAGCTGGCCTCATAGGTCTCGGTCACGCCCAGTGCGTCGAGGGACGCAATCTGCTCGCTGTAGTTCTCCAGCCAGGCTTTCATGTTCGAGGGTACTTGACTGGGGTCGAACGAACCTTTGTCGATATAGCCCAGTATGGGGACAGTGCGGTCATCACCCGAGACGATGACATAACCCTTGTTGCCCTCGGTATTGAAGATGTAATAACTTGGCGTCTGTTGGCCGTTGCTTCTCATTTGGGGAGTGCTGGCAGGGGTGGACTTTACTGCTACACCAGGACGGTGTTGACGCAGAAAATGGCCTGCTGACTGTAGTGCCTTGCTCGGCAACACAGGCGCGGCAAATGCTGTTGCCGCCACCAGCAATGATGCTAGAATAGCGATTTTTCTCATGTCAAAAATTAGTCTAAATGTTTAATGTTATGGTAGGTAGTTGATGTTTTAAATGATGCTTTAGGTAAACAGTAGAGAACGAAAAGCGTGCAAAAATATTAATAATTTTACAAATATACAATTTTAGGCACGAAAATTGTTCTTCGTGCCTAAAATTTTTTGATTATGGTAGCAAAATGAGCTAAAAATCTTGTTTTTTGTTACTCTTATTCAACCTCGTTTTGTGTGGTGATTTCGTTTTTGGTATTGGTATCCGATTTCTTGTTGTGAACACGCACTTTGAGCTCGTCGAAGCCGAAGCCGTAAACGCCGTTGACGTTGCTCTGGGTGATGATGGCCTCGCGGTCGGTCTCCTTGATGATGCGGAAGATGTTCACGCTCTCGTGCTTGCGGCACATGACCATGACGATCTTGACTGCATCCTTGGTGTACCAGCCGATACCGTCCAGGATGGTGCAGCCGCGGTGCGCCACATTATTAATATTATCGGCAATCTCTTCCCACTTCTTGCTGATGATGAGGAACTGCACGCTCTGGCGTGTGTTGTTGATCACGCGGTCGGCAGCCACCGAGTAGATGACCATGAAGATGAGACCGTATACAATCTTGTCAATCGAGTGGAACAGCAGATAGGACGAGCAGATGATGAGCACATCGCAGTACATCATGGTGCGGCCAAAGGAGATG
>JAEEGF010591684.1_pt1 | contig 19125 bp, 19 predicted proteins | sample 9134171 | NCBI WGS metagenome assembly JAEEGF01 (sample SAMN16246542, study PRJNA631951) | gut metagenome | biome: gut microbiome; feature: rumen; material: AP-attached | host: Bos | place: Iran: Karaj | collected 2018-10
GCCGTAGTCGCCGATAGTAAGCGGCGATGGAGGCGAGAGCGAGTGAGAAACCGGAGGTTCTATACCCGAGACGTCGAACGAGCGGTCTCCCGTGAGCAAAAAGCGACCGGTATTAACCGGTCGCGATTGCGAGAGCGAGCGCCAGCCTTGAACTTGTCATTCAGATTCTAGCGCGAGCGGTCTCATAACTACTTAAAACCAGCGCCAAGTGATGCCGAAGAGCACCATCGTCTTGTACTGTGCGTCTTCATCGAGATCCTTGTCGTAGGCCATATCGTAGCCGACCTGCAGTTCGATGTACGGCACGATCGTCACAGCGAGGAGGTTTTCCCACTTGCCGTCGATTTCGTCGACACCCTTGAAGTTCACGAAAGCCCACAGACGGGTCTTGAAGCTAGCGATGGAAGATAACGCATACTTGAATTCCGTAATGGATTCGAGACCCGGTTCGTCCTTGAACTTTTCAACCTTGTCTTCGGTATCCTTGTCATCTGCAAAGCCGTAGCCGTTAGAAATCGTCATACGGTTAGCAAAACCGATACGCTGGCTGAACATGTCGTTCGGGACGTAGGCAAGACCGGCGACCTGCGTTTCGTATGCCGGGTCCATGAAGCAGGAGATGGCCTTCTTAATTTCGTTGCCTTCTTCGTCTTCACTGTAGGAGTAGCCCGAAAGGAACTGCGTTTCGAAGCGGTTGCCAATGTAGGGCTTCAGGACTTCGGTCATGTTGAAGTCGAGCATGGATTCCCAGAAAATCTTGTCGGCGGACTTGCGCTGACCGAGACCGTCAGTCCAAGTCTTGCCCAAGGCGAGGTTCACCAGGTTACGCCAGTTGGCGACCTTCCACTTGCCCTGCACGTCGGCATCGTAAGTGATGAGCCAGGTGTAGTTGGATGTTCCGTCCTGCTGCCAGTTAGAGAAGTTGTAGTAGTTCCACTTGACAGCGGCGACCACATCGGCAGTCCAGTTTTCGGGAAGGGCGCCTTCGAACATGCCGCCTTCCGCCATTGCAGGGGCGGCAAGAGTGCAAGCAGTGGCACAGGCCAAAAGAAGCGATTTGATTTTCATATCTTTTCCTCGTTATGGCCCGTGGTATTCCCGCAAGGCCGGTTTGACGCCTTAAAAATAGCACATTTGTATTTTTTTGGGAAGGTACTTTCTATAATTTAGCGCATGCTGAAGGCATTTTTGAGGTTTATCGCCACTGCAGGGCTCGTACTTTGCACTGCCGCAACTGCCGGTGCGGCGGACCAGAGTGTCGCAAGCGCGGGGCAAGCCGGCGACGCCTCCCCCTGGCACTTTGGCGCGGGCGTATCGGCAGGCAGGCTCACTCCGGTAATGCTCGAGGGCTCCGTTCGCTACAAGGCAGCCACATTGCATGTCGCCGGATTCGGGTTCCACAAGGGTGCAAACGACTTCTGGTGCGGCATTCGCGGCAACATCGGGTGGACGTTCCTGCGAAATTTCCCGTTCAACCTCTTCTTGGGCGTTGGCGGCGGGTATGAATTTGCGGAAGCCCCCAACGAGATGCACCGCGCCGTGAACCGCGCAAATAACGCGATGTACCTGTACCCCTACAACTACAAGGAACTGCTTGACATTACCGCAGACCTGCGCATTAACTTGTTCGGAGTGTTCACTCAGATATCCTTCCCCGCTTACAGGTTCAAGGACCACGACGCGCCCGACTTCAGCTGGCGGGTGGGCTACCTGATGGAATTTTGATGATTGATGATTGATGATGTAGAGCGTGAAATGAAAAAATCCTCGGTTGAACCGAGGATTTTTTATGAATTCTGCGAGCGGTCTCCCGTGAGCCGTAGGCGACTCGTATTAACGAGTCGTCGCAGGCGAGAGCGAGCGCAAACCGGAGCGACTTAACACCCTAGTTTAGCGCGAGCGGTCTCATTACTTTTTCGGGAGCACGACCGGCTTGCCGAAGTCCACGTTCGTCTTGTTGCCGAGCAACAGGGCGCGGGTCTTGAGCGGGAGGCCGAAGCAGCGGATGAAGCCCGTTGCGTCCTTCTGGTCGTACATGTCGACGTCGGTGAATCCGCCGAGGCCCATGTCGTAGAGGCTGTAGGGGCTCTTGATGCCGGCCGGAATGATGTTGCCCTTGTAGAGCTTGAGCGTCACTTCACCGGTAACGACCTTGTTCACTTCGGCGAAGAAGGCGTCCATTGCCTGGCGGAGCGGAGTGAACCACTGGCCATTGTACACGAGGTTCGCATACGTCATAGACATCTTCTGGGCTTCGAACAAAGTTTCCTTGTCGAGCACGAGCTGTTCAAGGCATTCGTGAGCCTTGTACAGGAGCGTGCCACCCGGAGTTTCGTACACGCCGCGGCTCTTCAAGCCAACGAGGCGGTTTTCGACGATGTCCAGGAGACCGCAAGCATTCTTGCCGCCAATCTTGTTCAGGTATTCGAGAAGTTCCACAGCGCCCATCTTCTTGCCGTCGATAGCCACCGGATTACCCTTATCGAAAGTAATCGTCACGTGGTCGGCCTTGTTCGGGGCCTTTTCATACGTGTTGGTGTGCTTGAGGAATTCGTACTTGTGTTCCTGTTCCGGGAATTCCAGGACGCCACCTTCGTGAGAGAGGTGCCACAGGTTGCCGTCTTCGGAGTAAATCTTCTTCTTGCTGATGCCGTTCAGCGGAATCTTGTGAGCGGCAGCGTAGTCGATAGCGTCTTCGCGGCTGTGGAACGTCCACTTCGGGTCCTTCCACGGAGCAATGACTTCGAGCTTCGGGTTGAGTGCGGCGTAGGTCAGTTCGAAACGGACCTGGTCGTTACCCTTACCGGTAGCACCGTGAGCAACAGCGTAGGCGCCTTCCTTTTCGGCAATCTTCACCTGGTACTTGGCGATAAGCGGACGGGCGAAAGAGGTACCCAGGAGGTAGGTTCCTTCGTACTTGGCACCGGCGCGAACGGTCGGCCAAACGTAGTCTTCGAGGAATTCCTTCTTGAGGTCGAGAACGTAGCACTTGCTGGCACCGGTCTTCAAAGCCTTGTCTTCGAGGGCCTTAGCGTCCGGGAAGTCGTTCTGACCGAGGTCGGCGGCGAAAGCGATCACTTCGCAATCGTAGTTTTCCTTGAGCCAGGGGATGATGATGCTGGTATCGAGTCCACCGCTGTAAGCGAGGACAACCTTTTTCTTGGATTCTTTCTTAGCCATTTTATTTCCTTTGAGAAAATTTTAGACGAACCAAATATAGAATTAAAAGCCGATAACGGCACCCAGGTAACCGGACATAGCCCAGGAATCAACGGACCTGTTGAAGAAGCGCTGGAAGCCAGTTTCGATAGAGACCCATGCGGCGGAGAGGTGCTTTTTTGACCAGGGCCAAACTGCCTGGAGATTGTAGGCTATACCCGGAGCAATCGTGAGCAGCTGGGCTCCGCCGAAATTGTATTCGTATAGGATGCTCGCCGTAGCGCCAAGCGTGTTCCAGAACTCGATGCCACCGCCCAGGTCTACACCGATGGAAAAACCGTCCAGCGAAAACATCTTCTCGCAGTCTTCCACTTCCTGTTCGTTCTTCGTGGAAACGCCGGGAATCCAGCCTTCCATGTCGCGCTGGTGCCATTCCTCGCGAATTTCCTCGAGGTCCGTGGATTCAAAACCGACAACCGGGCTCACGTACCAGCTCCAGCGCCCCTGCGGGAAATGGAATCGCGTATTGATGCGGTAGCGCTGGTACAGCACGGACTTGTCGGCATCCAGGTCACCGCCAAAGAAGCGCACATCGCCACCCGCACTTATCCAGTCGCTGTAGAAATACTCGAACTGCCCCTGCCAAACGCCCAGGCAGTCGCATTCCTCGGTCGGGTTGTAGAGGCCAAACGCGAGACCCACCAGCAGGCCGTAACCCGTATAGGCGGAAAGGCGCGGGAGCGGAACGCTGTGGCGTTCCAGAACGGCCGTATCGGGGTCTGCAGTGTCCGCAACAGCACTCGCAGTATCGGCACTTGCAACAACGTTCGCGGAATCTGTGTTTTCAACAACGTTCGCGGTATCCCCCACGGCAGTTTCCGCGAGGGCATTCAAGGCAAGGAACAATATCACCCAGAATATCCGCATATTCTTTAATTATACAAAATAAATCTTCAGCAAGCCACGCAGTACCGTCACTTCACCTTCTTGCCGTTCTTCGCGGCGGAAAGCTTCTTGAATTCCGCCTGGGCCTTGCGCATATCGGCCATAAACACATCGTTTGTATGCAGGCTCGGGTAAGCACCCGAAACAAGCACCTTGGAGGCATCCACGTCGCTCTGCCAGTGGAACCCGGCAATCACGCGGCTCTGGCCCCATTCGTATGCGTATTTCAACAAGGCATCCTGAGCAGACGGATTCACCTCGATCAGCAGCAGGGCCATCGACCATGCGCGAACGGTATGTCCCGACGGGTAAGAACCATTCGTTCTCAGGCGTTCTTCTTCGGCCGGAACCAGGGTCGGTTCGTTAAAGCGGTCGTAGGGGCGGCGCCTCATGTAATGCCTCTTGGGAAGGCTCCCCACCTGCTTGAGCGTCCGGACACCGCGTTCGAGCAGGTTCATGATGGCGGGAGTCTTCTTTGCGGAGATTTCCATCCCGAAAGGTTCGCTGAACATCTTGGCCATGTCCTCGACCGTCTCTACCGCCTGGGCCACGGCCAGGGCCGCACGCGCGGAATCGGCACGCATCTTTTTACCCCAAATGTACTGCGACATATCGTACATGAACTGCGGGGAGAGCGTGTCAGGAGGCGCCGGGTAGAAGTTCAGTGCGTTCGGGAGCGCATCTGCTTCCACGTAAGGTTTGACATCTGCAGCGAAACTGCAAAGCGACGCACCACAAAAGGCGACAACGATAAAAACTTTCTTGATAAGATTGTTCATACCTTGAATATAAATAAAAAAGACTATCTTTTCAAATGCTAATCCCATGAAAAAATGCCGTCGTAAAAAACACGCTCCCATGAACCGTTCGCAAATGATGCAGTCGGTCCATTCGGAAGACACCCGGCCCGAACTGCTTGTGCGGCGGGCACTGTTTAAGGCGGGACTGCGTTACAGGCTGCACAAGCACGATTTGCCCGGCTCGCCAGACCTGTTTATCCTCAAATACGGCGTGGTTGTATTTATAAACGGCTGCTTCTGGCACCAGCACGGCTGCAAGTTTACGAGCCGCCCCAAGAGCAATCCCGAATTCTGGAACGAAAAATTCACGAATAATATGGTGCGCGACATCAAGACGAACTGGAAACTTTCGCTACAAGGCTACCGCGTTGCAACTATTTGGGAATGTTCCGTCAAGAACGATTTCGACCACACTATTGAACGCCTCAAGGCCTTTATTGCAAGCGATGAAGAAAGCATAGAGATTTGAACCACGGGTCGGAAAAAGACTATCTTTCTTTTTGATTTTGAAAGGTTTAAAAATGCAAGTTCTTGAAAAAATCAGTGATTTTATTGGCAAGTGGATGGCGGTTGTCGTCCTGGCCATTGCGGCGCTCTCGCTGTTCCTGCCGAAATCCACACTCTGGATCGAACTCAGTTGGGTGAATTACCTCTTGATGGTTGTGATGTTCGGCATGGGGCTCACGCTCAAGCTCAGCGACTTTGCACTTGTCTTTACGCGCCCGAAGGAAATCATCATCGGTTGCGCGTCGCAGTTCATCGTGATGCCGGCACTCGCTTTTCTGCTTTCCAAGATTTTCGGGCTCGATGCCGCGCTGATGGCGGGCGTCGTTCTCGTGGGCACTTGCCCGGGCGGGACCTCCAGCAACGTCATCACATATCTTTCGAAAGGCGACGTGGCACTTTCTGTTGGAATGACCAGCGTGAATACGCTCCTTGCGCCTGTGCTGACGCCGGCAATTACATACTTACTGCTCCGCACGACCGTGAACGTGGACGTGATGGCAATGTTCCTTTCCATCGTGAAGGTTGTCATCGTGCCGATTGCACTCGGGTTTATCATCAACAAGTTCTTCGGTAAATGGACTGCGCGGGCGGTCAAAGTCTTGCCGCTCGTCTCGGTGATTGCAATCGCGATGATTGTGGCCGCAGTCGTCTCGCACAACGCCGCAAAGATTCTCTCTACGGGCGCCATCGTGTTTGCCGTGGTGATTCTCCATAACCTGCTCGGTTACGGCTGCGGGTTCGGCCTCGGGAAGTTGCTGAAATTCTCAACACCCAAGACGAAGGCGCTTTCCATCGAAATCGGCATGCAGAACTCCGGACTTGCGACAAGCCTTGCGGCGACTGCATTCTCGTCGCTTGCCATGGCGACCGTCCCCGGCGCCATCTTCTCCGTATGGCACAACATTTCGGGAGCGATACTCGCGAATATTTACAGGAAACTTGACGGCAAATAAATTAGCCCAGGGCTATCAGTGGACTAATTCGCAAACTGCCAGGTATCGAACAGCACATCACCCTTTATAATCAGATAGACCGTGTGGACGCCGCTTGAGATGTTGCCGCACTTCGCCTCCTGTTCCTGCCAGTCACTGCCAGCGCTGTTGATTGAGGCTACGTTCGCGCCATCTCGCTTGTCAAGACGGAGCGTTACCGAGCCCTTGCCTTTCACCAGGGCCTTCAGCGTTTTTGCGCTGCTGAAATTCACATTGCGAACTTCGATGACTCCTTCTGTAGGTGCCGGGCCATCCTTGCTGGGAGTACCGACGGAAGCCACCATGTGGCCGGGTTCCTCCGTTGGCACGTAGCGAATGCCCAGGGTTGCGGCAGCCGTAGAAGCCTGCTGCACGGAATAGGGGTCAAGATTCTTGATGGCCTTTACACCCTTGTAGGTCGGTTTCGCTTCCTTGATAACGACATTTGCTTCGTCCACTTCAATTTCGTCAACCAGAATGCTGCGGAAACCGCCGTGGGAACCTATGGAAGCCTCTAGAATGGCCGCCTGGTAGAATATGTACCACTTGTCCTGATACTTATGGAGATGAGTGTGATTGTTGCCGTAGGTCATGCCATTCTCACCCATGTTCTTGAAGTAGTTCCCGCCGTAGGTCCAGGAATCAGGATTCAGGGGCTCGGTACTGGTGAAGTAGTTCATGCTGCAGGCCGTCGGAGCCTCGCCACCCCATTCCCAAGGAGTATGGTCGTTCCAGTCGTTGTTGAAAGTATATACGTACTTGCCGTTGATATAATTGAGTTCATTTGCCTCAAAGTGGAACGGGGACGGAAGTTTCACCGGATCCCCGTCAAGGGAATGCAAGTCCGGATTGAGCTTGGCAATCCAGCCCTGCCCATTACCGAACGAAATCCAGCCATCGCCGTTGTCGTCAATTACGGCACCCGGATCAAATATGGATCCGCTACCTTTTACAACAGGATTGTCGCCATCGATAAGGCTCTTGCTCAAAGGAGATGTCCACGGACCCACCGGAGACTTCGCCTGGATAACGCCGGTGCCAAAGCCGCTATTGGAGAAATAGAGGGAGAAAAGCGTGCTGCCATCGGCCTGTTCCTTGCTAATGATGCTGGGTGCCCACGAAGCCATAATCCACGGAGCCACTTCACCGACAGGAATCAGTCCGTGATAAGTCCAGTTGACCATATCGTCAGTGGACATCATTACCAGCGTCTTGATTTTCTCGTAAGTATTGCTGACACCTTCTTCGTACTGCTGATGGTCGTTGGTGCCATAGACATAGAGACGCCCCTTGTACTCAATGGCCGTCGGATCCGCACAATACTGGAAATCCAATATAGGATTGGCATTGTCCAAGCCTAATTTTGGGGACTTTACAGGCATCTTGCCTACCGTGCCATCGGAATCCTTTGCCCGGATAATGATTTTACCGAAACTGATCGTTGCGGCATCACTTGGAGTGTCCGGGCTTACGACAAGAGCCAAACTGACAAGCGTCTTGCCCGGTTCAAAGGACAGAACAAGGCTTGTTGCGCCACTGGGAATTCTTTCCGTAGTCTTGGCCTCGTCGCTATAAGTCGCAATCACATCAATGTTATCGTATGCGACTGCCTTGGAAAAGTTTATCTCCACCTTAGTATAGACATCCGTATTCAGGTCGTGTATGTCCCAGTAGTTGTTGGCATACTGCTTATAGGTAAAACTATTGTTGTCGGGGTCCTTTTCGCCACCGCCACCGTACCAATCTACAATGATATCCTCGATAGACAGGGCGATATCGAATTTAGCAACAGCAACCTCATCCTTTATTTCGTCATTGCCGAGAGAATCCTTAGGCAATTCCTGAGAAAGGGAATCCTTTGGCTGGACGGGATTGACGGTATCCTTGGGCAGAACCGAGTCAACCGTGTCCTTGGGCAGAACTGAATCGAGGGAATCCTCGGGGTTTTCCTGACCGAGAGAATCTCCGGGGATATCCAGAATGGGGTCGTCTTCGTCAAAATCCTTGCTGACGGAATCATCGTCGCCGCAGGACATTAACATGGACGAAACTGTTACAAGCGTTGCCGCAAGAAGGATTTTCTTTTTCATATTCACACCCAATGTTACTATAATTAGTATTAAAATATATTGTATCAGCGAATTGGTATACTATGAAAAGCAGTTTTTTCACATAGCGTTGAGCAGTTCTAAACGGCTAATGCAAGCTCCCGGACCCGATTGACGAGCGGCAAATCGTCGTCGTGGACCCCATGCTTGCGACTGGCGGGTCTGCCGCCGACGCAAGCCCGATGTTTATTACCAGTTTGTGGACGTAAGTTACGTTCTACAAGCGGAGCAATTTGGCAACGAGGATGTCCTGAAGATTCCTTCTACTGTCAATGACGGCATGGACAACCACATTCTCTGCCTGAATTTCGTACACAATACGATAGAGCCCCTGAATTATTTCCCGATACAGTTCAATTCCCTGGTCGTATAATTCCGGGACGACTCTGCCGCTTAAGGGGAAATGCGACAGAGACAAAATATTGTGTTCAAATTGTGCAATGATTGATTCTACATATGACGGATTTAAGGTTTTGTAGTAGTCTACAATCTCTCTCAAATCGTCTTCTGCAGACTTTGATACGATTACATTGTAGGCCTTACTTTTTCGCATTGAGCCCTTTCCTCAATTCTTGGAAAACCTGTTTGGCCGGCTTTGCTCGACCTGCCTGCACATCCCTTTCCGATATCTGCATCAATCTCAATAAGGCGAAGGCATCCTGCATTTTCTGGTACGAGTCAACATCGAGAATGACCCCGCGGGCCTCCCCGTTTTGCGTCACAATATAAGGAGTATGCGATTCGTTCACCGAATCTAGAACCTTGGCGGCATTCGCCTTGATGTACGAAATCGGCTTGATGTTCTTAAGGGAGGCCATTTTCGACTCCTTGTTTAAGTCGGACTGAATTTGATACTAAATATAGTCTTTTGTCTGACGACGGTCAAGACCGCTTTTTTCGAACCCAATGGCCATTTTTCGACGCCCCTTCCCAAGCGTAGGCTCATTTTGGTGCTCATTTTGAGGTTCATTTGTGTACGGGTCATTCCCATAGACCCACGGATTGAACCTCAGTTCAATATTCTTCGTTTCATCTTTAGAAATCAGTTTTTTGAGTTCTTCCAAAGTCATCGAATAGCCTCGCTATTAAAGTTTTTCATCTCCTTTTATCCTCTCGGGTAACGCAGTTTCGCACCGCATTTTGGGCAACGCAGAATCAGTTCCTTAAGCCGTTTGATTTCGGCATCTTTTTCTTCTAGTACCTTGGCAAAATCCCCGATTGCACTATCCCTTTTTCACCCAATAGCCGCCAGTCTTTTTAGAACCACGACGTTCAATAATCTTCTTTTCAAACAAAGAGCGAATGATTTTATTGAAGGTATCTCTTGGCATGTCAAGGACTCCTGTGATTTCCTTTCCCATACAGCCAGGATTTCTCATAATAAAATCAAAGACCTTTGATTGAGATGCGTTAAGCGATTCTTTTATATTCTTGATTAATGTGCCGTTTAATGTGCCATTTAATGTGCCGTTTAATGTGCCATTTACAGGGACATTTAATCCGCCACTTAATCCGCCATTTAATCCGCCACTCTTTTCTCCTTCTGGCACATGATCAAGAGGCCGTTTCTTCGTTTTTCGAGCAAAAGACCCAAATTGAATATTTACATCAGGATACAACCTAAAGAAACCTCGACAATCGAGTTCACCAATATTTTCCAGCAAATTATCCCTGCTATATCTCGCTGTTACAACATCTTTGGGGTCCAAATCTACCGAATTTTGCATAAATTCAGAAAAAACTTCATTTATTGTTTTAGCCATATATCCTCCCTACCATAATTTCCCTCATGAAGCTATTGACTTCAGCACAAAAATATTGTATATTATGGTCAAGTTCAGCAATGAACTTTGCCGGGGCTATATGCTCGGGCAGCCAGGGTTTTCCACGTTTTTGTGCCGAAAAAACGTGGATTTTTTTATATCTCGTCAAAATCAAACCTCCTTACATCCGAGCCAATAATAACAAAAAGGGTTCCGACCTTCTTGTTTTTGACATGTTTTTTTATTTTGCCCAATACGCGGGAAACATTCCTTTCATCAAGCAGTCTCAAAACCACATTATTCGCCTGCTTAAGAGCCTCTACAAAGCGCTGCTCCACCTTCGAAAGCTTAACTTGTTTAAAATCATATATCAATCCATCAATGATTGCATCGGGATTCTTGCCCACAGCATTGTTTTCAGGCAACATCCAAACGAAATGTCCCGCAGCAGCCAACATTGATGCAATCTCCATTTCTTTTTCAAGAACGTCCTTTGCATTCTTGCTCTTTTCAGATTGTATTTTTCGGGTCTTAGAGAGTCGCACCCCATTTACGCGAATCCAATCCTCTTCGGGAAATTTTGTCAAAGCCAAATTTTTTGCGGCAAGTTCGTACGCCGACTTTAGCGAAGCGTCCAACTTCGCCATTCTGCGTTTCTGCGAACTTCTTTTTGTTTTCACTTTTTTGGTCAAAACAATCTCCGATTGCCAACATTCTTAAACGTATCGAATTCGCTACGTTTAAGAAATCTTTTAGTGCCTTGATGATATTTTATTTTCACCTCCTTTCACCCTCTCGGGTAACGTAATTTCGCACCACATTTAGGGCAACGCAGAATCAGTTCCTTAAGCCGTTTGATTTCGGCATCTTTGTCTTCTAGTACCTTGGCAAAATCCCCGATGGCGTTGTTAGCACTGCGATTCGGGCCTCCGTTGAATTTTCCGAAAATTTCATCGAACATGACATCTCCTTAAAAAATGATTTAACAACACGCAAAAAATGCGTATTGAGCAGTTGTCGCATTTTTTGCGACAACTATGGCATTGTTTTCTTTTTTATGGGATGATCTTGCAATCCTGTTGGCGGGGGCTTTCCCCGGCGTTACTTGGCATGGCTTCCGCCACACACTCGAGCAGGCTGTTTCTCCTGCCAGCTATCCAACAGCATCAACAAGAAGGTGAATGCGCCCCGCCGCGAATGCACGTACGGACCCGAAGGTCTATGTCGACTGTCACGGGGATTATCGAATATCGACTACAATATACACAAATAGGTTGTCGAAGTCAAGGGATATCTTAACGCTGTTTTTTTTGATAAAAAGTGGATCATTGGACTAGTTTTCCCCTCAAATTGTCATGCCGAGCTTGACTTGTTAACTCCTTTTTCCCTGTCATCCCCGCGTAGGCGGGGATCTCCCTCTCGCATATTTATATATATTTTCCACTGACATAGCCCCGTACCGAATGGTTCGGAGTGACCGAAATTTTTGAGATTCGTCTCTTATTCTCATTGCTGAAACTACCACTTTCAAACCATACGAGAGTAAGACAGACGCTCACGTCCCATTAGGTGCGTGGGTCGTTTGTGCTTATTGTATGGTAGGGTGTGGTAGCCCGCAGCAATGGTAAGTGCATACGACACCACGCTTTTTTGTTCCTAAAATAATGTGTGGCAAGCTGCCGAATAAGGGCCGACTCCCTGTTCACAACTATAAGCCAGTTGTGAATATGGAAAACATGGCTTAAAAAGGATGATTTATGAAAATCATGAATCTATACGAACTTGCTCTCTTGTTGAGAGCTAAACTAAAAATGGCGAAATGGCCATTTAACCGATACGGTTTTCCCGTATTTCCTAGGGAGGTTATTCTTGAAGAACCGCCTACACTCATCGAACCCATTCAAAGGATTCGTTGTTGCAAAAATCCGAAAGAGACCTTGCTCTGTTCTTTTGCTGATGATAAATTCATTCGGCGACGGTTGCAAAATCTATTTGATGAAATTGGTCTGTATCGGAATTATTATGGCTTTGGTGGTTTTGACTTGAGTCCACGGATTAATTGGCCCCTTCAAAAGCAAAAATTCAACATTTGGCTTTCGCAGTTGGCTACAGCTTTTGTTGCTCTGTCAGGACAAAAGATTCTTCCGAATTTTCGGGTAGGCGGTTTGCAGACTTTGTATGCACTTGAATCTTATCCGAAAAATATTCCTTATATTGTTGGTACGTTAGGTTGTGCTAAACGCTATAATCCTTTGCATGACTACATTTTTAAAGCGAAAATGTTAATTGCGAGACCGTCTTTTTTGATGATTTATGGAAGATTGAGGGGCGAATATGAAGAAATGCTTGAAAAATTAGACGTTCCTTACATAGTGGTTTCAGATTATAGAACTCGCTGTTACAAAGAATCTTTAGAAAGGAGGGCCGCATAATGGATTCCAAAGATACATACTCTAAATCTGTTCAAGAGCAAAAAGATCTTGCTCGGACAAATGCTGATTTAATGAAGAATATTGTGCAAGGCAAGAACAGAAGTCTCGAGCATTCTGAAAAATGGATGTCTGTAAATATTAATGATATCGTAGATCAGTTTGCGCCTGGAGCACAGGCGGAAGTTCAAGGCAATAAAGTTGAATGGCACGACAAAGAAGGTAAAGTCTCCATTGTGGCTGATATTGGAGGCGGGTATTTGCGTATTCAAGATTTATCGAAACCCTTTAGAGCGTATTTTGACTTGAAGGGCGAGAGTGTCAATAACTATATTGATGAAAAAGGAAAGCAACATGGACGTCCTAAGGCGGAACGAGAGGCTCTGACCCACTTTAGGATAAAATACAGGAGCGAAATGTAATGGAACAGCATGAAATAATCCTTGTCCCCAAGCGGAATTTTGACGAGAATACGGACTGCTGGCAATCTTACGCTAATAGCGGAGAGTTTGACGATTTCGTTCAGTGGTGGCTAAAACTCCCGGAAAATGAAACTTTGTGGGATGTCTATATGGCTTTTAACGAAACGTTGGACTTGCTCATTGATCACTATGAGGATGAGGAGATTCCTGCCGAAAAAGTGGATGCTGCAATAAACATTGCAGATACATTTCGGGAAAAGAAAACAGGTGAATTGGAAAAAATGGCTTTTGACAAGTTGATGCAGGCTTTAACAAAAGCTAAAGAACTCGGTCAACCAGTCTATTTCTGGTTCTAATCGCCTTATTCTTTGTTTTTTTTACTATCATTTTCCGTGACATAGCCCCGTACTGAATGGTGCGGAGCGACCGGAATTTTTGAGATTCGTCTCTTATTCTCGCAACTGAAACTACCACTTTCAAACCGTATGAGGATAAGACGAACGCTCACGTCCCGATTGGGGCGTGGGTCGTTTTGTGCTTATTATACGGAAGGGTGTGGTAGCCCGCAGTTGCGATAAGCACGCGAAGCGACTCCACGCCTTTTTTGTTTTTCCAACGATTTTGGCCAGAGTTCCCTTTGAGCACTTGAACAAGAGCGGATTCAAACAACTCTTGATAAGGAACAAAATATGGTGGAACTAGAAACTAATGCCCTCAAGTCTAAGGTAGAAGAACTCCTCTCTTCTGTTCCTGAATTCGTTGACAGTGAAAAACACCTCAAAGTCAATGTGATAAAGGATTATGCCGAACGCGGCGATGTGAAGCTTATTGAGCTGCTCCTCAAAAACAAACAGACTAAAAAAACTTTCTTCACACCCATCTTGGATAGTTTTGTCTTTAATACCGCTCAATTTAAGGAATTTTTGGAATACAACTCAGGATGTAATTCTTACTCAAAGTATCTCGGTCAAATTGGTTTGTACTCTGGGGATATATCCCTTATTGATCGGGACGAAGTGGTGCTCAATTTTCCGTTTAAAGATTGTGTGTTAGAAGGCGGACAGCGCAAAGAAGATGGAGACGATACTTATTACGAGTTCGATGAAAAAAATGATAAATACATTGAGAGACAGGGCAAACGTCGTGAAGTTTTTTTCAACGAAGTTCTTGCACGTGACGAAATTGATAATCTTTTTTCACCCAAAGCATTTTGTAATGCAAAGCGTTTTGAACTAGGAAAAAATAAAAAAGCAAAAGAATCAGAATTTAATTCGTTTAACCGTGATGCAGAAGTAAACAAGAACCGCGGTCTTGCCGAGGATACGATTACAGATAATTTGATTGTTAAGGGCAACAATCTGCTAGCCTTACATTCACTCAAAGAAGAATTTGCAGGGAAGGTGAAGTTGATTTACATAGATCCTCCTTATAATACTGGAACAGATTCATTTTCATATAATGATAATTTCAACCGAAGTTCTTGGCTTACATTTATGAAAAATCGTCTTGAAGTTGCCAAAGACTTTCTTGCGCCTGACGGTGCCATTTACGTTCAGTTGGATTACCATCAAATTCATTATGCGAAAGTTTTAATGGACAACATCTTTGGAGAGAAAAACTTTCAACGAGAAATTATATGGCGAATAGGTTGGTTGTCCGGTTATAAAACAAAAGACAACAATTGGATCCGTAATCATGACACAATTCTTTTCTATTCGAAAAATAGCGAACGGCTAAATTTTCACAAGCATTACATTCCGAAAGAGGAATTTAAAGAAATTGCAAATTCCGCCGCAGAACGTTATCCCATAGAAGATGTTTGGAATGGTAACGAGTATGATGATTTAAATAGCATTGCTATAGTTTCTTTTGCAGGTGAAACCGTATCAAAAATGTTGAATAAGGATGATGAGGTTAAAGGACAGAAATCGGAAAAGCTTTTAGAAAGAATAATCAAAGCTCATACAGATGAAAATGACATTGTTCTAGATTTTTTTGGGGGGACAGGAACAACTGCCGCAGTATGTTTAAAAATGAACCGACAATTTTTGTTGTGTGAGCAAATAGACAAGCATATCGACATTTCAATTAGACGAATGTCAAAAGTTATAGAGGGAGAACAAAGCGGGATATCAAAAAGGCAACATTGGCAAGGTGGAGGATCCTTTGTCTATCTTGAACTCGCCAAGAAAAACGAAATGGCGATGGAACAAATTTCCGCTTGCAAATCTTATGAAGAATTGGTAAAGCTTTTCAAGGCGCTCTGCACCAAATATTTCTTGCACTACAATGTCCGCGTAAAAGAATTCTGTAAAGAAATCGAAAGTGTCCATTTCCAAAAGCAACCGCTCAAGAAGCAGAAAGAGATGTTTGCGCGGATGTTAGATTTAAACCAACTCTATGTGAATGTTGATGATCGCAAAGACAAAAGCAACGGTCTTTCCGAGAACGATATTGCTGTTACAGAGGATTTTTACCAACTGAAAAAAGGCGGTAAATAATGCTGCTTGAAGACATTGAAAGTAAAAAAGAAATTCTTGACGAGGACCAATACAGTATACCTTCGTATATAACAGAAAATCTTCGTTATCCACTCTATGAATGGCAACGAAAGGCTCTTGAGAATTTCCTGGTAAACGAAATTACTCGCGAAAAGAAAAAGAACAAGGGCGAAAAACAGAATCCGAATCACCTGATGTTCAATATGGCAACCGGCAGTGGCAAGACACTTGTTATGGCCGCTTTAATCCTGTATTATTACAAACAGGGATTTAGTAATTTCATCTTTTTCGTGAACCAAAACGCAATTCTCGGAAAAACCCAGGCAAATTTCATCAACAGTAGCCACAATAAATACTTGTTTAAGGAAAACATTGTAATTGATGGCAAAAGAATATGCATTCGCGAAGTTGACGTATTCTCAAATTCAAGCGACGACATTCAGATTAAATTTACCACCATTCAAAAATTACACAACGATATTTACAAAGAAAGCGAAAATGCTTTACTTCTTTCGGACCTTCAAAAAAGAGACTTGATCCTTATTGGGGATGAAGCCCATCATCTTAACGCCAGCACCGCAAAGAAAAAGAAGGAACAAACAGAAATTGAGACGCCATCCTTTATAGGTGAACTAAAAGACAGTGCCAAAGATGATGATATCGAAAAATCATGGGAAACAACCATCTGCAACTATATATTGGGAAAGAAAGGCAAAGATGGAGTTTCTTACGCTGCCGAGCAGAATAGGAACGCTCTTCTAGAATTTACCGCAACGATACCAAGAAATGATCTAATTCAAGAAAAATATGAAGACAAGATAATTACAAAGTTCGAGCTGAAAGATTTTGTGGAAGCCAAATGCACAAAGCATATTCGACTAGTTCGCTCAAATCTTGAACAAAAAGAACGTGTTCTTCAAGCCCTTCTTTTGAATTGGTACAGGTATCAAATAGGTGTTGATTATGGTATTCCGAATTTTAAGCCCGTCATTCTATTCCGCAGTAAAGAAATTGAAAGTTCTAAAAAAGACCATCAATGGTTTCTCGACTTATGCAAAAATGTAAAGGCGTCTGATTTTGGGTTTGTGAAAAAGCTTTCAAAAATAAAAAATGATAGTGACGATCAAGCCGATAAAACATATTCATTTGATGGCCGAATTTTTGAGAGAATTCGTCTCTATATGGAAGCGCGGAAAATCTCTTTTGAAAACGTAGTTGCTTATATTCGTGAGAGTTTTCAGGAACGAAATATAGTTATAACAAACTCAAAAACGAATAAAACGCAAAAAGAAAAAACAGATGGGGAAATAGATTATTTGCTGAATAGCCTAGAAGATAGTTCAAATCACATTCGCGCAATATTTACTGTTCAGCGATTAACTGAAGGATGGGATGTTCTAAACCTATACGACATTGTTCGTTTATACACTGGTCGCGATACCGATTACAAAAATAAGAAGGTCGGGTCACACACAACTAGCGAGGTTCAGTTGATTGGCCGTGGCGTTCGTTATTATCCATTCGCATATAAGGACAAAGAAAAAGGTCGTAGGAAATTTGATGATGATCTACAAAATGAATTGAGAATTTTGGAGGAATTTTACTTCCATTCCGAAGACGAGGAAAAATACATTTCCGACCTTTCTAATGAATTGAAAAATCGCGGTCTTATGCAAGATAAGCGAACGCAAAAAACCTTCAATGTCAAAGAAAAATATCAGAGCCTCTTAAAGGGAATGTATTTCTTTGTCAACGAAAAAAAAGAAAATCCCAATAGGCGCTTAAAGACTTTGCCAAAGGATTTCAAAAATCTCCCTGCATTTGAATGGAGTATAAAGGGATTATATTCTGAGGTGCAAGCAGTAAATCTATCTCAAAAAGAAGATACATTGTACATTAGTGACTCTGCGCCAACAAAAACAAAGGCTATCTCTTTTGCAGAAATTCCGCGACATATCAAGTACAAAGTCATTCATCGATTGAATGCAAATTCATCATCTTATTTCAACTATGAGAATGTTTGCAAAAGATTCAATGTTGATAGTATGGATGATTTTTTGAATTTTGTAAAGGATGTGAAAATCTGTATTTCGGCACCGATGAAATTTGAAGACATCCCAAATGCAGATCTTCTGAAGATGTGCGAAGGATTTATGTTGTATTTGCAACGTGAATTAGAATCTTATGATAAACCCTATATTGGCTCTGATTTTAAGTTGGTAAAATTTTCCGACGTATTCTCTTTTGATGACGAGAAAGGAAAAATTGGTTTCAAAAAAGAGAAGATGATTCTTGTTGATGACGAAAATGAGGATGCGAAAGAAAATAAACGGCTTGAAAAGGAGCTGAAAAATGAAGACTGGTATATGCTTGATTCCTTCTGGGGCACAGAAGAGGAGCGAAAGCTGATTGAATTCATTAAGTCTCGCAAATCAAATTTAGAAGACAAATACAAGTCTTTCCAACTTTTACGAAACGAAGAAGTCTATAAGATTTTTGATTTTGAAACTGGACAAGGTTTTCAACCTGATTTCCTGTTGTTGTTACAGGGAAAGAACGGCAATAACAATGCGTATTATCAAGTGTTTGTTGAACCCAAGGGCAAACATCTTGCAGGCGAAGAAAATGATGGTTGGAAAGAAAAGTTTCTGCTGGAAATTTCAAAACGCTACGGATTGAACAACATCGTTGTTGAAAAGTCTAAGGAATATATCCTCATCGGTCTTCCGTTCTTTAACGACACGGATAAAGAAATGAAGGAACGATTTGATGCTGAATTTAAGCAAACCTTAAAGATTTCTTGTTAATTATCAATTAGTTCTATTTTGCTGGGGTTGCTAAACAGCCCCATTTCTCACCCCTTCAGCACAACAAGCGGCAGCTTCCTTCAGTAAGCCTAGGGTGTTGCGGGCGCGGCGACTGAGCGCCCGCTAGAAGGGGTAGCGAGCAACGTAGTGCGAGCGAGGGGAAAGCTTTCCCCCACCAATTTATAAAAATCACTCCAAAAACATTGCCATGTAGTACGGCAATGTAACCATCTTGCCTGCAACACCGATGTTGTTTTCGGAAAGTTTGTAGCAAACCTTGGCGGCGTAGTTATCGTTATTTAAAACGGTCTTTGCCGACTTGGAACGTCCCGTTGTAGCCTTGACTTCAATAATGGCAAGTTCGCCGCCGACATTTTCTACAAAGTCAATTTCTAGCCCGGATTCTTTGCGGAAGTAGAATAGTTTGCGGCCTTGTTTAGAGAAACAATCTGCGATGATGTTCTCGTAGATGGCGCCTTTATAGAATCCCAAATCACCGCTTAGAATCTTGGCCGCGGTGCCGCGTTCCAGCATGGCGACAAACAGGCCGGAATCCTGCACATAAATCTTAAACGTATTCTCGATCTTGTAGCCTTCAAGGGGTTCTGCGATGTTGGTCAGGTTGTGGCAAATGTTGATTATGCCGCAGTCGTAGAGCCATTGGATTGCGGTTTGGTAATTTTCGGAACGACCCTTCTTTTCTAGTTGCGAAT
>JAEEGF011062085.1_pt1 | contig 19123 bp, 11 predicted proteins | sample 9134171 | NCBI WGS metagenome assembly JAEEGF01 (sample SAMN16246542, study PRJNA631951) | gut metagenome | biome: gut microbiome; feature: rumen; material: AP-attached | host: Bos | place: Iran: Karaj | collected 2018-10
AGATAAATAATGAGCCGATCCCGAAGGCAGGAGATTATAGTGTTATTCTAAATTCAAGTGACGAAGCAGTGTGCATTATTAAAACGCTTAAAGTATATGTGACGGAATTCAAGAAAGTTTCAGAAGAGCATGCTTTTAAAGAGGGCGAGGGCGACCGATCTTTGGGATACTGGCGGATGGTTCATGAAAGCTTCTTGACGAATGAACTTGCTTCTGTGCATAAAGAATTTAACGAGAACACAAAAGTGGTTTGCGAGGAATTTGAAGTAGTGTATCAATAACTTCCAGTTTGTGAGGTAGATGAGCATGGAGATTAAATGGATTGATGATTTTGAAATCAAAGTTGCTGCTAATAATCGAGAAATTGTGATATCTGCAAACAGGGAAGGCATGCTATCGCTGGCTAAGCATCTGACGGCTCTTGCTGATGGAGTGCCGGGAGATCATATCCATTATGATGAGAATAATTCGCTTGCTGCAGGTTCGACAGAAATGATTATTGAAAGGATATAATTATGGCTTTTTTTCCACCTATACCATTGATAAGAAGAAATGTAATTGTGAACAGTCTGAGGGATTGCGGTGCAACTTCGGAGGCAACAACAAGAACCTTGGCGGAAGCAGGTGTAATCAATCCAAACGGGTTTAAAAGGATAACGGACAGGCTTGTGAAGAAAGGAGAAATCCATAGGACTCCGGATGGACGATATTATGTCTGAGCGCGAAATCGGGATTTGTGAAGGAGAAACAGAAATGAAATTTGAAATGATACCTTGTTCAGAAGACGATATGGAGTATATTGAAGAACAAGTGGAAAATGCTTTCAACACAATTGCACAACCTGAAGAAGCGGAGGAAGAAGAGTTTGTTTATATAGTCACCGACGAAAGTGGAAACCTCCTTGGCGGATGCATTTTGTCTGTAGACGCTCTGAGGACTGCATCGATCTATGATCTGTGGGTGGAAGAAGCGTTTCGCAGACAGGGTATGGCCTCTGCACTGATGCGGGAGGCTGAACGTAAAGCAAGGGAACAAGGTTGCTATCTCGCAATGGTCGGAACCTTTGACTGGCAGGCAAAAGCGTTTTACGACAAACATGGTTATATGCTGAACGACACGATGACAGATGTGCCGAAGGGTCATGAACACTATATGCTCACAAAACGGCTTGACCGACCTTCCGCGGAATATATGCCGTTAGATTGCCAACAATACGAAATCAAGCGTGGTAACGAAAAGGATGCAGAAATCCTTTCCGGCAAATTGCGCGAATATGACAGTACCGTTGCGCCTCATGAGCATGAATACATCTCGCTGAGTAAAAAAATCGTGGACGAAAACGGATGTATCATTGCCGGGTTTGTCGGTGGTATTGATGGTTGGAACGGCACAGATATCGATGCCCTTTGGGTGGAAGAAAAGTACCGCAATCAAGGGATCGGCTCTCAGCTTCTTGGCGAGTTAGAGCAGGAGTTAAAGGAAAACGGTGTTGCTGTTGTGTTTATTGAAGCATATGATTGGAATGTGGGATTTTTCAAAAAGAACGGCTATGAAAGAGTAACGGGCGTGCTTGAAGATTATCCGAAAGGGCATACAATGTACTGCATGGAAAAGTCCCTCTGAAAAAACATCGGCAAATTCCGGTTTGTCGAGATGATTCGCCACTTTAGCGGAACAAGCTTATTGCTTGTTGCAAGCTTTTAATTATCTGCACAACTGTGCGCAATTACAAATGAAAGAGCAGTTGCCCGCTAAATCTCGGGCGGCAGAGGCAAAGAAAAATTATGAAGCTGACACAAAATACGATTGACCTTCTTGAAGATATAGAGCGGAGAATCGACCCGGAGACAGAGGAAGACTTTATTGGCCAGTGGCGGGACTTCCTGTTTGACCGGTTCGAAGGGGATATTTTCGCCCCGAAACGCAAAAAACTGACGTTGACGACGGTCGAGCGGAAAGGCATGATGATCAACGACGCGATGACCGACTACGACAGCATGCTTTATTCACAACTGCTCGGAGTGTCGTACGCCCTTGACGACAACGACAACAACCGGGCAAGATCCATGAACCTCGCAATCCGGGCCAATTACGGATCGTGCATCGGCACTTCGCTGTTCGGCGCCGAAGTGTACATCATGCCATACAAAACCAATACGTTGCCCATTACGCGCGCGCTTACCGGCGAAGGGGCAATGCAAAAGCTCCTCGACAGAGGCGTTCCCGACAACCGTTCGGGGCTGGGTGCGAAAGTGTTCGGCTTTGGCGAATTCGTGAAGGAAGTTTTCGCTCACTACCCTAAAATATCCGCATACGTTCAGGTCTACCACCCGGACATTCAGGGGCCGATCGACAACTGTGAACTGCTGTTCGGCGAAGAAATGTTCTACCAGATGGCAGACGAACCGGAAACCGTTCACGACGTACTGGGGTTGTTGACCCGGTCATACATCAGTTTTATGGAGGAGTGGCAGAAGCTTTACCCGCCGCGGCCGGACATGAACCCCCACTGGGGCAACGTCTGGCACAAGGGCAGCATCATGCTTCGCTGTGACAGCGCAAACAATCTCTCGCCGAAGCTGTACGACGAATTCTGCGTCCCCTACGACCGGATGCTGCTGGACCGTTTCGGCGGAGGAGGAATGCATTTCTGCGGCAGGGGCGATCACTATATCAAATCGCTGTGCGAGGCGCCTTCGCTGTCGGTGGTCAACATGTCCCAGCCTCACCTTAACGATATGGAGATTATTTATCAGAATACGGTGGACAAAGGCATCAAGCTGGTGGGTTTCGACGCGCGGCGCGCCCGCGACGACCTGGCAAGAGGCTTTAACCACTGCATGGCGATCTGAAGCCCGGTTTTCATTAACGTTCGTAGTTTTTCTCTTAGCGTTTCTTCCCGGCGCTTAAAATCGCTGATTATTTAACCGTTTAATCTATTTTGTCTGCACACCGTGGCTGCGGGGCCGGAATCAACCGTTCCGGTCCCGATTCCTGTTTAAAAGCAATGTCCGATGTGGTATAATCATACCGGCAAGCCGGGAATTGTCGCGATGATTGATTTTGGCAGGAGAGAAAGATGAAACTCTTATTAGAACTGTTTTTGACTTTTTTGAAAATCGGGTTGTTTACTTTCGGCGGCGGTTATGCCATGATCCCTTTGATTGAGCGCACCTGCGTGGTCGAAAAAGAGTGGATCACAGACGAGGAAATGGCGGATATCACCGTGATTGCCGAATCAACACCCGGCCCAATCGCAATCAACTGCGCCACATATGTCGGGCTTAAGAAAAAAGGCTTCTTAGGCGCCGTCGTGGCTACTCTTGGCGTTATTCTTCCGTCTTTCCTCATCATTCTCCTCATCTCGTTTTTTCTTGACCGGTTTCTTGAAATCAAATGGGTTGCAAGCGCGTTTAAAGGAATCAAGATTGCAGTGGGCTTATTGATTCTCGACGCGGCGGTTAAGATGATTGTTAAAATGAAAAAGAAGCTGCTTCCGGTCATTATTCTCTCGGCTGCCTTTATCGCTATGACTCTTATAAACATCTTCGCTTTGCGCATCTCTACCGTTGTTTTGATGCTTGCGGCAGCGTTTGCCGGTCTTTCTGCTTATCTGACAGAGCGTTATGTACGTAAGGAGGCGTTAAAATGATCCTCCTTGAGTTGCTCGCCGGATTTCTTGAAATCGGCTGTTTTTCGTTTGGCGGCGCGTACGGAGCAATTCCGCTGATTCGCGAGGTAGTGCTCTCGTACGGTTGGATTGAGGAAGAAAAGTTGTCTTATATGATAGCTGTCAGTGAAAGCACGCCGGGACCTATCATGGTAAATTTGGCAACGTATATAGGGATCACAACCGCCGGCGTTCCCGGAGCTGTCATTGCTACCGTTGCTGTTATTCTACCGGCGTTTCTGATCGTTATAGTTTTGACGCTTCTTTTGAGGAAACTGATTAAGAACGGAGTCTTTCAGTCGATGCTGAGCGCTCTGAAAGCATGCGTTACCGGCATTGTCCTCGCCACAGGCGTTTATTTGATTATTAAGAACTGCATAGGCGGGTTCACGGTTGTCTCCGCGGATATTCCCGCGATAATACTGACGGTTGCTCTTTGCGTTTTGTATTTTGGATCGAAAAAAATCATAAAAAACGGAATGTCTCCGATTCTCCTGATTTGCATTGCGGGAATCGCGGGGGTATTCATATACGGATGGTAAGCAATAGAGAATAATTCCGGTTTGCCGGAACATTTGCATTTCCAATAAACCGGAAATTGCGTCGTGAGGTCAAAAATGAAGCACATTATCACGGTTCAGCATACGCAGTCTATTCACCACACGAACGGGATGGTGGGCTCCCGGACGGATTGGCACCTTACCGGGCTTGGAAGGATTCAGGCGGATCGTATCGGGAAAAAACTGAAAGAAGAGCTCGCGGGCAAGGACGCGGTAATGTATTCCTCGGATCTGAAGCGCGCGAAGCAGACGGCGGAAGAGATTGCAAAACACCTGGGAATCGAGCCGGTTTTCATGGAGGAACTGCGGGAGCGGAACCTCGGAAGATGCTGCGGGAAGTCCGTTCAATGGCTTCGCGAGAACAAGGAATGTGATGAAATAACGGTTGACGACAAGATGTTCCCGGACGGGGAGAGCAGGCGCGAAGCCTGGAACCGGCTTTTGCCATTCTTTGAGGAAGTGATGGAAAGCGGCGACGAAACCGTTATCATCGTCTCGCACGGCGATATTCTGAGCATGTGGAACGCGATGTTCCTGGGGCTGGACGTGGAGGCTTGCTGCCGCGCGGAAATACACGGGCAGGCCGGGGGAGTGTCTCACATGTTCGTCGGCGACGACGGGAAGCGCTTTGTGAGGCGAATCGGCGACATGTCCTACGTACTGCAGGGGCAAGCATAGTTGATTAATCACGGACTCTGCGGAACGGCCGCCGGGTCCGATTTATGTTTTAATGAATTTGATTTCAGTGAAAATTGATTCACTAAAAAACGCGGCGGCGAAAATATCGCGGTTTGCGGGAATGGAATTATGCGGTTGTAACAAAGAAAGCAAAAATGTAACAAAAAACGCGGCGCGAAAGTGGTAGAATAGAGTTGACAGGAAGCATATTATTCGAAATCCGGCCGTGAAAGGCCGGAAACCGTCAAAATTCAACGAAAGATTCGAGGGATACTGAGATGGAAGATAAGAGATTTGAAGACATCGCGGAGACAGGAGCGGACGCGGGACAGAACACCGCGGGAAGCGGTCAGGGCGGAACGAGTCCGTCGCAAAAGCGCAAAAAGGGCGTCGCAAGGATCGTGGCGCTTGTGGTTGCCGCGGCGGTCCTCCTGACGGCGCTGCCCATAGGAGGCATTATAATGCTCTTGAGTAAAAAGAAGAACAACAGCAACGTGGTTCCCGACACGGATCCGATTATTTTCTCGGGCGGCAAATACTCGGGGAACAACCCGACGCTGCCTCCTGAGCTCGCAACGGTGAAGGTCACGGCTGACGGCGTCGACTCGAAGGTCATTCCGATCGACGGCGCGTTCATTGTCGAGACGGCAGGGGAGACGGACGCAGAGACGCTGGCAGGATACTTGACGATGACGCCGGCAATTCCCACTTCGGTGACGAAGCTCGCGCCTTCCAAATTCAGGATCGCGCCTGCGTCAGGCAGTCTCGCACCCGGGCAGATATACAAGCTGACCCTCGGCGACCCGCAGAACCCGGTTGCCTCTTTCGCGTTCCAGACCGAGAACAACATGGTCGTCACGTCGATGTTCCCGGCTGACAAAACGCTCAACGTTCCCGTGAACACCGGAATCGAGGTGACCTTCTCGGACGCCGTGGTGATGGACGGAAACAGCGAACCGTTCACGGTGAGCCCCAAGGTCAAGGGCAAATTCTCGCTCTATCCGGACGGCAGAACGGTGCTTTTCCTTCCCGACGAGAATCTTTCCTACGGCACCGTCTATACGGTAACGGTTAACGAAGGGGTGACGGGACGCTCGGGAAAGACGTTCACCGGCGAGAAGTCCGCGGCGTTCAGAACTTACACCAAAGAATACGAAAAACAGGCCGTTTCCGGCAGCAGCAACCATTACGTCAGGATCAATCTGCCGTATTCTCAGGACAGAATATATTCGCCGGGTAGCGACGCGGGATTCGACTTCAGCGCGTACTCCACGTTTAAGGGAACCGTCAGCGTCACCTGCGACCTTTACATGTTCGGGTCCGCGAAGCAGGCCGCGGAGCTCATCGTCGACTCCGAAAAACGGGCAGGGGATGAGAGTTTTCCGCAGCTCGACCTGACGCGGCTTACAAAAATCGGGTCTTTCTCGCCGCAGCAGAATGAGTCGAACCGGAACGCCTATTCGGTGGATTTCGGCAACGGCCTGGCGGCGGGCATTTACCTGGCTGTCGTCAATGCCTCCGGCTCTCCGTCCTTCGGGAAGACGGTAAGCGACACCAGGTCCGTGATCGTTCAGGTTTCGGATCTGAGGCCTTACACGGTGTCCTCGGACGGCAAGACTTACCTCTGGCTGAACGCGATGGGAACGGGTCCTGTGGCAGGCGCGGATCTCTCGGTGACGCTTTTTGACAGGTACGACGGCTGGAACGCGGAGACTGACGGCGAGACGAAGAGCGTCAGGACCGACGCTTCGGGAATTGCCGTGTTCGACAACGGCGGCCGCAACTCCGCTGTTGTGTATGTCGAGAAAGGAAGCGACGCGGTCGTCATCTGTGCCTCGACGCAGGCTCAGGACACCTACGACTACTATATGAGCTATATATTCACCGACAGGGAAACGTATTTCTCCGACGACACGGTGAATTTCAGCGGGTACATTGCGCCTTCCTTCGGCGGGACCGTTCCCGGCTACCTCTACCTGCAGACCGGTCTTTCCACAACGAAAACGCGGATCGAGGTTGACGAAACCGGCTTTTTCACCGGGTCTTTGACGTATTCACGCTGCGAGGCAGGCTATTTCACGCTCAGATTCAGCGACGGCGACGGCCGGTTCATTGCCGCAAAATCCTTCCGGATCACCGAGGAGGAGAAGCCGCAGTACACCGCTTCCGCAAGCTTCGACAAGCTGTTCTACAGACGCGGCGAGAAGATCACCGTGACGGTGAAGGCCTCGTTCTTCGACGGAACTCCCGCGGAGGGACTTGAATTCCTGTGCAGCCTGAGCTACTTCGGCGACAATACAAAGACCGTGAAGACGGACAAGAACGGCGAGGCGAAGCTCACATACACGCCGAGAAAACTGATCAGCGGCGAGGTTTACGGCACGGACCCGGCGATCCTGTATTTCTACGCTGAGCTTACGAACTTCGAGACCCAGACGCTGATGACCTCGGCGTACACGTACTACTTCCATTCCGACTACGTAGTCGGGACGCTGCAGGACGCGAACTCGTCGATTATGACGCTCAACAGGCGCGACACGTCGGCTCTCAAGACCGCAGAAGACTTCTCATGGCAGGTATTTCCGGAAAATACCAAGGGCGAACCGCTGTCCGCGAAAGACGTACTCACGTACACCCTTTATAAAGTAGAGATAATCAAGACCGAAACGAAGGTCTACAACAGCTACACGAGACGGTACGAAAAACAGTACAAGTACTCGATCAACGAGCAGCAGGTGGCGTACGGTAAAAAGTCGTTCACCGACGGCTCCGTCTCGTTCCCGCTCAGAGAGGTCAAAGGCTTCGACGGCTATTACTGGTACAAGGTTGAGTTCTACGACGACACGAGCGAAAACGTTTTCCACTACTCGCTGAACGGCACCGCAGGAAGGTGGAACTACACCGAGAGAAACTACTACGACGACGCGGAGGTTACGCTTAACGCCGCCAGCTTCGCCGTGAACGACAAGGTGGTCGCACAATTCAAAGCCGCCTGCGGCGCGGAAAAGGCGCTGTTCGTGACTGTGGCGAATGGAATCGCGGACGTGAAGTACGCCGACAAGGTTGGCTTTACATATACCGCGGATATGATCGCCGGCGGTAGAGTATACGCAGTGGTATTCGACAAGGAATACGGCACGTACGTGCAGGCGTTCCAGAGGCTTGCGTACGACACGGAACGCGCGTCGCTGACGCCGGTAATTACCGCTTCATCGGACACTTACAAACCGGGCGACACGGCCACGGTCACGGTGAAGGTTCCCGGAGCGGCCGGCGGATTCGCGGTAATCAGCGTGGTCGACGAGGCCTGCTTCGCGCTGGGCAATCAGAAGCTCACGCCCGCGACTTTCTTCAGCAGCTCGAGCAGAACCGGAAGCGACTACTACAGCTACAGATTCTATGACTACTACTACGGCTACTACGGAGGGTACGGCGCGAGTCCCGCAGTATCGTTCAACTCAAGGTTTATTCCCGCAATCACGTACTCCGTTTCGGATACGCGCGACGGAAGCGGCGGCTACGGCATGAAAAACGGCAGCCTCGCGGACGAAGCCGCGGAGATGCCCGAGGCGAATCCCTCTCCGACCGACTCTAACGGCGACGGATCCGACGGCGGCTGGTACATAAGACAGTACTTCGCGGACAACCCGGTCTTCAAAGTGGTGGAACTTGACGCCGACGGCTGCGGCACGCTGACGTTCACCGTTCCCGACAACATCACGTCGTGGAGAATCACCGCGCTGGCTCTTTCCGGAGCGGGCCGCGGAAACGGTGAGTTTAAGATTGGCACTTCGGTCTCCGACGTGGTATGCACCCAGCCGTTCTTCGTGAATCTGGGCGTCTGCCAGCAGTACATCGTTGGCGACACGATTTCGATCAGCGCCAGGTCCTACGGTACCGCTGCTGACGGGAATGTCAAATACTCGGCGGTTCTGACTGACCTTCTCGGAAACAAGAAGGGCGAGGCGAACGGCGCGGCCGATTCCAAATCCAGGTGCTGGCTCAAGTTTGATCTTACCGAGCCGGGACAGTATATCGTGACGGTCTACGCGGAGTGCGGTGAATACCGAGACGCGGTGACCGCGAAATTCAGCATTGTTCCTACGGCGGTGGCTTCGGACGTTTCGAAGACGATCACGGTTGCGGAGCTTAAAGACATCAACCCGGTCTACTACCCGGTGAGGATCGTGTTCACGAACAGAACCGGGTCCTACTCGCTTTACGAACGCGTCATGTGGCTGCTTGCCTATGACCGCGGCAGCGGCAGAACTGACGAATACGCGGCGCTGTACGCTTCGGAGGAGGCGAGGGAGACTCTCTACGGCTTCAAATCTGAGGAAGTTCTCGAGAATCTGCTCAGACAGCTCGAAGAAAACTTCTCGGCAGGGGACGGCAAATTCAGGCTGTTCCCGTACTCCGAGCCCGATGCAAGGCTGACCGCTTCGCTGCTGACCCTCGGACTGCCTCTGGACAACAATACAAAGACCCTGATTGCCAACGCCGCAAGAAAGAGCGTCGCGAAGAAGGACCAGACGTCGCCCGAGGATCTGCTGGCGAACATCGTCTGCCTGGCGGCACTTGATGAGCCTGTTCTCGACACGCTTTACGCCGTCGCGGACACCGCGGCCAACTTCCCGAACGAGGCTAAACTCTGGCTGGCGCTCGGGTTCGCACTCTGCGGTGACTACCCGGCCGCCTACGACGTCTACTCGCAGGTCAAGGACGCTATCGGCAACGAAAACAGTGAATTCGGCACGCTGAAGTTTGAAGGCGAAGTGTTCGACACCACCGTTTCGCTGTCCTGCCTCGCGCTTATGAGCGCCTCGAGGATTGCCCGTGACGACGCCTCCAAGATCGCTCTGTGGCTCTGCGAGAACAGGTCGGACGCCTCCTCCAACCAGATTGCTCTGGCCGGATACCTCAAGTACTTCCTGCCGGCGGAGAAGGCTGAACCGCTGGAATTCACATATTCCATCGGCGAAAACGAGGAGAGCGTCACACTCGAATCGGGAAGAAGCTTCATGCTTACGCTCTCGAAGCCCGAACTTGAAGCGCTCAAGCTCTCGCTGCCCGACGACGCGAAGGTGGGCGTTTACTACCGCGGCAACACGGACGAGGCCCTTTACGGAGAACCCGCGGCCGACGAAAGAGTCAAGATCGAGAAGAAGATGACCGTCGACTCGCGCGGCAACTGCGTTGTGGAGCTTCACATCAGCGGAAAATCTACCAGAGTCTGCGAGAGCTTCGAACTCTACGACCTCATTCCTTCGGGCGCCAGGTTCCTGTCGCTCGAGAGCGGCGGATACTCCAGCCGGATCGTCGGGACTGTCGAAACCTGGGCCTGCATCTACAACCGCAGCGGCCAGAACATGTCGGGCTGCGTCGGCGTGTACAATTCGATCTACAGGGACGTCAGACAGTACGACAGGATCGAGTGCCCCGAGTACTCCTTCGACATCACCGTCAGCTACGTGATCCGCGGCGCCGTTGAGGGCCACTTCATCGCGGAGAGCGCATACGTGAAGAACTGGCGCACAGGCGCGTTCAGCGTCTCCGGCAGAATAGGCGTCGACATCAAGGAGAACGGCGGCTGGAAGTTCAAGGCGGAGTGACGACTTGGGCTGTGATTACTCCTGTGGAACCGCTTTATTTGATAAATAATTAAAGGGAAGGCCGCGCCTGCCGTGGTAATAAAAAGCAGGCGCGGCCGTTTTTTGTGCCGCAAAGGGAATTGTAACGCGAAAGGAAACTAAACGCGCCGTTACGTTTTCGCGGCGATTTCTCGCCTGAGCTTCCTGTACTCGCTGGCGCTGGTGCCGGTGATGCTTTTAAAGAGGCGCGCGAAGTACAGCTGATCGCGGAATCCTACGGCGGAGGCGATCTCGGCGATCGGGAGGTCCGTCTCGAGAAGCATGTCCTGAGAGTGGCTTATTCGGAGGTTGTTGACGTATCTGACCGGAGTCTCGCCCATAACCTCTTTAAAGCGTGAATACATCGCGGACCTGGAGCAACACATGATGCCGCACAGTTCCGCGGCGGAGACGTTGCCGGCGTAGTTTTCCTCCATGTAGTTTTTCAGCTTTGACGTAAGCGCGTTCTTGCTCTCAACAGGTGTTCCGATCTCAAGCAGGATGTTGACCATCCTTACGAGGTAGGGCATTTTCGAGGGGAGGTCCTTCGCGGCGCGAGCGTTCTCGATAATCGAGAAGACCTCGTCGTTGTAGCGTGCGGGCATCAGCAGCGGGAAAGAGTAGATCTCGTCGAGTTTGTGGCTCTTGTTGATCTCAACGTCGAAGAAAATCCAGTGGGACAGCATCGTGCCGTCGGCCCCCGGAAATTCGTTTATGCGCTGCGTCAGGTTGGCGGGCGCGATAAAAACTCCGAGTTCGCCGGTTTCGACAGGTCCTGTGTTCTCGACTGAAACGCGGTAAGAACCCCTGACGCTCTGAACTACCGAGAGAGTCGGGAGGGACTTCACGATATTGATCTCGGGGTGGACGGCCGACTCGAAGCCGTGAACGAACACTTTTCCGATTCCGATCGAATTAATTTCCATAAAACCTCCCGCTGAAAGCTTTCCGTTCCATATAATAGCACACCGGGAGCCGCCAAACAATCCCGCAAAGCCGTCATGGCGGACTATTGTCCATATCTTTTGTACTAATATTAATTGAGAACTTTGCGAATCGGTGGTATACTAAAATAAAAGTACAACCCGGAAAAGGAGTGTCCGACATGAAAAGATACAACACCCGTTTTTGGAAAATAACGCTTGCGCTGCTGGTTTCGGCAGCTTTGACCGTTTCGGCGTTTGCCCCCGCGTTCGCGGAAGGCGCGGCAGGGAACGGAAACGGTGAAAATATTCTTCACTACTGGTCCTTTGACGACAACCTTGACGACGCCTCCGGCGCGCTCGGTCTGACCGCGGACGACGCCTACTTCGATAACGAAGGAAAGCACGGGAAAGCGCTTGACGTCATCAACGGCTCGCCGGCTTCCTCGGCAACCATTCCACACGGAACGGTGAACGGATTCACGATGGGCGCCTGGTTTTCGCTGAACAGCGGCGCCACCGAGTGGAACATTATAATGTCAAAGGGCGACACCTCCGACACGAGGGCCGACAGGTTCCAGGTACACATAGGGCACGCTTCGGAAGACGTTGGCGGCGGCTACCTTCTGGCGTACGTTCCCGCGGTGGGGTCTACAATGTCCCACGAGGAGGACGGACAGTTCGTTCCTTACGACACGTGGACGCACGTCGCGGTGACGTTCAACGGAGCGTCTCTCAAAATGTACATCAACGGCGAGCTTGCGATCGAGAAAGAGGCGGTCGGGCAGCTTGACGAGAGTTCCCGCAGCATGAACACGGTCACGGTCGGAGCGCTCAACCACGACGGAAGGTCGCTGGCGTTTGACGGTCTGATCGACGACGCGTTCTACGCCAACTATCCGATGACCGCGGAGGACGTCAAAGCCGCTTTCGCCGGCACGGACGACCTGAACGCATGGGCAAAAGGCGAAAAGACGATAGTTCCGGGTGAAGTTGTAAGGCCCGAGGAGCCAACGGAAGCTCCCTCGGAAGCGACGCCGGAACCTGCATCTTCGGAGCCGGGAGAGGCGAAAGGGCAGATTTTCTTCTGGCCCTTTGAATACACGACCGAGGATATGTCGCATTTACGCCTGAATATCGACACGGAAGAGAGCGTAGACACTTACGTGGACGGCAAGGCGGGAAAGGCAATCGAGGCGGATTGCACGCTCATTAGCGACTTGCTTCCCGAGGGCTTCAGCATGACCGAGTTCACGGTGGCGCTCTGGCTGAAATGGTCCGAGAACAGCAACGGCACCTACACCGTTCCGTTCGCGGTCTCCGGAAAAGAGACGGCGCACCACTTTGAAATCTATTATACAATCGACGACGACAACGGAAAGCTCGCGTTTTACGGCACGGCCAACGGCCTGAACGTCGAGAAAATCGCGGACGTAGTGCGGGACGAGTACTTCCACGTGGCTGCGGTCAACGGTCCGGACGGCTTCAGGCTCTACCTGAACGGCGAAGAGGTCTACAAGACGAAGCAGCGGATTCTGATGAACGGTCTCGGCGACGCTGAGGATTTCATTTCGCTCTGCGGCTTGAACGACAGGTCGCTGACCTGCGCGGGCGAGTATGACGAACTGGTCGTGGCCTGCTATGCCATGGACGCGGGAATGATCCAAAAGCTCTACTCGGATCCGGCGGGCGCCCGCGAGGACATCATGAAGCTTGTGGAATCGCAGTATCCGGAAGGATATGTGGCGCCGACGGCGGTTCCCGAACCGACAGCGACACCCACTGCGGCGCCGGCAACCGCGACACCCGAACCGGCGCCGACCGACGTTCCCGCCGAGACTGAAGCAGGGGAGCAGACTGATCCCACGGCGGACCCCGGAAAAGACGGCGGAAAAACTGACGGCAAGAAGGCGAACAAGTGGGTCGTTCTGGCAGTGATTTCGGGCGTTGTCATCGCGGGTTGCGCGGTGGCGGCGGTACTGCTGCTCAAAAAGAAGAAATAAACCGGAGTTTTGACTGATTCATTGCTCGAAGAGACGCGAACGGGCGGAGATGATAAGATGAAAAAGACAACCAGGAACATTCTCGCGATAGTACTTACGGCGGGTATTCTCGTCTCGCTCGGGGCGGGAATCGCATACGCGAAAAGTATGGCGGACGCGGAGCGGCTCAGCTACATGAAGACCGACTCGCCGATGGACGGCGAACCGGAGACAGTGACCGTGTCTAAAGGCGCGAACGAGGCGGCAGGCGCGGGTCAGACGGCGGGATATTCACTGCTTCTCGACGGCGACGACTGGCTCCTTACCGACAAAGAGGACTCGAAGCGGTGGTCGAAGGCATATAAAGTGACCGTTCCTTCCAGCATTAGCGGGGCGCTTTACGCAGCCGGCGCGATCAAAAATCCCACGGTGGGCAGGAACGATGCCGCCGCGAAGGAGCTCGGAACCCGCGACTGGTATTACAGAAAGGTTTTCAACTATTCCGGCAGCGGCAAGAACGTGTACCTCTGCTTCGACGGCGTTGCGGACCGCATGGAGGTGACGCTCAACGGGAGGTACATCGGCTACCATCAGGGAATGTTCGGCGGTCCTTATTTCGACGTCACGGATTTGATCAAAACCGGCGAGAACGAGCTTGTGGTGCGCCTGAAGCCGGTAATCAACTACACCCAGACGGTGGTGTTCAACTGTTCCTACGCCTGGCACTACGCGGACCTTCCGCCGATAGGAATCTGGAATTCGGTGCGCGTGGAGGACAGGGCTGCGGCAGCTCTTGACAGCCCGTTCATTACGACCGTTTCGCACGAGACCGGAACGATGAACCTCTGCGTGGACATCGCGGATACTGAGGGGAGCGGCGCGAAAATAGGCGGAACGCTTTACTGCACCGTGAAGCCGAAGAATTTTGACGGTTCCGCGTACTCGTTTTCTTATAAGCTTCCCGAGGCGGAGGCGGGCGGCGCCAGGAGGATAAGGCTCCGGTTCGACCTTCCCGAGTTCAAGCTCTGGTGGCCCAACGGCTACGGCGAGCAGAACCTTTACACGCTCGAGACGCTTTTCGTGGACGGGAAGGGCGGCCGCTCCTACGACACTTCAACCTTCGGCGTCAGAACGCTGGACCTCATCGCCACCGGCCGGAAAGAGTCCGCGAACATGTACAACAGGACCGCGGTTTTCAACGGAAAAACGGTCTTCCTTAAAGGAGCCGACTGGTGCACCATCGACGCGGTGATGAATTTCACGCGCGAAGACTACGACAGGATACTCTGCCGCGCCTACGACCAGGGGCTCAACGTGTTCAGGTCCTGGGGCGGCGGCATGTGCGAGACTGACGACTTCTACGACCTCTGCGACGAGTACGGTCTGTGCGTCTACCAGGAATGGCCCTGCTGCTGGGACAGCCAGCAGACGCAGCCGGCGGACGTTCTTTACGAGACCGTAATTCTCAATACCAAGCGCATCCGCAACAGAGCGAGCCTTTTGGTCTACGGCGGCGGCAACGAGGGCGAGGCGCCCACCTCCGACTCGATAATGAACCACATCGGAAAGCTGACGTATCAGTACGACGGCACGAGGGACTTCTGGAGGCAGGACGGCGGCGTCGGCGCGAACGGAATCAGGCACGACCACATTCACTGGGGCGGCGAGGATCCGGAACACTACGCGGACGTCTACTATGACTTCACATCCAACCTTCACGAATACGGTCTCGACTCGATGATGAACCTTGAGTCGATTGCGAAGTTCGCGACCGCAAAGGAGATGGCGCAGTGGCCGATCGACCAGCTGGGAACGATCGCGTACCACACAGCCACGTTCAACGGCATGAAGGGCTGGCAGCAGACGCCTTACGGCTACGATATCGACACGTTCATTCACTACGCAAGTCAGTTCGTGGAGGTGAACAGTCTGGAGAGTCTTGTCATGGGCTCGCAGATCGCTCAGACGATGGCGGACGTGCCGGCGGCTTTTAACTCGCGCGTGAATTTCCCGTACCAGTCGATGGTCATGTACTACAAGTTCAACGACGTCTACCCGGGCGCTTCCTGGAGCGTCGTCGACTACTACGGCGCGCCGAAAATGGCCTACTGGTTCCTGCAGGACGCCTACGCGCCGCTCACTGCCGGCGTCAAGACTGACCGCTACGACACCTACAACAAGACCGACCGCTCGCTGTCGCTTCCCGTCTATATTTTGGACGACGCCGACGAGCTGAAAAATGCCGGCTGGGAAGTCACCGTGACGGCCTACAACGGCTCGCTCAAGACCGTGAAGCAGGAACGCTATACCGGCAGCGGGTCGATCGACATGAAGCAGAAGCTCGGGCAGTTCACGCTCACCGAAAAGGAGACAGACACCGCGCCGCTTTTCATTGTGACGACGCTTTACAAAAACGGAACGCTCGCGGCGCGAACGTATATGTTCATGAACGCCGGCAAAGACCCCGGGTGCCTCTTCTCGATTCCCGCTGCAGACGTCCAATACACGGTCAGCGGCAACACCGTCACGTTCGTCAACAACAGCGACATTCCCGCGGCGGCGGTCAGGTTTGACGTGGGTTCCGATTCGGACACTTTCAGACCCTCCGACAACTGGTTCTGGCTCGAACCGGGCGAATCGTACGCGGTCACCGTCAACGACGCCTCCGTTATTAAAGGAATCACCGGCTTCAACGTGATTGACGCCAGCGACAAAAAAGCGCCTTCCGCGCCGAAAAACGTGAAGGTCAAGTCCGAGTCGCACGATTCGCTGACAGTCAGCTGGGACAAGCCGAAGAACTCCGGCGACGTGCGCTACTATGAGATTTATTTGAACGGCGAGTTCCTGACCACGGCGAAGGGAACCGCAACGGAGTATAAAATCGAAGGACTCACGGAACTCACTTCCTACGACGTCGAGGTAGTTGCGGTGGACGAGGGCATGAACAGATCTGCGGCGTCCAAAAAAGTGACCGCCGAAACGGTGGCGGACAACGTTGCCGCCTTCGTGAAGAATCTGGTTCTGACAGGTCCGAATTCGGCGACAGTGTATTTCAGCAGGAAAATCGAACCGGCTTCGGCGTCGAATACGGACTGCTACCTTCTCAACCTCGGCGGAAAGGTCGTTAAAGCGGAGCCCTCCGCGGACGGCATGAGCGCCGACCTGACGTTTGAGGGCGTCGACGGCAATTTCGCGGGGAGAACTCTCACCGTGGTGGGGCTGCGCGACACATCCAGAAGCGCCAACCCGTCGAAGCGGAGCTATTTCAGACTGGACGGAATTACCGTCGGCAGGTGGACCTTCGACACGGAGTCGGAGGTTCTTGAAGACGAATCGGGCTACCACCTGATTCCGGGTTCGGCCGTCGGCGCTTCCTACGAGGCGGGCTGGTCGGGGCTCGGCATCAGGCCGGTCAAGAACACGCTTCTGCTCACCCAGACGGACCTCACCCTCGAGAACACGGTCATTTCATTTATGTACAAGGGCGGCTCATACGCCGGCTTCAACGTGCTGCTCAGCAAGGGCGAGAAGGTCTCCGGACACTTCGAGATCTACGCGAACGAGGGACAGCTGAAGCTCTACTGCCCGGATATCTGCGACAGTTCCTTTGGTGTGAGCCTCAAAAAGTACTCCGGCAAGTGGGTCAGGATGTGCTTCTACTACGACGGCTCGGGTCTGGTGTGCATGATTGACGGCAAGGTTGCGGGTACGGCGAAAATGAAGAACGACGTCCCGGCGGCAGACTTCGAACTCGTGCTGGGATCGCTGCCGGGCGGGCAGATGAGAACGGACGCGCTTTTCGACGATTTGTTGATCGTGAAGACCGAGAACTGCGAGGCGGTGGCGAAGGCGATCTACGAGGGAACGTTCTTCGACGAGCTGAAGTTCGAGAAGGCGTCATACAGGCTGAAACCGGAAACCTCCGTGAAGATCAACGCGACTTCCGACAACGCCTCCGCTTTAGAGGGACTTGTCTGGACGAGTTCTGACGAGAGCGTCGCGACCGTTGACGCGGAAGGGAACGTCACCGCGGTGGCGGACGGAAGCGCCTTTATAACGGCGGTCAGCCCGGACGGCAGGTACGCGGAACGGTGCCTCGTCGAAGTGGGCGACTTCAAGGAAGAGAAAAAGCCGGGGAACGGACCGGACGCGTTCATGATCGTGGCAATCGCGCTGGCGGCTGTGGCGGTGCTGGCGGTGGTCGCCGTAGTTGTTATCGTTATCAAAAGAAGGAAAACTTCATGATTGAATAATTGCGGAATGCAGCGGCGCGCCCCGGCTCACGAAACGGCTCCGGGGCGCGTTTTTTTGCTTTACAAACAGCAGCTGCAATGGTAAAATAATCTTTTAGCGGAAGGGCGGGACGCACCGTTTTGGCGGACGTTCACGCAGCCGGATGGTTGACGTTTAGCGCACCCGGAAGGATGGCCGTATAAAGGAAAATTTGTTGGAGGATTCCTGCATATGAGAGAAAAACTCGCTGAAATAAAAAAGGCTTTCGAAGAGAAGATCGAACAGGCAAAGACACAGGACGGCATTGAGAACCTTCGTGTGGAATTTTTGGGCAAAAAGGGCCTGATCACAGGCGTCATGAAGCTCATGGGCGGACTCAGCCCTGAGGAGAGGCCGGCCGCCGGACAGGCAGCCAACGACGTCAGGGCTTTTGTCGAGAGCAGGATCGCCGAGAGAAAGAAAGAGCTCCGGCAGCTCGAGCTTGAGAGATCGCTGGAAAAGGAAGTCATCGACGTGACGATGCCGGCGACACCTGCCGCGCAGGGAAGCCTTCACCCCCTCAACAAGGTCACCGAGGAGATGAAGAGGCTTTTCATCGGCATGGGCTACGAGGTTGCTGAAGGCCCCGAGGTGGAGTACGACTACTACAACTTCGAGGCGCTGAACCTTCCCGAAGGTCATCCGGCGCGCGACACACAGGACACCTTCTATATCACCGACAAGATCCTCCTCAGGACCCAGACGTCCAGCGTTCAGATTCACGTCATGGAGCACAAAAAGCCTCCGATCAGGATAATCAGTCCGGGAAAGGTCTACCGCGCCGACAACCTCGACGCGACGCACTCGCCGATCTTCCACCAGCTTGAGGGCCTCGTTGTCGACAAGGGCGTCACGATGGGCGACCTGAAGGGAACGCTTGAAGTTTACGCGAAGGCGATGTTCGGCGAGAATACCAAGATCAGGCTGAGGCCGCACCACTTCCCGTTCACCGAGCCGAGTGCGGAAGTCGACGTCACCTGCTGGGGCTGCGGCGGAAAAGGCTGCAGGATCTGCAAGGGCGAGGGCTGGGTCGAGGTTCTCGGCTGCGGAATGGTGCACCCGGACGTTTTGAGACGCTGTGACATTGACCCCGAGGTCTACTCGGGATTCGCTTTCGGAATCGGTATCGAGAGGACCGCGCTCGCGAGGTACGGAGTTTCCGACCTCCGCCAGTTCTTCGAGAACGACGTGAGATTCCTGGGGCAGTTCTGACAAATCGGGAGGGTTGAAAAATGAAAGCACCTTTAAAGTGGTTACTTGCGTATACGGATATAAAGTATGAGGACACGAAGGAGTTCGCGGAGAACGTCGCCAGCCTCATGACGCTCAGCGGCTCGAAGGTCGAGACCGTCGACAGGCTCGAGAGCAAAATTCACAGAGTCGTCGTCGGAAAGTGCATCGAGATCGT
>JAEEGF011036435.1_pt1 | contig 19118 bp, 13 predicted proteins | sample 9134171 | NCBI WGS metagenome assembly JAEEGF01 (sample SAMN16246542, study PRJNA631951) | gut metagenome | biome: gut microbiome; feature: rumen; material: AP-attached | host: Bos | place: Iran: Karaj | collected 2018-10
GGCAAAGCAAATCAGGGAGAAAGAAGAACAGGGCAACGAACTGGGACTGACGGAGGAGGAGAAGGCCTTCTACGATGCACTGACACGTCCTCAGGCCGTCAGGGACATGTATGAGAACGACCAACTGGTGGAGATGACAAAGGAACTGACCGACTCCCTGCGAAAGAATCGCACCATCGACTGGCAAAGGAAGGAATCGGCTCGTGCTGGCATGAGGAAGATGGTGAAGCGACTGCTGAAGAAGTATAACTATCCTCCAGAGGAGGCACAACACGCTATGGACATCGTGCTGAAGCAATGCGAGGAGTGGAGCGACGAAGAGGAGATGGCGAACAGCAAAGCTACTTACATTGAGTTGTTCGGCCACACTGCCTCAGAGTTGCCTCAGGCGGCAGAAGATAATGAATGAGAAAAAGAATGATTAATCACATACAACTCCATAGGAATCTATTCGCCACACATTGGATATTCTGTGTGTTGATTTTCCTTTGCATAAGTTGTGGAACGGAAGAAAGCGATGAATTGAAACCACAAGATACCACTACGCAAGAGGAGACAGAAAGAGAGGAAGACCATTATGATAACAACACGCCAGATGAAGAAGAAGAGGTGATAGAAAGCCAAAATCTATTGACAAACGGAAATCTCGAGACATGGAAAGGCACTGCTTTGGGCATAAGGAATTGGCCCACAGGTTGGTCGCTACCAAACAACGATTATATACAAAGGGATAAAGCTGTAGTATATGAAGGCGCGTATTCCGCAAAACTTCAATCTTTGAAAAAAGGTGTAACAGCGAGGATAGAGCAGATGATTCAAGTTAGTCCTGGGAGTAAAATACGCATAGTTTTCCATTATTACATAAGTCAATGGAAATCAAAAGGAGCTCGTACGTATTGCTACTTTAGGACTGCTTCTGCAGAAAAATATAATATTTCCGCAGATGTCTTGAAATCATTCTATGGAGAAAAGCTATTTAGGGTAATACGTGGTGGTGGATATAATCTAACTTATTTCCCATCAAACATAAATGTATGGCAAATATTTGATGAAACAATTGAAGTTCCACCAACGGCAACGTATTTTGTTTTTGGTATAAATAGTTACTATGGGACAACCATTAATGTTGATGATTGCTATATAATGTCAAATAACCCCCAATAAACAATAATACTATGGACAAATACGGACTGAAGAATAGGGAAGAATTGCTGGAAGCAATGGAGGCAATGGAGAGAAGTGGGATGAGACCACAAATAATGACTCCTGACGGAAGGCTGGTGTCGTTCTTCCAAGCGAGGGACGAGGTGAGAGAGGCTTGGATTGAGGGATGGGAGTTCTCTAACGAGTGCTCGGAGAGAACGAAACTGCTGAGGACTAGGCTGGAGGAGATGGACCTGTCGCGACGTGCAAAGAGTGTCTTGACTGGTGCATATGTGAAAACGGTGGGGGACCTGATAGGGTTTAGAAAAAATGATGTCCTGAAATTCCGTAATGCGGGACGCGTGACCGTTGATGAACTGGACCGTTTGGTGAAGAGCCTGGGACTGGAATGGGACACCGATGCCAAAGCGCTGATTGTAGAGGAAATGAGGGAGTGGAAGAAGGCGAAAGCGGAGGCTAAGGCGGAAATGGCCAAAAAAGAATTGGAAAAAAAGTGATGATTAATCATCTCCTTTAACGCAAATCACCTAACTAATTGACGCTCCGAAGGTCATGTTTTTTCCTTTGGAAACATTGAAAATTGAACATTGAAAATTGAAGAAAAATAGTTGTGTTTTTGTTTGCGACTTGCATACGATTTTCGTACTTTTGTAGTCGTGATTGAGGTGTGTCGCAAGATTGCCGTCGAATCATCAAAGTTAATAATTATTTAAGGTAAAAAGATTAAAAGAAAGGATAGATTATGGACCATCGAAAAACACTAGACAAGTTGTTTGAGAGAGTGGAAGAGATGCGTAGAGAGGAACTGTCGGCTGGGACGAAATATCGGCTGCAGGGACTTGTCGCGGACATTACGGATGTGGCACAGGTGCTGAAAAGGTCGGTGCTGGATGTGGCGAGGCACGAGGCGATGCTGGATCTGGACGAGGACGTCGATTACATGGAAATGGCAGAACGTGTGATGGGCGTGGAGCTGACGGAGTGCTTCTTCCCATCGGAGGAGCTGACGAAGCAGACGCAGTTGGTGAACGAGGCGCTAGGGGTGCTGAGTGACTTGCTGAGGGAGATAAACGAACAGTTGCGTCGCCCACATCGCAGCGAAGAGTTTGCAAGCCTCTACGAGAGCGAGAAGCGGCGCTACAGGTTTACGAAAGCGGCGGGCAAGGCGCGCCAGAACTTCGAGGAATGGAGGGAGATGACGAATGGGGGTGAACCGACGATGGAGGACATCGAGGACTACAGACTGGGCAAGCTGGTGAAGATGTTCGAGAAGGGTGTCTTCGAGAAGCGCGTGGAGCAGATTCAGCGTGCGAAGCGCTACCCAGGGGAGATTGATTTCGAACAGATGGACGACGATAACGGGATGAAGCGTACGGCTTACCGTCACTATGCTGCCTTGCGAAAATTGGTGGACTTCGAGGACGGGATGCTGGTGGTTGATCCCGTGCGTGCGGGTCGCTACTTCTACGCCATCAGGCACGAGAAGAACGCGAAGCAGAACCGTACGAACTTCCTGAAGTACATGCACAAGATATCGATGGCGCAAGAGCTTTATGAAGGATTGAAAATGGAAAATGAAAGATTGAATGTGCTTCGCACCGCAGAGGGCGCAGAGAAGGCTGAGGAACTGAACATGTTTGCTCCAGCAAAGCAGTTGAAGGTGATGCTTGGGGAAGAGTGGTTCGGGATGTTGTCGGCAGACCAGAAGCGATACAGTCAACAATGGACGGAGCAACTCATCGACAATCTGATGCAGTCGGAATGGGGCGAGCAGATAGCACGCGAATGGGCAGTGAAGGACAAGCGTCTGACGCTAAAGTGCATGGTGGTAGGACTGCTGAAGGACATGGGGGTACTGCGAGGCAGTTACAACCAGATTGCCAAACTATTGGACTTTGAGGGCGAGAACGCTGCCACACTGGCCAAATACATGGGTATGGGCAAGAAGCAACCCTTTGCAGAATGGTTCCTTGGGCAGGTAGAAAGTAGCTAAATAAGAACCGAAATCCGATTCTACACATCCGATTGACTTTTCCGTGTGAGGTCAGTCGGATTTTTTTTTATTTTTTTCTTCCCTTTGTTTATGGGCTTTCCATAAGGGTCTGGCTATCCGATTACAGAATCGGATTTTTTTGTTTTTGCCAATCGGATAATCGGATTCTACCTTTGCCATCGCAATCCGATAGAGGTTGTCGCGTTGGCTCCTCATAGCAACGGATGCTATAATAATATGGTAAAGAAAATTTTAAAAGTGGTGGCACAGACGGAACCCGTGTACGTGCCGAGTAAGAAAGTGGAAGGTGGCCAGGTGGCCATATCAACTATCAGGCTCAAGGAGCTGGGTGGCGACTACGAGGACGAGTATGTCTGCGACATGTTTGGCAACCTGGCAGAGCAGAAGTACAGAGAGGGTCAGTTGGTGCTGGTCGCACTCCGATTCCGCTCACATGAGTCGAACGGGTCGTACTATCAAGATGTGGTAGTTAGCGATATACAGTTTATTTAACGGACTCACCCCCGGCCCCTCTCTTAAAGCGAGGGGAATAGAATGCGAAAGAGAAAAGAGAAAAGGGAAAAGCCTCTCCCTAACCCTCTCCTCAAGAGAGGGAAAAAAGCTCTTCCCCATGAGGGGGAAGTTGGAAAGGGGCTGTTTATTATTAACCGAGTGAAGTGAGGTCGAGAGACTCGCGAGTGAAAAGGTACCAATCACGTCCTTCTTCCTCACAAAACTCAAAAAAAATGACACACATTTTTAAAATCAACGAAGACGTTAACGTTAACCTTAACGAAAGTGGAAACAACAATTGTCAGCGCATGACCTCGCTGGAGATTGCACGACTGACAGGAAAGAGCCATGCTCACCTGATGCGCGACATCAGAAACATGGAGGAAGCATGGGAAAAAGTACATAAATCCAAATTTGGATTGATGTCCCGAGAGATAAGAATCGGTAATGGTGCCGTTCGTCGAGTCCCCTGCTACGAACTGACGAAAACCGAGTGCCTGTACATCGCTACAAAGTTTAATGATGAAGCGCGCGCACGACTGGTGCTCCGCTGGGAGGAGCTGGAGTTGGCAGAAAGGGAGCGCTGGATGGCGCAGCAGGGGAAGCCTCGCAACGTGGTGGACCTGCGCGGGAGCAAAGGGGCTCAGGTGTTCTTCGTAGTGCCCTCGGGGGGCACACTGCCCGTGCCGATGCGGCTCATCGAGTACCGACCCTATCACGGTCCCGTCCGCGACTTGCTGGCTCGCACGGAGCACGGCATCATCCGCGAGGGAACTGAGGACTACACGCTCTACGTACGCATATCGAAGATCATGTGCGAGGCGGTGGACGTGACACCCAGAGAGATGTTTGAACATGAAGTGAGGCAGTTGCTTGACAGACTCTCCCCCTGCCCCTCAGGACCCTCTCTGACTGCCCACCGTCGCGAGTGGGGAACTCGACACCTCCGTCAGAATCATAGATTCTTCCCCTCATCAGGCACTGATTGCCAAAGGGCAATCATCTAAAGGCCTTCTTCGCCCTTTGTGGGGCCAAAGCCACATTCAGTGGCTTCTCTAAAGACCCCAGTCGCCCCGAGGGGGAGAGCCAAATTAAGAATTAAAACCTCTAAACCTCTAAATCTCCAACCTCTAATCTACTAACAATCGAGGCGATTCCAATAGTTGGGACCGCCTCGATGTTTTTCATGCCTCACTTTTAACTCCAGAAGCCAAAGATACCCTTTTTGCGGGACTTCTTCTCGGTGGGGAGAACTTCCTCGGGAGTGATGGCGTCGATGTCGTCTAGAGGGTCGGCAGAAGTGGAAGTATCGGAGCGTCCTGCCATCTTGCCGTAGGCTTTCTCGAAGCCTTTCATTGCCCACGAGAGTCCTGTGTTGCCCATCTGCTTGGGTATCTCCACCAGTAGGGTGGGCACTTGACCCAGGGCTTTCATCTTGGCTTTCAGCTTCACGCGGCGTCCCTTGGCGCCCTTCAGTTCCTTGGAGCCCTTCTGGAGGTAGTGCTTCGTGATGTAGCCGATGGCAACGGTCATCACGGCATTGGCAAGTCCGTCGGCCAGCGGGGCGATGGGGATTCCTGGCAGGTTGAGGTTCTTGACGTACTGGGTGAAGTCGATGTTCGAGGCGTCGACATCGGGAATCTCCATATCGGAAACGTCCACATCGAAGGTGTCGAGTTCGGCGTCGGTGATACCGTCGAGCAGGTCGTCGGCAGAGTCGGCAGCACTCTGGAAGAAGTAACTGAGGAAGGCTGAACTGATGACGTAGTAATAGATTTTAACCAGTTGCAGGTGGTTGGGACGGAAGCCTGAGGCGCGTACGATGTCGGCCACCATGCGGTAGTTGAGTCCGAGGGTGGCGAGCGTGTCGAGGCGGTTGCTCGATGAGACGGCGGTGATGATGAACACCTTTGTGCCGTAGCTGATGATGTGCTTGTCGACCTTGCCGTAGCGTTGCTTGAGTTCGTCGCTAAGCAAAGCCTTCACTGCATCGGTGTCGGTTGCCTGTTGGAGTTGGGACAGCAACTGTTGTTGGTGTTCCTGTCGTTTCTCGGCGGGCAGGTAGTAGCAGTTGTCGCTCAGTTTGCGAGCGAAGGCTGTAAGGCGGTTGCGATAGGTCTGGTCGTCGATGCCCTCCTCTTGGTCCTCCATCGCCAGCACAGGGAACTCTGGTGCGAAGTGAATAGCTATTAGGGGTTGGAACAGAGCCACGTAGAGAAGCCACCCCACCACGATGAGAAGTATGATATAGAATGTGTACTCGAACCAAGGTACACCCGCGACAGCGGTGATCTTCTCACCAATAACGATGACATTGCCCACGATGACAATAAGCGTGAACAGCACAAACAGGATGACGGTGAACAGGAGTATCTTCTTCATAGTACAACGATTTGAAACAAAGGTATTGCAACACCATTGATGCTACAAATGTAATCATTTTTTCTCATTTCCTAGAAAAGTATGGAAGAAAATAATAAATTCTCACTATGAGTTCAAATGTTAAATGTCAAATGTCAAAAGCTTTTGCCAAGAGCGAAGATCGCAGTTTGCCTTTAGCCCTTAGCCCCTCTCTTTTTTATTTCCGAAATAAATTGACACAAAAGATTTGCTTCTTTCGAAAAAAATGTTTACATTTGCAAAGAGAAAATCCTTGGATCATGCCAAAGTATAACATTACAGAGAAAAAGGAGCGAGATGCGGCGTACCGAATGCTGTTGCGCCCTGAACTTACCGACGCCCTTTACGAAAAGATTCTTCACAAGCTCTTGGTAGAGAAGAAGTATCGTGACCCTGACTATTCGGCACAGAAATTGGCCAAAGAGTTGGGGACCAACAGCCGATATGTGAGTGCGGTGGTAAACCTGCGTTTCCAGAAGAACTATTCAGAGTTGGTGAACGAATATCGCATTAGCGAGGCTTTGTATATGCTCATCGACCATCGCTATGCCGAATGTTCTATCGGAGAGATTGCACACCTCGTGGGCTTTTCTAACCGCCAGTCCTTCTATGCGGCTTTCTATCGCATAAAGGGTATTACCCCACGTGAATATCGCGTACAACAACAAGAAAAATTAGGGAAGAAGTGAATTTTTCGTACGCTGGAGAGTGTTTTGCCGACATTCAGATGTTGTGCTATCGGGTTGATGGCTTCGAACAGTTGTCACTCAGGCAGAAGTTGTATGTCTATTACCTGAGCGAGGCTGCATTGTCGGGGCGCGACATCCTGTGGCATCAAAATTGTCGTTTCAACCTTCCCATTCGTCGCATGCTGGAAGCCGTTTATTTGCGCTATAGTGGCGATAGGGAGAGCGATGATTTCCGACACTTTGAGGTCTATCTCAAGCGCGTGTGGTTCTCCAACGGCATTCACCATCACTATGGTTGTGAGAAGTTTCGTCCCGACTTTAGTGAACAGTTCTTTAGGGATGCTTTGGTCGATGTGGATTATCCTGTTGACGAGGAATTACTTCGTGTTATCTTCGACCCAAACTTCCTTCCCAAGCGAGTCAATCAGGACGAAGGTGTCGACCTCTTGCAGACATCTTCATGCAATTATTATGCGCCTGACATTACTCAGGAAGAGGCTGAAGCCTTTTATGCTCAGATGAAAAAAGAGGACGACTCGCACCCTGTGATGTATGGCATGAACAGTCGTCTCGAGAAGGACGACAGCGGTAGGTTGGTGGAACGTGTCTGGAAGTCCGATGGCATGTATGGTGCCACGATTCGGAAGATTGTAGGATGGTTGCGGAAGGCACAGGAAGTGACGGAGAACGAACAACAGCGTGAGGTCATAGAAACCCTCATTCGATTTTACGAGACAGGCGATTTGTCCACCTTCGACGAGTACACCATTCTTTGGGTGCGTCAGTTGGAAGGCACCATCGATTTTACAAACGGATTCACGGAAGTCTATGGCGATCCTCTTGGTCTGAAAGCATCGTGGGAAGGTTACGTTAACATCAAGGATGCCGACGCCACGAGCAGAAGTGAGAAGCTGAGTCGGAATGCCCAGTGGTTCGAGGACCATTCGCCAGTGTCTCCAGAGTTCAAGAAACTCGAGTGCCGAGGTATTGACGCAAGGGTAGTAGAGGTGGCTATGCTAGGTGGCGATTTGTATCCCAGTAGTGCCATAGGTATCAACCTGCCCAACAGCAATTGGGTGCGCCAGGAACATGGCAGTAAGAGTGTGACGCTGGGCAATCTCACGAAGGCCTATAATGAAGCGGCTAAGGGCAGTGGCTTCTACGAAGAATTTGTTCTGCCAGAATCCCTGCCAATGGTCAAGAGTAAATGGGCAATGGATCTCGACGACCTGCATACCGACCTCCATGAATGCTTAGGGCACGGAAGCGGACGGATGAAAACTGGAGTAGATGCAGACGCCCTGAAAGCCTACGGAAGCACCATCGAGGAGGCTCGTGCCGACCTCTTTGCTCTCTATTATATCCCAGATGCCAAACTCGTAGAGCTCGGTCTCACGCCTAATGCTGAAGCCTATAAAGGGCAGTATTACACTTACTTGATGAATGGTCTGTTTACCCAGTTGGTGCGCATCGAACTGGGTCGTCAGATTGAGGAAGCACACATGCGCAATCGTTCGCTCATTGCCCATTGGTTGCTCCATCATGCTCCAGAAGCCATGCAACTCGAGGTCATTGACGGAAAGACCTATCTTCGCATCTTCGATTATGAGGAACTTCGCACTCATGTAGGTCAACTTTTGACTGAAGTGCAACGCATAAAGAGCGAAGGTGACTACGAAGCGGCTCGTGATTTGGTGGAACAATACGGCGTTAAGATCGATGCAGAGCTTCACCAAGAGGTGTTATCGCGTTACAAAAAGCTTGGAATTGCCCCTTATAAGGGCTTCATAAACCCGCAATTTAGTCTTGTTCGTGACGAAAACGGACAGATTACGGACATAAATATAACGTATGGTGAGGCGTATGCCGACCAGATGATACGTTACGGCAAAACATACAGTTATGAGTGTTGAGGAAACCATAGTGGAGATAAAGAAGGAGTTGCGTGCCAACATGAATGGGGTGGCCTCTGCTCGCATGCGTGAGGCTGGCCTGAACTACCACGTAAACTTCGGAATCGACCTGCCTCGCTTGCAGGAAATAGCCCGACAGTTCACTCCTTCCCACGAACTTGCTCAGCAGTTGTGGCACGAGAATGTGCGTGAAAGCAAGATTTTGGCAGGACTTTTGATGCCAGTAGAACGCTTTTGGCCCGATGTTGCTGATATTTGGGTAGAACAGATACCTAACGCCGAAATAGCACAGCTGACGGTTATGAACCTCTTCTCGCGTCTTCCTTACGCCTCGGACAAGGCTTTCGAGTGGATGGGACATTCCGACGAGATGTTCCAACTATGCGGCTTCCTTCTCATCACCCGTCTGCTGATGCAAGGTGCAGTGCTTACTGAACGCAGTCGAAATGAAGTCCTCGACCAGGCTAACTCACTACAGGAAAGTCCTAACCTGCATCTGCGGAAGGCTGTGCAGAATGCGCTGGCTAGAGTTAAGAACATTGAAAATTGAACATTGAAGATTGAACATTGAAAATTGAACATTGAAGATTGAACATTCATAATTCTTGCTCCGGCAAGTTCTTGCTCCGCTCTGCTACGCAAGCGTAGACCCTTTGGGTCGTCCGATTACTTGCTCCGTTGCTCTACGCAAGCGTCCAAGGCCGAGTCCGCAAGCGTCACTGCTTCGCAGATGCCGAGCGCACAATTCATAATGAAGAGTCGTAATTCGTAAATAGTAAATAATAGATATTATGAACAAAGGTAAAGTCGATGCCCTGCTGGGCATAGTTTTCGGAGACGAAGGAAAAGGTAAGGTTGTGGACGTGTTCACCCCCAAGTACGATATCGTAGCTCGCTTTGCAGGTGGTCCCAATGCGGGTCACACCATCATTTTCGAAGGAAAGAAGTTCGTGCTGCGTTCCATTCCTTCGGGTATCTTCTCTCCCGACAAGATCAACATCATCGGCAATGGATGTGTCATAGCCCCAGACCTTTTTATGGCTGAGGCACAGGAACTGGAGTCGGCAGGCTACGACTTGCGTTCGCGCTTACACATCAGCAAGCGAGCCCATCTTATTCTCCCCACCCATCGCGTTCTCGACCGCGCCTACGAGGCAGCAAAGGGCAAGAACAAGGTTGGTACGACGGGTAAGGGCATTGGTCCCACCTACAGCGAGAAAGCCAGTCGAACAGGTCTTCGCGTAGGTGATATCCTGGAGAACTTCGAAGAGAAGTATCGAGCCCTGAAAGCTCGCCACGAGGAGATTCTGCGTCACATGGGTTACACTGACTACGACATCAGTACAGAGGAAGAGCAGTGGCTTCGCGGTGTGGAATACATGCGTACGTTCGCCCTTACTGATACGGAGATAGAAATCAACCGAGCTCTCGAGGAAGGTAAGAGTGTGCTTGCCGAAGGTGCTCAGGGAACGATGCTCGACATCGACCACGGCACCTATCCCTACGTCAGTTCTTCCAACACCGTTTGCGGTGGCGTTTGCACGGGTCTTGGCGTTGCTCCGCAGAGCATTGGCGAGGTGTTCGGCATCTTCAAAGCCTACAGCACTCGTGTGGGTGCAGGCCCATTCCCTGTTGAACTCTTCGATGAGACGGGCGACCGCATTCGTGAGATAGGTCATGAATATGGTGCTGTCACAGGTCGCAATCGTCGCTGTGGATGGGTTGACCTGGTTGCCCTTCGCTATGCCATCATGATTAACGGTGTCACCCAGCTTGTGATGATGAAGAGCGATGTCCTCGACACGTTCCCTTTTATCCGCGTTTGCGTGGCCTATGAGAAAGATGGTGTCCGCACTACCGATATGCCTTTCGACACGGCAGGTTGGCAAGCCGTTTATGAAGACCTTCCCGGTTGGCAGGCCGACCTCACTGGCCTGACCTCCGAAACCCAGTTCCCCAAGGCCTTCAGCGACTATGTGGCTTATCTGGAAAAAGCTTTGCGTACGCCCATCACCATCCTCTCCGTTGGTCCTGATCGCGCACAAACCATTATGCGATAACGAGTTTACATCTGTCAGATTCTCGACTATCCCATTCCCTTACATCGGAATGACAATAGTTAACATTCCCCGTCCAAACTTAAGAGCAAGGGCGGGGAATGTTGATTTTATTATTATATATTTGGATATTTAGAGATTGATAGGAATCTCGGTGATAGGTGCTTGAATATTAAACTCTTATCTATTAACTCTTAACTCTTCTCCGCTTTCGCCTTTCCGCTTGTAGTTCTCCTCTTCCTCAGCCTTTAGGCGGGCTGTAATCTCTTCGTGACGATCGAGGGCTATCTGCTGGGTGGCGAGTTGCATGAGTACGTCGCGTCGCTGGCGTTCCAATTGCTTCTGCTGACCTACGAGCGATTCCATGATGCCTGCCTCGTCTGTGCCCGACGGACGCATTCCTTCGGCCTGTAGAGCTACGATGGCACTGCGTAAGGCATCGACTCGAGACTCCTCGAGCATAGACTCGATGCGCAAGCTACGCACTTTCTCGCGTGTGGCATTCCAGTCCTTGTCGAGAGCGAAAGCACGTTGTAGTTCGGCATACTGCACAGGCGGATGGTTCGCATTGAAACTTCGCATCCAAATGTCCAGTTGTGAGCGTTCGCTGGCAACTTGCTCATCGATGGTTTGGCACTGTTTGCTGAGTTCCTCTTGTTGCCCCTGCAGGGTGGCGAGGCGCACTTGGGCATCGATAGTCTCGTCCCGTAATTGCGATTCCTGTGACAGCACTTGCTGCAGTTGTTGGTAGTGAGTAGCAAAATAGTCTTTCACCTCTGCCTGTCCCAGCAAGCGTTCGTAGTTTTTCTCTCCTTCCTTGCGAATGATGCGTCGGCGTTCGTTGTCTTCGCGCACTTGCAGGATGAGCGTGTCCAGATAGCTGCAGGTCTGTTGTCTGTCTACCATTTGGGCTTGCGCCACTTCCAATTGTCGTTGCAGTTGTTGAATGTCTTCGTTGAGGCGTTGCCAGTCCTCCATCATCTGTTGAATGCGCAGGCGCAGGGTCTCGGGATTCTCCTTCCACGTGGGATACCATTCGTTGATGGTGACGAGAGTGGTAAGGCGTTCGTAGAGGTGGGTGTATTCGTCTTGCAGGGCAGAGCGCGTCTGGCGTGTCTTCTCGACTTGTCGGGCAAGAACTTGGCAACTGGTGTTCACCTCGTTGAGGCGCACCATGAGGTCGCTTTTCTGCTGTTCTTTGCGTGCGAGTTGCTCTGTGATGTCGTTGATGCGTGTCTGGTTGAAGTTGTAGTCATCGAGTTCCTTCTGTGCGTCATCGGCATCATAAGCGGTGTTCTCGATGAGCTGTCGGAGCAAGGTTGTGCGTGCTTCCATGTTGGTGCTTGACGAACATTCTTCGAAGGTGCGGTCGAGGGATGAGAATACTTGCCACTCGCGTACGTCCTCTATTTGGCGTTGGCGCAGGTGTGAGAGTGTCTCTTCCTCCACGTCGCGTCGCGAAGTCTGTGCCATTTGTTCAAGTTTGAGCTGTCGTAGTTCTTCCTCCTTGCTTGCAAGTTCGGCACTCAGCAGTTCGTAGTCGATGCGCAAGTCATTGATGAGCTGACTCTGTTCGAGCATCGTGTCGCTGTGGTAGGGGTGATGTGTGGCACCGCAGACGGTACAGGCAACACCTTCTTCTAGGTCGCCTCGCAGTTGTATAACGTTCTGGCTCTTGCTCAGTGTTAGGGTGTATTCCTTCTCATGGCAGAGTTGTCGCATGGGCACTACCTTAGCTTCTAGTTCTGAGATGTTGAGCTTAAGATTGTCGAGGCTAAGCCGGAGACGATTGACGGTTTGTGTCTTGTCCTCAATGAGTGTGTATCCGAGTTGTATGCGGTTCCAGAGCGACTGGGCGGCAATGAGCATTTGTCGGCGGCTTTTCAGTTGCATGGCTCTCTCCTGCAGGGAATAACTGCTACGTCCCAGATTGTTCTGGCGGTGGAGATGGAGTTCGGCGTTGAGGGATTTGATGTCAGATTCCACGTTCTGATAGTCGGCAAAGACGCGGTTGAGCATGTTGTTCTCTTCCTGTTGTCGACGCAGTTCTTCCTCTTGTGTACGTTGCTGCCGAGCCAGTTCATCACGCATCTCTTGCAAGCGGTCGAGCAGGGTTATAACCATGTCACCCCGTTCCAACAGTTGTTGGTGAGGCTCCATAGCCTGTCGTTTGGTGTGTTGCTGGGCAATGACCTCTTGCAGGCTTTCGAGATGGCTCTCGAGCTCTTCCACTTCCTTTCCGAGGATGGTGCGTTGCTGGTTGAGTGATTCGAAGAGTCGTTCTGTGGATTGCTCGTCGAGGTCAAGGATGGTGTTTGCCCCGATAATGCGGTTGGCCTCCTCTAGTTGGTCGCGAACGAGCAACATTTGTTTAGTAGCATCGTTGTGGTCGTCACGCATCTGCGTGAGTTGCTTTTGGCATTCCTCGAACTGCTGTTTCGTCTCCTCAATGGTAGTTTGCAGGATGCCTTGCGATTGCTTATTGGTGCGTGACTGCTTCTCGAGCAATGTCATGCGTTGGAACAGTCCCTGAATAGTCTCAAAGAGCTCGAAACGGGCAAGTTCCTTTTCGTCGTTAGCCACCATAGCCAGTTGTTTGTTGACTTCATAGAGGCGGTTGCGATGTTCCGTGAGTTCGTGTTTCTTCTCGTTGAAGCGGTGGAGCCATTCCAGTTGGTCGTGGACGCGTTGTAACGAGGATTCAATGTTGCGAAGTTTCGTCTCGGCTAGTCGACGGGCATCCTCGATGCGAGCCATCTTCTGGGGACTGAGCAAAGCGCTTGCCACATTCAGGCGTCGAGCCTCTGTGCGGACCATCTTGCGTATCTGGATAGCTACTTCCTCAGGCATGGGCTCGTGAAAGTGCTCTTGCCACCATTCTTGATCGATAGCGTCGTTTGATGTATCGGGCGTTGTGTTCTGATTATCGAGTTCTTGCATTATGAATTGCGAAATTTTAAATGTCGTCTTTTGTTCATTGGTCACAAAGGTACGAAATAATCATTGAACATTGACATTGAGCATTGACATTTTTTCATTTTTCATTTTTCCCTTTTCACTTTTTTTCCTACCTTTGTCGTCGAATTTGAAGTATTGATTTAAACGATGGCACAAAAACCAAGCATTCCTAAGGGCACAAGAGACTTCGGTCCCGTGGAAATGGCCCGTAGAAACTACATATTTGATACGATTCGCAGTGTCTATGCACTCTATGGATTCCAGCAGATAGAGACTCCAGCTATGGAAAACCTGTCGACATTGATGGGTAAATATGGTGAAGAGGGTGACAAACTGCTCTTTAAGATACTGAATTCTGGTGATTTTATGCGTGATGTGACGGAAGAGAACATCCGTCAGGATTCGACCAATCGTCTAGCTACGCGCTTGTGTGAAAAGGGACTTAGATATGACCTAACCGTTCCCTTCGCTCGCTATGTAGTGCAGCACAGAGAGGAGCTTACTTTGCCTTTCCGTCGCTTCCAGATACAACCCGTATGGCGTGCCGATCGTCCGCAGAAAGGACGTTATCGTGAGTTCTATCAGTGCGATGCCGATGTCGTGGGAAGTGATTCATTGCTCAACGAGGTTGAACTGATGCAAATCGTGGACACCGTGTTCCAACGCTTTGGCATTCGCGTATGCATCAAGATTAATAATCGCAAGATTCTGACCGGTATTGCAGAGATGATAGGGCAGGCCGACAAGATTGTGGACATCACGGTAGCCATCGACAAACTGGACAAGATAGGATTGGAGAATGTGAACGCCGAACTGCGTGAGGATGGACTTCCCGAGGAGGCCATCGAGAAACTGCAACCCATCATTCAACTCAGTGGCACCAACGAGGAGAAGATGCAGACCATGCGCGAGGTCTTGAAGGAAAGCGAAACCGGTTTGAAGGGTGTTGAGGAAGTGGAGTTCGTGCTTTCTCATCTTTCATCTCTCAATGCTCAACTCGAACTAGACCTCACACTGGCTCGCGGTCTCAATTACTACACGGGTTGTATATTCGAAGTGAAGGCTTTGGATGTGGAAATCGGTAGTATTACAGGAGGTGGTCGATACGACAACTTGACGGGTATCTTTGGAATGCCTGGCCTCTCAGGAGTGGGTATCTCTTTTGGTGCCGACCGCATCTATGACGTCCTGAACCAACTCGATCTCTATCCTGAGACCGTGACCACCCAGACCCAACTGCTATTCATCAACTTTGGTGAGCGGGAAGCCGCCTATTGCCTTCCTATACTTGCGAAGGCTCGTCAGGCAGGCATCCGTTGCGAAATCTATCCCGATCAGGTGAAGATGAAGAAACAGATGCAGTATGCCAACGCGAAGCAGATTCCTTTCGTGGCCCTAGTGGGCGAGAACGAAATGAATGAAGGAAAGGTGACGCTGAAGAATATGGAGACTGGCGAGCAACAGATGCTCACTCCCGAAGAGCTTCTACAATCCTTAGTTGGCTAAGGGCAAAAGGCGCTTCGCTAATTAAGAATTAAGGGTTAAAAATTAAGAATTGATAGCCTTTTGCCAAGAGCGAAGCTCGCAGTTAGCCTTTGTCTTTTATCTTTAATCTTTAATCTTTAATTTTTGATCACTCTACGAGCTACGTCTATGGGATTGCCTTCGGGCTGTGCCAAGTAGGCGTTGTGCTCTAGTGTCCAAGGTTCCTCCATTTCGTACCAATCGACTTCGACGGCAGGATTGCCCTCTTTGGGAACATACGAATTGCCTACTGCCATCATGGGTAGGCGTCCGTCGAGTTCGTCCTGAAGGATGCCGAAGAAATGCTTCCATCGAGGATAATAGAAGTCGCGTAGGATTCCTTGCCATTCCTTATGGGCATAGTCTCGAAGTTTGCCTTCGTCGGCACAATGGCGATTGCCCCATGTGGTTATCTGCACGCGAGCATTCCATTCGTATTGATTACATTCCTCTAAGGTGGTACCTAGTTGACGGGCTTGCTGTGTCCAATTACCAAGGCGGAATTCACTACGTGTGGCTAGTAATGAGTCTTGTTGCATCAACAGGCGTAGGAATTCTTCACTATCTTGCTTGAAGGCTCGTTTGTCGCAACTGTTGAAGTCGGCAATGGTGCGATTATACACAATGCGACCTCGGTCGGCAAGTGCTTGGCGACAGATATCCACCAAATCATATTCGAAGTTATTGTTTCCACGATATTGTTCGGCAACGGAAAGCATCAGTTGTGCGGCCTCCCACGTGGTGGTGGGGTCGTAGTAGTTATTCATCTTGCTCCACGATGATACTTGGAAGCAGTTGAAGGCGGGACGGGCGCAGAAGATGCTCTCATGGGGACCTTGTTGATAATTGCCAAAAGGTGCATTGTAGATGCCGTCGGCAATAATCTGCCATGCTTTCCGGATGGTTTCGTCGGCCTTGCCATAGCGCGCCTTCACATAACTGTCCAACCAAGCCTCCTTAGTTGGGATTTCTTTGAGCCAAGGCAATTCAGACATGAGTTCGAACATAGCTGGGTTGTTCTCCGAACCCTCCATCGTCAGTCCCCAACCCACAATGTGGCGAGCCAAGGGACTCGTGCGTGTGAGACGGAAATTATTTAGGAGTAAGTCCATGCGTCCATGCAAACCGACATTAGCTCCAAAGTTCTCAAGCATGCAGAATATCCAATCGTGTTCGCCATAGCCGTTTTCGCGTTTGAAGCGGCTGGGAATACCCCACATGGGTGAACATTCGCTGAAAAGGTCTAAGACGATTACTTCGCCTGCTGGCAAAGCTTCGAGCATCTTTGGACGTGGATTCTCGTTCCATCCCTGTACCACCCATTTGGCTTGGGGTGCAGCTTGTTTCATGGCCGACAGGATATAGCGTCCCATCTCACCAATATCTACTCCCTGAGGCAAACTGCCCTCGTGGAAGGGGTCCATACTATAATATTCTGCTTCGCCATAGAGTCGCTTTGTCTCTTCATAAAACAATTTGGCGTACTGGGCAAAACGCGGGTCGTTGGGCAATAGTATTGCAGGACGCGTGAAGCCGTTCCATTGTTGCTTGGGACCATCGCTTAGGAACGAGGGAATCATTCCGCAATATCCTGGCAGTACGGGCTTCATTCCATATTCCTTCATCCGTTTGAGGATTCTCTTCTGCAATTTCTCTTGCTGTCCATACCAACTTAATGGTAATGGACCTCCCCAACCTTCTAGGTTGTTCATCTCCCACCAAGCAAGGAAGGCTGGCCCAGGGATGAAGTTTGCCACATCTTGTTCGCTATAACCCATGCGCAGGAGCATGTTACGCCAAACGCATTCGTGACCAACTGCGGCCAAAGGCATATTGATGCCATGAAGGGCCATCCAGTCCAATTCCGTCTGCCATCGCTTCCAATCCCAGAATGCCATAGAGTAAGAGAACGTGCAATAGTTGAAGTCGTAACGCAAGCGTAGATCCGTCTCGTGCCGTTCCTTCTGCATCACGGCTGGCAATTGAACGGGCAGTTTGGCTTGCATCTGGTTCCAAGTAAGATGAATGCCTGCATGATGCTTCAAATACCAGTTCAGTCCTGTGGCAATGTTTACCCACGAATTGCCTCGGATGACAGGTTTGTTGCCCTTCTGATCCAACTCAAAGAAGTCTACGTCACTTTTTACCTGCTGAATTATGAATTTCTTGGAGGCCCCTCGGTCGATGCGTTCCAGCAACCCGTCGATGGGCGTAGCGGCAGATAAACTGATAATTGAGAATTGACAATTGAGAATGAAGAGAAAGAGTGCAATGCGTTTCATGGCCTTGGCTTTTGTTATTAATGATGGGACAAAGATAACAAATAAATAGTAAATGGTAAATGGTAAGTGGTAAATAATTTATATCTTTGTCAACATGATTCAGAAATTGGTTCGGCAAAGGGAGTTGCTTAAGTTGGAATACGAGTATGAGAAAGAACAATTCCAGCGGCAAACGGAGGCAATGGGCGTGGAACGCAAAGTTCGGCGTGGCCTTTGTTGGTATCCTTTGAATGTAGGTCGGAACTATTACAATTCGCTTGACCAATTGGTGGTTGAGGTGACCAATGGTGTGCCTCAGGAGGATGTGGAACATCAGTTTGAGCCTGGCAAACCCGTTTGCTTCTTCGAGCAGGATGCATCGGAAATGCTTCGTTACATGAAGTTCGTGGGGCAAGTGAGTTATGTTGAAGATAACAGAATGGTAATTGTCTTGCCTAGTGCAGACGCTCTTCAGCAAGTGCAATCGGCACAACGCTTGGGTGTGCAATTGTATTTGGACGAGTACACTTATCGGCAGATGTTTGCGGCTCTCGACCAGGTCATCAATGCACAAAAGGGACGACTGGCCGAATTGCGTGATATCATCCACACTTCAGCGCCTGCTCACAAGTTCACGTTTGCACCTGTCCGTTTCCCTTGGCTCAATCCCAGTCAAGAGCAAGCCGTCAATGAGGTCCTTTGGGCAAAGGATGTGGCTGTTGTGCACGGGCCTCCCGGAACAGGTAAGACCACGACGCTTGTTGAAGCCATCTATGAGACCTTGCGACGAGAAACTCAGGTCTTGGTGTGTGCACAAAGCAATATGGCTGTGGATTGGATTAGTGAGAAACTGGCCGACCGAGGTGTGTCTGTGTTGCGAATTGGTAATCCTACGAGAGTGACAGATAAGATGTTGGGTTACACCTTCGAACGACGATTCGAGAGCCATCCTCGGTACACCGATTTATGGACGCTTCGTCATGAAATCCGTCGCATGTATGATAGTCAGAAAGGCCGTTCCGACTCGTTCCACCAAAAGATTGAACGCCTGAAAGATCGTTGTACGGAATTAGAGATGACTATTACCGCCGACCTCTTTGCCGATGCTCGCGTAGTGGCTTGTACGCTTACGGGTAGTGCCAATCGCCTGCTCGTAGGACATCATTTCGGGACACTCTTCATTGATGAGGCTGCTCAAGCCTTAGAGGCCGCTTGCTGGATAGCTATGCAGAAAGCGAATCGTGTGATTTTGGCAGGCGACCATCGCCAGTTGCCTCCTACCATCAAGTGCATCGAAGCCTTGAAGGGTGGATTAGACCAAACGATGATGCAAACCATCGTGGGGAATAAACCAGCTCAGGTGTCTTTACTGACGGTGCAGTATCGCATGTCTGACGGCATTATGCAATTCCCTAACCAAGAGTTCTATGAAGGACGCTTAGAGAGTGCTCCTCAGGTGAAGTATCGTGGCATCTTGGATTGGGATACAGCCATCGACTGGATTGATACACCTGAGGGAATGGACTATCAGGAACAGCAAGCAGGCGATGGGCTGAGCCGACAAAATCCTGCAGAGGCAGAACTGACTTTGCAAAGTTTGAAGGATTATTTCATAAAAATAGGAAAAGACCGCATCCTGTATGAAC
>JAEEGF010392306.1_pt1 | contig 19115 bp, 8 predicted proteins | sample 9134171 | NCBI WGS metagenome assembly JAEEGF01 (sample SAMN16246542, study PRJNA631951) | gut metagenome | biome: gut microbiome; feature: rumen; material: AP-attached | host: Bos | place: Iran: Karaj | collected 2018-10
CCAACCCCTGTAAACTGACGAAAAGAGAGGCTTTAGCACTATCGTCTGAACTCCTGTAACTCCTGAACTCCTGAACTCCAAGATGTTTAGCGAATGCGAAACTTAAACATGTTTATTCGTGCATTTTCGCGTATCGCCGCAGGCATGTCAAAGCCTTTTCCCATGATTTCTGCTGTTTTTGAGTCGTCATTCTGCCAGTTTCAGCAAGCAAAACCGCCAGTTTTTGTAAACGAATCCATTGGATTCGTCCAACAATTCCATTGATTTCGTTCAACAATTTCAATGGATTCGTTCAACAATTCCATTGGATTTGTCTCGCCATTCTGCCGCTTTTGTTGCTTCCATCCGTCGTCTTCGCCGTTCGTTTCCGGCAGTCTTGGCCTTACAAAACGGGGCGCAAGCTGAAGAGACAGGCCAACGCCGAAAGGCTTATGCTGCAGATTGCCAGAACCAACAAGCCGACAAGTGGTCGCCCATTGAAAAAAATGCTGGCGCCCACTTGGCCGTTTCACGGATAATTGCTATCTTTGCAGCGAAGTGTTTTGGATGCAGGCGCTTTTGGTCTCGTCTGCCGCCAGACCTTGGTTGCTCTGCTTGCAAAGAACTACTGTTGCTCCTATAACTCCTGACAACTGCGAAAAAAAACAAAGGGACGAAAGTTGAATAATTGAAAAATTATTCGTACTTTTGCAGGCACTTTGAAAAAGCAGGGGAATGAACGCTATAGAAACTGCGCTTTATGCCCAACGAAAGAAACAGCAAACAATAAACATCTAACAATAGAAATTATGGCAAAAAAAGCACTCTTGATGATCCTCGACGGATGGGGAAACGGAAAACATGGTAAGGGAGACGTGATATGGAACACACCTACTCCATATCTCGACTTACTCAGGGCCACCAGCCCGCACTCTGAGCTGCAGGCTTCGGGCGAAGACGTTGGACTGCCCGACGGACAGATGGGCAACTCTGAGGTGGGCCACCTGAACATCGGCGCAGGACGTGTGGTGTATCAGGACCTCGTGAAAATCAACCGCGCCTGCAAGGACGGCTCCATCATGGAGAACGCCCAGGTGAAGGCGGCTTACGGATACGCGAAGGAGAAGGGCAAGAAGCTCCACCTCATGGGGCTCTGCTCGGACGGCGGCGTGCACTCGAGCCTCGACCACCTGATGAAGCTCATCGAGATTGGCAAGGCCTACGGACTGAAGGACCAGGTGATGGTGCACTGCTTCATGGACGGTCGCGACACTGACCCGAAGTCGGGAAAGGGCTTCATCGAGCAGGTGACGGCATGCTGCGAGCAGAACGACGCACACATCGCATCCATCGTGGGACGTTTCTACGCCATGGACCGCGACAAGCGCTGGGAACGCGTGAAGGAGGCCTACGACCTCATCGTGGCCGGACAGGGTAAGCAGTCGAAGGACATGGCAAAGGCCATGGAGGAGAGCTACGAGGACGGCGTGACGGATGAGTTCATCAAGCCCATCCACAATGCTACGGTCAACGGTGTCATCGAGGAGGGCGACGTGGTCATCTTCATCAACTTCCGCAACGACCGTGCCAAGGAGCTCACGCAGGTGCTCACGCAGGAGGACATGCCGGACGCTGGCATGAAGACCATTCCCGGACTGCAGTACTACTGCATGACGCCCTACGACGCGAAGTTCCAGGGCGTACACATCCTCTTCCCCAAGGAGAACGTGGAGGACACACTGGGCGAATATCTGTCGAAGAAAGGTCTGAAACAGCTGCACACCGCAGAGACGGAGAAATATGCTCACGTGACGTTCTTCTTCAACGGCGGACGCGAGAAGCCCTTCGACGGCGAGGACCGCATACTGGTGGCAAGCCCGAAGGTGGCCACCTACGACCTGAAGCCGGAGATGAGTGCCTTTGAGGTGAAGGACAAACTGGTGGCTGCGCTCAACACGCAGATGTACGACTTCGTGGTGGTGAACTTCGCCAATGGCGACATGGTGGGCCACACGGGTGTCTACAACGCCATCGCAAAGGCTGTGTGGGCCGTGGACAACTGCGTTCGCGAGGTCATCGAGACGGCCAAGAAGAACGACTACGAGGCCATCATCATTGCCGACCACGGCAACGCCGACAACGCCATCAACCCCGATGGAACACCCAACACAGCGCACTCGCTGAACCCCGTACCCTTCATCTACGTGACCAACAACAACTCCGCAACAGTGCGCGACGGACGACTCGCCGACGTGGCACCCAGCATCCTCCACATACTGGGACTGGAGCAGCCCGCCGACATGACCGGCGAATGCCTCATCGACGACAACAAGTAGGAGTTGAGGAGTCTGGGAGTTCAGGAGTTTGGACAATAGAAAAAAGTCCTGAACTTTTGGTAGATTAATAGCCGCTGCCCATAACAGGCAGCGGCTTTTTTGTATTTAGGGGGTTGGGAGTTCTGGACATTAAGCAAACTAAAAGCCGCTACCCAGTGTGGGCAGCGGCCTTTTTTGTTTGTCTTCAGGCGTTGGGAATTGGTCGTTTATGCGGACAGACGTATTGTCCAAACTCCTCAACTCCCAGACTCCTCAACTCCTGAAAGAATCACCTATAAGCAGGATTCTGATATGCCTCCTTCTCGTCCTTCGACATGATCAGACCATCGAGCTGACCCTGCGGAATCGGACGGAGATAGTAGCCAGCGGGAATGTCACGCTTGAAGGTCTGCAGGTCCTTGTCGGTGTAGCCACTACCAGCAATGCGGTATGTGGTGGCACGCTCGCCCCACTTCTGGGTGCGTACAAGGTCGAACCAACGATAGCCTTCACCCCAGAACTCACGGCTGCGCTCGTCGAGGATGTAGTCGATGGTAATCACCTCAGGAGTGCTTGCCACCATCTCGGCGCTGTGGTCTACGCTGACTGCCACGTTGTCGTTCTGGCTGAATGTCTGCTTACCGGCACGGGCGCGGAGCACGTTGACGAGCTCACGAGCCTCAGCGTTCTTGTTCAGCTTCACGGCAGCCTCGGCTGCGATGAGATAGAACTCTGAGAACTTGGCGATGTTCCAAGGACGGGGCGAGCCACCGTTCACCTTAGAGCCCAGACCACCGTTGTTGTCGGTGCGGTAGATTCCAATCTTCCAGTTGATGGGGAACTTCTTGCGGCTGATGTGGTTCACGGCGACTACGAAGTCGGGACGACCTTCCATCTCACCGAAGCCAAGCTTACCGTCGGCACCTGTGTAGTTGATCTTGCTGTCCTCGCTTTCGGGCACCCAGCTGAAGTAAACCTCGTTGGGGCCAACCTGCATGCCGTTTGCACCGAAGACGTAAGGCTCTTTGTTGCCGGCCTTCTGCCAGTTGGTGTGATAGCGCAGGGTGAAGGTTGCATCGTAGCGAGAGTCGATAGCCTTGACAGCATCTTCCCATACGCCGCCACTCATGAAGTTGTCGGCGATAGGAGCCATACGGGTCCAAGGACGGCCAAGAGCCTGCACTGCTTCACGCTGGATGGGGTTGATAGTGGCACCAGAGGCTGCCTTGGCTGTCATCTCGGTGTAGTTCCAGGTCTCCATCCAGTAGGCGAAGTTCTCAGGCGAACCACCGCTACCCCAGCCGTAGCCGGCGCCGCCGTTACCGAACTTCTCGTCCTCGTCGTGGTCGGCATACAGCATGATCTCGGAGTTGCGGTCGTTGGTAGCCACGTTCACGTCGTAGAAGGTGGGCTGCAGTGCATACGGTCCAGGATTGTTGATGGCCTGACGGGCAGTGTCGTAAGCCTTCTGGAAGTAGCTCTGTGCCTCGCCGCTGTTGCGTGAGCACTCAGGATAAGTGGGGATGTTGTTGGGGTTCTCCAGCCACCAAGCGTAGGTCAGATAGGCCTTGGAGAGATACAGGCGAGCCAGATTCTTCGTGGCAGTTCCCTTCAGACGGGGATTCTCAGGCAGGTCGGCTACAGCCTTCTCGAGGTCAGAGAAGATGGCTTCGTAGACCTCAGGCACCGTATTACGCACAGAAGTACGGACGGTTGAGGTGTTGAACTTCAGAGGACCAGCGCCCAGGTCGAGTGGCACGCCGCCGTATGTCTGAACGAGAATGAAGTAGTCGAATGCACGGAAGAAGTAGGCCTCAGCCAGCAGAGCGGCGTCCATGCCAGCCTCTGCACCGTTCTCGATAATACCGCTGGCGGTGTTGATGTTGGCAAAGGCTGCGCCCCAGCAACCACCGGCGATACTGTTATTAGGATTCATGGAACCAACGCCAGAGAGGTCGGCATCCTTGAAGTTACCGTCGGCAGACTGTGCGTAGGTGTACTCATCGGTGCCCGTCTCAAGGCTGTTCAGGTAGTAACCGTTGCCATAGAAATAGCGAAGGTGAGCATAAAGTGATGTCAGACCGCCCTCAATACCCGCCTTCGTAGTGAAGAACGTCGGGTCGAACTGGCTGCGAGGCTGCTCGTCGAGAACGTCAGAGCAGGAGGTCACCGTCGTGGAGAGGCCGCAACATACGAGACCCGCAGCGAGGATATATTTAATACTTTTCGTTTTCATATTCTTATTCTTTATATTATGCATGATGCGTTTTTTAGGATGCATTTATTAGAATGTAATGTTAAGACCGATGAGGAAGTTACGGGTAGCGGGCGTGTTGTAGCCTACGATAGGCATTCTGTGCTTACCTGTGTATCCGTCGATACCTACTGCAGTGTTCTGCGTAGCGAAGGAGTTGGTCTCGGGATCAAGTCCGCTCTCGTTGTTGAACGGCGAGAAGAGCACGAACGGATTCTGAATCGTTGCATAGAGGCGCAGACGGCTGATGCCGAAGTCCTTGACTGCACTCAGGTTGTCGAAGTTGTAACCCAGCGTGATGGCGCGAATCTTCAGATAGCCTGCATCGAAGTAACCGAGAGTTGAACCGTACTTGGGGTTGTCACCGCTCTGGATGCCACCGGGCTTCGGATACTTGGCACCGGTGTTGCTTTCTGTCCAGTAGTCAACATCGAGCTGTCCACGACGACCGGTCAGCATATTCAGGTAACCATTGGCAGAGTGGATGGCGCTGATGAGCTTGCCACCAATCTGGAAGGCACCGATAACGGTCAGGTCGAAGCCCTTGTAGCCGACTGTGGTGTTGAAGCCGCCAATCAGGTCGGGCTCCATGCTCATCACCTCGCGGTCGTCTTCACCAATCTGACGAGTGGGAACGCCGTTGGCGTCGAGAGCCTTGTCGTGGGCCACTTTGATCATACCGAGGTTGCCACCGGGCTCGAGGATAGCGAAGTTGGTGGTCTTGATTCCGTCGGGCGTTGTCACCTCATAGACATCGTTTGCGTTCCAAAGTCCTTCGTACTTGTAGTCGTAGATGACATCGATAGGCTGTCCAATGAACCAGCGGTTGGCCTTATCAGGAACAGGATTGCCGTTCTCGTCAAGAGCGCCGGTCAGCTTGGTCAACTTGTTGCGGTTCTGATAGAGATTGATGCCTGCCTCCCAGTTCCAACCGTTCTTGTTGTCGATGATGATACCGTTCAAAGTGAACTCGAAACCCTTGTTCTCGGTGTTACCGATGTTACCGGTATAGCTGCTCACACCAGAGGTGGAGGGCAGGCTCACGTCGAGCAGGATGTCGTTGGTCTTCTGAGTGTAGTACTCAAACGAACCAGACAGACGGCCGCGGAAGAGAGAAAAGTCGATACCGAAGTTCCAGGTCTTGGAATACTCCCAGCCCAGTTCGGGGTTAGGCAGTGCGTTCACATAGTAACCAGCCTTATACACATCGCCGAAGTTGTAGTTGCGAACGGCAAGGCCACCGAGTGTGGAATAAGGATTGATGGACTGGTTTGAAGTCTCACCGTAACCTATGCGGAGCTTCAGGTTGTCAAGCCATGTGTACTGCTCCATGAATGCCTCGCGGGAAATGTTCCAACCAGCGCTCACGGCAGGATAGGTGTGCCACTGATGACCCTTGGCCAGACGAGAAGATGCGTCGGAACGGAGGGCAACAGAAAGCATGTACTTGTTGTCGTAAGAGTACATCACACGACCCATCCAAGACATCAGACCGCTCTGCCAGTAGTTGTAACCGGTGAGGTTTGCCTGACCAACGGCCTTGTCGAGTGCATAATACTGGAAGTAGTCTGCAGGAATGTCCTGTGCGTTGGCACCTGTCGACTCGTAGGTTGTCTGCTCTGCAGAGTACATGCCGACAACATTCAGGTTGTGCTTCTCAGCGAAGACGCGGTCGTAGGTGACGAGGTTCTCAACGGCCCAGTTGTAGGTCTGGTTCTCAGAAATGGAACCGCCGTTCACGGCATTGGCGTCCTTGTTGTTGATACCTGTACCGGTGAAGCTGCCGCCCTTAGAGCTGCGGTAGTTCAAACCGATGTTGATGCGATAGCTCAGTCCTTCCACCCACGGGCATTTCAGCTCACCAAACAGGGTGTTATAGGAGCCGATACCCTTGTTTTCGCTCAGCCATACGTTCTTGTCGCGCTTCACGGTCTCCTTGGTGACAACGCTCTGGTCGTCGGCTGGGAGAGAGACATAGCGCTTCAGGTTGCCGTTTTCATCGTAGGGGCTGGCCAGAGGGCTCTTGCTCAGCACACCGTACATGTCGTTCACACCCTGATTCTTGCGATAGCTGTTGTTGGTGCTCAGACCGAAGCGGAAGTACTTGCCCACCATCTGGTCGAAGTTACCACGGACAGAGATACGGTCATAGCCTTCAGTGGGAACCACCGACTCGTCGTGATAATAGCCAGCGCCGAAGCTGTAGCTGCCGCCATTGGTACCACCTGCAACACTTACGTCGTGGTTGTGGCTGACGCCAGTCTCGTAGTAGAGGTCCTGCCAATCGGTGTTGGTGTTGTCGTTTTCATCGAGCGAGTTCTGATAGAGACCAGCATACTTACGGAACTCCGAGAATGTCGGTCCATCCATCATGGGATACTTGTGGAACACGGACTTGAAGCTGACATAGCCGTTGTAGCTCACCTTGGCCGGTGCGCCCTGATAGCCTTTCACCGTTGTGATGATGATCACACCGTTGGCACCACGCGAACCGTAGATGGCAGTTGCGGAGGCATCTTTCAAGATGTCGAGCGACTTGATGTCAGTTGGGTTGATGTCAGAAAGCTGACCCATGAAGGGTATTCCGTCGAGCACGATGAGCGGGTCGTTGCTTGCGGAGAGTGAGCGCTGACCGCGAATGCGTATCTGCATCTCCTCACCGGGCTTCGAACTGGTCTGCGTCATGAGCACACCAGCTACGCGTCCCTGCAGTGCCTGTGCTGCGTTGGTGGCAGCAATCTGGTTCAGCTTCTCACCACCCACGTTGGCCACCGAACCGGTGACTGCCTCGCGGCGCTGGGTACCATAACCGATGACCACCACCTCATTGAGGTTGTGTCCCTCTTCATCGAGCTGAACTGCGATGTGTGAACTGTTGCCTACGCTCACCTCCTTGGTGATGTAGCCAACGTAGGAAACGACGAGCGTAGCGCCCGGTTTCACGTTGAGAGAGAAGTTTCCGTCGAAATCAGTCACGACGCCATTGGTCGTTCCCTTTTCCTGAACGGTGGCTCCGATGAGCGCTCCTTGAGAGTCGCCAACGTAACCCGTCACATGCTTGCTTTGCTGCGTGGCTGCCAAAGCAGATCCTTCTGCTGCTGCCACGGCCTGCATGGGACAATACAGCCCGATGGCTGCGAAGAGTCCCGACAGGACGATTTTCTTACTAATGCTTACATTCATAAAGTTAGTTATTATAAATAGGTGTAATAAAAATCTTTTTCATCGAACGCCACCCGCTCGCAGGTTCTCACGTGCGATGCAAGACTGTTTCACGTTGCAAAAGTATGAAAAAGAACTTGATGATATGTTTCTTTTCGTTTCCATCATGTTTCTTTTTGTCTCTTTGAACAAAAACCTGCTTTTTCCTATTTATTTTGCACAAATCGTTTAAAAGCTTATAACTGAGCCTTTTTCAAAAACACGCATGTTAATTTGTATCATTCAGTTTTGCCTACGTCTCATTCGCGAAAAAACAAAAGAAAAGATTTGGAGCGTATCATTATTCTTTTTAATTTTGCATCGTGAAACATTAGAGATTTTTTAGCAGTTAGTATACCTTTTCGTTAATTTATTATTAGTTATTTTAGCAGTATGATAGATTGTTAGCGTGATTGATCTAAGAAGCAGGGGCGTCGGGATGACGCGGCCCTGCTTCTTTTTTATGATACCATTAAGTTGCAAAGGTCATGAATTGAGGAGTTACAGGAGTTCAGGAGTTGCAGGAGTTGCAGACGATACTTTAATTAGCTGCATTTAAGACTCGCGCTAAAACTATCGTCTGTAACTCCTGCAACTCCTGAACTCCTGTAACTCCTAAAGAATAAACTCCTGCAACTCCTCAAGCAGAATCAATACTGATAAAGCCTGACGTGCAGAATCTTGTATTCTCCCACACCGATGCGGGCATGGCGGCCCTGATGGTCCTGATCGCCGTTGTCGCGACGGATGTAGTGCAGCTGTCCCTGTTCGTCGATGCTCACCTGGTCTACGCTGACGATGCCGCAACGCTTGCCGCGGAATGTCTTTCTCGGTGTTTCGCTCTTTTCCTGCACCTCCGATGCCTGCTGTGAGCCGTCGGCCAGCACAAAACCATCCTCTCCCAGTTGTCTTCTCTGTTCCTGCTCGTATTCGGTCTTGGTCTTGAATTCCACCACCACGCCGTTGCCGGCAATGAGGTATTCCATCGGCGCGAGCCTGACAATGGTGGCGCCACCTTCGGGCCATGTCGTGCCGTCGGTGGCACGCGGGTCCCAGGGCAGCGTGAAGTTATGCCGACAGATGAGCTGCAGGTCGCCGTCGCTGATGATGCGCTCGCGGTCCTGCTGGTCGAAAAGGAGACCCCAGGATGGGTGTTGACTGGGACGTAGTACCGGACGAAGCTGACGGAGCAGCTGGTAGGCCTGCGAGACATGATGGGTCTCTGAGGCGGGCGCCTGGTCGATGGCGAAGGGCGAAAAGCCCAGTGCGCGGTGCTCGCCGAAGACATAAAGGGCGCGCACGCCGCTGTTCTCGCAGCATCGGCTTTCGGGAATGAAGAGGCGGTTGTCGGCCATGTCATACTGTGCGGCCCACTGCTTGAAGCCGGTGTCGTAGATGTCTGGGGCCAGCAGGTCGACGCTCGGCGCGGCCGTCTTCCACACCTTAGCGAGATGGGCGAGCGGTCCTGCCGATGGATATTCGCCGGGCTTGCGACCGCGTGAGTTCATGGCAGCGTTCACAAACAGCGGCATGTCGTAGACACGCCGTGCCACCTGGGCGAGCTGTTCCACATAGAGGGCGTAGTGCCAGGCCATGAACACCTCGTCGGCCTCATCGCCGGTGCCCAGCACCTGCGCCCACGTGCCCCGGCGCTTCTGGCCCAGCGCCTTGAGCAGCTTGTCGGGCACCATCTGGCTCCATGCCTTCTCGGCCAGCGGCGAATGGTCGCGGGCGTCCTCGAGCATTCCTATCTCGTTCTCTATCTGCAACATGCTCACGGTGCCGATAGCCTTGTCTTTCGCGGCCAGATGCTCCATCAGCCGGGTGAAGGCGCGGCAGTCGGCCTGCAGCACTTCGTCGCTGAAACAACTGGCAATCTCCAGCGGCTTTCCCTGCCGGGTGACGGCACGCGGGAAGCGTTTCACATTGGTCTTGAACCACGCCGGCGCATAGCAGCTCATGGAGTTCTTCCACGCGCCGAACCACAGCAACACCACGTGCAGGCGGTTCTCGCGGGCGCGGTCGATGACTCGGTCGACGAGCGTGAAGTCGAACGTTCCCTCCTCGGGCTCAATCAGTTCCCAGTAGGCGGGCACGAGCACGGTGTTGAGTCCCAGCTGCGCCATTCGCGGCATCACCTCGTCGATGTCTTCCACGCTGGTGGCAGCAGAATTGGACAGCTCGCCGCCCAGCACATAGAGCTGCGAAAGGCGGTCCTGGGCCACGGCGCTCATGGCAGTGCACCAGAGCATGAGCAAAATGAGCATCCTGTGTTTCATGTCTTCCGATTTTTATTGCAAAGATAGCCAACTTCTCGAAAACGGCAAAAGGATAGTTGAAAAATCTCAACTGCAGGGCGGAAAAGTTAAGAGTCGGAGGCCAGAAAGCACTTTTTGAGCGGACTCTGTTATGTGTTTATTCGTGCATTTTCGCGTAGCGCCGCAGGCTTATCAAAGCCTTTTCCCGCATTTTCTGCTGTCTTTGAGTCGTCAGTCTGCCAGTTTCAGCAAACAAAACCGCCTGTTTTTGTAAACGAATCCATTGGATTCGTCCAACGATTCCATTGGTTTTGTTCAACGGTTTCAATGGATTCGTTCAACAATTCCATTGGATTTGTTTCTTGAAAACGGCGCTTTTGTTGCTTCCATCCGGCGTTTCCGCCGCTCGTTTCCGGCAGTCCTGGGCTAATAGGCCGTCACTTCGGAGCTTGAGGAACTTCGAAAAACTGAATAAAACGGGCGGTTTTGATGACTTTGAAACGACAATAAAGACGCATCTGATTGATAATCAGAGGTTTGCTGAAAAGTGAAAACGTGGGTATTTTTTGCTGGACGACGTCCAGCGTTGCAGGGTTTTTGATTCTCCGTGTTAAAAAAGGCGGACGAATCGTTAAAAGAATATAATAAAGAGAATTGTTGGCCTTATTTTTGTAAATTTGCAGCATCGTTTTTCAAACCTTTAAACCCAAAGAATTATGAAAAAGCTGAATGTCAAAGTAATGGCCCTCCTGCTCATGGGCAGCATGGCCTTTCATTCGTGTGTTGTTGGCTCCTACTGCCTGATGAACAAGTATTGCGACTGGCAGATGAACATGACCGGCAACAAGTTTGTGAACGGTGTTGTGGGCATCATTCTGGGCAGTTTTGCAGTGCCCATCACATCTTTTGTCGACGCACTTGTGCTGAACACCATCGAGTTCTGGACAGGCGACAACCCCATGGCCTCTAATGCGGGCAAGACGCAGAAGGTGCTGGGCACCGACGGCCGCTACTATGCTGTGAAGATGCTGAAGAACGGCTACGAGCTGACAGCTCCCACCGGCGAGGTGAGCTACTTCCTGCACGATGCCAGCACCGACACCTGGTCGCTGCAGCAGAACGGAAAGACCATCGAGCTGTTCCGTTTCAACGGCGACGGCACCATCACCACACTGGCTCTGGACGGACAGAACATCACCGTGAAGCCCAACGAGGCCGGACTCTATCAGGTGCGCATGGCTGCCACCAACGGCCAGTTCTTCGCCATGAGATAAACACCCATTGTACACGAAGTCGTGTCTTTACGACAACGGAATTGTGTCTCTTCTGACAACGGATTTGGTCTATCTAGACAACGAATTTGGTCTTTTTAGACAACGAATTTGACGAATGATACGAATCTTTGGCTTTTAGAGCACAGAGAATTTCGTATGATTCGTCAAATTCGTTTTTTAACGCTGAACACGGATCTCACCGATTAAACGGATTTCGCTGAGCTCGTTAAAACCCAAGATTCGTGTCATTCGTCAAATTCGTTGTCTAAAACTGAACACGGATTTCACGATTAAACGGATCTCGCTGAGCTTGTAAAAAACCCAAGATTCGTGTCATTCGTCAAATTCGTTGTCTAAAAAAAATCAAATTCGTTGTCGAAAAGGCTCATTCGTTGTGAGAAGCCTATTCGATGTTCATGTGGCTGAATGTCTGGAAGTATTTCAGGCAGACGTCGCACCATTCGTGTGCGTTGTCCCGCTGATGTAGCAGACGTTCGTAGACTTCGTTCCAGCGCTGCGGGTCGCCGTTGTCGATAGCCAGCACCGTTTTTTTCTGGACTTCCCAGATGCGCACATACTTCTCCGCCTCGGCCACGCCAAGGTTGTATTTCATGCAGAGCTCCTCCCAAAGCGTGTTCCCGCTCTTCATGCGGTAGTTCCAAGGCACATGGTGGAACCAAAGCAGATACTGCTCGGGGCAGGTCTCTATATTGTCGTAGAGCGAGGCGTAAGGCTCGTTGTACTGACCTACGGCATTGGTGCCCTTGCTGCTGCGGTCGAAGCCCACGCCGTTTTCATCGGCTTTATGATAGTACACGGGGCACCACTCCAGCGGATACTCCTTTTTGAAACCATCGGGCTCAGGTCCGTAGTGCTCGTCGAAGGCAAAGATGTGGTGGAGGCCCAGCGGCATCATGTAGTTGACGCAGGCTTCACGGCTGCCAAGCATCACGGCGGTCATGGCATTGATGAAGGGTGGGTCGTCGTCGAATGTCTGACGAAGCCACTCGCGGGCGATGTCTTCCGACGAGAGTTCTGGGTTCCAGGCCAGACGTCCGAAGGCATACCAGTTGGCCTGAGAGAAGTGATGACCGCACCAGTTGCGGTCTTTTCCGATGTTGGCCACGCCGGCAATGCCGCGCAGGTTGTGGGGAGGCACGAAGGTGAAGAACTCTTTCCACATCGGAGCCAGGTAGACGAGGTGGCGCGACTGTCCGAGATACTCCTGGGTAATCTGCAGCTCGGCCATGTTGGGCGTCTTGCGAATCTGGTCGAAGATGGGACTGTAGGGCTCGCGCGGCTGGAAGTCGAGCGGTCCGTTCTTGGTCTGCAGGATGACGTTCGAGCGGAACTTGCCGTCGAGGGGCTTGAACTCCGACACGGCCTGCTTGACGCGGTCCTCGCCCTTGTGGTTGGCTCCGTAGACGAAACAGCGCCACATGACGATGCCGTTGTAGGGCTTCAGTGCGTCGGCAAGCATATTGGCGCCGTCGGCATGCGAGCGCTTGTAGTCGCCGGGACCGGGCTGTCCCTCGCTGTTGGCCTTCACGAGGAAGCCGCCAAAGTCGGGGATGAGCCGATAGATTTCCTGGGCCTTGCGCTTCCACCACTGCGCCACGTCCTTGTTCAACGGGTCGGCGGTCTTGGTGTCGCCCAGCGCCATCGGCGTGGCAAAGTTGATGCTCAGGAACACACGGATGCCGTAGGGGCGCAGGATGTCGGCAATCTTCTTCACCTCGTTCAGGTACTCGGTGGTCAGCATCTTTGGCGAGGCGTTCACGTTGTTCAGCACGGAGCCGTTGATGCCTATGGAGGCGTTGGCGCGTGCATAGTCGCGAATGCGCTTCTCATCCAGATGGAACCATTCGAAGATGCTCTTGCCGGCGTAGCCGCGCTCAATGCTCCCGTCGAGGTTGTCCCAGTGGTTGAGCAGACGGAGAGAGAAGGTCGGGCGCTCGGTCTTGTCGAAGTTCTGGCCGTCGCTTGCGGCACTGGGAGCAATGCCGCTTGCGCGGAGGACATCGGTGTTCTGCAATCGCAACAGCTCGAAGGTGCCGTAAAGCAGGCCGATATCGGAACTGGCGTAGACGGTGGCTGCATAGGTTCCCAGGCTTCCCGTCTCCTTGCGGTTGGCGACGATGCGGTAGCCTTCGTCGAGTTTCAGGGTCTTGTCGAGCACAAGTTTCACCTCAGCGCCCAGTCGCCAGCCGCTGGCGAGCTCGCCTTTGGCGATGTCGATGGTGGCCGACGTGGCATTGGCCTCGATGGTGGGTTGACTACCTGGCCGGTTCTGGTTGCCGAGCCAGAGCTTGTAGCCGTCATCGGCCAGCGCGGTGAGCGACAGCAGGAAGGCGGCCATGATGAGGAAGGTCTTTTTCATATTTCTTTTATTTTGGTGATTCAGTTGGGGTCGCTGTGGCACGGCAACACACCTGACAGAGGGCTGCGTCAGGGAGTGTCCGACTCCTTGACGCGCTCCTGCTCGCTGTATTCGGTGGGCGTCATGCCGAAATGCTTCTTGAAGATGGTGGAGAAGTGGGTCTGGTTGTTGAAGCCCACGGCATAGGCCACCTGTGTGACGTTGATCTTGCGCTCCTTGATGAGTCGCGCGGCCTGCTCCAGACGCAGGTTGCGCATGAAGTCGCCAGCCGAGATGCCGGTGATTTCCTTCAGTTTGCGGTGCAGCTGGGCACGGCTGATGCCCACCGTCTCCGACAGTTTCTCCACGTTGAAGTCGGGGTCGCTCAGGTTCTCGTTGATGCACTTCATGATGCGCTCCATCAGCGCGTCGTTGTTGCCTTTCACGGTCACCTTCTTGATTTTCTTCTCCTGGGCCTGTGCTCCTGTGTACTTGCCGCGCAGACGGCGCACGTTGTCCACCAGGTTGTCGATGAGGATGTGGAGCTCTTCCATGTTGAACGGCTTGGAAAGGAACGCGTCGGCGCCCTTCTTCAGGCCCTCCAGACGGTGGCTGACCTCCGATTTCGAGGTGAGCAGAATGACCGGAATGTCACTGATATTGGTGTTGCTCTTGATGTTCTTGAGCAGCTGAATGCCGTCCATCTCGGGCATCATGATGTCAGAGATGACCAGGTCGTACTCGCTCGTCAGCAGTGCCTTGAGGGCCTCCTTGCCGTTTGGCGCAGCGTCGAAGCGATACCAGTTGCCCAGTTCCGCGCGTATGTAGCCCGCAATCTCGGCATCGTCGTCGGCAATGAGTATTCGGAAATTCTTCGATGCCTGCTTCTTGGGGCTGTTGCTGAACACGGGGTCGGGCTCGGTTTCTATCTCCTCGGGCTTCAGATGGTCCTTTCCCATCGGCAGGTGGATGGTGAGCACGGTGCCGCGAACACCGTCGGGACGGTTGGCAGCACTGATGGTTCCGCCGTGCATCTGTACGATGGCGCGGCTCAGGTTCAGCCCGATGCCGGTGCCGTCGAGGTGCAGGTCGCGGGCATTGCTGCCCTGATAGAAGCGGTCGAACAGCCGGTCGGGCTTCTCTTCGTTCAGACCTATGCCGTTGTCGATGACCTGAATGACGGCCTCGCGCTTCCCTTCCTTCGACACCGATTCGCTGATGACGACGTCGATCTGTCCACCGTCGAAGGTATATTTGAACGCATTCGACAAGAGATTGGACACCACCTTGTCGAAGTTGATGCGGTCTATCCAGACGGGAATGCGTGGCGGCTCGTCGGCAGCTTCGCCCGATGGGTTGGCACCGTTGGCCTCCTGGCGCGGATGGGCCTCCATGTTGAACGAGATGTTGCGCTGCTGGGCGTTGTACTGATAGAGCGAGCAGATGCCGTTGATGAACGACACGAGGTCGGTCTCGCGGCAGTGCAGGTGCATCTGGTTCTTGTCTATCTTGCGCTCATCGAGTATCTGGTTAACCAGAAGGAGCAGACGCTGTGCGTTGCGGTCGATGGTATCGATGTCGGTAAGGCTGTCGGCATCGCTGATGCGCTCCTTGAGTTTCTTCAGCGGACCCATAATGAGCGTGAGCGGAGAACGGATGTCGTGGGTGGCATTGATGAGGAACCTCATCTTCGACTCCTCAAGCTCGGCCTTGCGCTTGCGCTCCACATAGTAGACGACCATTGTGATGAGGCCCAGGAGAAGCAGCGTGTAGAGGAACCAGGCCAGCGTTGACGAGTACCAGGGATCGAGGACCCGCACCACCACCTGCTTCGTGTTCTTCGACGAAATGCCGTTGCACACGGCGCGAACCTCGATGATGTAGCGGCCGGGCTTCATCTTGTTGAACGAGATGGCATTCATGCCTTCGTTGGTGGAAATCCACGGTCCGCTGCCGTTGATGCGGTACTGGAAGAAGATGTTCTCCACGTTCTTGTAGTCGAGAAGCGAGAACTCGAGCGTGAAGGAGTTCTCGTCGTAGGGCACCTCGAACTTGTCTTTCAGCGGGCAGACGGTCTCGTTGCCCATGATGAAGTTGGTGAGGTAGACGTCGCCCACGGTGCGCTGGCTGCCCTTAACCACATCGGGACGGAACACGGTGATGCCGTCGTTGGAGCCCAGACAGATGGTTCCGTCGCCCTTGCGCGCCAGAGCGCCCACCACGTATTCCTTGGTGGACAGTCCGTTGCCGTGGATATAGCTCACCCATTTCTTGGTCTTCGCGCCGTAATGCCATATACCCATGGAGGTGCTGATCCAGATGTCGCCGCTGTCGTCGACGGCGATGCCGCAGATGATCTTGTTATTGAGTGCCTCGGCGCCCTCAAAGGGCTTCACCTTGTTGTTGATGCGGTCGTAGACGTAGAGCCCTTCGTTGGTGCCGATGAGCACGTTGCCCTGCTTCTGTTCGGCAAAGGCGGTGCACTGGAAGGACTTCAGCGCGACGTCCCATCCGAGCTTTCGGAAGTTGCGGTCGGCAGTATCCATGACGGAAAGTCCGTCGGATGTGCCTATCCAAAGCATGCCGTAGCGGTCGACGAAGAGCGATTTAATCCAGTTGTTGCCCAGGGTTCCCTTCTTGGGGTCGGGGTGGTCCATGTCGTAGTTCTGCGACTCGCCCGTGGCGGGGTTGAACACAAGCAGTCCTTTTCCGAAGTCGGCCAAGTAGAGCATTCCGTTTTCGTCGTCGGCGATGCAGTTGAGTCCCCATCCTGAACCGCTAAGACGCTGCTGGGCAATTCCCGTCTGCGGCGAGTAGCTATACAAGGTATTCTGGGTGCTTACCCAGAAACGGCCCTGCCTGTCGCGCATGAGGAACTTGCTGCCGTCGGGAGCTGGCAGCACTGAGACAATCTTTCCGCGGCTGTCGAAACGATACACATGGTCGTTCTGGGCGGTACATAGCAGGTCGCCACTCTCCTCTGCAACGATGGACGACACGCTGCTTCCGATGTTGTGATTCTGCTCGGAAAAGCTCCAGCTGCTGAAAGGCTCGGCCAACTGGTTGAGCAGATAGAGTCCCTTCTGGTAGCAGCTCACCCAGATGTTGTGGTCCTTGTCTTCAAGGATATCGTTCACGTATGAGGTCGACATGTCGTATTTCACGTTCACATTGCTCACAGGCTGCAGGGTCTTTTGCCGTCGGGGCACCACCATCAGTCCCAGTCCTGTGGTGCCGACATAGAGGTCGCCGGCCTTGCTGAGCACAGCCTTGCGGATGGCAATCTGCCTGCCCAGCACGCTGACATCGTAGCCGGCGTCGGTCACGGTTTCCGTTGCGTAGTCGTAACGAAGGATGCCATACATGCAGACAATGAGGATGCCGCCGTCGTCGGTTCCAATAAACGACATGGGGGCGCCGAAAGGTGACTGGAAGTCTTTCATGGCAACGGCCTCGCCATTCTTCACGCTGACACGCGTAAAGGTGCTTTCGTGGCTGCTGCGCCACAGGTTATGCTGCTCGTCTTCGTATATTCTGCTGTAGAAATCGTCCAGCCGGCGACGACGGTAACTGTCGGAATGGGTGATGGTGCTCTGGCCTTTTCGGATGAAGTAGAGACCATAGCCAGCCGTGCCAATCAGCAGGTCGCCGCTGCTGTTTACCATAAGTGAGTTGACGCGCGGACGACGATTGTCGGGGAAACGATAGCGTACAAAGTTGTTGTGTTCATAGTCGTAGCGGGCCAGACCCTTCGAACTGCCCACCCACAGGCGGCCCTCGCCGTCGGCAAGCACCTTCACCACCTCGTTGTCGACAATGGTCATCGTGTCGCTCACACTGCTGAAATAGTTGGTGAAACGGTAGCCGTCGAACTTGTTGAGTCCGTATTCGGTGCCGATCCAGAGGTAGCCATACTTGTCCTGAACCACACAGTCGGTGAGAGAGCTCGACAGGCGGTCGCTGGTGTAGAGGCGGCTCACGTCGGCACGCATGATGAGTGCTGCGGCCATAGACAGCAGCACCATCAAGAGGGTATATCGTTTCTTTTTCATGGTTTCACTATTGTTAGCTGACGTTACCGACGCACTTGTTTCCCTAAACTGGCGGATGCGGCAGATAAAAACCTAGAAGAATCTCTTCGAAACTGGCAGAATCGAAGAAAAAAATCCAGGTTTTTTCATTCGTGCTTTCGCGGACTCTCGTTTCCAAACAGATAGCTCCGCTTGTTGAAGCCGCCACAATCCACCACGATTTTCTCTACGACGACGGCCGGATCGAGCGGCTCTACCACGAGCGAATGGCTGCCTGCAGGTGCCGAAAGTGCCATGTCGGCCACCACAATGCGGCGCGCAACGGTGGGATAGTAGATGCTGTAGATGTTCTCGGGCTTCTCGTTCAGGTTGTGATTGTAGTTGCAAACGAAAGGTGTTCCGCCGTCGAGTGTGGCACGAATGCGATGTCCGCCGGTGTTCTGGAAGTCGAGGGTGGACTTTAATATAATGTAGACGCGAGCCACGGCATTCTGTGTGCTGAAGCGATAGGTGAGCGACGGGCCGTCCTGTTGCGGCACGGGCAGCGTGTAGGGCTGCAGGCTCAAGGCACTCAGCGTGCGGCCCATGTCGGGCATCAGCGTCCATGTGAGGCCGGCTGCATCGCGTTTCTCGTAGTAGTGTTCGGCTTCGATGGCCACCATTCCGTCCACCTCTGAGAACACATTTTTGCCCATTTCATCGGAGATTCGCTCCACTTTAGGCATCACATCGCGCGGTCCGAAGTCATCGTTCCAAGAACGATAGCCGATGTGTTTCTGCGTCATCATGCCGTTCCACTTGCCACCAGCCATCTCCACATTGTAATATCGGCAGAGCAGAGAGTCACGACGGAAGGCCTGCTCGGCGCGGTCGGCCCAGAGGTTGCAGTCTGGATTGCCCTGCGCAGCAAGGCGTCTGTTCATGGCAACGGCCTGATATAGGCGGTATACATTTCCCATAGCCTGCACGGGGAAAAGGATGATTTGCCGATAGGCATCGCGCTGGTCGGGGCGCAACTGCGCAAACTGGTCGAGGGCAGCAGCCTCCAGTTCGGTGTATTCGCCAACAACCTGAGCCCACTCATCGGGCGCATAGGTCGAGGCATCGAGCATCTCGGCGGTGCAGCGTCCGTTGAGTTTCGAGATGCGGTTGAGCAGACGGGCAGCCTCGGCAGCCTGTTCTTCGCCAAACGTGGCGCGGCAGAAGGCGAGCGTATGCGGACGGATGTCGGCCACGGCTGTGGCGCGCTCACCCGCCGAAGCCTCTATATTGAGCAGCTCAGGATTCCAGGCCATGTCCATGAAAAGCTGAATGGGATACTCCATGGGCTTCAGGTCGCCCACGTTGAGAATCCACATCTGGTCGATGCCATACTGCGCGGCCAGCGAGAGCTGTTCCCACATGTTCTGCGTGGGGGTGACGTTAAGCCACTTCGAGTTGCGCG
>JAEEGF011524952.1_pt1 | contig 19113 bp, 10 predicted proteins | sample 9134171 | NCBI WGS metagenome assembly JAEEGF01 (sample SAMN16246542, study PRJNA631951) | gut metagenome | biome: gut microbiome; feature: rumen; material: AP-attached | host: Bos | place: Iran: Karaj | collected 2018-10
AGGATGAAGTATCTTATGGACTATCCCTATGGCTGCGTCGAGAAGACGGTGTCCGCCGTCTTCCCGCAACTCTTTGTGGACGCCCTGGCGGACGGCAATGAGAATGACGCGGCCCTCCATGGGTTCAACGTCAAGGCTGCCATCCGCCGGCTGCAGAGTTTCCGCTGCAGCGACGGTTCCCTCGCTTACTGGCCCGGCACGGCGGGATCATCCCCGTTCGGCAGCGCCTACGCCTTGCATTTCCTCCAGGAAGCGGAAAACGCCGGCTATGCCGTCCCGGCTGAGTTGAAAAACTCTCTTTCCAACTATGTAACCGGCATGGTCAAGGACAAGAAGGGCGATGCGTTCGTGCGGGCTTACGGGCTCTACGCCCTGGCTTCCGCCGGCAGGCCGCAGCGCGGCATCATGAACCTGATGCGTGCCGAGAAAGAGATGTCCAACAACGCACGCTGGCTGCTTGCCGCCGCCTATGCCTGCGACGGAAAGAAAGATATCGCCGGGGACATGGTCGCGAAGTTGCCTTATACGGAGACCAACCCCCAGCAATACTATGAATGGTACGGCAGCGAAGACCGCAACAAGGCCATCGCCCTCAAGGTCCACTCCCTGCTCGGGCAGAAAGAGGAAGCCTTCAAGCTGGCCGGTGAACTGGCGAAATCGCTGGGCGACCCGCAGCATTACATGAGTACGCAGTCCACCGCCTGGGCCCTTTACGCGATGAGCAACTACGCCAAGGAGATGGTCGGAAAGGGCATCACGGGCCTGATAGATTTCAATGGCAGATCCTACCGGATGGAGTCCGCCAAGAACTTCGTCAGCAGGGAACTGCTCGCAGAAGCCGATGGCGGGAAGACGTCCTTGAAACTGACCAACAACGGCAATTCGCCGGTCTATGCGGTCCTGTCCGCATCGGGCATCCCTGCCGCAGGAGAGGAGAAGGCGCAGCAGGCCGGCCTGGCGATGGAAATCCGCTATGTGGATGATCACGGTGCGGCCGTGGATGTCTCAGCGCTGGAGCGGGGCCGGATCTTCAAGGCCGTGGCCGTCGTCACCAACAAGTCGGGTGTCGCCGTGAAGGACATCGCCCTGGCCGAACGTTTCCCGTCCGGCTGGGAGATTAAGAACGAGAGAGTGTACAAGACGGGATTCAGCTATCCCGCCGGGATCACTTACCAGGATTTCCGCGACGACCGGGTCTACAGTTTCTTCGACCTGGGCGCGGGCGAGAGCGTGAGCGTGCCCGTCACCCTGACTGCCACCTATCCGGGCCGCTTCTACCTCCCGGCCGTCAGTTGCTCGGCCATGTACGACGCCTCCGTCTCGGCGGTCATCCCCGGCCGCTGGGTCGAGGTCCAATAAGCCATCGCTAGAGCGTTTGTCCGCCAATAAACTCGCGCATGATGGAAGTCGGGGGGATGGCCGCGATCTCGGCCGGCCGGAGGGCCGTCACGTGCGTCAGGAAGGTCAGCAGCGACTGCGCCTTAGGATAAGCGGGCGAGGACTCGGCGATGCCCTCCAACAGCGGCTCGGCGTAATATTTCAGCAGCGGGACGTCGTAGAGGGTCGAAGAGTTGAATACCACGTTGGCATTCTCCTCGAAGGGGAAGATGTTCTTCTCTTCGCCCCGGCGTACGCTGGGCCAGCGCAAGATATTATCCTCCGGTGAAATACCCCGCACGCGGTTGTCCCGCACGATGCGGCGCAGCAGGCGCTTGTCCGTCGTGGAATTGTGGGCCTTTTCCCCGCCCGGAAGGGCGGAAAGGGCGGAAATGTAGATGCGGAAGATCGCATCCTGGTCCACCGCCGAGGTCAAGGCCGGGTTGAGGGCGTGGATACCTTCCATGCAAAGGATGTCGTTAGGACCCAGGGTGAGGATCTTGCCGCTCTTGCGCTGCATGCCTTCCTTGAAGTCGAAACGCGGGAGTTCCACCTCCTTGCCGGAAAGCAGGTCGTTCAGCTGCCGGTCCAGCAGTTCGATATCCATCGCGTACAGGGATTCGAAGTCGAGTTCGCCGTTCTCATCCCGGGGCGTACGGTCCCGGCTCACGAAGTAGTTGTCCAGCTCGATCACCTTGGGATTGAGTCCCAGGACGCGGCATTGCTGGGCGATGCGCAGCGAAGAGGAGGTCTTGCCGCTGGAAGAGGGGCCGGACATCATCACGATGCGGGATTTCCGTCTCCGGTAATAGATCTGGTTGGCGATCCCGGCATACTTGCGTTCCTGGCGGGCCTCGCAGAGGTTGATCAATTCAATGCCCCGGCCCTCGGCGAGGGTCTGGTTGACGGACTCCAGCGTCTCGATCCCGATGGCGCTGCACCAGTCCTTGTATTCCTGCCTTGCGGCTTCGATCTTTGTCATATCGTTTACTTTAATACTTCTTTCAAATAAATGCCCGTGACGGATTGCGGGTCCCGGGCGATTTCCTCCGGAGTGCCTTGTGCAATCACGCGCCCGCCCTTTTCGCCGCCTTCCGGCCCCATGTCGATGATCCAGTCCACGGACTTGAGGATGTCGAGGTTGTGCTCGATGATAAGAACTGTATTGCCCTGGTCCACCAGCCGCTGCAGTACGCCCAGCAATACCTGGATATCCTCGAAATGTAGGCCGGTCGTCGGTTCATCCAAAATATAAAGCGTGTTGCCCGTAGCCGTGCGGAACAGCTCTGCGGCCAGTTTCATGCGCTGGCTCTCGCCGCCGGACAGGGTGACCGCCGACTGGCCGAGATGCACATAACCCAGGCCCACGTCGACCAGGGCCTTGAGCTTTTGGGCAATCTTCGGAATGGGCTTGAAGAACTCATAGGCCTCGCTGATAGGCATTTCAAGCACGTCATTGATGTTCTTGCCCTTGTAACGGACCGCGAGCGTGTCTTCCTTGTAACGCCGGCCGCGGCATTCGTCGCAGACGACATGGACCGAGGGCAGGAAGTTCATCTCGATCACCTTGATGCCGGCGCCCTTGCATTCCTCGCAGCGCCCGCCGGGCACGTTGAAGGAGAATCGACCCGCCTTGAAGCCGCGCACCTTGGCGTCCGGCGTGTCTTCGAAAAGGGCGCGGATATCGTTGAACACACCCGTGAAGGTGGCCGGATTGCTGCGGGGCGTGCGCCCGATGGGACTCTGGTCGATCTCGATCAGCTTGTCGATATTCTTCAGGCCGATGACTTCCCGATACGGGAGGGGATGGAGCTGAGCACGGTGGAGGGTGTTCTTGACCACGGGCATCAGGGTCTCATTGATCAGGGATGACTTGCCGCTGCCGCTGACGCCGCTGACGCCGACGAAACGGCCCAGGGGGATGTCTACGTCGAGGTCCTTGAGGTTGTTGCCGGACGCGCCGCGGATTCCGATGAACCGGCCGTTGCCTTTGCGGCGCATCGTCGGCACCGGAATGCTCTTTCGCCCATGAAGGTACTCGAGCGTCACGGAAGAGTCACATCGGTCCGGTATGGAGGCCGGACCGTTGTAGCAGATGCGGCCGCCCTCGACGCCCGCGCCCGGACCCACGTCCACGATCCAGTCGGCGCTCATCATCGTCTCCAGGTCATGCTCCACGACGATGACGCTGTTGCCCTCGTCGCGCAGTTTCTTCAGCGAAGCGATCAGCTTGCGGTTGTCCCGCTGATGCAGGCCGATGGACGGCTCGTCCAGGATATAGAGGACGTTGACCAGCTTCGAGCCGATCTGCGTCGCAAGGCGGATCCGCTGCCCTTCACCGCCCGACAAAGAAGCTGTCGGCCGGTCCAGCGACAGATAGTCCAGACCCACGTCCAGCATGAAGTCCACCCGGTCCGTCAGTTCTTTCAGGATATCCCGGGCGATGGTTTTCTCCCTCGTGCTCAGGACCTCCGGCAGATGCCCCAGCCAATCCCGAAGGACGCTGATCTCCATCGCCGAAACTTCGGAGATGGTCTTCCCGTCGATGCGGAAACACTTCGTATTCTCGTTGAGACGCGTCCCGTGGCACACGGGACATTCGATCTTCTCGTCAATATCATCCACGACACCGGGGAAACTCACCATCTCCGACAGATTGCCTTCGCCGATGCGGAACAGGTCGTCCGATCCGTAAATCAGCAGCGACAGAGCCTCGTCCGGGATGTCGGCGATCGGCTCATAGACCGAGAATCCGTACTTGCGAGCGACGGCGCGCACGACCTCGAACTTGCGGGTCTCGCGCAGCTTGCCCAGCGGCACGATACCGCCGTCGGCGATGCTCAGGGCCCGGTCCGGCACGATGCTGTCGATGTCCACGTTGACGATGCGGCCGAGGCCCTTGCAGTGCGGGCAATAGCCTTCCGGCGAATTGAAGGAGAAGGTATGGGGCGCCGGCTCCTGCAGCGACACGCCGCTCTCCGGATCCACCAGGTGCTTGGAGAAATGATGGAGTTCGCCGTTCTCATAGTCCAGCACGGCCAGCGAGCCCTTGCCCTGGTTGAGCGCGGCGACGACCGAGTCGCGGATGCGTTTCTCGTCCCCGTCTCCGGGCTTGAGTTTGTCGATCACAAGCTCGATGAAATGGGGCTTGTAGCGGTCCACGGCCTCAAGGGGACCCAGATCCTGGATCTCCCCGTCGATGCGCACCTGGGCATAGCCACGCTTGCGGAGCTGTTCGAACAACTCGCGGTAATGGCCTTTTCGGCCGCGCACCAGCGGGCTGAGCAGCAGGCACTTGCGTCCCTTGAACCGGGTCTGGATCAGGGTGACGATCTGCTCGTCGGTGTAACGGACCATCTCTTTGCCGCTGACCGGCGAATAGGCACGCGAGGCACGGGCATAAAGCAGGCGCAGGAAATCGTAAATCTCGGTGATGGTCCCGACCGTCGAGCGCGGGTTGGAACCGGTGGTCTTCTGCTCGATGGCGATGATGGGACTCAGGCCCTCGATGCTTTCCACCTCGGGCTTCTCCAGGATGCCCATGAAGTGCTTGGCATAGGGGGACAAGGTGTTCATGTAGCGGCGCTGCCCTTCGGCATAAAGGGTATCGAAGGCCAGCGAAGACTTGCCGCTGCCGCTGAGTCCGGTCACGACGACGAACTTCCCGCGGGGAATGTCCACGTCGATATCCTTCAGGTTGTGCGCCCGCGCACCCCGGATCTCGATGTTGTCTTTATAAGCTTTCGCCTGTATGTCCTTCTTTGCGGCCATAGAGATACAAAGATAGCGAATCTTTGCCGATATCCGTGTTTTTCACTTAACTTTGCAGCCGGTTCTTAACGCAAAAAAGTTATGTGGATCTGGCTGGCAGTTGGCTCGGCGTTCATGCTGGGTGTATATGACGTGGCGAAAAAATATTCGCTGCGGCGCAACAGTTCGTTGGGCGTGCTGCTGCTTGCGACCCTGTTCTCGACCCTCTTCCTGAGCCCATGGCTGTCCCATGGCCCGCTGCTGGACCATCTGCGCCTGATCCTCAAGGCCGTGCTGGTCACGGTTTCATGGATTGCGGGAATGGAGGGACTCAAGCGCCTCCCCATCACGATCGCCACGACGATCAAGGCGTCCCGGCCGGTCTTCGTCCTGCTGCTGTCGATCCTGATCTTCGGAGAAAAACTGAACGGCTGGCAGTGGGCCGGCAGCATCGTGGCGCTGGTGGCGCTCTATATGCTGAGCCTGTCGAGCAAGAAAGAAGGGATCGTATTCCACCGCAACGCAGGCGTGGCCTGGATGGCCCTCTCGGTCGTGGCCGGCGTCGTCAGCGCCCTCTGGGACAAGCACATCCTGGGCTCGATGGAGCCTCTCTTCGTCCAGAGCTGGTGCAATCTCTATATCACCGCCTTGCTTGCCCTCACCTGCCTGTTTTTCCGGCTGAAGGACAAGGAGCATTTCCAGCCCATCCGCTGGGACTGGAGCATCCTGCTGATCGCCGTCTTCATCACCACCGCCGACGCCTTGTATTTCTTCTCGCTGAAAGACCCCGACGCCCTGCTCTCGGTCATCTCGATGATCCGCCGCAGCAGCGTCCTCGTCACCTTCGTCGGCGGCGCCATCCTCTTCAAGGAGACCAATCTACGCTCCAAAGCCCTCGCCCTCGCCGTCCTTCTCGCCGGCATGGCGCTGATCGTCTTCGGCTCGGTATAGCCGACGGCGGGGCCGTGCACGGTTCTTTCGTACGACAATCCCGGCAGAACGAAAGTTTAATATCAGATGGATTCCGGTTTTCCGTCAGTTTTATCCGATTTGAGTCCAGTTAAGTGATAGCACAACACAGCGGCCCTGACGGACCCTTTTGACAACAGAAGGTCCTTGGAATAATGATAGTCCGTCAGACCGGTTTCCTCCATGATCATCCGGGCCCCTCGATCTATCAATTTTCGGTTGGATAGTTGCATATCAACCATCTTACTGCCCCGAACATGGCCCAGGCGGATCATCGATGCCGTTGAGATCATGTTGAGGACGAGTTTCTGTGCCGTACCGGCTTTCATCCGTGTACTGCCAGTTACGAATTCGGGGCCAACCACAACGACAATTGGGATCTCTGCCGCGGCGGCCAAAGGAGCCCCTTGGTTGCAGGTAATACACCCCGTCAACAATCCGTTACGCCGGGCGGCCTCGACCGCTCCCACCACGTAGGGTGTTGTCCCGGAAGCGGCAATCCCGACCAGGACATCATTTGCGCCAGGAGAATAAGCACTCATATCATCCCATCCGCCGGTATAGGAATCCTCGGCCCCTTCAACAGCATCCCGAATCGCTCTATCGCCGCCAGCCATCAAGCCGATGAACACATCTTGGACGCCATATGTTGGAGGGATCTCCGATGCATCCACAACACCAAGACGGCCGCTGGTTCCCGCACCCAGATAGAAGACCCGACCTCCTAAAGGCACCCTCTTAACGATCCCGTCCACCAGTTTCTCAATCATCGGGATTGCCTTGGCGACAGCCTCCGGAACAGCCTTGTCTTCTGTATTGATCGCTGTGAGCAACGCTGCAGTCGTCATCCTCTCCAAGTGATCATATTGAGAGGATTGTTCGGTTATTCTTTCTTCTATACTCATTGATTTGCATGATATTTAATTAGACCCTCGACAGGCGCTTTTATGGCCATAGAAAAACGAATGCCGTACGGCTCTGCTATCTTGGCAATTATCTCTTTACAGGCAAAGCCCCAGCCTCCGACGAGGCCGACACAATTATTTTTTGTATCATATTGAAGGAGACATCGCTCGATAAAATCCCGGAAATTCATATCTACCAGCCTCCGGACATAATCATCAGTGTAGTACCGTTCAAGAACCCAGGGGGCGAATCCTCCGAAGTATTTGGCAGGATATTCACCGCGATAGACATTGTTTACCACAGTCATGTAATCTACCTCGAAGGCTCCGGCAAATTCAGATGCGATCGGCTCCGGAACAAGTCCTTTCAGATAATCCGACAAGAACAGTCTCCCAAGCCGTGCACCACCTCCTTCGTCACCTAAGATATACCCTCCCGGAGGGACGTTCTTTACTATGGCTGTTCCATCAAAGAAACAGCTGTTGGATCCTGTTCCAAGTATGGCAGCAATCCCGCTCTTGTGGCCGCACACTGATCTGGCTGCCGCCATCAAATCGGAAGCATATTCGAAGATGGCATTAGGAAAAAGTGATTGAAAGATATTGTTCAGACACACAGCCCGGGGAGGGATAGCCTCTCCATTAGAAATCAACCCGGCAGCGTAGAAATGAAGCTCCTTTACCCGTTCCCGTGCTCCGCCCAAACGAAGTTGGTGTAAAGCGTCTTCTACCGCCATAGTCACCAGATCCCGGGACATTGTGGCAAGGTTGATTCCGACAGTCCTGGCTTCATCAAGCACCTTGCCCTCCTCAACGGCAACCCAATCGGTCTTGGTAGCACCACTTTCAACAACGACAATCATTTCGGGTCTCTTTTTTAATCAGGAAACATAGTCCCAGCATCACAAGGAAGGCATTTATAATCAATATCTCATAGCTGAATCGATACCCTCCGAACCAATCCTCTGAGTTGAGTTGCAAGATTAGGCAGATCAACGGGGCCAAGACCGCAACCAGAGGAACATACTTGTCTCGTATCTTCCTCTTGCAAACAAGGCCAAACGCAAACAAACCCAAAATTGGACCGTAAGTGTAACTGGCCAGTGTGTATACGGCATTGATTGCGCTGGTATTTGAGACCTTGTTGAAAAGGATGATAATGAGCGCCATTAAGACTGCCATCAAGACGTGGACGAACTTACGGGTTCGGGTCAGGCTTTTTTCTCCGTTCCGCGTCGCCCCCAATATATCTACGGTAAAAGAGGTTGTAAGGGATGTCAAGGCTGACCCTCCGGCGCCGTATGCACTGGCCACCAGTCCGACAATGAAGAGAATACCAACAATATCGGGCAATAATCCTGATGTAGCCACCGCCGCAAACAGTTTATCTCCTGTCTCGCCGATGCCATTCGCTGCAGCGAATTGGTACAGCAATACGCCGAGGCAAAGGAACAGAAAGGTTACAAAAACCTGTAAGATCCCGCTTGTGATCATATTTTTGCGGCTATCCCCCGTGTTTTTGCAACTGAGTGCCCTTTGCATCATATCCTGGTCGAGTCCAGTCATTCCTAGAGCCGTGAAGAGACCGCCCAGGAACTGCTTCCAGAAAAACTGTGATTCTTTTACATTGTCGAAATAGAACATCCTGGACATCTCACTGTCTTTGACCGTTGCCACCAGGCCGCCCAAATCCAGTCCAAGATTTTTGGAGATAAACACAATACCCAGAACTACGGCTGAGATCATGCACAGGGTCCTGAATGTATCTGTCCAAATAACCGATCTGACACCTCCCGTATAAGTATAGGCAAATACGATCAGTACGGAAATAAAGACATTTAATGAAAACGGGAGCCTGAGAGGATCGAAAACCAGCAGTTGTAAGACTAGGCAAACCAGAAAAAACCGTACGGAGGCACCCAGTATTTTCGAGAGAAAGAAAAACCAGGCTCCGGTCTTGTAAGAGGCCAGGCCAAATCGGGTCTCCAGGTACTGATAAATGGAGACAACGTCCAGCTTATAGAACAAAGGAATGAGAACAAACGATATTATAAGGTACCCGGCCAAGAAACCCAGGCACATCTGAATATACCCAAAACCACTTGTCGCAACCATACCGGGGACTGACACGAATGTCACTCCGGACATCGGGGCACCGATCATAGCAATTGCTACCAACCACCATTTTGTCTTTCGGGCACCATTGAAAAATGCGGCATTGTCGCTATGTTTCCCCGCGCTCCAGGCAATCAGAAACATAAACACCAAATAGACAATGACGGATATAATAATAGCGAGTGTACTCATTCCTGTTTCGTTCATTCAGCAAATTCTAGCACGCGATTGCTTCTCGGAGGTATCTGGCAGATTATCTCATCCCCTTCTGCATACTGGCCGCAGGCCTCTTTTCCGGACGCACTGATCATACTGACAGTCCCTTTCCCGGAGAGTCCATACTTTTCCGCTTCAACCTTGAAGACCACCTCTGCCGGCTCGTCGGCAATATTGGAAATGGCAATACCGAGATTCCCTTGTCGGGAACGCCATGCGGCGGAAAAAACCGTACTGATCTGTTTTTCACAGCGCGTGACTGTTTTCCCTGTTCTCCCAGCGTAGATACTGACTCTTGACATTGGGATCGTCAACTGGACGGACGGGAAGTCCACTATATCAACGAATGAGCCGTATAGGAGATAATCCAGCGCGTTGTACCTTGTTTTCAGCAAATCAACCAGATACTCCATCTCGTTTTTCCTAGTTTCAAAAAGGAAAGAATGGTAATTCGCCAGCGTAGGCTGCATCCCCCAGGTGAACGCCCTCGCTTGTTCCATCCTGAATTGCAGATTGAATTCCTCAGGAAGAAGTGTCTCTGAATTGGACGGCCTGAATTCTTTCGGCCACATTTCATCATAGGGCGGATAAACGAGCGAGGAATAACTGCCATAGGTTATGGCATATTCATGATATACGGCCTGGAACAAAGGGATAGGCTCCCGGTTGGTCACTCCCGAGTACCGCTCATAAGAAGGCTCAAGCGTTAGGAAGTCATCCAGCACCGGGATCCAGTCTTCAGCAGACCCTTCACCGGCCAGGACCGCATCTGCCCCCTCCTGGAACGTACTGCGAATCTGGTCTGTCAACTTGACAAAACCTTCATGCCAGTAGGATCCTCCTCCTACGGGGTGGCCATGGTCCGGATTGTAGCAAGCCATACCGCTGCAAGCCTGATCCATATAGACTCCGTCCGTGTGATAGTGATTCACAACGGTGTCACAGAGGGAAGCATACTTGTCCCGCCAGAACTGTGTGGCCATACACATCGGGGTCAAGCCTTTTTTGCTGAATAAATTATAGACGTGTCGGTAAGTGTTGCCATTCTCCCTACGCGCAGCGTATCGGCCGGCACCTTCCTCCTCCCAGCTCTCGGTGGAATCCCCCCATTGATAAGAATTCATATACACAATGCTATGTATACCTTTCTTGCGGGCACGTTCGAGGGCTTTTGTAAAGGACTCCCGTCCTTCTCTAGGTGGCACATATTCAGGGAATCCCTCGTCATAGGAACAACCGTGCCACCAATGCCAATAAGCGCTGACCGGCAGCCCCAGGCGATCCTGAAAGTCTTCAACTTCATCAAGGACATTCTCAGACCGACCGCGGTTCCAAATCCAGAAAGCAGTTTTAGCCAACCACTCTGGACTGGCCCCGTTATGGAACCGGCTTTCCCTGCAAAACCGCTGATTCACAGCCCACTCCCTATATATAGCAGCTGCCGAGACCCAGTTCCCATCGAACACACCGAGCAGGATATCATATTGCGGAGAGAAGACGTCTGTGACAGTCTTGTCCGGAACTTTGCATCTGGCGATGCAATCAATGTGTTCCGGCGTCATAGAGATTGTCATTGATTTAAAGCTGGATGTCGTATCCTGGCTGGAGAAATACAAGCCACTCTTCAGAGATTCCCTATCATATACGGCCATAAGCTGGAGGGAACTGAACGGGAATGATCTCGTGTAAACCGCCGGTTTAGCCTCAGAAGCATTCGCGGCAGGGTTATGGGTCAGTAAACCCAGCCAGGATGGTTGGACCAAGTCGGCATTCGGATATGCATACATACCGGACACCACGGGATAGCAAACCTCGTCACTCCGGACGCCCTTCAATCCGCTGAAAGACGCTCTCCAATGTGTCATCGGCTTGTCTTTCTCGATAAAAACACTCATCTCAACCCGTAATGGGACTGCCGCGTTGTACTGCCAGATTATGTCAACAGAGCTCTTGCCCCGTTTCTTGAACGAGACGGTATAGCCCTCATCTTGGTTGAACACGTCAGGGTCTGCTGCGGTTAACTTCCACGGAAGCCCTTTCACGGCCGAAGAGTCTATCAACTCCCGATCGTTCCTATTGTCGGTGAAAGAGACTAGTTTTCCCGTCTTCCGCTCGAATCCCAAAGAAATGTTCTCACTGTCGATATGGATGATATCAGGGCTGGAGCAAGCAGATAAAAAAGCGACGGCGACACAAAAGGACAACAGTCGATTCAATCTGTTCATTGTTATCTGGTCAACTATTAATACCCGGGGTTCTGTTCTATCACCTGAGAATCATTCGCTTCTATAAATTTGTTAGGAATCGGCCAAAGTCCGTGATGATCCTTGATTTCACTGGCATTCAGCTCATTGTATTTCCGGACTCTTTCAACCAGAGTTCCAGTCCTATGGAGGGTGATTCTTCTAGGTTCCTCATAAACAAGTTCACGGGCCCTCTCGTCCAAGATGTAATCCAGGGTAACGTCTGAAGCCGAGATCGGTTTTGCCTTAGCACGCAGCCTGACCTCATTGATGTCATCTGCCGCCTTTTGTTTGTCTCCGGCACCGAGATAAGCCTCAGCCCGCATCAGATAGGTCTCCGCAAGACGCAGATAATACTGGTCTCTGAATGTGGAACCACCGTAGGTTCCTCCTTTGATCGTCATAAGTTCTTTGTCCAGGTACACTCCCTCGGGATGTTGACCGGGAGTAGTATGCTTGGTCGGGTAAGGATACCATCTCCAGGGTTGGGATTTAAGTGTAGGACTGGGATACTCTAAAACGCTCTTTTTATAGTAAGCGGATTTGGGGTCAGTATAAACATGGTCTCTGACAATATTATGGGGAGCATTCCGAATGTCGTTATCCCAGTCACTCTGCCACAAATCATTAAGCCACCATTTTGTGTTCTGCAGCAGCGAAACCCCACATCCGCCCGAATTGTATGTCGATTGGGGCGAACCAAGCATTCCGGCCTTACCACTCGGATCCTGCAATGGATAGCCGATAGGCGAAACAGACCGCTCCATGAAGTTCAAGCCGCAGCCACTGTCGCCGGTTGTTGAGACGACCAAGACACCACCCTTGACATCAACCTCGAACTGGCAGACCCAAAGTGCTTCTTTGTTTCCCGAGGATCGGTTCTGGTTCCCGACCCGGAACAGGTCCCAGAAAACGTCTCCATCCTGAGTAAAATCAAGGTACGGGTCCGTTGGCTTTTTTGTGGCCATACTTCCGAATCTGTTTTGCATCAAGGCCGTATTGGGATCATTGATGACCACTGAGGCAGCGTCAATAGCTTTTTGGTACTCTCCCAGGGCGACGTAAGTCTCGGACAGGAAATGATAGGCAACCAGTTTTGAAACCTTGCCATCCTGGACCGCATTGATATCAGGCAATCCGGCGCCCGCTGCAGCAAAGTCCTCGGCCATTTGTTTCAGGACCTCTTCTTTACTTGCCCGGGTATAATCTGTCTTGGGAGAGGTGACCTCATTCGTGATCAGAGGCACACCGCCAAAGAGATAGACCAGGAAACGATAGCCAAACGCCCGGAAGAATTTGGCTTCAGCCACGTACCTCTTTTTATCGGAATCACTCATTGATGACCGATCGGCCCGGTCTATTATGGTATTAGCATTGGCTATGAGCTTGTACCAGGCTTCCCACGTGTTGACAACCGTACTGTTTGTAGGGACAAGGTAGATCTCATGAGCACCAAACCGTGTCGAGTTCAATATTTCACGACCGTCTTTTGCGACATCGGTGCTGGTGAAATACGGCCAGCTGCCAACGTTGCCGACGCCCCATATCTCCCTCCTTACCTGCGCATAAAGGGTTGTCACAGAGCGTTCAAAATCGCTGGCTGTTACAAAGGAATTACTGGATGAGTAGAAGGATAATGCTTTTTCCTTCAGAAATTCGTCCTCATTACACCCTGTTAAAGCGGGGAACAGGACCAGCAACAAGGCTATGCAATGGAATATATTGTGTTTCATAACTGCTATTATAGATAACTGGATTTACTAAAACGTTAATTCTACACCCAGATTGACGGTTCTCATAACCTGGTGGAAATCGGTCGAGTTGATGCCTTGTCCGGTTTCGGGATCCCAACCGTCCCAATCTGTAAAGGTTAGGAGATTCTTGCCGCTCAAATAGACCTGGAGGTCTTTGATCCCTAACCATCTGAGAGCCTTGTCTCCCAATGAATAGGCAAGAGAAACATCGGCGAGACGGACAAAATTCCTTTGCTGATATCGGTTCCCCGTCACTTTCGAGACCTGGAATGACTGCGGATCCCGGGCGTCCGGATTCACAGGAGACCACATATCGAGGAATGTGAAGCAGTTGGTCGAAGCAATAACTCCGGTAGAGGTGCCGTAATTGTTCACCTGAGCGGCCAAATAGCCATCCTTACCGCCCTGGATAGAGTGTACGAATGCCCTGAATGTCAGCCTCTTATATGACAAGTTAGTCTGAAGTCCAATCGTGTAGGCCGGCTCCGTGTGACCCAAGATTGTCTTATCTGTCGCAGTAATACCTTCTATGCCATCGTGGTCTACAATCCTGTAAGTGCCTGGGTAATAACCAGTAGGAATCTCATCCCCTAACTGATACAGGCCATCCACTTCGTAGTTGTAAACGGTTCCAATCGGATGCCCGATAAATAGTCCGCTAGCGATAAGGTCATCTTCAATTCCGTCGCCATCCCTGTCTCCAAGGAGGTGGGTGATCTTATTCCTGTTTGCAGAAAACGACAGATTGAAATCCCAGGTGAAGTCCTTGGTTTTTACAGGAATTGCCTTGAGTGTAAGCTCGACGCCACTGTTCTGGACTTCTCCGACATTACTTTTTATGGAGGTGAATCCGGTGACGGAAGGAATCGCCCTATCCCACAAGAGGTTATGAGTTTTCGTTGAATAATACTCAAAACTGCCGCTTATCCTGTCTTTAATCAGACTGTAATCCAGGCCTATATTAAGTCCGGCTGTCGTTTCCCATTTCAAGTCAGGGTTTGACAAGGTGGTCAAAGCCTGGCCGTTCGCGGTCTGCCCACCGTCAGAATAGATATATCGGTATGTCGGACTGGAGGTGACCCGGGCCAAAGAACTGTACCGGCTTGTAAGGTTGCCGTTTGATCCGTAGCCGACCCTAATTTTCAAATAGGAAATGATATTATGGTTCCAGAAGGGTTCGTTGGAAACGGTCCAACCTACCGCTGCAGAAGGGAAGAGTCCAAACTTGTTGTTTTCAGCGAATCCGCTGAAACCGTCACGCCGCAGGGTCGCGGTAAACAGATACCGGTTCTTATAGCCGTAATTGATACGTCCCATCTGGTAGAGATTGCTCTCTGTCCAAGCCGTCGATGAGATGGTCTGGGTGACGGCTTCTCCCAGGTTGTTGTATGAGAGGGAGAAGTTGCTGTAGTTCGATCCGGAAGCGTTCACGTTGTCATATCCGGCTGTCCGCGCGCCATAGACCAAGGTTACATTGATGTTATGGTCGTTAATCTCCCTTTCATAACTCAAGATATTGTCGAAGGTCTGGCTGTACGATTCTCCGTGCACTTTGGAGGCCGTACCGGCTAGTTTCGCGCCATAAGGATTGCCTGAATAGGCGTTAGCCCAGACGAAAGTCTTGTTATAATTGGCCTTGTATTTGAGCCCTTCTACCCAGGGGAAATTGATTTCGACAAAGCCCAGACCCGACAACTCATTTCTTAACTGCTTGTCGTCAATCTCAAGAACCAGGAAAGGATTAAGATTGGTGTCATTCACACTCTTGGGGTAAGTGCGATAATCGCCGTTCTCATCCTTCGGCCCCCGGAAGGGCAGCTGGGTCCGGATATAGCCTGCAGGAGATTCTCCGGAATAATCAGCAAAACTGCCGTTCGCCAGCACTCCGACAGTCAGCCAGCTGTTAACGTCATAAGTCAGGTTGACGCGGGCGGTATACCTTGAGAAATCATCGTTCTTAACGATTCCTTTGGCGGTTGTATAGCCCAACGAAAGGTAAGAAGAGACATTTGACGAACCCCCGCGTATGCTGATATTGTGATTGGTTGTAACAGGAGTACGAGACAGGGCGCCATACCAATCATAATCTACACCCTTCTCGATGCCTTCAAGCATCTCGGGTCCCAATTCTGTGTCAGACCATTTGAAATCAGGGTTAGGTGTGGTATAATCCGGGGCGAGATAGGCTTTAGTGTAATAGATGCCCTTTATCTGTTCCAGTTTTTCCGCCGCATTCATCAGCCGGTATTTCGTGGTGGGCCCGGAGACAGATACGGAACCAGAATAATGAACCTCCGTTTTTTTGTTTTTCTCGCCTTGGAATGTCGTAATCTGAATGACGCCATTCGCCGCTTGAGCGCCATAAATAGCTTTGCTGCTCGCATCTTTCAGGACGTCAATCGACTTTACATCGGCCGGATTGATATAGTTCATATTATCGGTATAAATGATACCGTCCACCACGATGAGCGGTTGGGTGTTCCCAGACAAGGTATTTAAGCCTCGTACCTGCAAGGAAAGCTCCTGTCCTGCTGACACGCCCTGCTGGACGGTAAGTCCCGGAACACTGCCTTTCAATGACTGCATGATGTTGACATTCTGCGATGTCCTGAATGCCTCAAGGTCTGCGGATGCTATCGCTCCCGTGACATCCTTTCTTCTCATCGTTCCATAGCCAACTACAACGGTCTCGTCCAGCGCCATGCTAGAAAACTTCAAGACAACATTGATCTGTGCCCTTCCTCCAACAATGATTTGCTGAGTCTCATAGCCTAGGCTTGAGATTTCAAGGATTGAGGAGGCCGAGGCAACGGAAATAGAATAACGTCCGGCATTGTCTGTCAGAACACCGTTGGTCGTCCCTTTTTCAATCACGGCGACACCTTCTAGTGGTCCGTTGTCATCAGAAACGACACCGGACACGTTCAGTTTGGCTTGCTGAAGCGCATCTGGCGTATGATGTAGAGTTACTTCCGCCTGCAGCGGAACCAAGGATGATGACAACGCCAGTGCCATCATAGTCAGTGTAATTAATTTGATATGGCTCATACAAAAAGCATATTATGTGGATTATCAAAATCGATCAGTGTAGGGCAGCATCGTTTCTTCCGTACTTCCGGGTCCGGCCATCAGTAATCCGTCCCTTCCAGTTCAAGCCAAACGCAAAGTCGTAGCGATTGCCGTCGGAATCCTCGTAGCATTCCATATCATAAGGGGCATCTTCGCACTGGGCCTCGACCGTCTCCATATTGGCGGGCAATTGGCAGGGAAGAAGGCCATAGGGCTCAGCGGCGCCGCGGATAATGTCCAGCAGGGCGTGGTTGCTTACGCCGAATGCGACTAGAATGGCATCAGCCCAGGGTTCGATGTCAGCAGGAACAAAAGGCCGCTCCGTAGTGACTATAACGACCACGGGCTTTGTCCCCATGGCTGTTTTGGAATTCCGGACCAAAAACATATCTGCTTCATTTGAACTAGTTTCCGTATATCCTTTATAACTCCGATCTGACGAAGTTTCTGTCGGATCTCCACCGGCTATACTGTGTTCCCTGGCTGTTGAGGCGGTATATGGACTCCACTGGAGACTAATGGGTTGGTAATGGCCCTCCGGATTTTCGTCATCAGGCATAATATACCCCCAATGACCAATGGGACTTTTAATGGACACTATGGCAAAATCAGCGTCCTGGGGCGTATCAACAACTTCATAATACTTTTCCAGCAGTTCTTTTGAGATAGGGTATTCGTCGTACGGTTGTGTTTTTGTCATCCAGTGATTGAATCCCTCCGGCACGTGTCGAAGGGGTTCGTACACCTTAAGCCGATCCGTTTTCGGTAACGTTCCTGCACTGTTTTTCACCATAATGACAGACTTAAGTTGTGCATCATATCCGGAAGCGACAAAAGCTTTATTGCCGACAATCTTCTCAGATTCTTCGGGGTTTAAATAAGGATTCTCGAACAGTCCTACATTGAAGATATTGACCAGGATCCTCCTGGCTGAAAGCTCAAAACGTTTTCTCGCACTTTCGGCACCGTATTTTTCTTCCCATAAGCGGTATGAGTCAATAAAAATTGAACTCTCCCTGGGCCGGACACCGCCGATCTGGTCCACGCCGGCCTCGAAGCACTTTAGCATTCTTTCTGCAGGAGTGCTGGTCTCCATCCCCCAGGGTGTACCGATATGACGATAGACATACTTATAGTTCCGGGTGATTCCCCAGTCTGTGCATACGACGCCTTCAAACCGGTTGTTGTCCCGAAGAAGATTCTGGATAATATATTTGCTAAAGCCGTTCCCGACGTTTTCTCCGGAGGGATCCTGATTCCATGATATGGTATAATACGGCATCACGGCTGAAGCCATACGTGTTTTGTTATTCAGCTGAAAGGCTCCTTTCTCAAAAGGAATGAGACCCAAATCGAACTGTCCCCCGGGATAAACGGCATACTTGCCGATCCCATAATGAGCGTCGCGGCCGCCCTCTCCGGTTCCGCCTCCCGGCCAATGCTTTGGCATACAGTTGACTGAGTTGGTTCCCCAGCCTGTTTTGCTGCCTTTTGTCAGTTGATAAGCCTCGCAATAAACGCGTGCAATGTCCGCGGAGAGTTCCGGACACTCACTGGATGTGCCATAGAAGCGACGCCAGCGCGGCTCTGTCGATAAGTCGATTTGAGGAGACAAGGTGGTCGTAATACCCAATGCCCGGTATTCGGTGGAAACAACTTCACCGTGTTTGCGAATCACGTCCATATCAAAGGTTGCTGCCAATCCGGCCTCTCGCGGCCATTTGGATATATCGCTTTCTCCAGAAGGATCAAATTCGCCATCCGGTTCCGGTTTGAAGTTATTAATGTTGGCCGTACCATTCGTGTAAGTCCTCGGGTCAGTACCATTGTTACATGGAATGCCCCAATCGGACGACTCACAAAAAGCTTGTACGGAGTTGGACCAGGAAGCCCCGATTCTCGGCGAAGAAATATATCTGATTAAAAGATGACGGTAATGGTCCTCTCTCAATAAAACTTTTATAAAATCGGAGATTTCCCCGGCCATGGCATCCACCGCAGTTGTAAACCCCATCAGCCCGCAGAGTTCTTCCGTTGTCAGACGTGAAGCAAGGTCTGCGGCCCGTTCTGACGTCGGCAATCTCCAATCTTCGTAAGGTGTGAGCTCCCCGTTCCTGTCCAAATCTTTAAAAGCCAGTCCATCCACCATAATCAATGGCGCCGAAGTATAGCCCAAGGTCGGCCCTTTTGTCTGAACGGCCAGTGAATAACTATCGTGATGTTCATAGGAAACTTGGTTCCTACAACACACGGCGACGGTGACAACGAATACCATTAACACGACTTTTCTCATAATCAAGGAGGATTGTTGGTTCATGAATACTGTACTGTACTGTCATGTCTATTTGCAAAAATAAGTGATTATACCTAAAAAGTCAAGATAGGAGTCCTATTTTTAGATAAAATTATTGACTGACGGTTCCAGGAGAATCTGGAAAGTGTCGTAAGTCATTCAGAATGTGTTCCTTCTTACAAGGTTGCACTCACAGTGAATTTTCTTTAACTCGCCGCTTACAATCATGTTGGCAGCGTCGACACCGATACGTGCGTAATCCGAAGAAATGGTTGTAAGCCCTCCTAAAACAATCTCATTGATTACGAAGTCGTTTTGACATATTAAGCCTACATCTTCGCCCAGAGTAAGCCCTAGATCCATTATCTTTCTGGACAATTCTACGAGCAAGAAACCCAGGCGGCTTCCTGTTAACAGGAAAA
>JAEEGF012386383.1_pt1 | contig 19110 bp, 15 predicted proteins | sample 9134171 | NCBI WGS metagenome assembly JAEEGF01 (sample SAMN16246542, study PRJNA631951) | gut metagenome | biome: gut microbiome; feature: rumen; material: AP-attached | host: Bos | place: Iran: Karaj | collected 2018-10
ATCGGGTGGGCAGTGAGGGATTCGAACCCCCGACCCTCTGCTTGTAAGGCAGATGCTCTGAACCAACTGCGCTAACTGCCCGTGTTGCTGTCAAAAGCGATGCAAAGGTACTGCTATTTTTGAAACCACCAAAAAAAATCGCACTTTTTTTTCAAAAAAAGACGTTTTTTTTCAAAAAAGGGCATTTTTTCGCCCCTGGAAGGGCATTTTTTGGGAGAAAACAACTAACTTAGCGCTCTATAACCACTAGACCATCTAGCCCCTAGAAAATCTAGTGAATCCAGCCCAACTAAAAACTAAGGACTAAAAACTAAGGACTAACAACTAAGAACTAACAACTAACAACTAACAACTAACAATTCAATGAATACAAGCTTTGTTTTTCTGGCCGATGGCTTTGAGGAAGTCGAGGCCTTGACATGTGTAGATGTAATGCGTCGCGCGGGAATGCCCGTCGTGACAGTGTCGATTAACCCCGATCTGGCAGTTACCGGTGCCCACGGCGTGACGGTGATAGCCGACAGCCAGTTTGAGGACAACGATTACAGCGATGCCGAGTGGCTGGTGTTGCCCGGTGGAATCCCCGGTGCCCCCAATCTTGCGGCCCACGAGGCCTTGTGTGACCTGCTGGTTGCTCAGGACGAGCGTGGCGACAAGGTGGCTGCCATCTGTGCCTCTCCCGCAGTGGTGCTGGCATCCTTGGGCATCCTTCAGGACCGAGAGGCCGTGTGCTATCCCAGCATGGAGCAGGGAATCGAGGGCGTGAAGTGGACGTCGGGTTCGGTAGCCGTTGATGGCAATGTGGTGACGGGCAACGGCCCTGCCGCTGCCGCTCCGTTTGCCCTGGCATTGGTAAGCCAGAGCATGGGTCAGGACGTTGCCGATCAGGTGGCAGGCGGAATGCTGCTTTGAACTGCCGGGCCGTCCAATTTATTTATATATAAGGTGGTAAGTTGTTTTCAATTATGCACTTTTCATAGAAAAAAGTTGTAGAATACAAAAAATGTGTTTACATTTGCGACATCTTTTTGAGAAGGACTGTCGCCGTGGCGCTTGTCTGCCTTATTAGATACTAGATTCATTGAAAAACCGGAATCACTTTATTTATTATTAACATATTTATTATTAACTAATTCAAGATCTACTGATTTATGAAGAAATTTTTAGCACTTTTGTTTGTGTGCGCTGGCTTGACTGCCATGGCTGCACCTCATGTAAACAAGGCTGATCTTACCCAGGTCAACAAGGGTCAGATGGTAATGAAGGCCAACACCCTTACCAACCAGCTCACCGCTGGCGTTAGCAAGAGCTTCATGGAGGCTGCCAAGAAGAATGTACAGAGGAATCATGCTGATCAGGTACTCAATCGCGCTCCCAAGCGCCTGTCTGATGCCGAAATCATCAACATGCCCTATGTATGCTTCCTGTACAAGGCAACTTATGGTGAGAATGGTGAATATGTTGACGCTGATCCCTTCTATGCAGGCAGTGGCGCTTTCTGGTATCCCGATGCCAGCGACGGTCTGTACTTTGCCGGTTTCTACTGGGACGAGGAAGGCAGCACCTACTACTTGCCCATCGATGTTGACTACACCACTGGCGAGGTTGCTCTGACCTGGGGTCTGTTGCTCGTAAATGACACCACTTCGAGTGGTTCTGGCCGTACCCGCACCGATACCATCAGGTGGCATGCTCTCTTCTCTGAGAACTACTTCCTGAACAACGACACTACTGATTGCAAGGGTACCATGTACGCCGACGGTTCGATCATCTTCGATGACAACTACGTTTACTATCGCGAGAATATCATCAACAAGTATAACAATGGCAGACTGGCTTCGTCCGACACCAGCATTGTTGCTGAGGTATTCCTGCACACCGAGATTTTGGCTGCCAATGGTAACCTGACCTATGTTCGCGAGCAAAACGGCGCAGCTGCCAACTCTTATGTTTACATGTTCCAGAACGAAGCTGCCGACACGCTGTTCGTTGGTAACATGTGGAACTATGGTATGCCCAATGTAGCTCTGAATGTAGGTAGCGATGGCAAGGTTAAGTACAACTGCATTGCCGAGGTTACTGAGGAAGGTACGACCATTTTGGACAATCCCATTTGGGACATTGATGACACCTGGATTGAGGGTGGTCTTGGCATGTGCTACGGCTTTAGTGGCTACACCGAGGACGCTGACGGTAATGTAGATGAGATCCTGTGGGGCTTTGAGGCCGATGGTACTCCCGAGCAGATCACTTGGGACTACACCGGTGCCTGCAACGGTTATCACCTGTTCTATGGCTTCAACAACAACGTGCTGACCTGGATCAACGGTGATCAGTTCCGCTTCCCCGTGCCTCCCGTTCCTCCCTTTATCCGTGGTGACGTGAACAACGACGGTGCTGTTAACATCAGCGACGTTGCTACCCTGGTTGACCACCTGCTGAGTGGTGACTTTGATGATGCTGATGGCTTCAGCAGTGACGCTGCCGACTGTGATGAGGACGGTGGTATCAACATCAGCGATGTTGCAACTCTGGTTGACTACCTGCTGGTAGGTGAGTGGTAAGAAACAGTAAACCACACTTAAAAAAGACGGGACCCTTTTCGGGCCCTGTCTTTTTTTGTGGGACAAAGGCATCCTTTTTAATGGAAAACTTGCTATTCAGCCAAAAGCCTGTCAATCACAAAGTTCCTCTTCGAGGCACTTGCAATTCTCCGCTCATGGACCAAGCTGCGAACCTCTCCGAGGCGGTTGGCTACGCCTTCCTCTGTCACGACTCGGGCAAAGCTTGAACAAGTTCAGTTTTGCCCTCGCTGCTCCATCGGTTCTTGCATGGTCTTACTCATTGAAATCGGGTCTTCGAACCGCTAACATCTTCGATGTTTCCTCGGACCCTAATGATTTGGAAAAACCTTTGCGTCATTGCTTCTTAGCGTGGGGCCAGGGTTGGCAAAGTAGCGCGGATGCAATTAGTATAATTAGTTTAATTCGCCGGCTTTAAAAACCTTAGCGTCTTTGCGCCTTAGCGTGGGGTCGTGGGGTCGAACGGCTGAATGGTTACGGCGTTGGCTAAAAGTGAAAAAAGACGTTAAATAGGAGTGAGTATCAAAATAATTCAGTAATTTTGTGACTGGTAAACTGTGCACTGCCTGTCCCATGGCATCGGCTCGTGGGGGTGGTGTGGGTTACTATATTGTATATCAGCTACTTAATGATATTGATAAACCATATTAACTTGATTATATTGAGATGAAGAAAAGAATGATCGCATTGTTGAGCGTGAGCACGCTCGTTGCTGCAATGGCTTTTGCAGCCCCCGCCCAGTTGTCTGGCGCCCGCATTTGCCTGCTGAACCTTTATGATTGGGAACAGAACGGCAGTGTAAGCCAGGCCGACCCGTTCCTGTCGGGAGGATGGACGACTACAATCGTTAACGAGGGGGTTAGCGGCTATGTGACGCTGCGCGGAGGCTTGTCGCTCTATCCCGTCAACCAACCGATGCGTGTGGATCTTGCTGCTGGCACGGTAACCCTCGAGGTGAACGGTGAGCCCATTGGCACCACAACTGGCAGCCGCACTTGGACCGAAGGCCCTGTGACGACGACTGTCGATAGCACGCTCTACTACTATTTCGTGAACGAGGACTGGCTGTTGCATCGCGGCGACTATGCCGATGTGCAAGGCGTTATCGAGGACGACGGCTCGATCGTGATTGCCCAGGGCTATGGCTATTATATCCATACTGTCCGCACTACGACCACCCGCAACGGTAGCCGTGTGACGACTCTTACCGATAGCATGCGCACGTTCTCGCCCATCATGCGTGACACGCGCTTGCAGGTGCCCAACGGCCAGCATCAGTTTGTCGATGAGAAGGACGGTACCGCCCATGCAGTCAATGTGTACATGTACCAGAGCAACGACACCGTCTGGGTGACCAACCTCTATGGTTTCGGCTGGCGTAACAATTACATGCTGCTCGATGCTGACCGTGTGATGACCTTCCCCGGTCAGACTATCCGTGACATCAGCAACGCCAACAATCCCGGTGGTGACGGCGTGTGGTACAACACCACATTGGATGCCGAGGAGAACCCCGTGATGGGTAATACCGGTAGCGTCAGCAAGGACGAGATCACGTGGGGCCTGATGGTTCCCAGCGATGGCGATGGCCTGTGGTGGGGATATGACGAGAACGTCCTCTACTTCACCGACGGCACCAAGCTTGTCATTCCCAGCGGACCCGAGCCCACCCTGCGTGGCGACGTGAACGAGGATGGCGGCGTTAATATTGCCGACGTGACCGACCTCATCGATATGTTGCTGAACGGTACTGCCGCCGGCGTTGCCAATGCCGACTGCAACGGTGACGGTGAGGTGAACATTGCCGACGTGGCTGCCCTGATCGACTACCTGTTGGCTGGCATTTGGCCCCAATAATGCGAATCACATGAGGCGGTAACAGCTTGCCGTCTTACACATGCGACCAGACGGCGTGCTGGAATTCACGCCCGATATCATGAATCGTTCTGACGCTAGTCCGTCAGGACGATTCTTTTTTCTATTCGTGAGATTGGTATAATTAGCGCAATTAGCATTAAAAAGTAACAAAACAAAAATTGTTTTTTGGGGCTTTGTTGCTTTTTGTGCTGGCGCGGCATGCGTGACGGGCCGTAATTTTGCCGTCGCAGTGCAGTGCCATGATTCTTGTGCGCAGGAATGATGGCACATGCCCATTATCAACCAAATACCAATTATTTAACCATGAAAAACAGAAAAATGAAGGAACTTCGGGTGACACCCCGGGGGCAGGTGCCGCACGCCAATGGTGAGGCGGCACATCCTGGCGAGGCCAGGTTGGCGCAGAACCTGCGCGAAGGCGAAGATTGCTTGCAGGTCACTGGAACGCCCGTTGCCGTTGCCGCCATCGGCAGTGGCGAGCGGCTGTTGACCATGACCGGTGGCCACACGGTGACCAGTTGTGACAACGGCACGGTATTGATTGATGGTCATGAAGTCACACGGGTAGATGCGCCGATAGTGGGAGCCCATGCCATCGGCCGAATGATTGTCATCGTTGCCCGTGGCGGACTCACTTATCTCACGGCTGTGGATGGCGGTTGGATTGTCCTCAATCCTGACGATGCGGTGCCGCAGCTGAGTTTTGGCATCAGCACCGCCACCAGCCATGCCGACATCAGCGCCGTCACCTTTGCCGAGCCTTACAGCCAATGGCGTGCGCCCCTGGCCGACGTCGACCGCAATACGTTCGAGGGCCTGCTGCGATCGGTATGGAACGGCCTGGTGAGCGATGCCCGTGCCATGGGACGGCACACGGCGCCCATGCTCGTGCGCTGGGCGGTGCGATTGCAGGATGACACCTACCTGTGGGTGAGTGACCCCGTGCGGGTGGGAGATGTGACGCTTGCCAACGCCGACCGCATCAGCGCACTGGTGGACAACAACAGCAGCGGCTTCACGGGCACCCAGGAAACCTCATTGCCGCTCACGCATTACAGCCTGACGATTGCTCTGACCCGCGCCGTCGCCGCCCCGTGGCAGCCGCTGGTCAAAAGCATCGATGTGCTGGCTACCGACGAGGCGACGTTGCTCAGCGCCAGCCACCAACTGGATTACCGCTGCCTGACGCGCACCAGCGGCACGAGGGAGTATGTGCTGGAGATGGGATTGGCGCGGCGTGGTGTCGATGCCATCGCATGGGAACTGGAAACGTCGCCTTGGCGCCTGATTGCCACTGCAGCACCCGACAGCAGCACTTTTACCGCTGCCGTCGAGTCGTTGAAACTGACTGCGGCCCAGTGTGCCGCTCTCGCCACTCCCATGGTTGTGCATGATGTGGTGTGCTCGACCCAGGCGGGAGGGCGGCTTTACTGTTGCACCGCCGGAGGTGACGTCGTGGTGAGTGCACCGGGCAACGCCCTGACCGAGGCGCACCGACGCAGTGTGCTGGGCGCCAATCCGCTGGCGATGGCGGTGGTGACGCGGCCGTTGTATTCGGGCGGTTTCGGGCGCTATCCGGTTTATGTGTTTACCGACGACGGCATCTATGCCATTCCGCAGCGCGCCTCCGACAGGTTGGGCGAGGCACGCCTCGTGGACCGCACCGTCATTGCCGCCGACGTGACACCCGTCGAGGGGGCGGGAGACATCTGGCTGGTGTCGCGCCATGGGCACCTGTGCCGCTTGAGCGGTTCGCGGCTCACGGTGGCCTGCCGTGATGTGGCTTGTCGCGCTATGGCATGGTGCAATGTCCATCAGGAGCTGTGGCTGATGCCTGCTGTCGGCAACCCCGTGGTGGTGATGCCGAGCGGGGCGATGAGCGTGCGCACGGTTGCCGCCGCACAACTTTACGGCGACCCGCGTCATGCCCTTGCCGTGACTGCTGCCGGAACGGTGCTGGACCTGGAGCAGGAACAGGCTGCGGTGATGGACGTGGAGTGGTGCAGTCATCCCATCGCCTTGAATCCGCTGATGGGCATGCCTGTGAGGCGCGTCGTGTGGCACGTGGTGAGTGACGAGGCCGACTTGACGTTGCGAGTGGCAGGGCAGCGCGGCATCATGTCCCGCGATTGGAACGTGAGCCACATGACCGTGCAGGGCGCCATCGACCACCCGTTGGCCGCTCCCACCATGGCCATACAGGCGCGCACCCTGACTCTTTCAATCCAAGGCCGGGCCCGTACAGGGTCACTGCTCCTGCCGACGCTCATCGATTGCTCTTATGGCTTTAATGACCGCGAAAAAGTATGACCATGGAAAACACATTATATAATATAAGTGATATTCTCGCCGAGAATGAGAAGCGCAAAGCCGCACTCGCCAGCGACATCTACGACCCGCTCACGGGCGTGGGATGCTTGGGTGATAGGGTAGAGGCGGTGGGCTGCATGTTGCCGCGCCAGGTGCTCGCGCGTTGTCCCGACTACTTGTCGCTGTCGCCCGTCGAGCAAGAGCGGCAACGCATCAGGGACGACTTTGAGTTCTGGTGCGCCCGTTGCGTGACCATTAAGGACAAGAAAACCAGCCGCAATGTGCCCCTGGTGCTCAATCGCGCCCAACGGCGCCTGCTCGCTGCCATGGAGTCGCAGCGCGTGCAAGGGCAACCCGTGCGTGTCATCTTGCTCAAGGCGCGCCAGTGGGGCGGCTCGACGCTGGTGCAGATGTATATGGCATGGATGCAGCTGGTGAGGCACATCGGGTGGAACAGCGTCATTTGCGGGCAGAAGCATGCCTCGAGCAAAAACATCAAGCGCATGTACAACCTGCTGTTGAGGCATTATCCGCGCGAACTGCTCGACGAGGATACCGAGGTGCCGCGGTTCACCAAGCTGGAAGGCCAAACCAATGTGCAGCAGCTCGAGGGACGTGACTGCCTGGTGATTACGGGCACTTCGCGCAGCGAGGATGCTGTGCGTGGCTATGACATCGCCATGGCACACATGAGCGAGGTGGCCTTTTGGCATAACCCCGACGATGTGGTGCGCAGCGTGTGCGGCAGCATTGCGCTGAAACCCGAGACCGTCATCGTGCTCGAGTCAACGGCCGATGGCGTGGGCAACTATTTCCATGACGAATGGCTGCGGGCCGAGCAGGAGTTGAGCGACAAGCTGCCGGTGTTTGTGCCCTGGTACGAAATCGAGATGTATGTCCAGCCGGTCGATGACCCCATGGCGCTGTGGAATGCGATGGACGGGTATGAGCACGAGTTGTGGAATGCCGGCCGCACGCTGGAGCAGATCAACTGGTATCATCTCAAGCGCAAGGAATACCGTAGTCACCAGCACATGATGGCCGAGTATCCCAGCAGCGCCAGCGAGGCCTTCAGCACCACTGGCCACTGCCCGTTCGACCGCCAGCTGCTGGACAAGCTGTCTGCGACGTGCGACCTGCCGCCCGTGCTGGTGGGGGACATCCAGGCCAGGGGGCAGGAAGGCCTTGATGCCAAGCGGGACATCCATCTGGTCAGGCTCGAGAACGGACGTCTCAAGGTCTGGGAGATGCCTGAGCACGATGCTCCCGTCAAGGTGCGCTACATTGTCGTGGTGGATATCGGCGGAAGGGCCGACACCAGCGACTACTCGGTGATTGCCGTGTGGCGCATGGGCGACTCGTCGCGCCCCGCCGCCATTGTAGCGCAATGGCGCGGACACATCGACCACGACGTGCTGGGGTGGAAGTCGATGCAACTGGCCATCTACTACAACAACGCGGCGCTGGTCATCGAGTGCAACACGCTCATTAACGAGGCTGCGCGTGCCGGCGAGAGCGAGTACATCCTGCACAAACTCTACAGGGTTTACGGCCGCATCTACAAGTATGGGGGCAAGACCCTGGGCTTCCACACCAATGTCAAGACCAAGCGCAAGGCCATCACAGCGCTGATCGAGGCGGTGAGGGACGGCAAGTACATCGAGCGCGATATCGAGGCGGTGAACGAGATGTGCGACTATCAGGAAATCAACTGCCGCTATGCCGCCCGTCCCGGCAAGCACGACGACATCCTGATGACGCGCGCCATAGGCATACTCGTGATGCAGGAAGAAGCCCTTGCCAGCCGCAAGGAGCCGCCACCCGTTGGCGCCTTGACGACCGACGGCTGGCTAGCCCGGCCAGTGCGCCACAATTATGACTTGGTTTAGTGAGAGGCTGTTGCAAAACTCCATTCGATTCAGTTTTAATCGGCCTAAAGGCCGAAAAATTAAACAAAATTGTAATTGATTATTGTCCGGGGAAACATCGTAGATGTTAGCGGTTCGAAGAACCGATTTCAATGAGAAAGACCATGCAAGAACCTCGTAGAGGTTCGCAGCTTGGTCCATGAGCGGAACATTGCAAGTGCCTCGAAGAGGAACTTTGTGATTGACAAGCTTTTGGCGGATGTAGAAGTTCGTCTTCGACGCACTTTCCACCTGATATGGCTGTCACCAAGCTGCGCTCATCTTCGATGAGCTGGCATGGTGTTTTTCATAAAAGTCGAGTCTTCGACCCGACCTGCCTCTTCGAGGCAAAAGCCAAGCCTATGATACAGGAGAAACGCTTATTTGACTTATATATAGTGAATTATGCCGATGTTGAATATATATATCGGACACCAACGATTGTAATTAAATGAATTTTGAATGATTTCCCGCCAGCAGGGCGGTTAAAATCACCAATGGGCCAGTATCCATGACTCATGGGCGCAAAAAAAGCCGCAGGCCCAACGGGCTCGCGGCTTTTGTAATTTGTCAAGTGTTATCTTACTTGATCACCTTGCTGGTGCTGGTGGTACCATCGTTGTAGGTGGTAACCATGATGTTAACGCCCTCGAAGGGAACGTTGCTCTCCATACCGGCAACGTTGTAGTACTTCACGTTGCTAACGGTCTTCTGAGCCAGGTTCTCAACAACTGCGTTGCTGCCATAGAGCTCAACGCGGTTGAACTGCATGTAACGGGGATCAACGCCCTTACCACCGGTACCGAAGAAGAAGATCTCGTCGGTCTCACGGAGGGTCAGCAGGGTGTTACCGAGGATCATGTCACCATTCAGGCGGCCCTCAACCTCGTCCTGGTTCTTGTTCTGTACATAGATACCGAACAGCTTAGCATCCTTCTTCAGGGCACCATTGCGCTCATACAGAGTAGCGTTCTTTGCCGAGAAGTGAGTGCCGACAGCCTTGTCGTTGAAGCAGGTGAAAGTGTAAACGTCATAGTTGACGCCATCGATAACCTTAACGGCGCTCTTCTTGGCCCAGCTCAGGGTGCTGGTACCGGGAAGACGGTCGCCCTGTACATAATAAACTTCCTCACCGCTGTCCTCATCGATGTTCACGATGATCTCAGTGCTCTGGGGCATGTAGATGTCGAACTGGAACGAGTTGTAAGTAATCTCGTGGTAGGGAGAACCAGCCTTGTAGTCCTGGGGAGTCAGGGCCTGGATTTCCTCATTCAGATAAATCTCATCGTCATTGAGATAGATCCACACGAGTTGAGGAGTACCACCCTTGAAGGATACTACGTTGTCATACTCCTGTGCGTCACCCATGTCACCATAGGTACCACGTACGAAGAAGTGGTCCTGAGTCGGGGTGCCAGTCGTGAAGTCTACATACTCACCGTTGGTCACTTCCTGTGCGAAAGCAGACAGACCCAGCGATGCGGCTGCAGCGAAAAGAAGTAAATTTTTAATCTTCATAATCAAATGAGTTAAAATTGTTAGTAATAATGTTAATTAATATTTTTTTGTTGTTATTATCAATTCATTGTTGCCAATAGGCGCATACTTTCCTCTGGAAGAAAGGAATTGGTGTGCCGCACAAAAGGCTGAAAATGAGATTGTTGTGCAACAAATGCGCACTTTCTCCCGCTTTTCAGACTACAATATTACGAACTTTTTTTGAACTGGCAAAATTTTTTTGAAAAATCGCAGAAAAATCTATTAACACTCCTTGCTGCACTCGCTTGTAGCATGGGGTTGTAGGGGCACTTTCATTTCACTTTGAAAGTCTTGTCGGCCATGGCGGCAAGCTGGCGAAAACGCTTGTACCAGCCGGGCTGGTTGGCGGGGCGCAGCTTGGGCATGCGGGCCGCGGGGCGATTGATGCTGAACGGTTTCTTGATCATGGCTGCTGTGTTGTTGCGGTGGTTTCCTTGCGGTGCAAGGGCAGGACATAATAAATGCTCAATGAGAAACCCAGCGAGCCGTTGCGCGGACCGTAACCGGGTATGAACCAGGGCCGTGAGTGGTCGCTCTTGCCATAGTTGAAGATGCCGTGGTAACGGATCATCCATCCCAACGAGATGGGACCATACAGCTTGGCGCGCAGGCCGGCACCCGCCTCGCCCCACAGGGCATGCGAACGCTCGCCCTTGATTTCGCCGGGCAATACCTCGTCCCAGTAGCTGTTCAGATACCTCACGTCGGTGATGTCATAGGTGAAGGTGCTGTAACCCAGTCTGATGCCCAGATAGGCCTGATAGTCAGGGCTGTTCTTGAACAGGAAGTTATAGTTGGCACCCACCTTGAAATAAGGGGACGGTTTGCCGTGATAGGTGTAATTCATGTCGTCGGGCGTGGACTTGGCCCAACCCAGACCCAGCTCGACGGTAGGCTGCAGGCGGTTCCACATGTTGAGCGTGGCACTGACGTCGGCGCTGGCATAGCTTTGCCCGAAGGCCATGAACAAGGGTTCGGCAATGTTGAGGCCAATGGCCACATCGGTGAGCAGCGGATAGCGCTTATAGACCCGGCGCAGCGAGTCTCGTCGGGCCTCGGCCATGGCCTCGGCGCTGTCGCCGCTGATGTATTGCTGGATGATTTTCTCGTCGGTGCCTTTGGGTGGCGGCAAGACTTTGTTGGTCTCGGGGGTGACGGGTGTGACGTGCCGTTTGTCGGGCTCCTGGGCCATGGCTCCCGCCATCACCAGCACCAGTGTCGCCAGGGTGACGAAGAAACGCCTGTGGGATAATATGTTGTCCATGAGCGGCTTCATTGGGCAAAATTGGTGAAATGGATGCGCAGGGCGGGTGTGCGCGAGTTGGTGACCAACGGCGTGAGCAGCACCACCGAGTCGATACCGTTGTAGGTGCAGCTTATGCTGTGGATGTCGAAGTTATACATCGCGCCACATTCGGCCGAATGGAAATAGACGACGGGCTCGTAGACCAGGGTGAGGGTGTCGTCCAGCTCTTTGGCCATGGGTGTGCCGATGCCCACCCATCGCGAAATGGCATAGCTGGTCGTGCCCACACTGGCACGCAGGGGCAGATAAATCTCTTTCAACGAGGTGGAGTCGGCGAGCAGGCTGTCGCCAGGGGCGCCAATGCCCATGATGGTCAAGCCGGGGACCGACTGCTGGCTGTTGCCGATGTACAGCGCTGCCAGCGGCAGGCTGCTGCCGTTGTCATAGCAGCTGCCGCCGTTGCACGATGCCATGCACAGGGCCGCCACGGCCAGGACTATGGGCAAGAGTGTTCTCATTGTCTTATTCGGCTTCGACGCGGACTTTCTCGGCCGGAACGGTGGCCTTCAGCTCGTCGGCATGGTTGGGAGCATTCAGGGCAGGGGCGTCGTCGGTGATTTCCTCGCCAATCTCATAGTGGTTGCGGTCGTTGCTGTGGCGGATGATGAGCTCTCCCAGGAATCCGGCAAGGAACAACTGGGTACCCAGCAGCATCGACGTCAGTGACAGGTAGAAGTAGGGCGATTCGGTGACCAGGCGGTAGCTGTTGCCGCTGTACATGTTGTAGAGCTTGAGGGCGCCCACCACAATCACGGCGACGAAACCGAGCAGGAACATCAGGCTGCCCAGCAGGCCGAAGAAGTGCATCGGCTTCACGCCGAACTTGGCCTGGAACCACAATGTGAGCAGGTCCAGATAGCCGTTGACAAAGCGGTCAAGGCCGAATTTTGTCGTGCCGTACTTGCGGGCCTGGTGCTTCACCTCTTTCTCTCCGATGCGGGTGAAACCGGCGTTTTTGGCCAGGTAGGGCACATAGCGGTGCATGTCGCCATACACCTCGATGTGCTTGATCACCTCACGGCGGTAGGCTTTCAGGCCGCAGTTGAAGTCATGCAGGTTGTGGATGCCGCTCACGCGACGAGCCGTGGCATTGAACAGCTTGGTGGGGATGGTCTTGCTCAACGGGTCGTAGCGCTTCTTCTTCCAGCCGCTCACCAGGTCGTAGCCTTCCTGCGTGATCATGCGGTACAGCGCGGGAATCTCGTCGGGGCTGTCCTGCAGGTCGGCGTCCATGGTGATGACGACATTGCCGCGGGCACGGTCAAATCCCGTGTTCAGCGCGGGCGACTTGCCGTAGTTGCGGCGAAAAGCGACACCTTTCAGCCTGGGGTTGCGCTTGTGCAGGTCCTTAATGACTTGCCAGGAGTCGTCGGTGCTGCCGTCGTTGATGAACAGCACCTCGTAAGAGAAACCGTTCTCGTCCATGACACGCTCAATCCACTCGGCGAGTTCGGGCAGCGACTCGGCTTCGTTGTATAACGGTACGATTACTGAAATGTCCATATTGTGTGGTAGATATACTGTCTTGATTTCTAATTGGTTAATTGTTTGGCCGGTTGCGGCGTTCGGGCAAGGGGCGCTGGGCTATCCATGCGGTGATTGCGCTCACCAGCGACCCGAAGAAAGTGACGAACCAGAAGGTGCTCATCACCATCTCGATGGGCGTGGGCAACGCTTTCTCGTCGATGGCGTGCTGCAGCACGCTCAGCAGCTCGCTGTCCTTCATCTGCGGCAGCGTGCTGTAAACGTCGATAGCGGCCTGGGCCTGTTCATAGACGAAGTTGGGACGGATATACTGCAGCACCAGGAACACAATGAAACTGCACAGCACTGTGCCAAGGATAAACAGCATGATGCCCAGCATCCACAATCCGGCATACTCGACAAAGCCGTCGTCCTCGATGAACTTGCGGCGCTGGAAGTAGTAGGTCACCAGGGGCGTGCCCAGCAGCAACACCATGAACAGGAACTGCAGGGGCATGAACCAGTCGGCAAAGATGGAACATACCGCTGTGCATGACAGATACAGGCCAAAGGGGACTCCCCACTCGCCTGCCCGTTGATAGATGCTTTTTCCAGACTTCATCATAAACAAAGTGCAAAATTACTCTATTTTCCCCGAAAATGAGCCAACTCTTGCCATTTTTTTAGAAACTTTATTGATGCGGGGTTGTAAAATCAAAAATAGTGTAGTATTTTTGCAAACAAGAATCAAGATATTACTGATTGTTAGCATGACGAACCTGACATCCTGTGACCGAAAAAGGTGTTGGACGGTGGTCGCCAGTGTGTTGGCCGCCGTACTTATCGTGATGGCACCCTCGTGCCGTCGCAATACCGGTTGTCGCCATGCCGACAATACGCATTATGCCCAGGTAGACAGCGCGCTCAAGAATGTGGGCGACCTGGACTCGCTGGCGCAATGGGCCCAACGCTATCATCACCAGGGTGATAACGTGGGCGAAATCGTTGCGTTGAAGTATTACGGACGTGCGCTCAGGCACCGTTCGCGCTTTGACGAGGCGATCACCGTCCACGAGAAGGGCCTGGAATTGGCCACTGCGGCCTGCGACACGCTGGGAATGGTCACCATGCTCAACAACCTGGGGTCCGACTATCGGCACCAGGGTAACCTGAGCAAGGCCAATGGATTCTATTACAGGGCGTTGCAAACGGGTGCTGAATTCAGCGAGTCTAATTGCATTCAATGCGTCAATGAGCGCTTTATGGCGCTCAACGGCATCGGCAACATCGAGTTGGAACTCCGTCACTATGCCCAAGCCGAGAACCTGTTCCATGAGTCCCTCAGTGGAGCCCGGTCGTTGGGCAATCACAGGGGCATAGCGGTGAATTGTACTGGCCTGGGAGATGTTAAGCGTGCGCTGGCCGATACCGATTCGGCATGGTTCTATCACAACGAGGCGTTGAAACACTTCCAGTTGACAGGCAATAAGAATGGTGAGGGGCAATGCCACGTGAACTTCGGTGAGCTCTATGCCGACGAACGCAATTACTCGCATGCCGAGGCCGAGTTCAAGCAGGCCTATGACGAATTCAAGGAGCAAGGTGACACTTATTACTGGCTCGAAGCCTGCCTGTCGCTCGCCGACATGAACATCAAAATGGGCGATACCAATGAGGCCCGGCGTTATCTGCAGGAAGCCGAAGCCGAGGCCCTGCGCATCAACAGCATAGAGCAACAGGCCAAAGTGTACTACATGTACTTTGACCTGGCGATGAAGGAGGGCGACGTGAAGCGGGCATTGGACTACCACCTCAAGAGCGACGAGATGTATGATAGCATCTACGGCCTGGAAAAGAACAACGAGATGCGTCATCAAATCGCTGAATATGAGGCCAATGTCAAGCAGGGCGAGATGAGCATGCTCAACAAGGACATCAAGCGACTGCACCGCACGCGCAACATGATGGGGCTGTTCACCATGCTGCTGGTGCTCATGGCGGGCGCCATCATCGCGGCGCTGATTTACGCGTCGCGTGTTCGACTGCGCACCCAGCGGCTGATGCGTCAGGTCGAGGAAACGCGCTCACTCTTCTTTACCAACGTGGTTCACCAGCTGCGCACCCCGCTGACGGCCATCATGGGCGCCACCGACGGCATCGTGGCGCAGTCCACGGCCAGCGGTGCTGAGGTCGATGCCGACCAGCGCAAGAATGTGGAAATCATCGAGCGGCAGGGGCACCACCTGCTGCTGCTCGTGGACCGCATCCTGGAAGTGGGCAGCGTGCGCAGCGCCCTCAAGGGGCCGGAATGGCGCACGGGCGATGTGGTGGGCTACCTGCGCATGATTGTGGAGAGCTACCGCGAGGCCTGTGTCGATGGCCAGATTGAGCTCACTTACACCTCTGCCGAGAAAGAGGTGGAAATGGATATCGTGCCCAATTATCTCAAGACCATCGTGGGAAGCCTCATCGAGAATGCCATCAGCTACAGCAATGATTACAGCAAAATCTCGGTGACCTCGCATGTCGATGGCAATAACCTGGTAATCAAGGTGGCCGATAACGGTATCGGCATTGGACCCGACGACTTGCCCCATGTCTTTGAGCCGTTCTACCGTGCCGCTGCAGCCGAGCAGATGTGCGGTGGCGTGGGCATCGGTTTGACCGTGGTGCGCGACATGACCAATGTATTGGGGGGCAAAGCCACTGTCGAGAGCACATTGGGCAACGGGTCGGTCTTCACGGTGACTCTGCCTCGACGCCATAGCGGGCAAGAGGTCTATCAGCGCCTTGAAATGGTCCTTGAGCCTGTCAAGAAGGTGGTGCACAGGCATCACGAGACCGATGAGGCCGATGCCAGTGACCAGTCCCGCAAGGGCAGTCCCGTCGTCCTGGTGGTCGAGGACCATAACGATGTGGCAAGACTTATCGGGTCGGCCTTGGGAACGGGCTTCAGCGTACACTATGCATCTAACGGAGAGCAGGGACTGGCCCGCGCCAGCGAACTGATGCCCGACCTGATCATTACCGACATCAAGATGCCCTACATGGATGGCCTGGAACTGTGCCGCCGCGTCAGGGCCTCGCGCCAGTTGTGCCATATACCGGTTATTGTGCTCAGCGCACGCACCAGCGAGGAGGATCGCATGCGTGGCTTCGAAGCCGGAGCCGATGTTTATCTGGTGAAGCCATTTAATTCCGTCGAAATAAAATTGTTGACAACTAAGCTGCTGGAAAACAGGAATATGCTTAGGAAGGTGTATAGTAAAGCTCAAAGTACTGTTTTGCCCCAAGACGCTAACCAGGCAGTAGCTGGTCACGCGCCCGATGACGAGGATTTCCTGGAGGCTTTCATCCAGTTGGTGGAAGAGCAATTACCGGGCGGAAAGTCGCGCTTGAACCTTGATCTGATTGCTGGCAGGCTCAAGATGGGCGAGAGCCAGCTCAAGCGCCGCATCCTTGAGTTGACGGGCAAGAATGCTGTGGCCTACATTTCCCAGTTGCGCATGGAGAAGGCGATGCGCCTGCTGCGTGAGCGCCCTAACATGCTCATCGGTGATGTGGCCGAGCAATGCGGTTTTGGCGACGTGGCCTATTTCTCGCGCGTCTTCCGCCAGCATTACAAGATGACGCCGACCGAGGCACGCAAGGGCGACACCCTGGGCTAACGGAGGGTGCGCAGCGGCGGCTCGAAGGCGTCGGGATAATAGCGGATGTCGAAGTCTTGCGGCGAGCCCACGATAATCATTACATCAAACTGGATGCTCATGTGCAACTGGCAATGCTCGATGTAGCCGTTGGCGGCATCGACCAGGTGTCGGATTTTGGCTTTGTTGATGGATTCCATGGGGTCGAAATCATCGTCGCTGGTGCGTGTCTTCACCTCGACGATGTGGAGGCAGTTATTGCCCGGTTCCTGGGCCACGATGTCAATCTCGAGATGCCCGAGCCGCCAGTTGGTTTCGCGAATGGTGTACCCCTGTGCAATCAGGAATTCGCAGGCGACGTGCTCGCCAAATTCTCCAAGTTTATTATGATTATCCATCAGCCGATTGCGTATGCCGATTTAAAGTGATTCTTTAATCTTTTTCTGGCCCATGTCCTGCACGGTTTCCCCATCGTGCCTGCTGGCGTGCGGTCATCTGGTTCTCGGCGGGATTGTCCTGAGGGTGCCACAGCTGGGGATGGTTCAGTTCCTCGGGCATGTACTGCTGGTTGACGAAGTGGCCGGGGAAGTCGTGGGCATACCGGTAGTCCTTGCCGTAGCCCAACTGCTTCATCAGGCCTGTCGGGGCATTGCGCAGGTGCAGGGGAACGGGGGCATTTCCCGTTTGCTCGACATAGGCCAACGCATCGTCGATGGCCAGATAGGCGCTGTTGCTTTTGGCACTGGTGGCCAGGTAGATGGCGCACTCGCTGAGGGGGATGCGCCCCTCGGGCCACCCGATTTTGTTGATGATGTCAAAGGTGGCGTTGGCCAGCAGCAGGGCGTTGGGGTTGGCCAGGCCGATGTCCTCGGCTGCCAGGATGCACAGGCGCCGCGCGATAAACTTGGGGTCCTCGCCGCCGGCGATGAGCCGTGCCAGCCAATAGACTGCCGCATCGGGGTCGCTGCCGCGTATGCTCTTGATAAAGGCGCTGATGATGTCGTAATGCATCTCGCCGCCCTTGTCAAAGGCGAGTGGGTTCTGCTGCAGGCGGCTGGTGACGATATCATCGTTGATGACCATCGGCTCGCCGTCCTGCAGCGATTGCATGATCAGGTCCAGGATGTTGAGCAGTTTGCGCGCGTCGCCGGCGGCAAAGCGCAGCAGGGCCTCGGTCTGTTCGACGCGCACCTCGCGTCCCTGGAACATCTTGTCGGTCTTGAGGGCACGGTCCAGCAGGTGCAGCAGGTCGTCGCGGTCCAGCGGGTTGAGTACATAGACCTGGGCGCGGGAGAGCAGGGGGCGGATGACCTCAAACGAGGGATTCTCGGTCGTGGCGCCGATGAGTGTTACCGTGCCGCGTTCCACCGCACCGAGCAACGAGTCCTGCTGGGACTTGTTGAAGCGGTGGATTTCGTCGATGAACAGGATAGGGCGGCCCTTGGCAAACACGCTGCGTGCATCGGCCTGGCAGCGGTCGAGCACCTCGCGCACGTCCTTCACGCCCGACGTCACTGCGCTCAGGGTGTAGAAGGGCACCTGGGTCTGTTCGGCGATGATGCGGGCCAGTGTGGTCTTGCCCACGCCCGGTGGACCCCACAGGATGAATGACGAGATGCTGCCGCTCTCGATCATGCGGCGAATGACGGCGCCTTCACCCACAAGGTGCCGTTGCCCGATGTAATCATCGAGCGTGCGGGGGCGCAGGCGTTCGGCAAGTGGTTCGTAACTCATATTGAATTGACTGGACTGACTGGATGGGATGGGCTAACCGGATTGACATTAAAGGGCATGGCGGGAGATGACCCGGGCGATTTCTTCGAGCCAGCGGGCATCGACGTCGTCAAAGGTGGCCAGTTCCTTGCTGTCGATGTCAAGCACGCCTGTCACGTTGCCCTCGCTGTCGTGCAGGGGCACGACAATCTCGCTGCGTGACTCGCTGCTGCATGCGATGTGTCCCGGGAACTGCTCTACGTCGGGGACGACCAGGGTACGGTCCTCGTCCCACGCCGTGCCGCACACGCCACGGCCACGCTTGATGCGATAGCACGCGATGGGGCCCTGGAAGGGTCCCAGCTGCAGCTCGCCGTCCTTGACAAGGTAGAATCCTGTCCACCACCAACCCATGGTCTCGTGCAGCAGGGCGGCTGCATTGGCCAGCTGTCCCGAGCTGTTGTTCTCGCCCTCGATCAGGCTCTCGACCTGCTTGACGAGCAATCGGTAAGTCTCGTTTTTGTCCATAGCACAAAGTTACATCAATTGCCGCAATCCTGCAAGCGTAGCCCGACAAAAAAATGGAGACGCAATTGCGTCTCCATTCTTAGTCAATAGCTTTCTAGCTAAGGCTTGAATTACTTCACAACCTTAACAGCGCTGGTGGTACCGTCGGTGTAGGTGGTCACCTTGATGGTCATGCCGCTGGGCTGTGCCATCTCCTGACCGGCTACGTTGAAGTAGCGTACGTTAGCAACGGTCTT
>JAEEGF010386515.1_pt1 | contig 19109 bp, 15 predicted proteins | sample 9134171 | NCBI WGS metagenome assembly JAEEGF01 (sample SAMN16246542, study PRJNA631951) | gut metagenome | biome: gut microbiome; feature: rumen; material: AP-attached | host: Bos | place: Iran: Karaj | collected 2018-10
ATTTCTTCATTCTGACCTCCTTAATAGTACGAATATGGCTTGTCACGATCCAAAGGCAGTATCAATAAAACGGATCAATGCTGAATTCCGAAATATGCAGAGCATTCATCATATTTATCGTTTCCTGATCAAAAACCAACATTGGAAGATACGTTTCTTCATTACAGTATATTTGTCGACCCGTCATTCCCCCTTCTTATGCCGTTTGGTGATGCTTCTTTTGCCCGAAACGGGGATGCGGGTATTGACCTCTATCTCGCCGAAGCCGTCGTCGGCGGGGGCTTCGCCGTGCTCTATCAGCACCTTTTCCCAATACTCTACAAGCTCCGGCGTGAGCTCGGTCGGCTCCCCGGCGGGATCGAAGGAATACTCCTCCCGTTTGGGAGCGGGCGCTTTCTTTTTATAGAGCGGAGCAATGAAGGGTTCCGCCCCTTCCTCCTTCTTCATGCCATCGCGCGTGATGGTCCTCGAGCGGAACTCGTTCCCCTCGTCCTCCATGGCGATGCACTTGCAGCAGTTATCACAGATCTTATTTGGGTCGAGATCGCAGCGGTCGCATTCGCCGCAGTCGTCGCAGACTTTTGTTTCGTCAAGCAGACACATACGCTTTTTTTCCATAAAAAATCTCCCCAACCATGGTACAAATGTTTGCATTATCCGAAAAGATGTGTTATAATGTGTCCGATCCGGATACTGCGCTTATATTATAGCACTTTTTCGGGGCTTTTCAAAGCCTGTAAAAACCTTTTATGAAACGGAGGCATTATGAGCAAGAACGGCGAAACAAGGCTTGCGGTCTACGATTACATTTACGACCGTATAACGGGCGGCAGCTCCGCTCCCACCGTGCGCGATATCTGCGCCGCGATGAAGCTTAAATCCACCTCGACCGCGCACCTGCACCTGACCAATCTGCAGAAGGAGGGGTATATCGATTTTGACCGCAACCTTCAGCGCACCGTCAGGCTGACGGGGGTCATCCCGCCCAACTCGAAGGCGTTCCGCAAAAACGCCGCCCTTGAGAAGGAAAAGAACAAGCTTGCCGCCGCTTCGTGCCGTCTGCCGCTCGTGGGCAAGGTCGCCGCAGGCACGCCGATACTCGCCTTTGACGATTATCAGACGGCTTACTCCATGCCGAAGGAGTTTATCCGCGGCGCTGACGCGAGCGAGACCTTCCTCCTTACCGTTGACGGCGAAAGCATGATCGACGAGGGAATACTCACCGGCGACATGATCATTGTCACCCGTTCCTTCGACGTGCGCGACGGGGATATAATCGTCGCCCGCATAAACGGCGAATCGGCTACCGTCAAGCGCATGTACCGGGAGGGCGGCGTGGTGCGTCTCCAGCCGTCCAACGCGAATATGGCGCCCATCATGGTAAAGCCCGAGGATATGGAGATCGTCGGCAAGGTGATCGGGCTGTTCAGATCGTATTGAAAATCAAGAAATGCCAAAGGCACGGGAAGGATGCATCCTATCCCGTGCCTTTTCGTTTTGCGTTATTCTTAAAACTCTATCGAATCGAGCACCGTTTCGACCGCCGTCCTGCCGTGGGAATAGGTGAGCCCGCCCTGTATGTACGCCGTGAAGGGCTCCCTGATCGGCGCATCCGCCGTGAGCTCTATCGAAGCGCCCTGCACGAAAGTGCCCGCCGCCATGATGACCTCGTCCACGTAGCCGGGCATGGCCCAGGGCTCCGGCACGACGAAGCTGTCCACCGGGGAAACGGATTGTATGACGCGGCAGAACTCGATAAGCTGCTCCTTCGTGTTGAAGCGGAGCGCCTGAACGATATCGCTTCTTTCCGCCGTGCTCGAGGGCATGCTCATAAGCCCGAGCTTTTCAAACACAGCGGCAAAGAGCGCCGCCGTCTTGAGCGCCTGGCACACGACGTGCGGGGCGAGGAATATGCCCTGATAAAACGGCATATAGCCGAACGGCCAGCAGCCCGCCTCACGCCCTATGCCGGGCACGGTGACGCGATTGGCGATAACGTCGATAAGCGCCCTTCTGCCGGCGATATAGCCGCCCGTCGGCGCAACGCCGCCGCCGGGGTTTTTGATGAGCGAGCCGACGATCAGGTCCGCGCCGAACGCGGTGGGTTCATCGGTCTGCGTGAACTCGCCGTAGCAGTTGTCGACGAAAATGACACTCTCCGGCGAGAGCTTTTTTATAAGATCGAACGCGGGCTTCATCTCCGCGGGAAGGAGCGAATTTCTCCACGCGTACCCGCGGGAGCGCTGGAAATAGACGAGCCTCGGCTTATCGGCAAGCTCCTTCTCAAGCGCCTCGAGATCGATCCTGCCGCACTCGTCAAGCTCCGTCTCTCGGTAGATCACGCCGAATTCCTTTAAGGAGCCGGGCGCGTTGCCCTCTATACCGATCGCCTCGAGCATTGTATCGTACGGTCTTCCCGCGGCGGAGAGCATAACGTCGCCGGGGCGCAGGAGCCCCGCGAGCGCCATGAATATCGTGTGCGTGCCGGAGGAAAGCTGCGGCACGACGAGCGCCGCCTCCGTCTGCATGACCTCCGCAAATATGCGGTCGAGGGTATCCCTGCCCTCGTCGTCGTAACCGTAGCCGGAGGTGGGGTTGAAATGCCTTGCGGCGACTTTGTTATTGCGGAACGCCTCGAGCACTCGCTTCTGACAGACGAGCTCGACCTCCTCCATCCTCTTGAAAACGGGGGCGAGCGAAGCCTCCGCCTCGTTAATAAGCGCGGAATACTTACTCATTCGCCTTGTTCTCCTTATCCAAAAGCACCGGCGATTCGGGCGTTACGGTGGAGATGGCGTGCTTATAGATGAGCATCTGCTTCCCTGCCGCCTCGACCAGCACGGCGTAATTATCAAAGCTTATAACGCGCGCTCCGTTGATCAGATACCCGTTCGTGACGTAGATCGCAACGGGAACATTCGCCTTGCGGGCGGCGTTCAGGAACGCGTCCTGGATATTAGGTCTTGTCTGTTCGTTCAATTCTGTCCCTCTCCTCTTTGAAATAGGTTATTATCGCTTGATGAAGCTCCGCCCTGTCCGCGAAAACGTCCGCGTCGAACCAGCGGATCCTTTTATCCCTTTTGAACCAGGCGATCTGGCGTTTGGCGAACCTTCGGGTCTCCCGTTTTATTATCTCAACGGTCTCGTCATACGTCGCTTCGCCCTCGAAATATGCGATGAACTGCCTGTAGCCTATCGCCTGGAGCGCAAGCTTCGGCTTTTTGCCCGAGGCGAGCCACAGCGACTTCGCCTCCTCCTCTAGCCCGTTCGAGAGCATTATATCGACCCGCTTGTTGATCCTGTCGTAGAGGCGGGATCTTTCCATCGTGATGCCGGCGATCACCGGCTCGAAGCCGATCTCCCTTTCCCTGTCGTTAAGGAAATCGCCGCCGTGATCGGTAAGGCTTTTGCCCGTCAGCTCATATACCTCGAGCGCGCGGACGATCCTCTTGATATCGTTCTGATGGAGCCTTTCGGCGGATACGGGGTCCGCCTCCCTAAGCCTTTCATAAAGGCAGCCGGGCGAACGCGCCTCCTCATTTGCGAGGCGTTCGCGAAGCTCCCGGTCGGGCAGCACCTCGGTAAAATCCAGGGGATACAGCAGGGAGTTTAAGTAAAGCCCCGTGCCCCCCGCAACGATCGGCGTTTTGCCCCTTGAAGAGATATCGTCGATGCATTTCGCCGCATCCGAAGCGAAGCGGGCGACGTTATAATCCTCTTCAAACCAATCGACGACGTCGATCATGTGATGGGGAACGCCCCGTTTCTCCTCCTCGGTGGGCTTTGCGGAGCCCTTGTCGAGTCCGCGGTAGATCTGTATCGAGTCCGCCGAAACGACCTCTCCGTCAAGCGCCAGAGCGGCAGATACCGCCGCGTCCGTCTTGCCGCAGGCGGTCGGACCGACGATGAAGAATACCGTGTTCTTTGCCATCAGGTGATCCTCTTGAACATCTTCTCGAAATCGCGCCTTGAAAAGCTCACCATAACGGGTCTTCCGTGCGGGCAGGTCAGGGGCGTGGAGCCGTCCGCATAGTGGCTCAGTATCTCCTCTATGCCGCGCTTGTCGAGCATCTGCCCGCTCTTTATCGCCTGCTTGCACGAGGAGCGTATGAGCGCGCTCCTTAACAGGTCAAGCTCTTTTACGGAGCCCTGACGCTTTATTATCGCCGTCATATCGTGTATGAGCCTTTCGACGGAGCCGGTCTTCATGCCCGTGGGCACGGCGTGTACGCTGACCGAGGAAGCGCCGAACTCCTCTATCTCGAAGCCGAGCTCGCGGAACCTTTCGATATTGTCCATCAGCACGGCGAATTCCGTGGGCGAAAGCGTTACGACCTTTGACGAGAGCAGAAGCTGCGACTCGAAGCGAAGCTCGTCCCTTATGAGCTTTTCGTAGATTATCCGCTCGTGCGCGGCATGCTGATCGATGACGAACACCGATTCGCCCTGTTCGACGATAATGTAGGTGTCGAACGCGACTCCCACGATGGAATAGGGGCTTAGATCGAACTCGATCGGCTCGGTCTTCTCCTCGGGCTTTTCCTCCTTCGGGAAGAGGTAATGCAGCACGCCGTTCACGTCGCTTACCTCCGCCGCGGGCACGGATGATGCGCTGTCCCTGACAAAAAGCGGCTCGGGCTCCGCGGGCGCGAAGGTCACGGGCGCACGCTCCGTCTCCGGCGCGGGAACGATGTTTTCCGTCTCCTCCGCCCTCTCGGTTCTGTCGTTATGGAAAATGCCGTACAGCTCCTCCGGCTTTGCTTCGTCGTTCTCCGACGGAGCTTCATACGTTGCCCTGCTCTCAAGCGCCTGACGCACCGCCATGCAAACGGCGGACGCGATACGATCCTCGTCGCGGAAGCGGACGGTGAGCTTGTTGGGGTGCACGTTTACATCCACCTCGCGCGGGGAGATCCTTATATGGAGCGCCAGGAACGGGAAACGACCGACCATCAGACGGGTGTTGTACGCCCTCTGCGCGGCGAAGCTGAGCTGCTGGGAACGGATATAGCGTCCGTTTACGAATATGCTCTGCTGCACGCGCGTGCTCTTTGCAAGGTACTCGTCGCCGCAGTAGCCGTCGATAAGAACGTAGCCGTCGTCGAAATGCACGGGCTTTATATGCTCCGCGGTTTCCGACCCGTAAACGCAGATTATGGCGTTTTCGAGCGAGCCGTCGCCCGCGCTGTGATAGACCGGCTTGCCGTTGTTTATGAATTTGAACGAAACGTTCGTGTCGCCGAGTATGAGCCTCAATACGTAATCGCCCACGGCGGCGGCTTCACCGCGTGGGGTCTTTAAGAACTTGAGCCTTGCGGGCACGTTGTAAAACAGCTCCCTGACCTCAATGCTCGTGCCCTTGGGACAGCCGCAGGGCAGGTATTCCTTTACGCTGCCGCCTTCGATCGAGATGAGCGTTCCCGCCTCTTCCTCCTCGGTATGGGTACGCATGGCGACCTTTGAAACTGCGGCGATGGAAGCGAGCGCCTCGCCCCTGAAGCCGAGCGTTTCGATCCCGTCGAGACCCTCGACGGAATGGAGCTTGCTCGTCGCATGGCGCAGGAACGCCGTTTTTACGTCCTCGCTCGTGATGCCGGAGCCGTTGTCGGTAACGCGGATGTATTCCGCGCCTCCCTCCTTGATCTCGACGGTGACGGAATTCGCGCCTGCGTCGAGCGAATTCTCGACCAGTTCCTTTACTACCGACGCAGGTCTTTCGACGACCTCGCCCGCGGCGATCTTGTTGGCGAGCTGAGGCTCAAGCACCTCTATCCTTCTGACTTTCATAATTTTGCCCTCGTGCTGAGTTCATACAGCTTGCTCATCGCCTCCATCGGCGTGAGCCTGTTGACGTCCATGTTCCTCAATTCTGCGATGATGTCCTTCTCGTCCGTGGAGCCGAGAAGATTCATCTGCTCCGCAAGAGTGTCCCTTACGCGGGAGGCGGCGTTGTTTATATCCGAATCCTCGAGCTGCTTCAAAATCTCCTTCGCCCTTTCGATAAGGCTGTACGGAAGCCCCGCGAGCCTTGCGACCTGTATGCCGAAGCTCTTGTCCGCGCCGCCGCGCATTATCCGGCGCAGGAATATGATATCGTCGCCGTGCTCCTTGACGGTGATGCGGTAATTCTTTACGCCGTCGAGTTTGCCTTCAAGCTCCGTCAGCTCGTGATAATGGGTCGCGAAGAGCGCCTTCGCGCCGCATTTATGCTTGTCGGAGATATGCTCTACTACCGCCCATGCGATGCTCAAGCCGTCGAAGGTGGATGTCCCGCGCCCGATCTCGTCGATAATGAGCAGGCTCTTCGACGTGGCGTTGTTTAATATGTTCGCCATCTCCGCCATCTCCACCATGAAAGTGGACTGACCGGTGGAAAGGCTGTCGGACGCGCCGACCCTTGTGAATATCTTATCCGTTATGGGTATGCTCGCCTGCTTTGCGGGAACGAACGAGCCCATGTGCGCCATCAACGTGATCAGCGCGACCTGGCGCATATAGGTGCTCTTGCCCGCCATATTGGGACCCGTGAGTATGATTATGCGGTCATCCTTATCGTCAAGCTCCGCAGAGTTGGGTATGAACTGATCCTTTACGCTCTTCTCAACGACGGGATGGCGTCCGTCCGTGATCTTCAGCCTGCCGCCCTTTGTGATCCTGGGGCGTACGTAGCCGTTGTCCGTCGCCGCCTCGGCAAGCGCGGCGCAGCAGTCGAGCTCGCTCACGGCGGAGGAATCCGCCTTTAGCCTGTCGATGCAGTCCAGAAGCATGCCGCGGATCCTTGTGAATATCTCATACTCGAGGCTAATGCACTTCTCCTCGGCGCCCAATATCTTTTCCTCAAGCTCCTTGAGCTCGGGCGTAACGTAGCGTTCCGCGTTGGCAAGGGTCTGCTTGCGCTGGTAATCAAGCGGGACGAGCTGCTTATACGAATTGGTGACCTCGATATAATAGCCGAACACGCGGTTGTAGCCGACCTTGAGCTTGCTTATGCCGGTGCGTTCACGCTCGCGGTTCTCAAGCTCCGAAAGGGTGCTCCTGCCGCCGTGCGAAAGGGAGCGGAGCTCGTCCACCTCCTTGTCGAAGCCGGCGCGGATGATGCCGCCGTCCTTTACGGAGAGCGGGGGCTCGTCCACTATCGCTTTTTCAAGCATGAGGCGGATATCCTCCATGGGGTCTATCCTTGCCTGAAGTTCGGCAAGGGGCGCGCAGTCGCTGAGCGCGGCGAGCAGTTTCTTGAGCGGCGGGAGCTTTGCGAGGGTCTTCCTGAGCGCGTCGCAGTCCCTTGCGTTGACGGTTCCGTACGCAATGCGGCTCAGGAGCCTTTCGATATCATACACGCCGTCGAGCGCTTCGCGTATGCTTGCCCGCTCCCTTGCGTGGGAGAAAAGCGACTCGACCTCGTCAAGGCGCGCTTCGATCTTCTCCTGCGACTGCAGAGGAAGGTCTATCCAGCTTTTAAGCAGTCTTGCGCCCATTGACGTCCTCGTTTTATCGAGCACGCCGAGCAGGGTGTTTTTCCTGTTTCCGTCCGCCCTTAAGGGCTGTGTGAGTTCAAGATTGCGCCTTGTCGCCGCGTCGATGCCCATGTACTCGCTCGGGAGCACGGGCGTGATCTTAAGTATATGCGTGAGGGCGTTTTTCTGGGTATCCTCAAGGTAGCGCATGAGCGCTCCCGCGGAGGCGGCCGCCATCGACCTGTCCGCAATACCGTAGCCGGAGAGCGTATTTACGCCGAAATGATCCTCAAGTATCCTTTGCGCCCTCTCAGCGTCGTAGAATTTCTGTTCCTTCTTCTCGATATAGTAACGCGCGCAGATCTGTTTTATCAGCGCCTCGCGGGTGAACAGGAACTCGTTTGCGATTATTTCCCGCGGCTCTATCCTCGCAAGCTCGTCGATGAGCTTTTGGGAAGCCCTGTCGCCGATAAGCTCGGCGGTATAGAAATCGCCCGTGGACACGTCGCAGTAGGCAAGCTCGAAAACGCCGCTTGCCGCGAATATCGACATTATGTAATTGTTCGCGTTATCGGGAAGCATCTGCTCCTCTATAACGGTGCCGGGAGTGATGACCCTAATAACGTCGCGCTCGACAAGTCCCTTTGCAAGCGCCGGATCCTCAAGCTGCTCGCATATGGCGACCTTGTAGCCCTTTTCGATGAGTCTGTTGATATAGCTGTTTACGGAATGATACGGCACGCCGCACATCGGGGCGCGCTCCTTAAGCCCGCAGTCGCGCCCGGTGAGGACTATCTCCAGCTCCTTCGAAGCGGTAAGCGCGTCGTCAAAGAACATCTCATAGAAATCGCCAAGGCGGAAAAACAGCAGGCAGTCGCTGTATTTTTCCTTCAGCTCAAGATATTGCTGCATCATCGGTGTGAGCGTTGCCATAATAATACCTTTCCCGGATCAGTCGATGATCTCCCCTACTATCGAATTGAATCGGGTCCCCGTGACCCTTACCTTGTAATACTTGCCGATCATGGACTCGTCGCCCTTTACGTAAACCATCTTAAGGCTCGGGAGCTTGCCGAACATCATCGGTTCGCCGCGCAAATCGCGCCCCTCGATGAGTATCTCACCCTCCATGCCCATGTATTTGTCGTTTGCGCCGACCGCCGTTTCCGCGATCACCGCGTTAAGCCGCTTAAGCCTTTCCTTCTTGACCTCCTCGGGTATCTGCCCGTCCATTCGCGCGGCGACGGTGCCCTCGCGCACGGAATAAGCGAAGGAATACGCCGCGGAGAAACCGACCTCCCGGACGAGAGAAAGGGTATCCTCAAGATCCTCCTCCGTTTCCGTGGGAAAGCCGACGATTATATCGGTGGTGATCTCGACGCCGGGCACGTTCTCGCGAAGGTCCCTAACAAGGTCGAGGTAATGCTCCCTTGTATAGCGGCGGTTCATGAGCTTCAATATCCTGTTGCTGCCGGACTGTACGGGCAGGTGGATATGCTCGCAGACCTTATCGCACTCCGCCATGGCCATCACGAGCTCATGCGAGAGATCCTTCGGATGCGAGGTCATGAAGCGAAGACGCTTCAGGCCCTCCACCTCGTTGACCATCCTCAAAAGCTCCGGGAATCTAATCCCGTTATCGTTATACGAATTGACGTTCTGGCCGAGGAGCGTGACCTCCGTATAGCCTTCATCATTAACGACGCGGCGGACTTCCTCAACTATATCCTGCGCGCGGCGGGAACGCTCGCGCCCGCGGACGTAAGGCACTATGCAGTACGAGCAGAAATTGTTGCACCCGTACATTATGTTCACGAAAGTGGAGAAGCCCTCGCAGCGCTTGACGGGCAGTCCCTCGGCGATCTCACCCTCCGTGTCCTTTATCTCGAACACTCTGCCGCCGTCCATTACCCTCTCAACGAGCTGCGGGAAAATATGCAGCTCGTTCGTGCCGAATATCATATCGACGAACGGGAAGCGGGCGGCAAGCTTTTTGGCGACCTCCTTCTGCTGCATCATGCAGCCGCATACGCCGAGTATGAGCGAAGGATTCTCCGCCTTTATTTCCTTTATAAAGCCGACGTTGCCGAAGGTGCGCTTTTCGGCATGCTCCCTTATGCAGCAGGTATTGAAAAGTATTAGATCCGCCTTTGTGCGGTCGTCGGTACGGGTATAGCCCATCGCCTCCAGCATGCCGGCGAGCTTTTCCGAATCATGCTCGTTCATCTGGCAGCCGTAGGTCTCTATGAAATAATTGGGCTTTGCTCCGCCGAGCCTCTCCCTTATGCGGCCGATAGCGGCATAAGCCTCGTCAATTGTCTTTTTGTCAACGAATTTGGGATCCATCGGAACCTCCACACATAATAAGTCATGATAATTATACTACAAAAAAGCTCTTCTTTCAATATGACGCGGACGATCCCGGAATAAAAAGCTTGAAAAGATCTCAAGCTTTGGTATAATATGCTTATACTTTCAAAGGAGTGTTTTTTAATGTTGAACAAAAAGAGCCTTTTCGGGCTGATCGCCCTTACGTTGATCGTTATTATGGCTGCGGGGATGCTCTCCGGATGCAAGCTCGACGGCGGCAACCAGGAATCGGCAGCTACCGAGCCGCCCGTGCCGACCGTAGATCCCGCTGAAATAGCCTCTACAAAGGTCGTTATGAGCTCCAAGCATTTCGACCTCACGCTCTATGACGTAGGTCAGGCCATCCAGAACGGTCAGTACTATCTTCGCCTGATGTACGGTCTTATCACAGCTGAACAATTTTACGATTCGGTGATCAAGGATCTTTCCAGCTACCTTTATATCGTTAACGCGGCTGTTGACGACGGTTTTGAGCTCACGCAGGATGAACTCGACGAGATAGACCGTACCATAGCCGATCAGCTTGAACAGGTCCTTCTCAAGTATGAAGAGGACGTTGCCGAAGACGTCGAAGACAAGCGCGCTCAGGCAAAGGCAAATCTTGAAGCCGACCTTGCCTCTGACGGGCTCGATTTCGATTCGTTCATACAGCTTGCCACCAATAATATGCGGATGAGCAAGATAGCTTCCAAATATTATGAACATATCAACGATACCGTTGAGGTGACGGATCAGGAGATCGGCGATTACATTTTCACCAATCGTGCGGAGGATTCAAAGGCGACCGTATCGGAATTCGTTTCGAAGTTCTCCGAATACTGCCACGGGAACGGCGCGTGTCCCACCTATATCGTCGCGGACTGCTTCTCGGTCAATCATATCGCGCTCATGTACGAGACCGAGTCCGACGATGAAGGCAACGTGACCTATCTTACCGAAAGCCGCGCCGACGACGAGTTCAAGATCGAGCAGCGTCTTGACGAGATCGAAGACTTTGACGGGTTCATGTCCCTCGAGGAGGAGTACGGCGAGGATCCCGGCATGGATAACGAGCTCTATCGCGAGAACGGCTACATTATCCATCCCGACCTTATTTCCGAATACTACGACGGTTTTGTGTACGCCGCGATGAACCTTCACGAAGGCGAGTGGGAGCAGGAAGCCGATCCAGATGCCGAGACGCCCCCCTCCAAGCCCGCGCTCGAATTCTTCAAGCTCAAGGACGGCACCAAGGTCGTTAAGGTGCGGACGCAGCCCGGCGTGCATTACATCATCGTGAACAAGGAGTTTAAGAAGGGCGTCGTCGATTACGAAAAGGGCGATGCTGTATGGACCTCCTGGAAGAATTCCATTGCCGAAAAGAAGCTCGACAGCGTATATGAGGAGCTCCTGGCGACCTGGAAAGAGAAATACGAGATCGCGGTCGACGCCGATTCCATAAAGGCAAAATTCCCCATTGATTCCGAAAAGAAATAACTTTATCAAAAATGATCGCTTGAAACGACCCGCGATAGCGATCAAATGATAAACAAAAAACCGAGGATGGATCGCCATCCTCGGTTTTATTATCGATTTATTACCGGTTGAAAAACCGAATTATCGGAGTCCCTTGCGGGATCATTCCTCGGTCTTTTCCTCAACCTTCTCCTCTACCTTTTCCTCTGCATTCTCTGCCTCGGCAGCGATCGCGGAAAGACCGCCGAAGAGGTTGGCAAGGGAAGTGGTGGAAGACTGTACGGGAGGAAGCTCGTAATCGGCGTCCTCACGACGGCGCCTCTCGGGACGGGGCTCTCCGGTGCGCTCACGGCGCTTTTCCTCGCGCTGCTGAGCCTGCTGCTGGCGATTCTGCTCCTCCTGGGCACGCTTCTCGGCGCGCTCCTGGCGCTCGCGGTTGCGCTCCTCGCGCTCCTTGGCGATCTCCTCAGCGATCTCGGGGTTCTCCTCAAGGATGACTTCCTTGCGGGAGAGGGAGATGCGGCGCTGCTCGGGATTGACCTCGAGGACCTTGCAGCGTACGATGTCGCCAACATGGAGCTCGTCCTCGACCTTGGTCACGCGGCGGGGACCGACCTGGGAAATATGGATCAGACCGTCGATCGTGGGCTCAAGCGCTACGAATGCGCCGAAGGTGACGATGCGGACGACCTTGCCTTCTACGATGGAACCGACGGGATACTTCTCGCCCGCCATGGTCCAGGGCTTGGGCTGGAGCTGCTTGTAGCCAAGAGAGATCCTCTGCTTCTCGGGATCGACGTTGAGGATAAGCACCTCGATCTCCTGACCTACCTTGAAGACTTCGTTGACGTGCTTTACACGACCCCAAGCGGCGTCGGTCACGTGAACGAGACCGTCGATACCGCCGATGTCTACGAAGGCGCCGAAATCGGCAAGGCGGCGGACGATGCCCTTTACCTTGGAGCCGACTTCAAGCTCTGCCCACTTCTGGCGCTTGGCTTCCTCCGCCTCGGCAACGAGGACCGCCTTGCGGGAAGCGACGACGCGCTTGCGCTGCTTGTCGACCTCGATGATCTTGACCTTCATGGTCTGACCGACGAACTCATCAAGCTTTTCGATGTACTTGGTGGATACCTGGGAAGCGGGGATGAATGCCCTGATGCCATCGATGGTGGCGATCAGACCGCCCTTAACGACCTCTTTACCGACAGCCTCGACGACTTTGCCTTCGGACTCGGCGTCGGTAGAGAACTGCTCCCAAACCTTCTTGCTCTCAACATTCTTGCGGGAGAGCAGGACGTTGCCTTCACCATCGTTGACCTTGAGAACCTCGACCTCGATCTCGTCCCCTTCCTTAACAACGGAAGCAGGGTCAACTTCGGGATCGCTGGAAAACTCATCGCGAGGAATGAAGCCGTCAGACTTATATCCAATGTTAACACAAACCTCGCCATCGACAATCTGAACGACGGTACCGGTAAGGATCTGTCCGTTATGGATGCGTCTCAGCGTCTTTTCGAATGCTTCTTCGAAGGTGGTCTCGCCCTCCTCAACGACGGGCTCTTCAGCAGCGGCCTCAACAACAGGCGCTGCGGTTTCTGTGACCTCTGCGGCCACGGTCTCAGTGTTTTCGGCTACAGTTTCTACGTTAGCCTTATCCATTTCGCTCATTCTTGTAATAACCTCCCTAATCAGCGAATCCGGTGTCGATGCACCGGCAACAACTCCTAGTATTATACCATTTATCTTTGAAATATCAATAGGGAATTCATTTATATTTGCAATTCTTTTTACTTTTTTGCACCTTTTTGAGCAGATATCCGCCAGTTTTTGGGTGTTCGAGCTGTGATGGTCGCCCAAAACAAGCATCACGTCGCACTCGGAGCTTAATTGGTCGGCCTCCTTTTGCCTTTCCTCCGTGGTGTTGCATACGGTGTTGAAGACCTTTCCACCGGGAAACAGCTCCTCAAAACGCGCCTTTATCGCCTTGAACGAAGCAAGATCGAAAGTTGTCTGCGAGACGAGGCAGAGCCTATCCTCCGCGCCGAGCTCATCATAGATCTTATCCACGTCCTCCGCCGAGCGGACGAACAGCGCGCTTCCCATGCAGCAGCCGTTGATACCGACTACCTCGGGATGCACGGGATCGCCGGAAATGACGATGCGGTACCCCGACTGCCAATGCTTTGTGACTATATCGTGTATCTTCATCACGAAGGGACAGGTGCAGTCGATCACGGGAACGCCCTTTTTTTCGCATTCGGCATAAACGGACGGAGGCACTCCGTGCGATCTTATAACGAGAGTACCGCCCTCCGGCAGCTCGTCGATCGAAGAAATGGAGTACACTCCCTCCTTCTCAAGCTCGTCGACGACCTCCCTGTTATGTATGAGCTCGCCGAGGGTATAGACCCTTCCCCGCTCCTTTGCGGCGCCGGTCGCCATATCGACCGCACGCCTTACGCCAAAGCAGAAGCCCATGTTTTTGGCAAGTCTCAGCTGCATTTTTCCTCCAGCTCCTCAAGCTCCCTCTTGAGCGTTTCAAGCGTGTTCCTCATGCGCTGCGTGAACAGAAGCTCGTTCTCCCTGCGGGAAGCCTGCATGGCGGAATCCTTCGCATAGATCGGCTCGCCGACAATAAGGCGGGGGCGCTTGCCCTTCTTATACGAATCGTTGGCAAGATAAATGGGCACGACGGGCGCGCCGGAACGCATGGCGATGAACGCCGTGCCGTGCTCGAATTCGTCCATCCTGTCGGCGACCATCCTTCTGCCCTCCGGGAAAATGCCGAAGACCTTACCCTTATCAAGCAGCTTGAACGCGTTTTTGAGCGACTTAAGATCGGCGTTGCCCCTGTCGACGGGGAACACGAAAAGCGATTTGAAGAAGATCTTGCCTATGGGCTTCTCAAAGACCTCCTTCTTTGCCATGAAGTGGATTATCCTCGGCGAAACGATGGCGAGAATAAGAGGATCCGTCATTGCGATATGGTTGCAGATATAGATCGCCTTTCCTTTGATGGCGAGCGACTTCCTGCTGCCGTACACCTTGGGACGGAAAATGAGCCAGAGTATGGGCTTCATCAGATAAAGAAACAGATAAAACATGGACGTTTATCACTTTCCCGGTCAATGACCGAATGTATTTCAGGCTTTGATATAACGCATTACGGCGTCGATCGACTCCTCGATGGTCATATAAGTGGTATCGATGAGTATCGCGTCGGGAGCTTTTTTGAGCGGCATGCAGTCGCGCCCGGAGTCGCGCTTGTCGCGCTCCGCCATTTCAACGAGCAGCTCGTTGAACGTCATATCACCAAGCTGACCCTTCTCCATGAGCTCCTTATACCTGCGATAGGTACGCGCGTCGGGCGAGGCGGTCACGAAGAATTTGTACTCCGCGTTCGGGAGCACGTAGCTGCAGATATCGCGCCCGTCCATCGTGAGGGAGGTATCCAGCGCGAGCTTCTGCTGAAGCTCGACCATTTTGAACCTTACCTCGGGTATGGCGCTGACCTTCGACGCGGCGTTCGATACCTCCTGCGTCCTTATGAGACCGGAGACGTCCTCGCCGTCAAGAAATACGTGCTGTGCGCCGTCGATAAAGCCGAGCGCGACCGATGTATCGGGAAGTATCGGAACGACCTTCTCAGCACAGTCGGAGGGTATGCCGAGGCGTATCGTCTTCAAGCCGATCGCCCTGTACATAGCGCCGGTGTCGACGTAAACTATGCCGAGCCTCTTTGCCACGCCTTTGGCGACCGTGCTCTTGCCCGCGCCGGCGGGACCGTCGATCGCAACAGAAAACACCTTTTTACCCATGATCATCACATATCCTTTCCGTTATTCCGCAGCCGCCGCTTTGCCTGCCGCGGCGCCGGTGGAATAAGCTATCTGCAGATTGAATCCGCCCGTATAGGCGTCGACGTCGATCATCTCGCCCGCGAAATACAGCCCCGGGACGAGCTTCGACTCCATCGTTTTAGGGGAGATCTCCTTCACGCTGACCCCGCCCCTTGTGATTATCGCTTCCTCTATCGGGGAGGCTTTTTTGACCGTCAGCGGTATCGCTTTAAGCGTTGCGACGAGCTTCTTCCGCTCCGCTTTTGTGAAGGTATCGGTGGTCTTTTCGGGATCGATCCCGGCGATCATAAGCACGATCGGCACCATCCTTGAGGGCAGCAGCCCCATGACGGCGTTCTTCATCTGCTTGTGCTTATTCGTTTCGAGATCGCGCAGTACGCGCGCTTCGAGCGTCTTTTCGTCGAGCGCGGGCTTCATGTCTATGAAAAGGGTTGCCCCCGCCGGATCGTCCGCTATGCGCGTGCTTGCGCTCAGTACGAGCGGTCCGCTCACGCCGGTATGCGTAAAGAGCATTTCACCGAGCTCCGAATAGACCTTGGCGCCGTCCTTTACCGCGGTGAGCGTTACGTTTTTGAGCGAAAGCCCCGCGAGCTCCCCGGGCCATGTCTCTTCCGTCACGAGCGAAATGAGGGACGGCTTGAGCTCCGTAACGGTGTGCCCGAAGCCCCGTGCAAAGCCGAATCCGTCGCCAGTAGAGCCGGTGGAGGGATAGCTCAGCCCGCCGGTCGCGATAATAACGGCGTCGAAACGGCGGATCCCGCCGTCCCAAAGCTCAAGGAGGAACTCCTCCCCCTCCTTTTTGACGGAGCGTATCCTTGTGTTAAGATTGAACGCCGCGCCCTTATCGCGGGTGAATTTGACGAGTGCTTTAAGCACGTCGCTCGATTTATCGCTCAACGGGAACACCCTGCCTCCGCGCTCCACCTTTGTGGGAACGCCCTGCGACTCGATGACGTCGATTATGTCGTTATTGAAAAAACCGCCGAACGCGCTGTAAAGGAAGCGCGGATTTCTCGGGATGTTCTGCATGAATTCATCCATCGGCGCAATATTGGTTATATTGCATCTGCCCTTTCCTGTAAGAAAGAGCTTTTTGCCCGCCTTTTCGTTGCGGTCGAAGACCTCAACGAGCGTATGCTCCGTTTTGGCGAACGCGGCGGCGACCATTCCGGCGGGTCCTGCGCCTATTACTGCAATGCGTTTCATCCGATCCCGTCCCTTTCAAACAGCTTTTTGACTGTGCCAAGCTTCGTTTTATCCGTTATATCGTACGTCAGCGGAGTTATTACAACGTATCCGTCGCGCATCAGTTTCTCGTCCGTATCGTCGTCCTCGCGGCATTCTGTGAGCTTGCCGGGCCGAACGTAATATGCGATCCGACCGTCCTCCATCCTCTCGTCGTACCTTAAATCGTACTTTTGGAGCGCGAGCCCCGCCGCCCGGACGCCCCTGTATTCCTCCCTTACAGTGGACGGAATGTTGACGCTGAGCATGCCGGGACCAAAGTCGAAGAAGCGCATCAGATCGGGCAGAACGTCGGCAAAATACGCGGCGGCGTCATCCATATGCTCGGTGGTAAAGGTGTCTTTCGCGACGGCTATCGAGGGTTTGTCGATCATCAAGCCCTCGATCGCTGCCGAAATGGTGCCGGAATACACGGCGTCGGATCCCAGATTCGGCGCGTCGTTGATGCCGGAAACTATCACGTCGGGATCGAAATCGAGGTTGCCAACAGCGAGCCTTACGCAGTCGGACGGAGTGCCGTCGATCGCGTACGCCCTTACCGAGGGCAACTTCTTAAGCGCCGTTTTCCTTGCGTGAAGAGGTCTGCGAAGCGTCAGACCGTGGCTGACGCAGCTCATGTTCTCCTCCGGAGCGGCGACCAAAAGCTCATGCCCTTTTTTGAAAAGCGCAAGCGCGAGCTCGATTATGCCGACTGCTTTTATGCCGTCGTCGTTCGTGATGAGTATCTTCATTCTTTCACCCATAATTATCTAATTTTATTATTATAGCAAAAAAAGCGGGGTTCTTCAACAACAAAAATGCCGCCCCTTTTGGGGCGGCAATATAAGCATGAACTTTACAGGTTTTCGGTGAGATCCTCGACGTAGAGCGTCCTGACGCCGTTCGTATCCGCGGGAGCGGGCTTGACTTCGGCGGGCTTCTCCTCCGGTTTTTCGGCGGGAGCGGGCTCCTGCTTCTTGTCCCTGTTCTCGAAGAACTTCATCGCGACCTGGGGGAAGAGCGCGTAGCTCAATACGTCCTCCTCGCACTTGGCGATACCCTTAAGCTCCTCGGTGTACTTCTCGAGCTCGGGCTCAAGGAGATCCGCGGGACGGCAGGTGATGACCCTTCCGTTTTCGCCGAGGGCTTTTTTCCTGACCTCTTCGTTGACCTCGCCGGGGAGCCTGCCGTATTCGCCCGCGAGAAGTCCCTTGGACTCCTTCGTGAACATCTTATAGCGTTCGCCCGATATTACGTTGAGCACCGCCTGCGAGCCGACGATCTGGCTGGTAGGAGTTACGAGGGGCGGATAGCCGAAGTCCTTCCTTACGCGGGGGATCTCGGCGAGCACGTCGTAATACTTATCCTCCGCATTTGCCTGCTTGAGCTGGGAAATGAGGTTCGAGAGCATGCCGCCGGGGACCTGATACATGAGGGTGTTCGTATCGACCGAGAGCACCTTGGGATCGAGTATGCCCTCCTTCTTGAGCTTATTGGCGACGCCGCGGAAATGCTTTGCGGCTTCCGCCATCTTGTTAAGGTCGAGCCCGGTATCGCGCTCGGTGCCCTTGAGGGTCGCCACGAGGGGCTCGGTCGCGGGCTGGCTAGTGCCGTTGCCGAGGGGCGAAAGCGCAGTGTCGACGATATCGACGCCGGCTTCGACCGCCTTTAATATCGTCATATCGCCGGTGCCGGTGGTATTGTGGGTGTGGAGATGGATCGGAACGTCGATCTCCGCCTTAAGGCGCTTAACGAGCGAATACGCCGAGTACGGAAGGAGCAGATTCGCCATATCCTTTATGCAGATGGAGTCCGCGCCCATCTGGACGAGCTCCTTTGCGAGCTTGACGAAATAATCCTCCGAATGGACGGGGCTGATCGTATAGCTTAAAGCCGGCTCGCACCAGCCGCCGTACTTCTTGGTGTATTTGATGGCGGCCTCGAGGTTCCTGACGTCGTTCAGCGCGTCGAAGATCCTTATGACGTCGATACCGTTCTCTATCGCCTTGCGGCAGAACTGCTCCACGACGTCGTCTGCATAATGCTTGTAGCCGAGTATGTTCTGACCGCGGAAGAGCATCTGGAGCTTGGTATTGGGCAGGGCTTTTCTCAGCGTCCTCAGCCTCTCCCACGGATCCTCGTTGAGGAAGCGGAGGCAGGAATCGAAGGTTGCGCCGCCCCAGCATTCCAGAGACCAGTAGCCGATGGAATCGAGTATCTCGCACGCGGGGAGCATATCCTCTATCCTCATGCGGGTCGCCGCCTGAGACTGATGCGCGTCGCGCAGGATCGTATCCGTAACCAATAATTTAGCCATATCGAATTTCCTTTCTTAACTGAACAGGGCGAGGAATACGCCCGCCGCTATGGCGGAGCCGATAACGCCCGCAACGTTCGGACCCATGGCGTGCATGAGCAGGAAGTTGGAGGGGTTCTCCTTCTGACCGACGACCTGCGAAACGCGCGCCGCCATGGGGACGGCGGAAACGCCCGCGGAGCCGATAAGAGGATTGATCTTGCCCCTTGTGATCCAGCACATGAGCTTGCCGAGGAGCACGCCGCCCGCCGTTCCGCAGAGGAACGCAGCGATGCCCATGGCGAAAATGCCGAGGGTATCGAGCCGTAAGAACATGCTTGCCGTCGCAGTCGCGCCGACGCTTACGCCGAGGAAAATCGTAACGATATTCATCAGCTCGTTCTGGGCGGTCCTCGACAGCCTGTCGACTACGCCGCTCTCACGAAG
>JAEEGF010424521.1_pt1 | contig 19106 bp, 20 predicted proteins | sample 9134171 | NCBI WGS metagenome assembly JAEEGF01 (sample SAMN16246542, study PRJNA631951) | gut metagenome | biome: gut microbiome; feature: rumen; material: AP-attached | host: Bos | place: Iran: Karaj | collected 2018-10
CCGATTGTTTTTGGTGAATGTTCCATAGTTACTATATAATAATGTGTTATCTAATTCACTTCGCTTAGTGTATTTATATGATGCAAAGTTAAGAAAAATATTCGAAAAATCAGCATAAAAACCGCAAAATATTTGGTATAAGTACTTATAAGTACTATTAAGTTGTTATAAGTACTTTAGAGCTTTCAAAATGCTTGCTAATATAAAGTTATTTATATACCTTTGTACTCGCAAGCAAGAAGTTGCGAGTACGAGTGAAGGCTGCGGCTCAGCATAGCTCGAGCGAGCTCGGCTCTGCATTCACCTTGCACTTCACTTGCACCGTCAATCCGGAACGACAGCGGGAAGCGGCGGACCGATGTAGATCGTCGCACAACACAAAAACTAAACTTAAAGAAAGGAATTTAATTATGGTACAGAATCCACAATTTCTGATTAACATTCGTAAGAACATCAACGCCAACAACCCCGGTTACGGCAAGTATTACCCCAAGGCAGTCGAGAAGGAGACGATCACGCTCCGAGGTCTGGCCAAGCACATGAGCGAGCACCAGTGCGTGTATAGCCGAGACATCATCGAGGGTGTGCTCATCAAGATGGCGAGCTGTATGATCGAGCTCATCGCGCAGGGCAACCCCATCAAGATCGACGGACTGGGTATCTTCTGGCCTACCGTTGAGAGCACCAAGGAGGGTATCACGAGGGCTGCCCTGCTGGAGGGCAAGTGGAACGCGAACACCTACGTGAAGGGCGTGCACATCCGCTTCCGTCCTGAGGGTGTCAGCGATGACAACATCACCTCGCGTACCTTCAAGGATATGTGTTCGCTGAGCACTTATGGCGTCGAGGAGAAGATCGACATCACTCCCGAGGAGCAGGATCCCACCAAGAAGCAGTACGTCAAGAAGGTAACTCCGCTCGACGACTGGATCCGCGAGCAGACCGCTTCTCAGGGCTAAAAAGGGAGGTAACGGATGAAGAAACGCATCATCGAGATAGCGGTGAAGGTCATAGTAGCCGCTCTCACAGCCTTCCTCACGGCCATCACAACCACGTCGTGCATGGGCCACGGACCTCTCCCACTCTATTAGCAGAGACACGGGAATCATAGTAAAGGCCTCGGAGTAAATACTCTCCGAGGTCTTTTTCATGCAAATAACCATTTACCATAATCCTCTTAAATTATCGTAAAGTTGAAGGCAAAGACACTAATAATAGAGGGAAAATGAGTACCTTTGCATTCCGTTATAAGTATATTGGAGAAAATGGCAGATGTAAGTGTAAACGGTTGGATTGCTGAAGGTGGTCATACGATTGTCGAAGGGAAAAAGAATAATATCATTCTCTTTGATGTCGTAGAGGATTGTTATCATGTTGGCAATCTTCCCGATGACAAATATAATAATAACAATGCATGGTTTCATTGTAGTTTTGAGATCGATATAGAAGACCCGAGTAAGGCTTCTTTCATTCCAACAGGCTATACTCTACAAAGAATACAGAGAAATGGATTGGCCTGGGGACATATAATAGACAATGAATTTGACATGCTGCCATTTGATACGTGTTTATTTGGTGAACAAGTAGCAGATTTTATACGAGAAGGACAACCTGTGTCTGTAAAAGGACGGGAAATACTCTTGAATGGCATTGATGGAAAGATTCTTCGAATGATAGATGTGTCAGAATTATGGTTTGATTCCCGATTTGTCAGAAAAAAGCCCAAAGTACTGAAGGTTCCTTATAAATGTGGCATATTCATGACAAAAAGCAATGAATCCTGATTGACAGGTATCCCAAAACATAATTATTGAATCAAACTGCCCTTTGTTTTTTTATCTCATTAGAGAGGACTGTTCATGTTGACAGAGATTACGGTCTAATAGCTCTCTTTCTTATTTAACTTCATAGGTGGAGAAAAACAATTTAAGGTCGCAAATTGCGACCTTGAAAACAACTCATTTCCGGACAGTGATTGTTATGGACTTAACGCTCATCTTCTTATCACTGCCTTGGAGTTTTGACTTCCATTTCTGGAATCTTTCGTATGGGAGTTCTCTCGGAAGACCTTCAATGCCTGCTAAGTCAACATCAATGCGACGGCCAGACTCTGCGTCAACAGGTTTCGTGAACTCATTGGGTGAGAAAAGAATCCAAAAGATATCCTTAACCGCATCTTTATCCGTTCCCATTGCAAATTCATCCACTATTGAATTATTCCCATGGGGTTCGTCCTTAGGCGAGAAAAATACATAACGCTTGTTGGCATCCACTTGGCAGATGCCATCTGTCTGATTGCGATAAGGCAACAGACAATAGGCATAGTCATCCTCCACAAGATAAACAGCCACATATCCCTTTTTCGGAGTAGTGAATGAGAGGTACATTTGATCACCATTTCTGAAATCGCTTGACTCATAACTGTCTTCAGTACCCTTTTTCAAAACCTTGGCGATGAAATCAACAGTAGCAGATGTAACCTCACGAGCCAGGAATGTCACCTTCGCGTGATAGAGATGCATACCTCCCTCATGTTTTTCTGAATATTCCTCTTTTTTGATTTCGTAGCATTCACCCTTTAACAGGCTACTCGTCTCCTGCCGCACATTGACATCAGACTGACCGTTTTTGTTCTCTATAATGGTTGTTCCCTCCTGGCTCATATAAGTGCCGTATTCTTTTTCCAAACCATTGAAAATGGCTTTGTCACGAGCTTTCGCTCTTGCCTTTTTCGGAGAGTCATCGTCTGTGGCAATATAATCACCTTCTGCCGTAATCTTCTTTTGAGCAGAGGATGGTAATGCTATCAATGACAATAGCAATACCAATATCAAGTATAACTTCTTTGAGATCATAACTATCTTCGTTTCTTTATTTGTCCATTAACTACTTCAATTTCATCTGGCGCCAGTCATTGGCAAAGTTGCCAGATGGTTTCACGGATGGGGTCTGCGATGTCTGGATCTTATCAAAGACAGCGCGTTTTACGTTCTTTGTCACGTAGTCTGCGATTTCGCCGAGCGTCGCATCACCTTTTGACTCCTGAAGTTTCTTCAGAAGGAAATAGGTAAAGAAACCATGGTTTCTATCCTTGAACGGATGGGCTGTCTGATTATTCTCCGTGGCTGAGAAAATAACCGTTTTTCCTGTAGGAGTAGGAATTTTGGGGCTCATTTTAAACGCCAAGCGCTCACCTTCTCTGGAAGCCACCACATTGTTATCCCTGTCTACACCTGTAAAGCAGGCATCAAGGAATACTGTTACGGAACGGGCTGGCAGTTTACCAAATTCATCATAGAGCTCTTGTAAGGAGACTGCGAGCTTGAGATTTGAACCGTCGACCTCAACTGGCAGGATATAAGGCAAACCTGTTTCACGGTTGGGTAAGCCGTGACCAGCATAATAGAAGATCACGCTGGCATCATTACCATAGGATTCTGCTCCAGTCTTCAACCAATCTCTGGCATCGTAGATATCTACTAAACCTGCATTTGGCAGATATTTGATGTGCTCTTCCGTCACGCCAAGTGTCTTTTCACAATACTCTTTGAACATCCTGGCATCGTTTTCTGCGTATGGCACATCTGGCAATTTCCGATAATTCTCGTTGCCAATGATAACAGCCAAGAGATTCGGATTCTTTACAGTGGTCAAAGGTATGTCCTTATCCACGTCAGGCATGACAATCATCGTTGAGACAGTCTGCTGTCTGGGAGTGTTGCTACTTGTTTTTGCCGGTTCCTCTGTTTTCTTTGTCTGCGTTTGTACCTTGCTCACATTATTCTGGGCAATAGATTTATTCTGTTCGGATGGAACTTGTTGCACCTGCTTCTGATAATCTTTTGGTAAAAATTCCTGAATACGGGCTAAGTTTTTTTTAGCGAGAGCAAAATCTTTATTGGCAGCTCTCTCATACCATTCTGCCGCCTTAACAAAGTCTTGGGGCACGCCACGTCCTTTTTCATACATCCACCCAAGATTGTTCTGCGCATAAACATTTCCTTGATAGGCACTCTTCTGATACCATTCCACTGCTTTCTTAAAATCCTGAGCTACGCCCTGACCATTATTATATAAAGCACCCAGGTTTATTTGTGCGCTTGCATGATCTTGATCAGCTGCTTTCTGATACCATTTGGCTGCATTGGTATAATCTTTTCTATCATTATAAACTGCACCAGCGAGATACTGTGCTTGTGCATATCCTTGTTTGGCTGCTTTCAAATACCAGTCTAAGGCTTTATCGGTATTTGCCTCTACAGCATAGCCATGTTTATAGTACCAGCCGATCATAACTTGTGCTTGGGCATGTCCCTGGTTTGCTGCTTTCAAGTACCATTCCATAGCTTTTATATAATCTTTTTGATCGTTAAACGATTTTCCTTTATTGTAACACTCTTCTGCCGTTTGAGCGAAAACGGTCAATTGGAGAAGCAGGGCGATGGCTATAAATACAATTCTCTTCATATTGCTAATATATTTGTTTGCAAAGATAGTTTTTTTAGATTGAATAACCAAATTTTAAAGGATAATTATTCTTCTTCGTCCGGATATTTGTAGTTCATGGCGCGGATGGTTTGGGTTATCATCTGGCGGAGGGAGCCTGGAGTGAGGACTTCGAGATCAGCAACGAAGGAGAGTAGCAGCGAGATGAGTTATTTGTTGATCTTCACATTTACAGGCATTGGTTTTAGTTAATTATTGGTTTAGAAAACAGTAAGTGCTCGCCGGGAGGCGGGCACTTACTGCATATAATAGTCGTAGTCATTTATTTAATAATTTCGCCAGTTCGCTGAATATTTTTTGCCGAATAGAGATCTTGTTTTACTTTTGCAGCAGAAAAATGAATAACAAAAAAAGACTTTGCAATATGGAAATAATAAGTAAGATATTGATGACAATATTAAGTTTCGTAGTACAAATAATCGAATTTGTAATACTCTTTAATATGGCATGCTTTGCTGTGATTTGCATCTTTTTTCATAGCAACAAAAGTAAGACAGCATACTCACAAAGTGTATAATACCTAAAGAGGGGATAACATAACGACATAACATTTAGTCACAAGTGTCTGGCATTGTGATTATTTTCCTAAAAAATTTGCAAAGTTCAGAAATTCTTTCTATCTTTGCAACAAAATTGGTATAACGATGGAACAGAGAACAATGCTTAACGAGGCTCAGCTTGGAATTCTCCGGCTTCTTTCTACGATGGATAGCGTCGAAGATGTTCATGAGTTGCGCTGCATCATTTCCAACTATTACGCCCAGAAAGCCACTGATGAGATGGATAAACTTTGGGAGTCAGGAGAATGGAGTGAGGAAAAGAACGAGGCCGTTCTGAAAGAACACCTTCGCACACCTTATAAGTATGCAAAGTAACAGAATTGTCCTCGATACAAACTGTCTTCTTGCCTGTCTTTCTTCCAAAAGTGATAATTTTCGCGTATGGAAAGACTTTCAGGCTGGGAGATTTATTCTTTGTGTGTCTAACGATATACTTGAAGAGTATCAGGAGATTATAGCCAGGAAAACGACTCCAACCATCGCCCAAAATGTCATCAGGGCTATTGTTGAAAGCGATTACGTTGTATTTGTAGATCCTCATTTCCGTCTTGGGCTTATAACAGCTGATCACGATGATGACAAATTCGTAGATTGTGCTTTTGCAGCCAATGCAACCTATATCGTATCAGATGACAGTCATTTTGACGTACTGAAAGAAACGACATTTCCTCAAATCTTGGTTCTCAAATTAAAAGCATTCATTGATTTGCTTATAAAACAAAACAATGGCTAATCCCCCAGTGTAAGGGAGGGGATAACATAACGGCATAACATTTGTGATTTCCCGGTTATAGGAAGAATCGGGAGAATTCGGATTCGAAGTTGGGGGTGAGGAGGTTCTGGCCGAGGGCGGAGCGGATTTCGGCGAGGGTCCAAAAGCGGCCACCGTCGAGTTCTTCGGCTGAGGGACGGACGGGGTGGAGCAACTTGGAGCCACCGTGACACTCGCCGCGAGTGGCAGAGCCCACTACCCTGCCCTGTTCGTCGACAACGGGGAAAATTTCTTGTTGATTATCCATAACGGGTGCAAAGTTAGTGAATTATTTGGCAATAACGGCTTTTATTCCTTAAATAATTTAAAAGGATTGGCTATATTCGTTTTTTTTTTGTATCTTTGTAGCCCAAAATATACAATAACGGATAAATGAGATGAAAAGACTATTCCTTACTGCGACTATCGCAATGGCAGTTGCCGCAGGCGTAACAGCCCAAAACGTGAAAGCAACGGTTCATGCCGACAAGGCCGGAGCCAAGATTAACAAAGAGATTTACGGTCAGTTCTCTGAGCACCTGGGATCGTGTATCTATGGCGGTCTCTGGGTAGGTGAGAATTCCCAGATCCCCAACATCAACGGCTATCGTAAGGATGTGTTTGAGGCGCTGAAGGTGCTGAAGGTGCCCGTGCTGCGCTGGCCTGGCGGCTGCTTTGCAGATGACTATCACTGGATGGATGGTATCGGCCCGAAGGAAAAGCGCCCCTCACTGCGTAACAACAACTGGGGTGGTACGATCGAGGACAACTCATTCGGTACCCACGAGTTCCTGAACCTCTGTGAGATGCTCGGCTGCGAGCCTTACATCAGCGGTAACGTAGGTTCGGGTACGGTGAAGGAGATGGCCCAGTGGGTGGAGTATATGACTTCTGACGGTGACACGCCGATGGCCCGTCTGCGCCGTGCAAACGGTCGCGACAAGGCCTGGCATGTGAAATACTTCGGCATCGGCAACGAGGCTTGGGGTTGTGGCGGTAACATGACGCCGGAATACTACTCTGATGAGTTCCGCAAGTTCAACACCTATCTGCGCGACTATACGGGCAACAGGCTCTACCGCATTGCCTCTGGTGCCAGTGACTACGACTACAACTGGACCGAGGTGCTGATGGACAAGATCGGTCCTCGCATGCAGGGTGTATCCTTACATTATTATACTTGTTCGGGTTGGGAAGGTCCTAAGGGTTCTGCCACCAGCTTCAACAACGACCAGTATTACTGGGCGCTTGGCAAGTGTCTCGAGATTGAGGAAGTTATCAAGAAGCACAAGGCCATCATGGTCGAGAAGGATCCCGAGGGTAAAGTGGGTCTGCTCGTGGATGAATGGGGCACCTGGTGGGACGAGGAGCCTGGCACGATCGCCGGTCACCTGTATCAGCAGAATGCGCTCCGCGATGCCTTCGTGGCTGCACTGAGCCTCAATGTGTTCCATAAGTACACCGATCGTGTGAAGATGGCCAACATCGCACAGATCGTCAACGTGCTGCAGTCGATGATCCTCACCGACCAGGAAGGAACAGGCCACATGGTGCTTACCCCGACCTATCATGTGTTTGAGATGTACACCCCGTTCCAGGAAGCCACCTATCTCCCACTCGACCTTGAGAGCGAGGTGATGGCTGTCAGCAGGGGCTATTACAAGGAGAAGAAGAAGGCCCTCGACGAAGGCTATCGTCCCTGTCCGATGCTCTCTGCCTCGGCAGCAAAGACACAGGACGGCTCCATCGTACTGGCTGTGACTAACGTCAGTCTCGACAAAGACCAGACAATCGACTTCCAGCTTGACGGCTTCAACGCCAAGAGCGTCAGTGGCCGTATCCTCACCTCCAAGAAGGTCGATGACTACAATGACTTCCAGCATCCGAACGTGGTTGCCCCCAAAGCTTACAACGACGCCCAGGTGAAGAAAGGCGTGGTGACTGTGAAAATTCCCGCAAAATCAATTATCGTTTTAAATATCAAATAAACTAATTATGAACGACAACAAAGTTATGAACATGGCAGCGGACAACATCCGTATTCTCGCTGCCTCAATGGTTGAAAAGGCAAAGTCGGGTCACCCTGGCGGCGCTATGGGTGGTGCTGATTTCATCAACACGCTGTACAGTGAGTTCCTGGTGTATGACCCCGAGAATCCCGCATGGGAGGGCCGCGACCGTTTCTTCCTTGATCCCGGTCACATGGCACCGATGCTCTACAGCCAGCTTGCCCTGATTGGCAAATACACACTCGAGGATCTGAAGAACCTGCGTCAGTGGGGGTCAGTGACACCCGGTCACCCTGAGCGCGAGATTGCACGCGGCATCGAGAACACTTCTGGTCCCCTTGGTCAAGGTCACTGCTTTGCAGTAGGTGCTGCCATCGCCGCCAAGTTCCTGAAGGCTCGTCTGGGCGACGTGATGAACCAGACCATCTATGCATACATCTCTGACGGTGGTGTGCAGGAGGAGATCTCTCAGGGTGCCGGCCGTATTGCCGGTAACCTCGGACTCGACAACCTCATCATGTTCTACGACGCCAACGATATCCAGCTGTCTACAAAGACTGAGGTGGTGACCAGCGAGGACACTGCCAAGAAGTACGAGGCATGGGGCTGGTACGTACAGAAGATCGACGGTAACGACGTGGATCAGATCCGCGAAGCCATCAAGAAAGCTCAGGCTGAAAAGGAGCGTCCTTCACTGATCATCGGTCACTGCGTGATGGGTAAGGGTGCCCGCAAGGCCGACAACTCTTCTTACGAGAGCAACTGCGCTACTCACGGTGCTCCTCTCGGTGGCGATGCTTATATCAACACGATGAAGAACCTGGGCGCTGATCCCGAGAATCCGTTCCAGATCTTCCCCGAAGTTCAGGAGATGTATGCAAAGCGTGCTGAGGAACTGAAGAAGATCTGCGCTGAGCGCTATGCTGCAAAGGCCGAATGGGCAAAGGCTAATCCCGAGAAGGCAGCCCTGCTCGAAGAGTGGTTCAGCGGCAAGGCTCCGAAGATCGACTGGAGCAAGGTTGAGCAGAAGGCTGGCAGCGCTACCCGTAGTGCATCTGCTGCTGTGCTCGGTCAGCTCGCTGAGCAGGTGCCCAACATGATCTGCGCATCTGCCGACCTGAGCAACTCAGATAACACCAATGGCTTCCTGAAGAAGACACACGACCTCGTTCGTGGCGACTTCAGCGGTGCTTTCTTCCAGGCTGGTGTAGCTGAGCTCACAATGGCTTGCTGCTGCATCGGTATGGCTCTACACGGTGGTGTTATCCCCGCTTGCGGTACCTTCTTCGTATTCTCTGACTACATGAAGCCTGCCGTACGTATGGCTGCCCTGATGGAACTGCCCGTGAAGTTCATCTGGACTCACGATGCCTTCCGTGTAGGTGAGGATGGTCCTACCCACGAGCCTGTTGAGCAGGAGGCACAGATCCGCTTGATGGAGAAGCTGAAGAACCACCATGGCAAGAATTCTGTTCTCGTTGTTCGTCCGGCCGATGCCGAGGAGACCACCGTCTGCTGGCGCATGGCTATGGAGAACATCGATACACCTACCGCACTCATCTTCTCTCGTCAGAACATCGAGATGCTGCCCGAGGGCAACGACTACACTCAGGCTACCAAGGGTGCCTACGTTGTAGCTGGTTCGGATGAGAACTACGACGTGATCCTGCTGGCTTCTGGCTCAGAGGTTTCTACCCTCGAGGCTGGTGCCAAGCTGCTCCGCGAGGATGGTGTCAAGGTGCGCATCGTGAGCGTTCCTTCCGAGGGTCTGTTCCGCAGCCAGCCGAAGGAGTATCAGCAGAGCGTGCTACCTGCAGGTAAGAAGAAGTTCGGTCTGACCGCTGGTCTGCCCGTGAACCTCGAGGGTCTCGTAGGTGCCGACGGTACCGTTTGGGGTCTCGAGAGCTTCGGTTTCTCTGCTCCTTACAAGGTGCTCGACGAGAAGCTCGGCTTCACCGGTGAGAATGTTTACAAACAGGTTAAAAAGCTCCTTGCCTAATGGAAGTAAAAACAGTTGGAGTAGCTTGCGACCACGCAGGCTTCGCACTTAAGAAATTCGTGCTCCAGTATCTAGAGGAGAAGGGTTATCCCTACAAGGACTATGGTACCTGGAGCGACGCCAGTGTCGATTATCCCGACTTCGGTCATGCACTCGCTGAGGGCATCGAGAGCGGTGAGGTTTATCCCGGTATTGCCATCTGTGGTTCTGGCGAGGGTATCTCCATCACGCTGAACAAGCACCAGCAGGTACGTGCCGGTCTGTGCTGGATCCCAGAGATTGCCCATCTCATCCGTCAGCACAACGATGCCAACGTGCTCGTGATGCCAGGCCGATTCATCGACAACAACATGGCCCGTAAGATCATGGACGAGTTCTTTACCGCAACCTTCGAAGGCGGTCGCCATCAGAAGCGCGTGGACAAAATACCCGTTCAACCTAAGTAACAAAATAAATCCTCGGCCTTCACGCCGAGGATTTATTTTATTTGACGTTATACAGATTCACCCATTCCCGAAGCGGTTCCACCGCCTCCTCATGCTTCGGATTGTATCGCAGCATCACCGTCACGACGCGGATGGTGTCATCATCTATCACCTTACCATAATAATCCCAATACTCATCAGCACCCGTCAGGATGCTGTAGTTGTCACCAACCTCCACCAGATCGGCACCCATACCCATCATCTGCTGACCGGCACTATAGTTCATGCCTGTAAGAGAGTCAACGATGACCGAGATGGAGATATCGTCTTTTATAAAGACTTCCTGACTGGTTTCGCTTGGCAATTCCTGATGCAAGAGGAATGACGGGTAATTTATATCCAAGCCCAATTTGTCGCTATGATACTTGATCAAGTCCCACTGGCCCATCTGGATGATCATGCTGTCGTCGCTCGTCAGAACCGATACATACGACTTAGGCTGTTGCTTACTTCCGCAACTTCCGAGCCCCCATCCCATCACTATGGCCAGGACCGCACCAAATATGGACCTCATATTAATCATGCGGTGCAAAATTAATAATATCTGTGAAAAGAAACAAATTTTTTAGACAATAATTGATAATTCAACAAAAATTTACACTTTTTGCCTGAAATATTCAATAATATGGTCCAAACCTTCGTCAAGTGACACCTTCGGTTCCCAGTCTAGTTTCTGCTTCGCCACCGTGATGTCAGGTCGGCGCATCTTCGGGTCGTCTGAAGGAAGAGGACGGAACACGATCTTGCTCTTGCCGCCAATCTTCTGAATCACCTTCTCGGCCAGTTCCAGCATGGTAAACTCACCAGGGTTGCCCAGGTTAACAGGCCCCGTGAAGTCATCACCCGTGGCCATCACGCGCAGCATTCCCTCGATAAGATCGCTGACATACTGGAATGAACGCGTCTGCTGACCGTCACCGTAGATGGTGATATCCTCACCACGAAGCGCCTGTACCACGAAATTCGACACCACACGACCGTCACTGATAGCCATACGCGGACCGTATGTATTGAAGATACGGATGACCTTAATGCGCACTTTATGCAGTCTGTGATAATCAAAGAACAGCGTCTCGGCACAACGTTTACCCTCATCGTAGCATGAACGCAGACCAATCGGATTCACGTTGCCCCAATACGACTCCGGCTGTGGATGTACATTCGGATCGCCATACACCTCACTGGTCGACGACTGCAGAATCTTCGCCTTCGTCCGTCGGGCCAGACCTAACATGTGGTAGGCACCAAACACACTGGTCTTGGTCGTCTGTATCGGGTCTGTCTGATAATATATAGGTGAGGCAGGACATGCCAGATTATAAATCTCATCCACCTCAGCCCAATATGGATTGACCACATCGTGGCGCACCACTTCGAAATTCGGCTTACCGATCAGGTGCCACACGTTCTCCTTCGAACCGCTGTAGAAGTTGTCGAGACAGATCACGTCGTGCCCCTCATTCACCAGTCTTTCACATAGATGAGAGCCTATAAATCCAGCTCCACCAGTCACTAAGATTCGCTTCATATAATTGCCTATTTTTTAATTAGCTGTTGCAAAAGTACAAAGTTTTTCCGAAATACAACAACAATTTGCCAGAAAAAACTTTTAATTGAATTACCTCATGTCATCGATAGGCACTTATATCACTTTACCCCATGGACAAGCATTTTGAGGGTGTAAACGGATCTTGAGGCGGTAATAAATAGGATATCCCGCTCTTTCCCGCCAAAACATACGTTGGCTGTCCAGTCCTCAGGAATGGGGAAATGGGCTATCTTGTGACCATCCTTGTCAAATACGGTCACGCCGTCACCCGTGAGATAGATGTTTCCTCTGTCATCTATCGTCATCCCGTCTGACCCCATGTCGACAAACACCTGTCTGTTCGACAGCAAGCCGTCTGGCTGAATATCATATCTCAGGATTCTGTTTGCCTTTGCCTCTGCCACATACAGGTGTTTCCCGTCGGGTGTCCCGACAATACCATTGGGCTGGTTAAGTGTGGAGTCGAGCATGGTCAGTCGGTAACCTCCCGGAGCCAGGTAATACAGGCCTTCTACAGGCTGCTGGCGCTCTGGGCTGCGTGTCCAATAGTCGCGTTTAAAATAGGGGTCAGTGAGATAATAACCGCCATTTTTCGAGATCCACACATCGTTAGGCCCATTGAGCAACTTACCGCCAAAGTCGGTTATAAGTATCGTGGAATGTCCTTGCATATCGAAAGACCAGAGTTGGTTGTCCATGTCTGCGCAGGCTATCAAATTACCCTGGGCATCAAAGTACATCCCATTAGAACGACCGCTCTGATCGGTGAACAGCGTTATCTTTCCAGACTCACAGTCCCAACGGTAAATCCTGTTGTTGGGCTGGTCTGTAAAGTACACATCACCACTTGCATCTGCCGCAGGCCCTTCTGTAAAGCTATACGAATCAGAGACTCTGACAGGGGTTTCCCCCTCTGCAACAATGTCATTCGACTGAGCCTGTGCACAAGCAGTCATCACACAAAGAATCGTGCATGACAAAATTAGTCTTGAGTATGATAACATTTCTTTTTTGATATGCTGTCAATTATAGATAAGTCACAGTCTCCTCAATAGGCTTGCGGCTGTTGTGGTTGGCAAGCGGCCCTGTGCCTTCTGCCGGGAAACCGAGGGCGAGGCAGGTCAGAATCTCTTCGTTGGCAGGCAACTGGAATGCTTCGGCCATCTTGTCGGGATCGAAGAAGTTCACCCAACAGCTATCCACACCAACACTCTTTGCACAGAGCATCATGTGAGTGGTCACGATGGTGGCATCCTCAATGCCTGAGTCGTACTTCTGTCCGGGATAAGTAAACACGTTGTTCTTGTCGAACGCCACGATGAGCATAGTGGGGGCTCCATAGCGGCAGGGTGTGAGTGCATCGACCTTGGCCAGTGCATCAGCCGACTGTACCACATAGACGTGCTGCTCCTGCAGGTTCTTGGCCGTAGGAGCCAGGCGTCCAGCCTCCAGGATGCTGTCGAGTTGTTCCTTACTGATCTGACGCGAGTCAAACTTCTTGCAGGAGTATCTGCTTCTTGCTAATTCAATGAAATCCATAACAGTTTAGTTTAAAAATATACCATTTCGTCCACAAAGTTACGAAAAAATGCTTATTATTCCAAATATTATTGTAATTTTGCAGCAGAAATCAAAAAAATGAAGAAATTACTATCAACTTACGGCATCGCCTATTCAATCTTGCTGACAATTGTCTTCGGTTTACTATATGTATATCCGAAACTAGAACTGCACCTGTTGTTAAATTCCTGGCACACAGAACTTGAAGACACCTTCTTCAAGTATTACTCCATGTTGGCGGAGTGGCCTTTGTATGTGTTGGCACTGCTGCCTATACTGTGGAAGAAGATAGAGATGACCATCTTCTTCGCCATGTCGGAACTGTCAGGAGGAGCGATACTGCAGATATTGAAACACATATTCAGTTTCGACCGTCCTGTCAGTGCGTTCGAGCATTACGGCAATGTGATGCTCCCTCTGGTGCAAGGCGTAGACATGCATCATAGTAATTCCTTCCCATCCGGACATGCTTCTACATTCTTCGTATTCTGTACCTGCTGTGCGCTATTATTAGCCTACCACTACAAGCATAAGCATATAGAGAACAACCGCAGGACATGGATCCTGATGAATCTGCTGACGTTGTCGCTACTGGTCATTGCAGCACTTGGCGGCTATTCACGCGTCTATCTATCGCAGCATTTCCTGTCGGATGTCTGCGTGGGTAGCATCATCGGTTTTGTTGCCCCGTGCATAGTATTCTATTTCATCAGGAACAGACTCACGCAAATCAAGAAGTGGAACCGGGTTATAGCTATTTGACGCTATGCTCGTTTTTCAGGTCGTACTTGTTCTTACGACGGTCGCCCTTGCGAGGCTGTGAGGGATGGAATCCCATGTGGGGTGACTTGACGCCTTGATAGCCGGCATGACGTTCACGGATCTTACGGACATAGTCGACGGTCTCAGAGCCTCGCATATAGCCATACTTCACGATGGGATCGTTGTAGTATTGGGGTGTGGCGAGTTTCAGCACATAGGGTGCGACCTCTGCCCATCGATGGGGATTACGGCCATCACGCTTGGCAAGGGCCATGGCATCACGGATATGGAAGGAACCGCCATTATAGCTGGCCAGCACGAAGTTGGTACGCTCATAGTTGTCACCGATATCCGAGAAAGCCTGTTGCAGTTCCTTGATAAGTTTGGCGGCGGCAGCGATATTGGTCTCCGGGTCATAGAGTTTGCTGCGGGATACCCCGAGGTGGTCGGCAGTACCCGGCATGATCTGCATAAGGCCCTTGGCACCAGCAAAGGATACCGCCTGCGGGTCGAAGGTGGATTCCTGATAGCACTGGGCAGCCATCAGGCGCCAGTCCCAACGGACATCACGGCTGTAGGTCTGGAAATAGCCGTCGTAATGGGAGATGATACCACCCTTCCTGTCGAGCATCGGCGAGAAGATACGGCGACGCACCTTCTTCGTGGTGAGCAAGGCGGTCTCCTCGTTCTTCACAAGCTCTATCAGTGAGGGGCGATACCAGGTCTTCAGTTCCTCTGCCAGTTCGGGCTTCTGCTCCCCTACCTCAATCTGACCTGGTGTCTGCCAGGCAGCCATATCAATCTCTCCCTCCTTGAGCTTACGCTTCAGTTCAGTACTGTCACGACACACATCCACGCGAAGACGAACGCCCAGCGAGTCGGCAAAGCGCTGGCAGATCATGTATTGCGTGCCAAGTTGTTTGCCATGATAGTCGTAATAGGTTTCCGGTCCGCTGAAGGTTCCCATAATCAGTTCCCCATTGGTCTGGATATCTGCCAGATCGAAATCCTCGGACACAGATACAGAGTCGAGCACGGAACCATAGGGTGTGACGACCCGTTCCTGTTTGGAGGAACAGGAGTACCACTGCAAAACCAGTCCTATCACTGCAAAAATATACAAAAACCGTTGCACTATGTCAAGAATATGCATCAAAATCGGTGCAAAGGTAATAATTTTCTATCATGGACTATAAAGATTTCATAGTTTTTTTGTAATTTTGCACGCGATTTAAATGATAGATAGACTTTAACGATATGTTACGTATTGCAGTACAATCTAAAGGACGACTCTTTGATGACACGATGAATCTGCTGGCAGAAGCAGATATCAAGGTTAGCGCATCGAAGCGTACACTTTTAGTTCAGTCGTCCAATTTCCCTCTGGAGGTGCTTTACCTCCGTGATGATGATATCCCGCAGAGTGTGGCCAGTGGTGTGGCTGACATCGGTGTGGTTGGTGAGAACGAGTTCGTAGAAAGGCTACGGGTAGGCGAGTCGGAAGACTCGGGAATGCGCGGCGAGGATGCCGATGTCGTATCGAGACTCGGTTTCTCCAAGTGCCGTCTGTCGCTCGCCATCCCCAAAGAGATAGATTACAAAGGCGTGGAGTGGTTCAACGGCAAGAAGATAGCCACCTCCTACCCTGGCATTCTGAAGCAGTTCCTCGACAAGAACGGCATCAAGGCCGAGATCCATGTCATCACAGGTTCTGTGGAGATAAGCCCGGGCATCGGACTGGCCGATGGTATCTTCGACATCGTCAGCAGCGGCTCTACCCTCGTAAGCAACAACCTGCGTGAGGTGGAAGTGGTTATGCAGAGCGAGGCCCTGCTCATCGGCAACAAGCATCTCTCAGCCGAGAAGCGTGCCATTCTGGAGCAGATGCTCTTCCGTTTCAAGGCGGTGAAAGATGCTGAAGATAAGAAATATGTGCGCATGAATGCCCCCAAGGCCCGTCTGCAGGAGATCATCGACGTACTGCCGGGCTTGAAGAGTCCTACCATCATCCCTCTGGCCGACGATGAATGGTGCTCTGTGCATACGGTACTTGACCAGAAGCAGTTCTGGGAGATTATCGGTAAACTGAAGGAAATGGGCGCCCAGGGTATCCTGGTTACTCCCATTGAGAAAATGATTCTATAATCGACACTGAGATACAGAGACACAGAGTATATTGTATGAACATTGTAAGATATCCTGAAAGAAGTGAATGGCAGAAGTTGGTGGAGCGCCCGCATCTGGACATCTCGAAGCTGAATGACACGGTAGCATCGGTACTGGCTGATATCAAGAAACGCGGTGACGATGCTGTGAAAGGCTATGAACTGAAGTTCGACCATGTGGATCTGCCTACGCTGGCAGTGACACAAGAGGAGATGGACGAGGCAGAAAAGCTCGTCAGCGCAGAACTGAAGGCAGCCATCCAGCTGGCACACTATAACATCCACACCTTCCATGAAGCTCAGAAGTTCAGGACAAAGAAGGTGGAGACACAGCCCGGCGTGGTCTGTTGGCAGAAGAGTGTCGCCATCGAGAAGGTAGGTCTCTATATCCCTGGCGGAACAGCTCCCCTCTTCTCCACGGTGCTGATGCTCGCCACCCCAGCAAAGATTGCCGGTTGTTCGGAGATTGTGCTCTGTACGCCTCCCAATCGTCAGGGAAAGGTGAATCCTGCGATTTTGGTAGCTGCTAGGATAGCCGGTGTCAGCAAGATATTCAAGGCTGGTGGCGTTCAGGCTATCGGAGCAATGGCTTACGGTACAGAAAGCATACCTAAGGTCTATAAGATATTCGGTCCTGGCAACCAGTATGTGATGACAGCCAAACAGCAGGTGAGTCTGCACGACGTAGCCATCGACATGCCCGCAGGACCTTCGGAGGTCTGTGTGATTGCTGACGAGAAAGCCAATATCGAGTTTATTGCTGCCGATCTGTTGTCTCAGGCAGAACATGGCATCGACTCGCAGGTGTTCTTCATTACTACCTCTGAACAGGTGATTCTCGATGTTCAGGCAGAGACAAACCGTCAGCTTGAACTTCTGCCGCGTAAGGAAATGGCCACTAAGGCCCTGGAGAACAGTTGTTTTGTGCTCGTCCACGATAAACAGGAAGCTATCGACCTCTCGAATGCCTATGCCCCAGAGCATCTGATTATCCAGACATCCGACTACGAGAAGTTGGCTGCAAAGGTTGTGAATGCCGGCAGTGTGTTCCTTGGTGAATATGCCTGTGAGAGTGCCGGTGACTATGCCAGTGGTACGAATCATACCCTGCCTACACACGGCTATGCAACCGCCTACAGCGGCGTGAACCTTGACAGCTATTGTCGGAAGGTGACCTTCCAGCACCTCACGGCAGATGGCATCCATAGCATCGGACGAGCTGTAGAACTGATGGCTGCTGCTGAGCAGCTGGATGCCCATAAGAATGCCATGGCCGTACGCGTGGCGAAAGTGAAGAATCAAGAGTGAAGAATTATGAAGTCGTTAGAAGAACTGACAAGAACCAATATCTGGTCACTGGCACCTTATTCTTCCGCAAGGAATGAATATGCCGGCAGAGAGGCACGGGTGTTTCTCGATGCAAACGAGAACCCATACAACCAGCCTTTCAACCGTTACCCAGACCCCTTGCAGCTGGAACTGAAGGCAGCCATTTCGAAGGTGAAAGGTGTGCCCGCAGAGAACATCTTCCTCGGTAATGGCAGTGACGAGGCTATCGACCTGCCCTACCGATGTTTCTGTGAGCCTGGTGTGGATAATGTCGTGGCCATCGAGCCTACCTACGGCATGTATAAGGTCTGTGCCGACATCAATGCTGTTGAGTACCGCCCTGTTTTGCTTGACGAAAACTACCAGATAGCTGCTGAACAGTTACTGGCAGCCACCGATGCCCATACGAAAATCATCTGGATCTGTACGCCGAACAATCCGACGGGAAACTGTCTGAAGCGTGAAGAGGTCATCAAGGTGATAGAAGGTTTCGAGGGTCTGGTAATTGTTGATGAGGCATACAGTGATTTCTCTTCGCAGAAGGCACTACGCTCAGAGCTGTCAAAATATCCCAACCTGATAGTACTCAACACGATGTCGAAGGCCTGGGGGTGCGCAGCCATCCGTTTAGGTATGGCCTTTGCCTCTAAGGAGATCATCCATATTTTTAATAAGGTGAAATACCCCTACAACGTGAACCTGCTCACACAGCAGCAGGCACTGGAAGCCCTGAAGGATCCCTTCGAGGTGGACAATTGGGTGAAGATCCTGTTGCAGGAGCGCGCCCGCATGATGGATGCATTCTCGATGCTTCCCATCTGCGAGAAGGTGTATCCCACGGATGCCAACTTCTTCCTTGCAAAGATGACTGACGCCACGAAGATCTACAACTATCTGGTAGATAAAGGCATCATCGTCCGCAACCGCCATCGCGTACAACTCTGTCAGAACTGCCTACGCATCACGATCGGCACAAAGACAGAGAACTCAGAGCTCATAGCAGCCCTCAGGCAATATTAGGCACAAATAGAAATCCCCCGCTAATGAGCGAGGGATTATTTATGAGGATAAGTCCTGCCGATTGGCAGGACTCATTTCTTTTATTACTCCTCAACGGCAGCCTGGGCGGCGGCGAGGCGTGCGATGGGCACACGGAAAGGAGAGCAGCTAGCATAGTTCATGCCGATCTTAGCGCAGAACTTAACAGAGCTGGGCTCACCACCATGCTCACCACAGATACCGCAACGGAGGTCAGGACGTACTTCACGGCCTTCCTTCACAGCGAACTTGATGAGACGGCCAACACCCTTCTGATCGAGTACCTGGAACGGGTCTACCTTCAGGATCTTCTTGTCGAGGTATACAGGCAGGAACGAAGCGATATCGTCGCGGCTGTAACCGAAGGTCATCTGAGTCAGGTCGTTGGTACCG
>JAEEGF010618454.1_pt1 | contig 19105 bp, 15 predicted proteins | sample 9134171 | NCBI WGS metagenome assembly JAEEGF01 (sample SAMN16246542, study PRJNA631951) | gut metagenome | biome: gut microbiome; feature: rumen; material: AP-attached | host: Bos | place: Iran: Karaj | collected 2018-10
TGAGGGCCGCAGCCATCGCAAGAACCGTCTTTTGCGAGGTTCCGCCGAGACCATCAGGACAACCGAGATGCATAACGTGGTCTGTATCAATATATTGGTGTTCTTCCCCGCCGCGATAGAACCAGAAAGGAATATCTGCGCCTTCGGCGACTTTAAGGAATGTGTCCCTGCATGCTTGCTCCTCACTTAAGTAAAGAGGTTGGTTGCAGGACATTAACAGTATGATGAACTTTTTCTTTTCCATATCTATTATAATATAACAAACCCCGGACCATAAGTCCAGGGTTCATTTAGCGGTTATTGATTGTCTAAAATCCCTTGATGTCACCTTGATACCTGAAAGGAACTTCATCGTCCTCGTCTGCAAGGTAGCCAATCTTTACCAGGGCTTTGGAAATCGTTGGCCAAATCCGGGCCAATGTACGCATTGACGTATCACCTCCGAGCGTTTCCCAATATGGAAGCCATGTGCCATTGGTGTATCCCTCAATGTTGAAAGCCCATTCAAACTGAGGTGCCCACTTGTTTGTTTCAGGACTGCGAGGGTCATATTGGAAAACAGTTATGACAACCTCGTCTTCATCGTTGGTAACGAATACCTTACACCTTACATCCTTGCCGCCATAGTATTTCATGGTGAATCCTCTGCTTGCCTGGCGCGGGAATTGTGATTGTACCTCTCCTTCCTCCTGGCCGAGACCTTCCTTTAACTGTTTGATTTGGTTCTGAATCATCTCACTGATTTCGTCCTTGCTTACATGGATTTTCTCCCTGTTTGCCCAATAATCGTCGTCAAACATATGCTCGTCGGCCTCTATCTCTTCCGGAGTCTTCTCGTGCTTCTCTCCGTCAAAGTGTGTTGTGATTCCACGGTTCTCCTTCCCGTCTTCCGGATAATTCATGTCGTGGAGCCTCTTCTTCTCTGCATCTTCCTCGCGTTCCCTGGCCTTTGCCGCACAGTACTCGTCCCAGGTCATGTTCTCATATGGATTCTTTGGCTGGAAACCTTCTCCGCTGAAATGAGCCATGACACCACGATTTTCTTCATAAAGATTACCGTGTTCATTGGCAGCTTCCTCCACGTCAAAATCATTCTCCATGTATTGCTTTACAGCGTTCATTACTTCCGGTGTCATTCCCTCCTGATTAACTATTTCCCAGGAGTCAAGTTTGTACTCGTCCGGGTCATCTGGTTGCATGTAACCGTCACCCTTCATACCTTCCGTCCTGGTGAAATATACCTTCACCTTCGGATATTCAGGGAAATCAACCTCGTCACTGAGGTATTTGTCAATGTCCGGTTCAAATACGAAGGAGTCACTGCCGTATTTGGTATCCTCATAACCGTCATATTCGCCGTGCCTGTCATAAATCGGTTTTCCGTAAGCTTCCTTCAAAAGTCTAGCTACGGAATATGATATGAATTCTCTGAGTTTTTCCTCATTCAATGTTATCTGTCTCTTAGCCATATCCTATCAATCATTTCTTTGATATAAATAGTTGGACAAATTGATAAATGGAGCTATTTATCTATGGTATTGTATCTAAATGAAGAAAAAGAAAAAATATTTGATTAAGGAAAGTGAACTTAAAGAAATCATTAAAGAAATGATTTTAATGGAAGTTTACAACCCTAACGATTATAAAAATCTATATAGCACGCATTATCGGGGGAAAACCGCAAACCTTAAAGATATTGGAACACAGGGTTTGAATATGGTAAAAAACATAGGTAATTTTCCTTTGGATGATATCGCTTCAAACCTTTGGACTGGTATAAAAAATGGCTATGAGGGGAATCAAGAACTTTATAATGCCATAAAAAATGCTTTTGGCGATTCGCTGTCCCCAGAAGCAAGAGAACATCTTGCTAACGGGGATTATGGTGAGATTGGCCGACAGTTTTGGGGAAGAATAGCACCTCCGGAAGGCGCTGCTGCCCCAGAAAACAGACCGCTTGGAAAGCCGACAAATGCCGATGCCCATGAGCAACTAAGTGTATCCAGGGCGGTCAGCTTTATATGGCAAAATTCAACCAACAGTTATAGCAAATTTCTAAACGGAAGATGCGCAGCAAGAGTTAGGGAAGCTCTTAACTATGGCGGCTTAAGTCTTCCATCAGGAATGAGAAGGCCGGGACAAGTATCGTTACTTGCGAAAGATTATCTTACAATTTTACCTGCAAATGGCTGGGATGAAATAAATCCAGAGGAAGCTGGCCACGCTGGAGATGTGGTTGTCATGAACGCTTGTTATGCCACTTTGCCAAACGGAGGAAGGAATGCACACCCTTCTGGACACATTGCAATGTGTTGTGGTGGCGGACGATGGGTATCTGATTTTAAACAAAATAGCGTGCTTGGAATTAATGGGACTGTGCCAGAAAATTGCGTTCATTATTACCGATACCGAAACATAGTGCAATAAGGAAAAAACCCAAATATTTGTTAAAAGCTCCCGTTAGATGGGGGCTTTTGCTTTAAGTAACTATTTATACAGAGTAAAGTATATCTAATTTTATGGCAAGAAAGAAGCATCTTATTAACGTTCATACGAGTACAGGCACAACAGCCCCTACTGGAGCCAGTCTATATCTGGGTGAGATAGCAGTACAACATACACATGACGACCCGGCCTTATGGATTAAGGTTGGTTCAGCCGAGACCAGCACCGAATATGAGAAGTTCATTGGTCTGACTGAAATCACGAACATTTTCAACATGTCCCAGATATTGGGGAGTGGTTATACTTACAGCGGGATTCCTTATGTAAACAGTGCAACCACAATTGCTGATGCATATAGCGCATTAACAAAGGAACTTATTGATGATGAGTTGGTTACCGCAGCAGCACTCAACGACCTTAATGACAGAATACCGGAACCCGTTGACCTTGAGCCTCTTTCTGCAAGCGTTGTAACAAACAAGACAAATATAGAGATTATTTCCGCATGGGTTGAAGACAATGAGCTTGTTACAGCAGCTGCCCTCAATGACCTTAACGATAGAATCATAGAACTGAGCGGTTCAACCGGAGACAATACTGAGATGATTGAATACATCCAGGAAAACGAGGAAGTCGTTGCCGCTGCCCTTAACAATCTCAATAATAGGGTGAGCGTGGTTGAAACACATATGACCGGTGACTATATTCCAATTACTGGATATATACTGGCCAGTGGAATAACTGAGGAAGAACTTACCCTCAGGGAAACAGATACCATCAATGAAGCCCTCGGTAAGCTCCAGAAGCAGTCTCTTGATAATGAGGAGGCAATTGCTGCTGGTCTCAATGATTTAAACGAGAGGGTAACTGAAAATGCTGCCGCCATAGCTAAAAATACTGGTGTTACTGTATTAAGTGGTGTTGTAAGAAGTCTTCAAAATGAGGTTAATAACCTTGAGGATAGCTTCCTTAGTTTCACGGGGGATGTGCGATGGGATTTGAGCGCAGCCACCGTAAGTTTAAGTTCAGCAACCCAAAGTTTAAGTGCTGCCGTACAATCAATCTCTGCAAAGACAAGCGGTATTCTTACAATCAATGCAAACGGGGTTGAACAAGGCAGGTATTCACCGTCAGCAAATACAACAATTGACTTGCAAATTGTACAGGATGTCACAGGTGCGGATGTCTTGTTGACTGGTTATGAATTGGCTAGTGGTACGACAGAGGAAGAGCTGGCCATCGTTGCAACGGATACTGTAAATGAAGCATTCGGTAAGATTCAGAAACAGAACTACGATAATGAGGCTGTCGTTGCTGGTGCCCTTAATGACCTTGATGAAAGGATTCTTGCCCTTGAAGCTGGTGGAAGCGGTGATGTTGAAGCGCTTTCAGCTGCCGTCGTAACAAAAGAACTTGCAATTGCTGCATCATTAAACGATTTAAATGACAGAATTAATGACCTTTCTGATGAGTCAGACTTGCTTAGCCAACAGATACAAGAACTTTCCGGCTCATCAGGTGGTGGTGGCCTGACAGGTGTTACTTATGGTGGCACAAATGCAACTGTCACGAATCAGGTTGCTGCAATCCCTACTGCTTCAACATCGTCGTTTGGTGTCGTGAAACTTCCATCAAGTAGCTTTATAACTGGTTCAAGCGGAACGATTAATGTCAGAACCGGTACGACAACCATCAGTGTTCCGAGGGGTGACCAATTTTTGGCTGTATCCGCCGCAACAACTGGGCATGTCGGAAACGGAGACATTCACGTAACTTCCGCACAAAAAACAGCGTGGACAAATGGTGCAAATTCCGGCGCGTCAGCATATACGGCTGTTACTGCACTTTCCGCTGCAACAACCGGAATAAACAATACACTTACTGCACATACGGGTAACGGCAACATTCACGTAACTACCAACGAAAAGAGTACTTGGAACGGGAAACAGGACGCAATATCAGACCTAACAACAATCAGAAACAATGCAAGTTCCGGTGCTGCAGCATATACGGCAGTAACAGCACACACAGGAACAACGATTCCAAACCGCACTTCCGGTCAAATACACTTGCCAACTGTAACATCCTCTGACAACGGAAAGATACTCAGAGTTGTTGGCGGACAATGGGCACTTGAAGACCCTTCAACAATTACTTATTCTTCGTCAACCCCTAGCGGAGGAAGAGATGGCGATGTCTGGATACAAATACCACAGCAAAGTTAAACAAAATTAAATTGATAGCGGACCGATTGGCTTACACCTTCGGTCCTATTTTTTTACCTATAGTGATTAGAAATAGCCTTTACCAGACTATTTATGGACTGTAAAGTATACTTAAAAGATGCCAAGAACTAAACACGTTATAAATGTACATACCGGAACGGGTACAACCGAACCGAACAACGCGAACTTGTATCTGGGTGAAATAGCAGTTCAGCACGCCTCTAATGAGCCAGCGTTGTAAATTAATACCGGTACTGACGAGGCAAGTGATACCTATGAGAAATTTATCGGTGAGACTGAAATTCTGGAAATCATAAGTGGAGCTACCGATATTGCCCCATTATCAGCCGCCGTTATAAGCCTGTCCGCCGGTGTAAAATCAAATGAATATGTAACTGCATTGGCTCTTAATGAGCTTGACAGAAGGATTGACGAAATTTCCGGAAATACTGGCGGTGGTGAGGACATCGCTCCACTTTCATCCGCCACTTATACGCACGTTAATGACAATACTGTCCATGTAACAGCTCAGGACAAGACTACTTGGGGCGGAAAACAGGATGCTATCGCCGATTTGACCGACATAAGAAATGGTAGCCTTTCTGGTGCATCTGCATATACCGAATGGTCAGCACACACAAACACACCGGGGCTTCATTTGCCTGAAGTTGATTCCACAGATGAAGGCAAGGTATTGAGAGTTGTTGACGAGGTGTGGTGCGCATCAACAAGCAGTACAATATACGCGGGAACTGCAGACCCGTCATCCTCTCTCGGTCAGAACGGCGATGTTTATCTTCAGTCAAATCCAGTCGTGATATATGAAACTGACGGAACAACCGGGCTTCTCGGGCACAACCAGAACGGATATGAAGGCAATTGGCAGCTTGAAAACCTTGACCTTACTCCTTACAAGTACATCAAGTGCTATTTCAAAGCCGCGAATTTGACCGAAGCCAGTGCATATACTCCGGCGGTCGTTGTTGAAGTTCCGCTTGACGTAGCAGCAAAAGGACCGAACATCTACACTGGTGGTGTTATGGTTGCGCTTCCATTCAACAGGAACAGGCAATACCATATTTCCTGTGCCGTGGATTCAACCAAGACGAAGTTCCAAGTCATACACCAGGAAACGATTTGGGACATTACAACGACTGACGCAAACAATAACGGGAGATACCTGTATAAGATAGAAGGATACGTTTAATGTCAAATTACATCAAGGACAATAACAGATGGATAAAGAACTCCAGGATATTCGTAAAGAGCAACAACACTTGGACACAATATACGGAAGCCCAGTTCAGTGCATTTACGAACGACAAGGTGTTTTTCTATGGTGGTTTCTCTGGGGGCCACCAGCTTTCTATTGTCGGTCCTGGAGCAATTACGGGTGACAGTGTATCATTTGTTGCGGTTTATGATGGGTCAGTTGTTCCGAGTATGGCATGTACGTGGAGTATCGTTTCCGGCGGTGAATACGGGGCGATTGATGATTCCGGCACATTGACAATTGCGACAGCGGCCAGCCAATCAAATATAACTGTACGTGTAGCCTATTCTGATACAACCGCCGATAAAACTGTTATAGTGACATATGTGTCCGGTGAAACCACTGAAACAGAGGTGGTTGTGGATGAGTCCGGAAATACGATTACAACCATTACAACCACCACGGACAACGGTGACGGAAGCTCAACGGTTCACCAAACAGTTACGGCTACTGATGAGGAAGGAAATGTCCTTGAAACAACCGAAACAAATATCAACAACAATTCAGACGGTTCATTCAACGGTTCAAGTACCACATATGATGAAAATGGTGACCCGATTGAAGCACAGAATGTAAGTGGCGACACGAATTGGAACGTAAGCACCCAGGATATTATATATGAAAATGGTGAACCGGTTGTTACTGGCTATACAGTTGACACTTCGGGTAATCCTACCGGCCAAAAGTCATACAATGGAAACGGCGCTAATACCGAGTACTATGCATTTGATATGACTCACGGATTTGTCCTACATATGCACTTTACAATAGACTTTACTGCACAACCGGCAGGACAGGACGAAAACCATCACAACGTCCTTACAATGAAGAGGGCAAGCCCGTCTCCTTGGTATGGTTTTCAGATTAGACAAAGTAGCACAAACAAGTACGTACAACTTGGAACGCAATTTTCAACAGGCGGTAACACAAACACAACAATCAACCCGACATGGATAACGACAAATGTACTTGGTGAATACGATTTGACAATTACTTATACCCCGTCAGCTAGCACAGGCGCGTTCGTATGCCGTAATAATCTTACAAGTACGAATGTGTATACCAGCAACAATAAATTCCCGGACATTGACGACCTGAAATATTTGAAGGTTACAATTGGATACGCAATGGACCAAAACGGAGACCCTTACAGATATTCAAACATCAACGTATTGGATTTTAGCATAACAAGGACTTAAAGAAGAGAATAGACAATGGCAACAATTAGATTAATACCAAGCACATATACTCTCAGTAACACACAGCGAACAACGGTAACTAATCCGGCCTACATGTATAATAATACCGACCATACTGGCTCTTATGCCACTATAAGAGGTAGAAATAATACAAGCAGCGTTTACTATGCTTTTATCCATGGGTTTAACTTCGGTGATGTTCCAGCAGATGCAATAGTTAATAGTTTTTCTGTAAAAATTAAAGCATACAGAAGCAGTAACCTTTCAACAAGTAATCTACCAAAATTAACCAGCGCACCGTCTAATAACAACATTATTGCAAACACAACATTATCTTCTGGGTTCACAACTGATACAGCTGGTGCAGTATATACCTTCCCAAATGGTTCTTTAACGTGGTCCCAGTTGGTTGGATATGGTACTGGATTTTCCATAGAAATTACTTTATTGTCAACATCAAATCAATACCCGTATGCTTATGTATATGGTGCTGAAATAGAGGTTGATTATACGCTTCCAACACCTAGGCAAATAACCGTTTCAAACACGTCAACCGCAACTGTTGACCCATCAGGAACACAAACAGTATATGATGGGGATGATTTTATGTTAACATTAACAAATGTTTCAAATGTTAACAATATTAAAGTTACTGATAACGGAAATGATGTAACTTCAAGTTTGGTATTAATACCATCTGGGACGACATCTAAAACATTTAACCCGTCAGCACTTGAAGACCATTTAGGATATAACGGCGCTTCTGTGACAAATCCGGAAAATGCATGTACAAATACGGGTTCAACAAATTATGCAGAACTATTGTTAGGTGGTGGAACTGTTGCTTACATGCTTTACGCATTTGACACGACTCAAATACTTAATAATGCGACAATAAATTCAGTTTCTTGTTCGGCTAAAATTTCGGTTTCAAGTACTTCAACAAGTATAACAAACAAATCCGTCCAGCTTTATGCTGGTTCAACAGCTAAAGGGACTGCTTATACTAATGTAACAACATCAACAACACCTTTCAATATAACCGCCGGAAGTAATTGGACTGTTAATGATGTACATAATATAAAAATTAGAGCGACCGCAACCTATAGCCGAACAAATGGTTATACTTTAAGGATTTATGGTGTTAACCTTACAATTAACTATACTGTTAATGATATATCTTATTCATATACTATTTCTAACATCTCCGCCGACCATACAATTGTAATTTCAAATGCATCAACAAACAAACTTCACGTAAGGACTAGTTCTGGTTGGGTTGAAGCAGTAAAGGTACATAAAAAAATTAATGGTTCCTGGATTGAACAGACTGATTTATCTAACTTATTCAGCGGAAACACATTATATGTTTGCGGATAAAAATAAACCGGGGCTAATCCTGGTTATTTTTTTAAATGTGCCACTCACACGCCTATAATTCATATTTATTGCCTATTTATAGAAATGAAAAAAGCAAATAAATGAGTAGGCCAATAAACATAAACAGTGCAGCAACAGCTGTCCTTGGAACATACACTTTAGTGAGTGGTGGTTTCAATGGCCAAGGTGCATCATATTTTTCTGGGTTGGTTGGCAAGGGAGTAGATGGTAGCAAAACCACGTCCAATTATTATTCAAATGGAAGTGGAAACATAGCCATTTTCACATATGATTTCTCTTTTAGTGATATACCACAGGCCGCAACTATCACAAGTCTAACATGTCAAGTAAATGGACACGCCGAAAGTACGTCACAAAGCAGTGAATACATGTGCGTCCAGTTATATTGTAACGATGCTGCCATAAGTGACGAGACCAACTTCAAGAGCCTTGGAACGTCAAACACAACAACCACTTTAACTGCAACGACACTACCAACAACGTCAAACCTCAATACGCTTAAATTGAGATGTCGGCTTGGCTATTATGGTGGTGCAATCAATGGTGCTACTTGTACTTTGGAGTATTCTGTTAATGGTACAGCTTATACAATTACCGCGACAAGTAATTATACTGGTGCAACAGTTTCCCCAGCTAGCCAAGAACTAATGAATGGGGAAAACGCAGAAATTAAAATATATCCTGATGATATAAATAATATTGTTGTTAAAGATAACGGTACAGACGTTACCAGTCAATTGCAATATGTCGCGCCAACAGCAGGAACGCAAACCTTTACTGGTATCCCAACTTCTTATGATGCAACAAATTCTACATATGACAGCATATATGCTGGTACGACCGGAAGCGGTTTGTCAGACCAAACTTCAAATGACCGAATTTGTGTTTACGCAAACACGGCAGCAAATTCAATTTCGAAATTGACATACAATTTTGATTGCTCGTCAATTCCGGCAGACGCAATAATAACAAGCGTAACTTGTGTCGCAGCAGCATCTTGTTACAGCAACGGACAACATTTTAGTACAAAAACACTTCAGCTATATAATGGCAATACCGCAAAAGGTACTGCGACAACAATAACCGGAAATGGAAGCACGAAAGCAAACCACAACATTGACGGGGGAACCTGGACCAGGAGTGAACTTAACAACATTAAAATTGTACTTTACATTCAAAGAGGAAACAACACAACCCAGGCTTCGTTCAGTTTTTGGGGCGCAACACTAACTGTTCAATATACTTTACCAAGTAACCCATATTATGCTTATACAATCTCCAATCTTTCTGCTGACCATACTGTTGTTGTTTCAGAGGCCACAACAGACAAAATGTTTGTGAAGGTTGGTACTAATTGGGTTGAGGCTGTCAATGTGTACAAAAGAGTCAGTGGTTCATGGGTCAAACAAGACGATTTAACCACTGTATTTGATAACAATACTATTTATGTAAAAGGAAATTAACAACTTATTGATAAAAAGAAAACCAGGTTATTAAGCCTGGTTTTTTTGTTTCCTTTGGAGTTTGATTCTTAGGTTTATAGCTCGGTTAAGTGCAGCGAATGAACCCGTAAGTTTCATTGTCTTTCCCCTGTAATTGAATACAACACCTTCCGCAGCATTGTACTTATCCCCGATGGTTGCAAGCCTGTGTAGCCAGTATGCCATCTCTTCAGTAAGTTCAGGGTCACCGGCTTGTCTAATCATTTCCTTCGTGTTTTCAAGCTGCTGGAGAAGTTCCTGGACGGCCTGGTTTTCACTACCTTCATTTGCAAGACCACGACATCTGCTAATCACCTCATTACCAAGGTTATAGAAGAAATTCTCAACCGGTTCCATAATCTCCTTCATTGCTTGCGGTAAGACTTCCTTCTCAAACTGTTGGGCTGTTGCAAATATTCTGTCAGCACCCGCTATTCCGCTTGTAAGAATCTGTTTCTTTAACTGTACGATGGTCGGCTGTTTCTCACCATAGACCCATCTCCTTATGAAGTTGTTTGTAAACTGGTTGTTAAGGAGTATTCCAAATCCGTTATCCGAAATGTACCTGACAAGAAGCCTCTCACGATATTCAATGAGTGTGGTCTCGTCATCAACGCCAGCATACTCTTCAATGTGGTCAACGAGAGAGATATACCTTTCAAGTGTTTCCTCGTTGTCTTCCCTTATTGCGATTACAACCTCCGGAGTGACCTGGGTTCCACCATATTGTGAATTAACCGTTGGGAGAAGGCGTTTCAGCAATGCCATCTTTTTGTTCTCTTCCTCTTCCGGCAGTTCAATCTTCTGTCCGCTTCCGTCAGTGGAGAATGCGAATAGTCCGTGGAAAGAAAGGATTGTCTTCGCATACGGCACGGAATTCGGGTGCGTCTTGTCAATAACCTCGCAATTTGCATAAATCCTGTATCCTTCCCCGTTAAAGAAACCGACAGGGTCTGGAAGTGACTTTACCGCATCGCTGAACAGATAATATGCGTTCTTATATGCGTCAAGGATTGTGGTGTCCTTTCCTTCGCCGCCCCATCTCGCTTCCATTTCCTCAATACCCATACCGGCATCATCGCCCTTGATTTGTCCGGCATTTCTTGCAAAGCGAACCTCTCCGTTTGGTGCTACGGTTGCGAAGATGTTCATACCGTCAAGCTTCTCCGTCATGTGTTCAACCCTCGTGGAGAACAGGTCATTGACGAGCTGTTTATAATCCCCGAAGGTAAATTCATCAACATCAAACGGATGAAGCATGTGACCGGCAGCACCGCCTTCGGCCATATTCTCATTGAGATAGGCCATTTTGCGGCACACTTCGTTTATCATATACCTGAGGTCGCTTCTTGTTATGTTAAAAGACTTTCCCATACTGAAATAAATAGCCTGCAGGATACAAAAAACCGCAAGCTTTTCGGCCTGCGGTTGCTAAAGAACACATTATTCGTCCTTGTGCCTTACACCTACGGGAATCTGCCTAGGACCCTTCTTAATCGGTTCCTTGGCCTTCTTCTTGACGGAAACGACCACATTGCCCTTCTCGTCAAAATACGCCTTAATCGTTTCCTCGTCTGCATCGGCGGGGAGAGTAGCGCTTGTTTTCTGGGAATGGCTGTAGAAGCAATTCTCGTCAGTGCTGGTGGAGTGCTCATAGGTAATCTCAACTGTACGGTTGTTCTTTCCTGTAAGCTCAACCTTAACCGCATCCTCGGCAGCTTCGTGACCGCCGAGGCCCGTTACCATCTCATAGCGGTCGCCCTTGTCCTTGAAGCCGAAGCCATCAAAAGCGGCCATGAAATCGTCAAACGGAGTGATGTGCTCATTGACATTATCCAAATCAAAAGGCTCTCCAAAAAGGGTCTTAGCGAGGTTCATTCCATTCTTGAACGCAGGAAGATTGAACTCAAACTTAGCAGAGGGAACTACGTCCTCAATGCTGTCAAACCAATTTCTTTTTGCCATAATTATTTGTGTTTTAATGTGTTATTATTATAATCTACTTATTATTCTTCCTCTGGTCAAGTCGTAGGGGGACATTTCAATTTTTACTCTGTCCCCAACGATGACCTTGATATAATTTCTTCTCATGTTTCCGCAGGCCTGACACAATATGACAACCCCATTTGTATCAAGTCTTACTCGGAACATTACATTCGGGAGGGTTTCAACGACTTCACCCTCAAAAGTCATTAACGCTTGCTTTGCCATCAGATTATCTTCCTCCTTTCCTTTTCATAAGATGCTTCATAGAAATGATAAATATCCGCAAGCGACAAAGGTTTATCGGTTGTCGGGGAAATTTCATATTCTCCGTTATCAAATTTTTCTCCATACAGCTCTTCAAGCAGGGCATTCGCCTTTTCAGCGTTGAGCGGCTTAAACTCGTACTTGGAGATGAGACGGCCCTTTCTAAGCAATGCAGCATCAATATTCTTCACATCATCATTGAACGTGCAGATAAACTTGAGACCGAGACCGTCACTGAGCAATCCGTCAGTCAGGTTAAGCAAGAGGGAAACCGCAGCTGGTGTTCCGTTTGACTTTCTGTCCTTGATAGCCTCTTCACAGTCTTCCAGGATGATAACATGGTTTTGAAGCGTCATCAGGAAAGTGCTGAAATTCGGCTGGCTGAGCATTCCAAGGAGATTGGCCGGGATGTACACGAACTTCTTCTCCGGATTTGCACTGATTAAATGTCTGATGTATGTACTCTTGCCGGTTCCCTTGTCTCCGTGCAGGATGAGCAATCCGCTTTCGTCGTCTGCCTCTATAAAAGTCTTGATTATCTCGTTCTCGGCGGCAAAGTCATCGTTGTAGTGCTTCGCAATATCAAGCTCGGAAAAGTCCTTTGTGGGCAACTTATTGAGATAGAAGCAGTTGTCATAAGCAACCGTATAAACATTGTTCGGGATGAGCTTCGGCTTCTTGTAGAACTTCTTAATCTCTTCGGTAAGTTTCTCCACTTCGGCCTCGTTTCCGTTGCGATAAAGGATATATGTCTCGCTCGGAGCCTTTTCAATCCTAGCGAACAATCCGGCTGACGGTATGTAAATGTTCAGACCGGATTCCTCCTCCTTTGTCTGGAGATTGTGCAGGGTGTATATGACGAGCTGGACCCCATTTTCTCCGTATAAGTCTTTCAGTGCGCTGAGAATTTCTGCCGTATCAAAGTAATACCCAGAATGAGCCTCGTCACTCTTATAGGTGTAAAGGCTCGGGAACTCATTATATACAGCAAAAAAGAGGCTCTGCAATGAAAGCCCGTCCGCCGTGCAAAATGTCTCAACGGCAGTCTTGCCTTCAAGTTTTATTTGCTTAAATCCTTTTGTTTCAATCATTTCGTTTAATTTTATGGTTTAAATTTTGCACTATCCTGAGATATGTGGCTTCTGTTGGCTATAAATGGATTATAACCACAATCCATTACATCAGATGCCCGGTTATTGTTTGACTCAATTACCCTGTCTATATGAGAGTTGTTATATGACTCTGGACCAACATATGCAGGAAGTTCCCAGACAGATTTGAAAAATGCGACATCATCATACTCAGATATGTGGTATCTTACCTCGTATCTGTCTGTATCGTATGTTCCTCGTTTTCCTGTTTTCTTTTTCATTTCTAAACCCCGTAATAGAAATATACAAATTTATTTTCCTAAAAACAACTTTTTCAGTTAAAAAACATAGTTATGGTTTGATAAACTGCCATAGTAGATGAGTGCAACATTTTAGAGAGACAGGGCACCGTGCTATCGGGACATGTTTTGGCGGGACCTGGGAAAGGTTCCGCTTTTTTGTTATTCCTTAAACTATTTATTATCTGTAGAATTGCATGACATGTACAAGAAAATACGTTGGGAACGATATACATGTTGGCTAAGGTGCTCCCTTTAACTCAGCCACTGCAAATATACTAATTTTTTCCGAATTATCAAAATCCATTTTCACTTGGTGGTAGTCAAACACTGATAGAGCCATTTCAAACATGTAGGTGAACCTGTCCTGTTCCTCAAACTTCCTTGTGTTCCACCTGTACACCGCTTCGTCTATGTACCTCTGAAGATACTTGCTTGACACAAAGTGGTAAGTGCCGAACACCATTCTCTTGAAGTGTGCCCAGAAACCTTCAATGGAGTTTGTCGTAACCTCCTTGTTGGCAAATTCACCTGCGGAGTGGTTCACGAATTGGTGATTGAATCCATGTTCCTTCAAACCGTAGTAGCACTTGCTTTCGTCTGTGAAGATGCAAGCGTTGTCGGCTACGAACTGACTGATGTAAGTCCTGAGGGTTTCAGCCTTGGTGTCTTTCACATGAAAAGCGGCTGTTCTGCCTGTGCGTTCAGCCATACCGAAGATAGCCTCCTTGGTGAGCAACGACTTACCCTGCGTGTGTTTCACCCTCTTGTTCTTGTGTTTGTTCTTGCTTCTACCACCAAGGTACATTTCGTCGCATTCAACCTCACCCTCCAAGGCAATGGAATCGTCTTGGCTGTAAAGGCTACGGATTTTCTGTAACATGTACCACGCTGTTTTCTGAGTGATGTGCAAGTCACGGTGTAGTTGGTGGCTTGAAATGCCTTTCTTGTGGCTGCTTATAAGGTACATTGCCATGAACCATTTCACGAGGCTAACCTTCGTGTTCTCAAAGATAGTACCTACCATTTCGGAGAAGTTATGATTGCAATTTTTGCATACATATCTACCATCCCTTCGCCTATGGCAGTGCGGTTGTCCGCAATATGGACATACGATATTTCCGTCTTTCCATCTTGCCTGTGCTATCGTTTCTTTGCACTTTTCAACGGTGTCAAAGTAAAGAGCCACATCAACCAATGAGTTAAAATTGCTAAAATCAACCATAAAAAGTATAAAAAAACGAGGAAAAATTGTCAGTGGCATAATGTGAAGGGTGGCCACTACGAGACAATTATCCCCGTAAATTTCTACCTATTATTATTGATTTCAGTTACAACAGCCCTTCACCTCCATTATAACTTAATCTACTAATAAATAGTTGATTGTCAGCAAAAATACTCATTTTCTGTGAAAATTTTGCAACTTTTTTAATCCTCCTTAATGAACCTCAGGTAAGTGAAGTTGTTTCGTTTTACAACACTACCCATGCGGTAGAATCCGTAACGCTCAACGGTGTTTATGAACTCGGTTTCATCACCGTACCTCTTACCCTCGCCGAAATCGTCATTGGGTTCAACAACAATAACTCGTCCGTTGTTTTTCAGAATTCTGTGGGCCTCCTTGAAGTAGTCCTGATAGTCCTGTCCCCAAAGTGACAGACAGAAAACGGCGATGTCCATTTCCCTATCAGCCACAACAGCACTCAAATCAGCAATGTCAGCCACAATTACCTCATCGTGTCCTTCTACCTGTTGGTGGTCAAAGCCTTTGACGGTGTTGCCGTTTTTCATCAGGGTGCTTAACTTGTTTGTACCGCAACCAAGGTCAGCAATCTTCTTGTTGGAGTAGTGTTCGTTGATGAAAGTAGCCAAATAGTCCACAGGGTCTTCAACCCAATTCGCCTTTGAAATTTCTCTGGCTCTGTGGTACTCTTGGAAAGCCTCAGGGTTGTCAATGAAACGCTGGTGAGTAGTTCCGTGGTTTGAACTGTTCGCCATCCTGTGAGTTTCGGAGATAACCGAAACGGCTCTCTGCCTCTGCACGGTGTTTTCTTCAGGTTCTTCAACAACAACCTTGTTTTTCTTGGTTTCAACCTCATCCTTGATACCATCCTTGAAACGCTTCATGGCGTTCCTGTAAAGTTTGTTCCAGTCAATTCTGAACACTTTCTGAATGTCACCGTCCATAACAGCGTCACCAAGGTTCTTCTTATAAAGCAGGGCGTTCATTCGGCTTCTATCCCAAGACCACTCACTCTCATCGCCTTCGTCATTTTCGTTCAGTTCAAGGACAATCTGCGGAACAATGATGGTTACATCTTTGTCCTCAAGTACAGAACCACCTTTACGCTTTCTGACGATACGCTTGATTAACTGTTCGTAGTCAGCGTTTGTCTGTGGAAGGGAAATGATAATCATCCTGTCGCTCCTGTTCTGCAAGCCGTTGACACCAACGGAAATCGGGCTTGATGCAACAAGCACATCGGTTTTACCGTTAACGAAATCATCAAATACTTCGTGCTTGTTAGGGGTGCAACCAAGGTACGCACCAACCTTGAAACCAAGACTCTCAACCTTCTGAATAATTTCAGTGGCGGTGTTGTTCTTGTACGGGTACAACACATAGATAATCGTACCAGGCTTAATTTCGCTAATCACCTCAGGACTGTTAATCTTCGCAATCGCAAGGGCAGATTCAAGTTCACCGTAGTAACTCTTCTGTCTGGCAAGTTCCCTGATGGTTCGTTCAAGTTCCTCACTGCACTCAATCTCAGGTGTAAGGAGAACATGCTTGACATTGATTTTCGGACGGTATCTGAAACCGTTCAGCACAAGTGCCTTGTTAGCCTCGCTCACATTGCCAATGTTGATTCGGTTGTTCTTGATACCAGAAACTTCCTCACCCGTTGCCAACTCAACAATGGACTTAACCTCGCTGAGTTCGTTGATAAGCGGAGTACCTGTAAGTGCGGAAACCTTCACATCAGGGTTGGATTTCCTGATTTTGTCAAGAAGGTAAGCCACATGCTTGTTCCTTTCGGACACATCGCCCGTACTTTCCCTGTACTTAACTTTCTGCGTTTCGTCAAGGATAACATAGTCAACCCTGTAGTTGTCAGAAATTCGTTCTACGAGTTCCTTGGCATACGACTGGGAGAACTTGTCGTAGTTGATGAGAAGATAGTTGTAATCACCGTCAAAATCGGTGAAGTCCTTAATATTGCGAACAACGGTTACATGGCTATCAACCCACTTGTTATAATCCTTCTTACCATCAACCTTGAACTCGTCAACACTTTCGCCAAAGAAAGTGACAACCTTGCTGTCGGGGAAACTTTCGTACAGAGACGATACCCACGATTCCTGAAGTACGGACTTAGGAGCAATCACCACATTGTTCCTCAGGTGGTTGTGGCGTGAGGCAAAAATACAACTGTAGGTTTTACCACCACCCATGTCAAGCCACAGGGAGTAAGAACTGCGAGTTTCAAGTTTGTGAGCCAAAATTTTCTGGTAGGGATACAAGTCAAACGGCAGGGAATAACCCTCAGGGTTTTTCATACCCATAACCGCATTGTACTCCTTGAAGAACTCTTCCTTGATGTAATCGTAGAACTTGCTTCCGTGGTAGTTCCTGATTTCGTCAACGAAGGTTTCATCATCACTGACAACCTGCCACCACTTCTTAATGGTATTGACCACGATAAACTTTCCGTTTTCGCTGGTAGGGTCAAGTTTGTCAATACCCTGAATGTCACCGTTCCTCAGGACATTTTCACGGCTATCAAGCACGGGAAGCCCCGTAGTTTCGTCAACCACCATATCTGAAGAATCCTCTTCGTCAACCCTTTCAATCTCTTCAAGGGTTTCAATGCTTTCAACATCAACATTCTCGGTGTCAATGTTTTCTTCCTCATTCTCGTTCTCATCAGAAGACAGGTCGTTCACCAATGTCTGAATAGCCTCAAGTCGTGCCCTTGAACCCCTCGGTGTCCTCGCAATGGACAGGAAGTCTTTCGGGAGAACGCCTGCTTTAATGAGGGACAATATTTCAAGTCCAGTTAAACAGAAAAATCTGCTGTCAGTCGGACTTTGTTGAATATCATTTTCAGTTAAAAGTGACAGTTTGTATGATTTACTGTACCAACCCTTACAATAAGGACAAGCATGTCCTTGAAGTATCTGAGAGGGAGTCGCTTCAAATGGCCCGTGAACACGACACTCAGCCAACATTTTGGTTGACATGTCAACAAAGTTTTCTTTCTTGAAAATTAAACTGTCCCCGTACATTGCCGTAGCCCTTTCAAGGAACTCTTCAAATGTAACTTTACTTGCTTCTCTCGCACAATCTGGGCAACCCTGTCCAAGACGAACATGGTTTGAAGGTGTCATCCAAAACTCACCGTGCTTCGGACAAATTATACAAACCTTCTCGTCTTTTCTTTTGTACACCGCCTTACTATAGTCATAGTTTTTACCTTCGTGGACTTTTTTAGCCTCAGCAACAAACTCTTCGGTTGTGGGTCTGTATCTGTTACTACATTTCTTACATCCGTACCCTTTCAGAAAATTTGAAGGACGAATCCAAAAACCGCCATGTTCAACACCAAGTTCGTCTTTCTCGTGACAAATGATGTAAACATCAGTCTTTGAATCAACATATTTTGTTTCAGAAAAGTCATATCTACCCTTTCCATAGACACCCTCTGCTTCTGAAATGAATTGTTCAAGGGATTTTCGGTTAGCGTCACCTGCTCTACCCTTAGCACAGTCAGGACATCCGTGACCGTCAATATGATGCCTCGGTAACTGCTTAAACGGTCCGTGCTCTGGGCAAATTATGGTTACATTGGTGTTTAAGTTTACAAACTTTACCTGAGAATAATCATATCCCTTCCCTTCGTGAACCTTTTGGGACAGTGCAATGAACCCGTCTTGTGTAATTCCCTCGTTTGGTCTTGCACACTTAGGACAACCACAGCCACCAAGATGTGAACCAGCATCTTGATAGAATGGGCCGTGTTCGTTTCCGAATATGTCTTTTTCGTGACATATAATCTTTATCTTGCTATGCCTTCCTGTGTAAACAGTTTCGGAGTAATCGTAGTTTTTGCCACGATGTGCCTCAACTTGTTTCGCCTTTGCAACATACTCTTCGGTTGTTATCTTTTTCATATTCCCAAGTTTTATAATGTTTCAAGTTAAAAAAACGGACAGCAACCTTGTACCATAATGTGAAGGGTGGGTACGCTGGTAGCAGTCCGCTATGTTGTTTATATGTCAGTTGTTTTCGTGACCCTTCACCTTCACAATCACAACTTCTGTTGTTTCTACTTGCAAATATACGAATAAAAAAATTAAAAACAAAATTTTTCTTCAAAAACTTTCATTTAGCCAACATGTATATCGTTCCCAAAACTTTTAATCGAACACGGTATTAA
>JAEEGF011662118.1_pt1 | contig 19103 bp, 17 predicted proteins | sample 9134171 | NCBI WGS metagenome assembly JAEEGF01 (sample SAMN16246542, study PRJNA631951) | gut metagenome | biome: gut microbiome; feature: rumen; material: AP-attached | host: Bos | place: Iran: Karaj | collected 2018-10
CCCTCGGAGAAGGGAACCATCTACGATCTCAGTGGCCGCAAGGTAAGTTCACAATCTTCATATTCCCTCCCTACACAGGAGGGCCAGTGTGGGTCCTTACGGAATGGCTTATAGATAGTGAATGGGAAAAAGATTATGGTTAAATAAATCATCTTTGCGACGATAAAACATAAATCATAATTATTATGAAAAAGAAAATATTCTTGTTGTCAATTATGTTGATCGTAGCACTTACGGCTGCATCCGACGAATACATCGACCCGCAGACCAATGTCGTCTATACTTATGAGGTTGGTCAAGGCACAGCCTCGGTAAAAGCGGGATATGAGGAGGCGGTGGCTCCTGATTATGGTTATGAAGGAGAAGTGTTCTACTATCCGGGCAGTCCTGATGCTACTGGCGATGTGGTGATTCTTGATAAATTCACCATCGGCACGACAGAGTATGTGGTAACGAGTATCGATGAGTGTGCTTTCTGGTATAACAATAAAATCAAATCTGTCATCATTCCCAATAACGTGACTGATATAGGAGGAGGTGCCTTCGCTCATTGTAATGGTCTGACCTCTGTCACTATTGGCAATGGAATATCCAGTATCGGTATTGGAGCATTCAATTTCTGCAGCAGACTGGCAAATGTGTATTGTTATGCATACAATGTCCCTGAAACAAGTGGATATGCGTTTATTGATACCCCCATTGCCTCTGCTACACTTCACGTTCCAGCAGTTTCAGTTGAAAAATACAAAGCAACTGAGCCTTGGCAATATTTCGGGAATATTGTGGCAACAGCATCTGATATCCAACACAGCGGTTGCCTGAGTAGAACACGAGCCAGCAGCAAATCAACAACACAATCAATTTCCTTACTTAAGGAAGGTAACATTCTGACGGTGAACCTACGCAACTTTTGGAGCACTTGCGACACTCAGGATTTCGAAGTAACCCCTTCGGTAAGCGATGGTAATAATAGCGATCCTTATACAGTTTCTGTCAGAGTCAAACCCATTGGCGAGGATATAGCTGATTGTATTTGCCCCTACAACATATCTTTTACCATACATGATGTAGAGGCCAACAGCTTCCAGTTTAAATGCTGGTGGTTCAACGGTCAGGTGAATCTGACGGAGGGTGAACCATGGGTCATGAGCAATGAATACTACCCTGAAGGAACGAAGTGGACGGAGATTAGACTTGACACCCTGAAGTATGACAGCTGGTACTCAAAGGTGGGTGACGAGTGGGTTCCGAACTTTGAAACAGTGGAGTACTCTGTGAAAGGTGAATATACTCCCAAGTACTGGGAAGTTCCTTTCAAGTGCGTCTATACAAATAGCCAGGAATGTACAGACTCTCTTGCTCTTCTGATTTATGAAGGAAGAGATTATGGATATGATATGGGCGTGTTGGCAACTGTACCCCTTCTATTTGACGACAACACCACTCCCTATCCTGGCGAAGCATATTTTTTTGATTGGGGCGTGGGAATGACTTTAAGATTTGTGGATATCTTAAGTAACAACACAACCGCTATTTATCCTCCAGGTACATTTGACTTCGGCATAATTGAAGAAATAAAGGAAGGGAACTTCGGAGGGGTAAGACCGCTGAAATACACTGATGTAAATGGTGTCCGAATCATTCGGGGAATCGGTGTAACAACTTGGAATGACGGCGAATGTGTTTTCGGCCCTGTCAAGCCGTATCGTGCTTGGTCACTCTTCAAAGAAGATTATACACGCGATGAACGTAACTATCGTTCCATGCTTGTTCATTTCGAGCGTAATGGCGAAGTGCTGTATGATGCTTGGCCTACAAAGGAAATTGTTTCCTACACCAAAGATCAAATGGCGACGATTATTCTGCCAACAGAACCTGATGCCAACAAGGGTAAATACTATAGGTTGGATAGATGTGAGGATGGGAAGATTATCTTTACGGAAGAGCTTCATCCCAAGGAAAAAGTACCTTATATTATTGTGCCGAACGAGGATTTCAACATCGACCTGAATACCTTGGATTTGGAAGGACTGACCAAGAGCAGCGTTTCTGTAGGGGGCGTATCATTCATCGGTTCATACAACCATGCAGAATATAATTGCGAGGAAGGCTACTATATTGACATAATAGACAAGACGACAGACTGCCATGTTGACGATGCCAACCTGAGGATGGTCACGATAGGAGCCTTGCGTGCCTACCTGAAAGTCAGCTGGGATGATCCATATCGTCAAGGCGGCACGAGGGGAGTTAGAAATAAGTTGGCAATTGTTCTTGAAGACAATCCAAACAGCATTGCTAAAGTGAAAAGTGAAAATGATAATGATGGTATCTACGACCTTCAAGGTCGCCATCTCTTAAGCAAACCAGCCAAAGGGTTGTATATGCAGAACGGCAAAAAGTTTATGGTTAAATAAAGGTAAGTAAAAGAAAATATGAGTGATGTGACCCCCGAAAGTTGAATATAATACTTTCGGGGGTCACTTTAACTTAGAGATTCACTTTTGACCTGCGGTCGAGCCTGCTCACGCTCGGGAAAGCCTAAGCAAGCTTAGCTCCCCTCTCGCTCAAACGCAGCCTTCTCTTTTAATTTTTTCTCTTTTATCTCTTATTTAATATACTCTGCCAAATCTGTCAGACGCATATCGCCCTTGCGGAGGAATGTGTCATGCATAGCGAAGGCGGCTGACAGCTCGTGATGGGTATGACCACCACGCTTGCTGGCATACTTGAGGTAGTCCTGAAGCATGGGGCGGTAGTCGGGATGAGCCACCTTGATGAGTTCCTCTGCCTTCTGCATATCGCTCTTGTGGCGCAGGTCAGCAACACCATACTCTGTGATGACAGCATCAATGAAATGGTTGGTGTGGTCAATATGGCTGGCAAAGGGTACGATGCTGGAGATAGCGCCGCCCTTGGTAGTAGAACCGCAGGTGAAGATAGAGAGGTAAGCAGATGTGGTGAAGTCGGCAGAACCGCCGATACCGTTCATCATCTTGGTACCGCAGATCTTGGTGGAGTTTACATGTCCGTAGAGGTCGCACTCGATGGCTGTATTGAGGGCGCAGACGCCGATACGTGAGATGACCTCGGGGCTGTTACTAATCTCGGAGGGACGGAGTACCAGCTTGTCCCGGAAGAAGTCCATATTGGCATAGATGTCCTTCAGACACTCGTTGGTTACAGTCAGGGAGCAGGCTGAAGCGCTGAGTACGCGGCCCTGCTTCATCAGACCAACGGGAGCATCCTGCAGTACCTCGGTATAGATATGGAAGTCAGGAACCTCGGGGCACTGGCCCAGGGCGCCCAATACGGCATTGGCACCGCTGCCTACACCGCTCTGCAGGTTAAGGAAACTCTTGGGGATAAGTCCGGACCTGAGGTTGCTGAGCAGGAAGTCGGCCACGTTCTGGCCAATCTGTGTAGTGATAGGATCCGGATCCTTGAAAGCGCGGGCCTCATCGGGAACATCGCACTCGATAACACCAACGATACGGTCGGCATCCACCTCTACATAGGGCTTACCGATGCGGTCACTGGCCTTGCAGATGTTGATGGGCTTACGGAAGGGATGGTCCTCAATCTCATATACGTCATGGATGCCTTTGCTGTCGGGGCTGTGGAAGGCATTCAGCTCGATGATGATACCGTTCTTAGCCAAACGGCAAACAGTGGGGCTGATACCGCCTGCGGCAGTCAGATAGATGTGACACTTGCTGCCTACCTTCTCAATGGCACAGGCTTCGATGATGGCCCAGTCCACATCGCCCAGATATCCCTGACGGATCTGGGTGGCCATGTTGGAGAGGTTGAGGTCAGAATAATGCAACTCGTTAAGATTTACGTGCTTGCGGAAATCGGGGTTGGTGGTGTAGGGGGCGCGGAAGTCAATGGCCTGTGCATTGGCCAATGCGCCGTCACAACTCTGTCCTGTGCTGGCTCCGGTGAAGATGCTGATCTTGAAGGGGCGGCCTGCCGCATGCTCGGCCTCGGCCTTCTTGGCAATCTCGGCGGGAGTGCACTTGGGCACACCTGCTGGGGTGAAACCACTCAGACCTATAGTCTGTCCGTTCTGAATAAGGGCAGCTGCCTCAGCAGCCGTAATCTTGTTGAATTCCATGATTCTATCTGCTTATTTTAGATTAATTTTGTGCAAAAATACAAAATTATCCGTTTTTAGCCAAGTTAGGGAACAACTTATTTGCATTTTCCCATATTATCTGTTTCAGGTTCTCAACTGGGATTCCTTTTATCTGTGCCACCTCTTTATAAAGAGGCGCTATGGGGGCAGGGGTATCATCAGTTTCAAGAAACATTCTGTTCAAAGGACAGAGGGTGAGGCTCTCCCTATTGAAATGCAATCCGAAGGATACGTATATGCCTGCTGAGAGGAGTGACTGCAGCTGCTGGGGCTTTCCCCTGAAGCCGTGCATAATCCAGGGTTGGGAGGGCTGCATCTGCTTACGGATGCGCAGGATTTCCTCAAGGGTTCTTACGCAATGGATGACCAGGGGCTTGCCTGTACGCTCGCTTTCCTGTACATGCTGGCGGAAGGCGGTTTCCTGCTCTGCTAACGGGATGTCCCAGCGGCGGTCCATGCCGTGCTCCTCGCAGCCCAATGAGACCTCGTTCTCATAGACCGGATGATGTGTGTGGAAGTTGATGTAGGGGATAGTTTTCATGGTACGGGGTCATAGCCGTAGCCGCCCCAGGGGTGGCAACGCAGGATTCTGCGTACAGCCAGCCAGGTACCCTTCAGAGGGCCGTGCTTACGCAATGCCTCTATGGCATATTGGCTGCAGGTAGGGGTGAAACGGCATGATGGGGGTGTAAGGGGTGAGATGAATTTCTGATAGAACCGTATGGGCAGTATCAGTATCCATACCAGGAAATCAGTCAGCGGACGGAGTATCTGCAACGGTTTCATTGATTTTAGATAAGAGGGTCTTCATCTTCTCCGTCACCCTGGGGGTGGGCAGAAGTTCGTTGCTGTTCCAGAGGAAGGCGATATTGAGCCCTCCCTCTGACGGTTGCAGGATGTGTTTGTTCAGGCGGTAGGCTTCACGCAACTGGCGCTTGATGCGGTTGCGCTTGACGGCTCGCTTAAAAAAGCGTTTAGAGACAGAAACCATGATGCGGATTCCTGTCTCTTCAGTTTTCTGGAACACTGCCCTTACGGGGTAGGCCAGAATAGATTTGCTGCTTCCTGCGAAGAGTTCCTCCAATGCCTTACGGCTGCAGAGGCGTTCTTGCTTGGATAGCGTAAAACGTTCTTTAGTCAATTCCATTTACCTTCTTCACATACGCGGCGATGGCGGCGGTGATGCTGGGGTATTCAGGCGAGGGGGCTTCCAGGTCCAGGCGGAGTCCGGCGTCGCGGACAGCCTTGGCGGTAGCGGGACCGAATGTGCCGATGGAGATGTCACCCTGCTTGAAGCCGGGGAAGTTCTTCAGCAAAGCCTGGATTCCGCTGGGGCTGAAGAAGATGAGCAGGTCATAGTCAAAGGGCTCACCTTCGGTAAAGTCGTTGCTGACCGTACGGTACATGATACCTTCTGAGTGGAAGAGTTTCTTGGCATCCAGCATTTCGCCGAACTGGCTGGTATGTACGTCGCTGGTGGGGATGAAGTACTTCTCGTTCTTGTGCTTGGCCATCAGGGGTACAAGGTCGTCAACCTTACCGGTCTCGCCGAAGAATATCTTGCGCTTGCGGTACTGTACGTACTTTTGGATATAGAGTGCTACTGTCTCGGTGATGCAGAAGTACTTCATATCCTCGGGGATGACTACGCGCATTTCCTTACACAGGGTAAAGAAATGGTCAATGGCGTGCCTGGAGGTAAAGACTACTGCCGTATGCTCCAGAATGGAGATCTTCTGAGCACGGAATTCCTTGGGCGTAATACCCTGAACCTTAATGAAAGGGCGGAAAACAATCTCCACGTTCAAACGCTCTGCAATGTCGTAATAGGGAGACTTTTCTGAAGAGGGCTTTGGCTGTGACACCAGTATCTTCTTTATCATAACTGTCCTATAATTTTACCGTCATTAATTCTGTCACTCTTATCAGCGTGATGAAAACTGCCATTAAAGGCACTATTTCAAGGGTGCAAAAGTACACAATTAAATGCAATAAGCCATAAAAATTCGGGAAAAAGATGAGAAATGTTTTGTATAGGTGTAAGATTTTAATAACTGACCCTAATAAAAAGGCTATCCACAGGGGAATATAGGGAGGCAGATTTAAATATATGGTAATAATAATCAGGGGAAAAAAGAGGAGGGCTTCGACAGAAAAAAGGAAAAAACCGGATTTCTTCCAGAGACGGTTTTTCTTTTTGTCAAAAAAAATCCAATTAAGGAATCCTGCCATGAGTATCTTGAACATGAAGTACAGAATCCATATTACCATGTAGATGCCAATGAGCAGGTAAGGGGAGGTTTGCCCCAGGAAGAGATGCTGCTGGCTCTGGGTGTACATATATACCGCCAGTGCGCCCATGATACTGAGCAGGAACATCATGAACCAGGGGATGAGCTGTTCGGTGCCGGTATTGGGCTTTGCCTTCTTGGATACGTTCTTGGAGGGGAGGAAGAATTCCCTGGCCTGGGAGACAACATAGCTTCTGATCCGCTTTTGTATGAATACCATCATGACAAAGCAGAGCAGGACAAAGAGGGTTACCCAGTCATCATGCAGCAGACGGTAGGGACGGAGTTCACCCTCAAAGCCTGTGGAAACGGGCTTTACCTCGGGGTGCAGGACAGAGTCGCCCTGGAAGAATCCCATATCCTTATAAAAGGGGGGCGGGGTTTCATTCCGGGCTACAGTATCTGCTACCGGCAGGCAGAGGGTATCACACGAGGGTTCTGTCATATAGCTGCGAATCGGCGAATGCTGGTATCCCACAAAGGCGTTTCCAGAACAAACTGCAGGGCTTCCTCGGGAGTGCGGGCCACACGCCAGATGGCGACGTGCTGTTCACGCATGAAGTGTTGGCTGGCTGCCTGCTGCAGGGCTTGCAGCATGGCGTCATAGTAGCCGTTGGTATTAAGGATGACGATGGGTTTCAGGTACAGGCCTAACTGCTTCCATGTGATAAGTTCCATCATCTCGGCAAAGGTGCCGCAGCCGCCGGGCAGGATGATGGCGGCATCGCTTTCCTCTGCCATGCGCTGCTGACGGATGTGCATATCGGGGGTTTCGATAATCTGTGTCATGCCTTGGTGGCACCACCCTTCCTTTATCATAAAGGAGGGGATGATGCCTATGGCCTGACCTCCGGCCTGCATGCACCCGTCAGTTGACGCCTGCATCAGACCCATGCTACCGGCGCCGTTGACAACGGCTATTCCCTTTTCTGCCATCAGCTGTCCCAGCCGGCGCGCATCACGGAAGTAGCAGTCGTCTATCTTGGTGCTGCTGGAGCAATAGATGCATATACGCTTTACTTCTGGCATATTCCGAAGGCTTCCTGTATCTTCTGTACGTAATCCAGTTTCTCCCAGGTGAAGAGTTCTACTGTGACGTCCTTGGTTTCGCGGTAGAGGGATTCATATCGCTTGGTGACAATCTTAGGCTCACGTCCCATGTGGCCGTAAGCGGCAGTTTCCTCGTAGATGGGGTTGCGCAGTTTCAGGCGCTGTTCGATGGCGTAGGGACGCAGGTCAAACAGTTCCTTGATTTTCTGGGCAATCTCGCCGTCAGTAAAGGGTACCTTGCTGCGTCCGTAGGTATCTACGTAGATGCTTACGGGCTCGGCCACGCCAATGGCGTAGCTGATCTGTACCAGCATTTCATCTGCCACGCCGGCTGCTACCATGTTCTTGGCAATATGACGGGCGGCGTATGCTGCCGAACGGTCCACCTTGGAGGGGTCCTTACCGCTGAAGGCTCCGCCGCCATGTGCACCCTTGCCGCCGTAGGTATCTACAATAATCTTACGGCCTGTGAGACCGGTATCTCCGTGAGGACCGCCGATGACGAACTTGCCGGTGGGGTTCACGTGGTAGGTTATCTGGCTGTTGAAGAGCTGACGGATGGCCTCATTCCGGATGGTTCCCAGAACGCGGGGTATCAGTATCTCCTTTACGTCCTTGGCGATGCGCTGCTGCATGGCCTCGTCTGTATCGAACTCGTCATGCTGGGTGCTGATGACGATGGTGTCAATGCGCTGGGGAATGCCCTCGTCACTATATTCGATGGTTACCTGGCTCTTGGCATCGGGGCGCAGGTAGGTCATTACCTTTCCTTCGCGGCGGATATCGGCCAGTTCCATGAGCAGACGGTGTGCCAGGTCCAGGCTGAGGGGCATGTAGTTGTCTGTCTCATTGGTGGCATAACCAAACATCATGCCCTGGTCACCGGCACCCTGATTCTGGGGGTCAGTACGCTCTACACCGCGGTTGATGTCGGCACTCTGTTCGTGAATGGCGCTCAATACGCCACAGCTGTTGCCCTCGAACATATACTCGCTCTTGGTGTAGCCGATACGGTTAATGACTTCACGGGCAATACGCTGCAGGTCAACGTAAGCCTCGGTCTTGATTTCGCCGGCCAGGATCACCTGCCCGGTAGTGACAAGTGTCTCACAGGCCACCTTCGACTGCGGGTCGAAAGCCAGCAGTTTGTCCAACACGGCGTCGCTGATCTGATCGGCCACTTTATCAGGATGGCCTTCAGAAACGGATTCGGATGTAAATAAGTATCCCATAATACATTTATATATTATTATTAATAATGTATGGGGAGAGAAATCGGGCAGAAATGCATGAGAAACAGGCTTTCAGCTTCTCGTTTTAGCATTTTTTACTGTGGTTGCAAGCAGCCCAAATCTATCCACATTTGTTTTCGGGTGCAAAGTTACGAAAAGTCGAGGGCAGGACAAAATAAATTCATTTATTTTTTATGCCGAGACGCAGTAAGTTCTTATCTCTCCTCTATCTCCCTCAGAGGAATCATAACAAAGTCACGTTCCTGCATATGGGGGTGAGGGAGAACCAACTCGGGGGTATTTACCTGAAGGTTATCATATAGCAGCAGGTCCAGGTCAATGGGGCGGTCATGGTACTGTCCGTTTACACTCTTCCTGGTACGGCCCAGCAGGTGTTCTATCTGCTGCGTCTCCCTAAGGCACTGTTCGGGTGTAAGGGAGGTCTCTACCAGGCAGGCGGCATTCAGGAAGGTGTTCCCGCTCTGGAATCCCCAAGGTTGCGTCTCGATAAAACGGGAGGTACGCAGCACCGGGCCAACACGCTCGCCGATGAGTGCGATGGCCCGGTGCAGTATTGCTTCCCGGTCTCCTAAGTTGGAACCCAGGCTGATGTACAGTTTATGCATTAGTCCTGAAGGATAAGCATGGCGTCGCCATAGGTGCCGAAACGATAGCGGTTCTCTGGGTCGTTCTCGTTGTACTTGAGGGCCTCCTTGTATGCCATCATTACCAGGTCATATCCGCCATAGGCACAGGTGAGCATCAGCAGGGTGCTGTAGGGCAGATAGAAGTTGGCTATCATGGCATCTGCCAGGGCGAAGTCGTAGGGAGGGAAGATGAACTTGTTGGTCCATCCGTCATACTCCTTCAGTTTGCCGTCGGCGCTGACTGCTGATTCCAGCACACGCTGAACGGTGGTTCCTACGGCTACAATCTTACGTCCTTCCTCCTTGGCCTTGTTGATGATATCGCAGGCCTCAGCATCTACGTGCATCTCCTCGCTGTCCATCTTGTGCTTGGTAAGGTCCTCCACGTCTATCTCGCGGAAATTGCCCAGGCCGCAATGCAGGGTTACGTAGGCAAAGTCAATGCCCTTGATCTCCATCATCTTCATCAGCTGGGGAGAGAAGTGCAGACCTGCAGTGGGAGCGGTAACGGCTCCTTCCTTCTTGGCGAAGATGCACTGGAAGTTCTCCTCGTCCTCGGGCAGGTTGGGACGCTTGATGATATGCTTGGGGATGGGGGCTTCGCCCAGGGCGTAGAGGGCACGCTTGAACTCCTCATGAGGTCCGTCATACAGGAAGCGGAGCGTACGACCGCGACTGGTGGTATTGTCAATTACCTCGGCCACCATTGACTCGTCCTGACCAAAGTACAGTTTGTTACCGATTCGTATCTTGCGGGCAGGGTCTACCAGTACATCCCACAGTCTCATCTCCTTGTTCAGCTCACGCAGCAGGAACACTTCTATGCGGGCACCTGTCTTCTCCTTGTTGCCATACAGGCGGGCAGGGAAGACCTTGGTATCGTTGAAGACAAAGACGTCCTTCTCGTTGAAGAACTCCAGTACGTCACGGAATGATTTCCTGTGCTCAATGTATTTACTCTTGGCATGAACCACCATCAACTTGCAGTCATCGCGGAAGGGGGTTGGTTCTTGTGCTATTCGGTCGTCAGTTAGTTTGTACTTGAATTGTGATAGCTTCATGAGATTAATTTCTTTTTAAACGTTATCTGACTCTGTTTCTATTTCCTGTTTCTCCAGCCAGGGGCCGAAGTCCTCCATCTTCATGCAGTCCTCCACGCGGATATCTCCTACCCTGGTCCGGCGCAGCGCTGTCAGGTGAGCGCCGCTCTGCAGGGCCTCGCCGATGTCACGGGCCAGTGCCCTGATGTATGTTCCCTTGCTGCAGACCACCCGAATGGTCATCTGCATGGATGAGGGGCTGAAATCCAGCAGTTCTATCTCTTCAATGACCAGCACCTTAGCCTTCAGCTGCACTTCCTTGCCTTTGCGGGCTAGGTCGTATGCCCGATGCCCGTCCACCTTACAGGCCGAGAAGGCCGGGGGCACCTGCTCAATCCTTCCGGTGAAATGTGTCAGCACCTCACGAATCCTCTCCTCCGTGATATGCTCCGTGGGGAAGGTGGCATCAGGTTGTGTCTCCAGGTCAAACGAGGGAGTGGTGGTCCCCAGCTGCAGGGTTGCCACATATTCCTTGGTATGGGCCTGCAGTTCGTCAATACGCTTGGTGGCCTTACCCGTGCAGATAGTTACCACACCCGTTGCCAGGGGATCCAGCGTACCGGCATGCCCCACCTTCAGTTTCCGAACTCCCAACTTATGGCAAAGCGCGCTGCGCACCTTGGCCACCAGATTGAAGCTCGTCCAGTGGAGCGGCTTATCGAAGTATAGTATCTCTCCTGCCTGAAAGTTCATTTAGTCAACCATCACTAATGAGTGACCGCTCCACAGGAGGGCCAGTATGATGACGCCCACGATGATACGGTACACACCGAAGGCCTTGAATCCGTATTTGGCCAGGAAGTCCACAAACCATTTCATGGCCAGCAAAGCCACCACAAAGGCAACAGCACTGCCCAGGGCCAGCATCAGCAGGTTGTCAGTTGTTGCCCAGCCGGCATCAGCCTCATCGCCGAAGAACAGCTGCAACACGTCCAGACCTGTGGCTGCAGCCATGGTGGGAACGGCCAGGAAGAAGGAGAACTCAGCGGCAGCACGGCGGGTTAGCTTCTGAGCCATACCGCCTACAATGGTAGCCATGGAGCGTGATACACCCGGTATCATGGCAATACACTGGAACAGACCGATGCCGAAGGCACGTCTTTCCGTGAGGGCAGTCTGCTCGCTTCCCTTGTTGAAAAGACGGTCGCAGAAGAGCATGAAGATTCCGCCCAGCACCAGCATGACGGCTACAACCTCTACGTTCTCCAGGAAGCGGTCAATAAGGCCTGACATTTTACCTAAGAGTCCGATGATGACGGCGGGGATGAAGGCTACCAGCAGTTTCCAATAGAAATCCCACTTGTACAGGAAAGCCTGCAGCCAGGTGCTGCCGGCAGGAGCCGGCGTATGGTTCAGGCGGAAGAAACGGTTCCAGTACAGGCATACCACTGACAGGATGGCGCCGAACTGGATGATGATGGTAAAGGCCTTGACAAAAGGCGTACTTTCCACTCCCAGCAGGTTCTGCGTGATAATCATGTGACCGGTGGAAGATACGGGCAAAAACTCCGTAAGTCCCTCCACAATAGCTATGATGATGGTTTCCAGTACTGACATGGTTATGCCTCCTTACTTCTTCCGATATTCTTTCTCTCCGCCTTAGAACGGTACATGATAGCTACCATAATGAAGACAAAACCGGCCAGGCTGACCAGCGGCGCCACTTTAATCCTGCGGGCACTGAAGATATCGGCATTGAAGACACCCTCGTGACTTCCCTCGCCGGACATCAGAATCAGTCCCACAATAACAATGGCCATTCCTATGGCCAACAGGATGTAATTAGTCTTTGTAAATGCGAAATTGCTCATCTGTATTTAATTCATAATTCATATTCAGGGGCAAGAGGGCGGGGCCTTTAATACAACCGCTCAGCCCGTTTGTACAATTGCCGGGTGACAGACACATAGGTGCACACAACGGTAATGAGCAGGCCTACGGCCAGCACGCTGCCGGCCATGATAAGCAGATTCTGCCGGGTAACGTACTGCAGGACAGCCTCGTCATAGCGGCCGGCCCACATCACCAGTCCCAGCAGGATGCCGTCAGCCAGAACAGCCGATGTTAATCCTATCCAGAAGCCGCTGACCAGGAAGGGTCGGCGAATATAGCCCCATTTGGCCCCTATCAGCTTCATGGTATGGATGATGAACCTGTGGTTATACACGTTCAGCTTGACCGTAGCATTTATCAGGCTCAGGGACACAATCACCAGCAGAGCCGCTATGCCCAGCAGTATCAGCGAGGCGCGTGTCAGGTTGCGGTTCAGGTTCCTGACCAGGTCCTTCTGGTACGTCACCTCGCTCACCTGCTTCATATCCTCCAGCTCTTTCTCAATCCACAGCAGACTGTCATTATTGGAGTAGTCAGCCTTCATGCTCATCTCCATCGAGATGGAGAACGGATTGGCCTCCAGGAATTCGGACGGGTCGATACCCATACTCTCCACATGCTCCTTCAGGGCCTGCTCCTTGCTGACGTATTCTATACTGTTCACATAAGGCTTGGCACACAGCTGCCGTTGCAGCTTCTGCGCCTCAGCGGCAGGAACATCTTCCTGCAACACCACCGTCACCACCAGGTTCTCCTTTACCGAATTACCTATTACGTGGGCAGTCAGCATCAGCAAGACTACCATACCCAACAGTATCAGCACCATTGTAGTACTGATCGTATTGGTAAATACCTGCATTCTCCAGGATGATGTCTTTCTTCTCTTTCTATTCATGGCTCACCACCTTACCTTTCAGCGTGGCACTACTGCTTTCCGTAATCTCCACCCTTACTGTTTCACCTATATGATGCTGACCGCGGTCCACAATCACCACCTTGTTCTGTCCCGTTCTGCCGAACAGCTGGTCACGGCTGCGCTTGCTCACACCCTCCAACAGCACATCGTACTGCTGACCGATGCAACGCCTGTTGCTTTCAGCCGACAGTTCGTTCTGCAGGGCAATCAGCTCATTCAGGCGTCTTACCTTCACCTCCTCGGAGATGTCGTCGGGCAGATGCTTGCTGGCATAGGTGCCGGGCCGCTCGCTGTACTTGAACATGAAGGCGCTGTCATACCGGCACTCACGCATCAGGCTCAGGCTCAGCAGGTGGTCCTCCTCCGTCTCGCTGCAATAGCCAGTGAATATGTCCGTGCTGATGGCGCAGTCAGGGATAATCCGGCGGATGGCAGCCACACGGTCCAGATACCACTCACGGGTATATTTACGGTTCATCAGCTTCAGGATCCTGTTGCTTCCGCTCTGCACCGGCAGATGGATGTGATGGCAGATGTTAGGTTCTTCGGCTATCACACGCAGCGTCTCGTCACTCATATCCTTGGGATGCGAGGTGGTGAACCTTACCCTCATCTCGGGCACCTCACGGGCCACCTGCCTCAGCAACTCCGGAAATCCGATTACAGATTGCGAGTCAGGAGCTGTGAACTGATATGAATTCACATTCTGCCCCAGCAGGGTCACCTCCTTGAAGCCCCTGTCACGCAGGTCCCGGCATTCGCGCAGGATGCTTTCCACATCACGGCTCCGCTCACGGCCTCTGGTATAAGGTACAATGCAATAGTGGCAGAAGTTGTTGCAACCACGCATAATGGTAACAAACCCTCCTATATGTGTACCGCAGATACGCTGCGGAATAATATCCTTGTAGGTCTCGGTGGCGGACAGCTCCACATTGATGGCTTTCTGGCCGCACTCTACCTGCGCCACCATATCAGGCAGTGACATGTAGGCGTCCGGGCCCACTACAATGTCAGCATGATGCTTCTCTATCAGCTCATCCTTCACACGCTCGGCCATACAGCCCAGCACGCCAATGATGATCTTACGGCCCTTCTTCTGCAGACTGTACAGAAATTCCAGCCGGCTGATAATCTTCTGTTCGGCATTCTCCCTGACGGAACAGGTATTCAGGAATACAGCATCAGCCTCATCCATATTCTCCGTCAGTTCATAACCCGCCATACCCATCACGCTGGCTACAACCTCGCTGTCAGCAACATTCATCTGGCAGCCGTATGTTTCTATCAGTAATTTCTTCATTTAGTACCGAACGCACTTTTCGCGCTGCAAAGATACGGCTTTTTTGCCACATTTTACCTCTTTTTATTTATAAAAGCCTTTTCTTGAGGTATTATTGAGTTAAAAAGTGTGAATTTCTCATTTTTTCAAGGGTTGATTCTTGCCTGTTTGCTCAATTATTCCGAATTTTGCGTCACATTAGATTTTTTCATAGTTAAGGTTTAGTTTTAGGAGTAAGGGAGCTGTGAAGTCCCCTTACTTTGGTTATATTGCCCCATGCCCTTCGGCATTAAATCATCAGTCGGAGCTGAAGGGAAATGTCATTTTTCCAGGAACTGAAGATAGTCTGGTGGCTGGAGCCGATTTCTGTGCGGTCGAAGTATTTGCAGAGTGAGTATTTCCCTTCCAGCATCAGGCGTTTATTAAGACTTGTCCATCGGGCTGTGCAAACCCCGTGAATCCCCCTGCCGTAATACTGGCCCGAGGAGACGCTGCTGTAGAGCGAAGGCTCGTACAGACAGATGCGGCTGTTGTAATCGTCTGTCTGGAAGTAAGCCGCCATCAGAGCCAGGCGGATATTCGGCTTGGGAATGTTGCAGCTGGCTGTCTGCAGCAGGCTCCATCCCCTACTGCCCAAAACCGTATGCAGCCAACCTGTTGTCTGCAGCTTCCACGCGGAAGAGGGCGTGCAGGTCCATTGTACTTTGGCACGATGATGAGGTTCCATAACATCCGCCTGCTCCTTGCGTTTCAATTGGTAACGCAGTTCTATGGCATTTCTGCTGTTGATGCGGTGGGTGGCCTGCGCCATAAACTCCTGCCCCGTGCTGGCACGTGTCATGCGGTAACGCGGCCAGGGGTTGTGGAAGAAATCGGCATAGCAGATGAACTGCCACCGCTGCCAGGGTTGGGCTTTCAGGTGAAGCAGCACACCCGTCTCATTCTGAGCCGAGGAGTTATCGGCAAAGGCACCGCTCAGGAAGGAGTAATACCTGTAACCGTAGAAACGCTGGACAGCAGAAAGCGTATAGCGTTTGCTGATAATCCATTGCAGGCGGTTCAGGGTTCCGATGCCACCCTTCTCTGCGCTGTAAGCCGTTTCTCCCGCAAGGGTCAGGCGGTATTTACTGTATCCGTAGAAGAGGCTCCCCACCCCGAAGCTGCTTCCGCTGGGGTAACACCTGCGATAGAGGGCCGTTCCTGGATTCAAGGTCTTACTGAAACGCATATAATAAGCCGTAGCTCCCAAGTGGAAGCCTTTGTCCTGCCAGGATACGCTGCCGCCTGCTGTAATAGCCGTAGCGCTGTTCTTGTTCTTCAGCTCTGATGCAGTTCTGTGATAGCCCGATGTCTGCAAGGTCTGAACCTGCCCATCCTTATTGATAGTAGCATCCTTTTGGCGATAAGAGGCAAAAGCTGTTACCTCCCACCTCTCCCCCAGCCTCAAGGTCGCTGCCGCGCCACGCAGGAAGTTAATCTCGTCGGTACTGGCAAGGGGCTTGATGCCCGACTGCATCTTACTGGCAGGAGCTGACTTGCTGAACCAGTTACTACCGCCCAGGGCTACTCCCTCGCCCAAGCCGATGCGGTAGTCTCCCACAACAGCATTTTTAAAGATTCCCGCATCCCTGAGCTGGGCAAAGCCGCCGTATGAGTCAAAATACCGTTCGCCGGCATCCTTCTCGGTATGAAATCCTGCACGGAAGTGCTTGCTGTTGCCTATCTCATATCTGATGCGATGGTAAAGGGCATTACCAGCATATCCGTTAGCGGCGCTATACCCTTTCCTTTTATATAACGGAATATCTGTCCGTAAGGAGAGGTCATTTTTCAGGTGCCCGAAAAGGTCATCCTTTTCCTTCCCCCTTGCCTCTCCGGCATAGACAAACAGATGCAGCCAACGGTAAGTCTGCGCATCCATGAGGGGAAGCAGAAGCAGTTCGCCAAGGGTCCTCATCTGCCCGTGCAGATAGATATAGGCATGAATGGATTCTATCTGCTGCTCGGTCAGAAAGGGTATTTGCTGAAAATCCTCTATGCTGGCTGTATTGATGTTCAACGGATGCTCATGCAGCAATTTCAGTTCCTCCAGGTACACCATTCGGTCTTCCGCCTCCAGCATCTGTTCATCCCCGGCCGAGAAATCCTCTACAAAGTCATCCCATGAATACAGTTGCTGTGCCGCCACAGGGAGGAATCCCCGGCAGAAAAACAGCATCCACAAAATTATCCTGACAAAATCTCTTTTATTCATTAAGACAAAGGAACACCCTTATAAGTATCAGAAGCTCTCACCCTCCGGAAGGATACCGGCCTTCTCCAGGATAGGCACGATGTGAGAGGCGCGCAGCCGTTTGTTCTCCTTCTTCTCAGACATATACAGATCATAAAGCTGATGATGATTCATCAGCCAAATGCTCATCTGCGTATCATTCACAAGCCTGACATTAATGTGACCCTTGTTATCATATGACCCATGACTGACTGTATAGCAGGAGACATTCCTCATCTGATTAGCATGTACTGCTGCACCGGCTGCTATACCCACGACCACGCCCCCAACGAGAGCGCCGGCAAATGCCGCATTGGACGAATTCCCGCCCCTGTCAATTGAATTGTTGGTAAAGAACAACTTTCCCTTGCCAATATATTTCGCCTCGGTATAGCCATTGCCCATGCGGGTTCCCTCGAACTTCAGATTATGTGTGTTGAGAAGCAGCATACTGTCCTTCATAACGACAAAGGCCTTCTTCTTCAGAATCTTCTCAATCCCTTCATCACCAGTTTCCAAATTGTAATCACTGCCACCCCACCAGAATTTGACTCCCTGGGTGCGTTCATTCAGAATGACTTCCGGAATTTCTATCCATTTGTCAGCCATAAAGTCATCGTAAGTCAGGCAATACCTGCTTCTTGCACATACATTGTAAACCACCGGCAGCACAATCAGCATCAGTGCCGCACGTCTTAAGAAAAATCTGAACCAGCTCATCTTCAATTTAAATGTGTTTAATATTTTGGGAGAACAAAGGTAATATATTTCCGGCAACCCTGCAAGTTATGGGGAGAACTTATCTCGTACCAGAAAGAAAAAGGCAACCACAACCCGGACTTTGTGACATTGGAATTTGTGACATTAAGGTACATCCGTATGCGCAGAGCCAGAGTCAAAGGGGGATGGGGGAGATAATTTTTTAATGTTTATTAAATATTTAACTTACATATCCATGCCTGCAGCTTGCCTGTGCCTGCGTTCTGATTTGTGGTACATACTAAATGTCACAAAGTCACATGTCACAAAATCACCCTTTGCTGCCATTGTAGTATGGAGGCAGGGACGATGCGTCATGATTTTTCTAAATACCATTTTGCTGCGGCCGACAAGTCCGTTTGCGAGTACTAATAGTAACAGTTGCTACCACACTAGGGCGTAAAAACTCCCTAGTTAGACAGTAAATTTTCCCTCACCGGAAGGATTCGGGTTGCTCATCCGGCTTCTACAGCATGTAATGGATTTTCCCTGTGTGTAGTAAAAATAAAAAAAGATGTGCCTGACATTATTGACACGGAAAAACATGCCAACTCGGCAAAAATAATTATAACCAAGGCTTGAGAATAGTTTTAAAAGGCGTATTAAAACATTTTCCCTTGTAGTTTAACGATGTTTTTATTCTATTTCTTCTTCAAATCCTTTGCTACCCACAGCACCCACTCGTCTATGTTGTCTGTGAGCTTTCTAGGATAAGGCAAAGGGATGATGACGTCAGGAACTATACCCAGGCCTTCAGAGAAGTCTTTCTCGTAAAAGCCGGAATCCACGGATGTGGCATAATGAACATCAATTTGGCTGTTAGGCAAGTAGCCCTCTCGACAATTGCCTGTTAAATCGCTCCCAAAGGTATTTCCTATACCATAGACTTTAGCACGGTTGCTATACTTCTGAGCAAATTCTGCTATACGTTCTGCTGCACTTCCCGTTATAATATCGACCAATATGGCTGCCTTTTTGATGCGCGTTGTTGACTTACGCCCCGTATCACCTGCCTTTTCAACCCATTTCACGAACTTCTTCTTTGAAGATTCGCATGTGGCGATAAAGTTCTTCATGCGCTCGTTATCGGATTGCCAATTCGCTCTGTTTTCAGGGGTGTTGCGAAACCAACATACAAAGGGCTTGTTGGGATGGTCGTACAGCATATCGTAATACCTGTTCCACACGCCATCATTGCCTCCGTCATTCTCACGAACGTCAATAATCAGGTTCTCACAGTCCGATTCATCAAACTGCTGCAAAGCATTAATCGTCCATTCGTATAATTCAGGACTGCATGTGGGGACGCGGATGAGCCAGGTTAGGGAATCTACTTTGCAGGAAACTGGCTTTGGGTCATACTCGAAGGTCCCAGGCACCTCCACCACAGTACTGTCAGTCTTTATAACTGCTTCATTAATGTGGAGTTGCCATGCCATTTGAAATGCCATTGCATCAACTCCTATATGCCTGTCGAACTGGCTAAAGAACCACATGGCATAATCGCTGGCTGCTTTTCCCAGGTCTGATTCTCCTTTGCGCAACTGCGCTCGGATTTGCTTCTTCATGGACTTGTATTC
>JAEEGF012121537.1_pt1 | contig 19103 bp, 16 predicted proteins | sample 9134171 | NCBI WGS metagenome assembly JAEEGF01 (sample SAMN16246542, study PRJNA631951) | gut metagenome | biome: gut microbiome; feature: rumen; material: AP-attached | host: Bos | place: Iran: Karaj | collected 2018-10
TTCTTGGAGTCGAGGTTACCGGTGGGCTCATCCGCGAGGATCAGCTTCGGGCCTGCAACGACGGCGCGGGCGATGGCGACGCGCTGCTGCTGACCGCCGGAGAGCTGCTGCGGGAAGTGGTTGGCACGATGACTGATGGCCATACGCTTCATAATTTCCGTCACTTTGGCCTTGCGCTCGCTGGCGCTGATGTTCAGATAGCGAAGCGGGAGCTCGATGTTCTCATAAACATTGAGTTCGTCAATCAGGTTGAAGCTCTGGAACACGAAGCCGATGTTGCCCTTGCGGAACTTTGTGCGTTCCTTCTCCTTCAGGCCGCCGACTTCGGTGCCCAGCAGTTCGTAGCTGCCGCTGGTGGGGTTGTCCAGCAGGCCCAGGATGTTCAGCAGCGTTGACTTGCCGCAACCGGAAGGGCCCATAATGGCGACGAATTCGCCGTCCTTGATTTCAAATGAAACACCGTTGAGAGCTGTGGTCTCGATTTCTTCCGTGCGGAAAATTTTACTGAGGTTTGATACTTTAATCATTGTTATATGTTTTATTGTTTTTCTATTCTTTCTTCAATGCCTCGGCAGGGTTGGTCCGGGCGGTCTTGATGCTCTGGTAGAGGACGGATATGATGGCAATCAGGGCTACAACAAGGCCGGCCAGGGCGAAAATCCACCAGTGGAGACTGATGCGGTGGCCGTAGCCCGAGAGCCAGCGGTTCATAATGAACCAGGCGACCGGAACTCCGATGACGAAGGCGATGCCCACCATCTTCATAAACGCCAGCACCAGATCCTTCAGCACGCCTGAATACTCGGCGCCGAAGACCTTCTTTACCGACACGCTACGGATTTCCTGCTGCATATAGTATGAACTCATCGCGAAGAGACCCAGCGCGCTGACCAGAATGGACAGCAGCGTGAAGATGAGCACGATGTTCAGCACGCGGCTTTCGTTCTTGAAGCCTTCTTCTATCATCTCCTCGATATATGCCCCCACGAACATTCTGCCGGGGAACACTTCTTCCACAATGGCCTCAACTTTCTTGCGGGCGGCATTCTTGTCACCGTTGGTCTTGACCACCAGCACCCAGGGGAAATTGTCGTCCGGACTTTCTTTCCAGTTGTAGACCATTGCCGCGCTTTGGGCCGATTCGAGAGGACGCACCTTGAAATCGTAGTAAACGCCGCCGATGGGCCAACTGCCTTGCATCGAAGTCACATATTCCGTTTCCGACTCATCAATACCTATCAGCTTGAAGGCGTATTCGTTCAGCCACCAGGCTCGCTGGTGGTTGTCCTGCTTTTCCTTCAGTCCCAGGATCTGGAAATACTTGTCGTCTCCCTGGATCTGTTGGAACGACACCCAGTTGCCGGTGCCGACTTCCATAGTGACGTTATTCGTTCCTTCCAGCGGAATGCCGTTGCCCTGTCCCACCTCTTCCACGCAGGTTTCTTCTCTCAGACGGTCCAGCAGCGGGCGGAGCTGGCCGCTTTGTCCGAAGTCATTTTCAATGACAAGTATGTCTTTCGTGTTGTATCCCAGGTCGGCCGTAATCAGATGCCGGATCTGGAGGCCCATCGTCAGGGCGCTCACCAGCATCACGACAGAAACCACATTCTGCAGGACGATGATGACTTTGCTATAGACGGTTTTCGTCTTGAGCCGGAGCGTTCCACGGACGATTTCGATGGGCTGGGCACGCTGGATGAGCAAGGCGGGAACGATGCCGGCCAAAATGCCGAGCACAGCGATGAAGGCCAGCACCAGCAAAACATTAACCGGAGTCACTGCCTTGAAAATGGAAACCGGATATGCCAGAAGACGGGAAGCCAGCGGAGCAAGCCCTTCTGCCAGCAGGATGGCCAGCAGCATCGAGATGCCGCAGATGATGGTGCTCTCGGCAATGACCTTCAGGAAAATGCCCCGTTTTTCGGCACCGACAAGCCTGCGGGTGGCCATCTCCTTTGCGCGGAAGCCAGTCAGTGCAGTTGTCATATTTATATAGTTGAGCACTGCGAAGGCCAGCAGAAGCAGGCACATCGCCAGCAGCAGGTTCACGAAGTCACGGTTACCGATCTGAACTGTTTCGGTCCAGTCTGAGTTGCCTTCATTCAGGAAATACAAATCTCGCAGCGGTATGATGCGTACTTGGTCGTGATTGCTCTTATATACCCAGAAATTCTCTTCAAGCCAGTTCAGCAGATCCCCTTTCTTTGCTGCAAGGTCGGCGCCAGGGTATGTCATCACGAAACAAATGCCGCCTCCTGCATTGCTCATATACTCATCGTGGGCCGGATTGGTCTTCGGCATCATCTCTCCGCGGACCAGCACATCCGGAGTCTTGAGGATGGAGTTGCCGAAGTCCTTCATCACGCCGCAGACGGTCAGGTTGGTGCCGCCTTCCTCGGAATAAAGCTGTCTGCCTATAGGGTCCTTGTCCCCGAAATGGGCGTTGGCGAATTCCTCGCTCACCATACAACGGTCCCATGAAAGGTGCCAGTCGGCCTTGTTGCCAGCCGCCAGTTCATAGCTGAAAATGTCGAAGAAAGTGCTGTCGGCCGACATCATCCGGCCATGGACAACCACTCCACCTTCTCCGTCAATATGGAATGGCGAGGCCGAAGACATATTGGCGACGCAGCATCCCTTCTCAATCTCCGGAAATTGGTTTTTCAGATGCTTGTCAAGCCAATATCCCATCGTAAGGTTGTTCTCGTTGGCAATGACAAATATCCGGTCGGCATTCTCCTGGAAAGAATCCGTGGACAACTGACGCTGGACATATACTGCCAGCAGGAGCACGAACGCCATCGAGACCGTGAGGCCCACGATGTTGATGGCCCCGTAGAGCTTGTTCTTCTTAAGAAAATTCCAAAAACTTTTCATCGCCTAGAATACCAGTACATCTGAATCACCATATGTTTCATATCCGGAGGTAATCACCTTCTCGCCGGGTTCCAGGCCTTCCAGAACTTCATAGTACTGCGGGTTCTGGCGGCCGATGCGTATCTCTCTCTTGACGGCTTTGGTGCCCTCCTTGTTAACCACATATATCCATTTTCCACCGGTCTTCTGGTAGAAGGTGCCGCGGGGTATGATGACAGCTTCTTCGGGCTGGCCAAGCTGGAGGTTCAGGTAGTAGGTCTGGCCGGCGCGGATGTTGTCGGGCTGCTGGCCCTCGAACTTGAAGTCAGCCTGGAACTTGCCGTCGCGCACCTCAGGATAGACCTTGCGGATGCTGGTGGCATATGTCTCGCCCTGGCGCTCGAAAGTAGCTTCGAGGCCTGCGACTACGCGGTCGATGTAATGCTCGTCGATCTGTGCTTCCACCTTATATGTTCCGACTGAGTTGACCTGGCCGATCTTTGTGCCGCTGGCTATGCTCTGGCCGAGTACGACGTCAAGCAGGCCGAGTTCGCCGTCGATGGGCGCCTTCACGATAAGGTTGCCCTTGCGCTTGCGGATCATCTGCATATTGAGCAGCATATTGTCGAGACTTTCTTCCATACGGTCGATCTGCGTGCCGCGGTAGAGGCTGTCCTGCCTTGAGCGTTCGCGGATCAGTTCATATTTCTGGCTGGCAAGCCTGTAGTCCTCCTCTGCCTTCAGGTAGTCTTCCTTTGCTATGAGTTTCTCGTCATAGAGGGCTTTCTGCTGCTCGTAGGCACGGCGCATACGGTCGACTTGCGTGCCATACTCCAACTCGTTCTGGCGCACGTCCAACTTCTGCTGCTCCATCTGGATCTGGGTGTTGCGGAGGATGTTCTCCTTCTCGGCCAGCTCAGCCTCGGAGTTCAGGATCTGCAGGTCAAGGTTGTCGTTGTTCAGGATGAGGATGGCATCCCCCGCCTTCACGGGCGAACCCTCTTCGATGAGGATCTTCTCCACGATGCCGCCCTCCTGCGGGCTCAGCTGAACGGTGGTCATCGGCTGCACCCGGCCGCTGATGCGGATGTAGTCGTTGAACTCGCCCATCACGGCGTTGGAGATTGTGACGGTGTCCTTATCCACCCTCAGGGTCTTTGCATTGGGCCGTGCTATCAGATATACTATGAATGCCAGCAACAGTGCTCCCAGCCACCAGGGCAGAGCCTTCTTGGTAAACGCCACACGCCAGCCTGTTTTCTTTTCGATGATCTTATCCATTGTGTTTTACACTTTGATTCTTGCCCGACTGAAGAGCACCACCCGTGCCACATTTCCCAACTATTTGACATACAGGAGTTTTCCATCCAGAGAACCTTCCAGAAAGTGTAAAGTTTACAGTCAACTTTACACTTTCTGCTTTACACTTTCCACTCTTGCTACCCACCCCTGGCATTGCGAACACAAGTGCGCCCGCCGTCCCAAAATCACGGACGGCAGGTGCGAAAATGGGGGTAAAACGCTCCCACCGTCCCTAATTTCCGGACAGTGGGCGCACTTTCGCCGAAAAGTATGTTTTGGAATCAAAAAACATATCGATAACTTTGAAGAAACGTCTGCGGCCAATTCCTGGTTGGAGAATGAAAGTGGAGGGTATGATATGGAATTCTGGCTTATCTCAACAGAACATTTGGAGGACAGCCTCCTCTTCAGAGATTCAGAAGACTTTCGAGTCGGGATGAATTACGTCGCCGTGCAGGCTTTCAAAGCGGGCGTCAATATGCTCGCCTTCATACTTATGTCCAATCACGTGCATTTTGTGGTGGAAGGAAGTCTCGCGCAAGCCAAATCGTTTGTAAACGGATACAAAGGGGAATACTCTCGATTCCTTTGGAAAAAGTACGGTTTTCGCGAGCATCTCCGGGAGAACGATGTGGACATCCGCCCTCTTCCCCTTGATTCTGAAGCCCTGGAAAAGGCAATTGCCTATGTCCAGATGAACTGTGTTGCCGCCAACATTTGCATCCATCCAACCGAGTACCCTTGGGGCACCGGCAGCACTTTTTTCTCGCAGTCGAGCGCGGCCGGAAGGTATATGAAAGACTTCTCTGCACGAGAACGGTTCCGGCTCCTGCACACTAAAGCTGATCTGCCTGAATCTTGGAGGATCAACGACCAGGGGTTCATTATCCCCGCGTCTTATGTGAGCAAAGACTTTGTCGAGGATATTTTCCATACTCCAAAAAGACTGAACTATTTCCTTCAGAATTCCTCCAAGTCCAAGCAACGGCTCGAGATGGGAGAAAAGAACCTGCCCGCCTTTTCAGATCAGACCATCTTGACGGCTCTCCCGGATCTCTGCAAGTCACTATTCCAGAAACCCGGGCCGCAATCTTTGAATGAAGATCAACTGGTCGAACTGCTCCGCCAGCTCCGCTTCCGATTTTCCTCAAACGTCAACCAGTTAGCCCGCGTTACCGGGCTTACATATGAGGAAGCCGCAAGGTATATGGACAATATCTGATGTCTACCACAAATGCTCCCGCCGTCCCAAAATCACGGACGGCAGGAGCGAAAAGGGGGTAAAACGCTCCCACCGTCCCTAAATTCCGGACGGCGGGAACGCTCAGAGCCGAAGGCAGAGGGAAGCGCTACTCAGCGACAGGATCCTTGAGCTCTACGACGATGACGCCATTGGGAGCATCGTATTCCTTCAGGCTCTCTTCGTTCTTCAACACGGTAATACTCTTAATCTTCTGCGGGTCTAAATCCTTGAGGGCAGAGGAGTTTTCGTACCTTTTTCCGTCGATTATGATAACCGGGTCTTCGGCCGAAGTTGTTGTACTTCGGATAAAGACCTTGGGCGCTGCCCCATCATTCTCTGCGGCTCCTTCAGAAATTTTGGCAGATTCACCTATACGGATGATTTTGGGGGTTTCGACGGATTCGCCGACAGGAGAGATAGACATCATCAGGGTCGACGGTCCGGTGGTGATGGAATGCACGGTGACAGCTTTCTTGCCGCTGCCCTGGGTGGATATCTGATAATCCTTGATGGTCTTCCCCTGGAGCTGGGAGCCGTCGAAGTTCTTGACGGTGACATTGTCGATGACATAGATTGTCTGCTGGGCCGAAAGAGTGAAGCAGGCGAAGCAGAGTGCAATAGCGATGATGTACTTTTTCATATTATTACTGTTTTTACTTGTTGAACGCAACTAGATGGAATGAATTGCCGCCGTCCATCGGGGTGAGGAGGAACGAAGCGGTGGTCCCGTCGTCAAACCTGGCGGTCATAATGAATCCGTCACCTACAGGCTTGAATTCGTAGCTGTCAGCGCTGGCGGGGTCCAGAGTGGAAATGAGCTGCAATTGCTGGATCATCTCCATTGGATCTTGACTGGTGGGCATATCGATGTCGGTATTCCTCGTCAGGAAGAACACTGCCACCAAAATGGCGGCCACACCGGAAAAGGCGAAGGCGCAGCGCCGGACAGTCCGTATGCGCGCCTCACGGACAATGCTGTCAAACTCGCCGGTGGCATCGGGAAGCGGAGAAAGTGGCTCAATGGCAAGAGATTCTGAGAGCGCGGCAACAGTCTTGTCGGCTTTCGCAAGCTCGCGCTCCTGAGCCACGGAAGTCTCTGCCTCCAGGTATTTCTGAATCAAGTCTTTGCTATCCATCATACTTCATTTAATGCTTTTACAATCTGCTTCCTGGCTGCCGATATGGAGCTTTTCACACTGCCTTTGGACCTTCCGGTAACAGCGGCAATCTCGTCCAGGCTCATACCAGCCGTACGCAACTGCAGCAGCTGCCGGGTGCCTTCCGGAATCTGCCGCAATGCCTCGGCCACGATTCGCCGGCTGTCTTCAGCATCGATTGCAGCAGAAGCGGTGTCTTGCGAAGAAATGGTTTCGGGGATCGAAGTGACTGCCCTGCCGGCAGCCTTGCGTAGATGAGACACGCAGAGATTTTTGGTGACTGTGACGGCCCAAGCCTCTACATTGCGGATATCATCCCCATCCTGCTTTGCAGTCCACAGACGGACCAGCACCTCCTGGGCGATATCCTCCGCCGCAACTCCAAGACCGGAAGCCCGGATAAATTTCCGGGCCAGGCCAAGGACTTTGGGCCGCACTGCGGCAAGTTCGATATCTAATGTTTTATCCATTCTTCACCCTTATAGACGCAAAAGTGGCAAAAAGTTAAGGGCGAAGTGAAGAAATGATGCAATTATTGGTTGATATATTCGACGCCGTTGTAGTATTTCACCACAGCCTGCTTGATGAGGTATTTGAAGAGGCTGTTCATCTCGTCGGCGCGGGATTTAAGGTAGTTGTTGTTCGCTGTCTGGAACTCCAGCGGAGAGATGAGGCCCTGCTCGAGTTTCTTGAGGTTGAGGCTGTAGGCCTCCTGCTGCACCTCAGCCTTGCGCTGGGCCTGCTGGTATGCGGTGGCGGCGCCATCACGGTCCTGGATGGCACGGCGCACCTCGCTCTCCACGTCGCGGCGTTTCTGGTCGAGCGTGGCAGAAGCCTTGTTCAGCGCGTGCTTCTTGCGGGCTATGGCAGAGTGCTTGCCCAGCCGGCTCCATATGGGAATGGAGAGAGAAAGCTGCACATACTCACCGCTGTTGTTGCGGAACTGGTCGGGGAAGGAAGCTGTTACCGAGCCTTCGTATGAGTAGTAACTTGTATTCCATCCGGCATAGACGCCGAGCGACGGCAGCACCTGCCATCTGGCAGTGTTCAACTCCCGGCGGGCATTCAGTTCCTGCAGCGATGCTATCTGGATTGCCGGGTTGTTGTCAAGAGCAAAGTCAACGACGGCTTCCGAGGCCACGGGATCGAGTCTCCACTCCGGCATCGAAGTGTCTATCGTCAGTTCTTCATCCACCGGCCAGAACATCAGGTCGGCGAGTGTCATCTTCTGGTCGCAGTACATATTGTAGGTATTGGTGAGATCATACCTGCGGTCGGCAAGGTCTGCCTCCATCTGGATGACGTCGGCGTGGCCTTTCTGCCCCAGTTCCTCCTGCCTGCGCGCCTTGGTGAGCGCCTGCTCCGCCGTAGCCACCTGCTCTTCGTATACATCGCAGAGCCTCTTGTAGTAGACCACGTTGTAGTAGGCCTCCATCACCGCCAGGCATATGTCGGCCTCCACCTGCTTCTCCTGCGAATCGGCTATCAGCATTCCAGTCTTGGATATCTTGAAGTTGTTCACAGCCTTAAAGCCGTCGAACAAGTCGTAGCCTGCCGAAACCCCATAATTGTTGTGAAACGATGTCGTGTTGAAATATGTGTTGGTCTGCGGGTCGATGCTGCGGCCAAAGTTGTAGTAGGCATAGGTCTGCGCACTGATATTGGGAGTGAAAAGTGCCAGTGCGGCATCCCTTCGGTCTATCTGTGCATCTCCGGTCGCAGCCTGCTGGATACGAATCTTCGTAGAGTTGGAAATTGCATACTCCATGCAGTCACGGAGCGTCATAGTCTGTCCCCAGGCCTGCATAGAAGGTATGCAGGCACCGAAGACAACACCAAAAAACCAAATGAAAATAAATTTGTTCATGTATGAAATGAATCTTCTTGTGCCAAAAATGAACATCCATTATACCAAAATAGCCAAATTGCTGATTATCAGTAGGTAAGCCTAATGCGCAAAAACGAAAAAGTGTAAAGGTCTTTACAACTCTTTACACTTTTCTCTTTACAATTCCTGCTTTACACTATGCTGGCGGAACTGAAGTCTGGGGCCTACCTGAACTCCAGACGGAAGGCGGTGCGGCCGGGTTCGCTGGAGTCGAGCTCTATGCTGCCGTTGTGGTTACGCATTATCTGGCGGGAAATGCTCAGACCGATGCCGGAGCCTTCCTTTTTTGTAGTATAGAAAGGAATGAATATCTGCTCCTGCGCGGCGGGGGGAATGGGTTCGCCGTCGTTGGACACCAGCACTATCACCTCGTCGTCCTTGCCCATCCGGGCGCTGATGTCGACGTGCTTCGCACCGGCCTGCAGGGCGTTCTTGATAAGGTTGATGAGAATCTGGGAAATCTGGCCTTCATCAGCGTAGATCATCAGGTCGGGCTCTTCGGGATGGTAGCGGCACTCGGCACCGCAGGCAGCCGCGAACTCGCTGTTGAGGGCGATGACGCCGTCCATCAGTTCCTGGAGGTCGAGCGCCTTGCGGACAGGCTTCGCCACGCCGGAGAGCTGCCGGTAGGTCTGCACGAAGTCGATAAGGTTCTTGGAAGAATCGGAGATGGTCTCCAGGCCGGCCTTGAGGTCAAGCTCGCTGCGACCGTTCTCGTCGACGGACTTTGCCATAGCGTCGGAGAGAGAAGCGATCGGCGACACCGTGTTCATGATTTCGTGGGTCAGCACACGTATCAGCTTGGTCCAGGAATCCTGCTCGTGGGCCTGCCTCTGAGTCTCGAAGATGGTGCGGATACGGTTGAGCGTGCGGTTGAACTTGTTGCTGTCCTTGAAGCGGAAGTTCAGTTCACCGTCCTCCAGGGCATCCATCATATAGGCCACCTTCTTGATGGCCTTGCGCCTTGTCCTGAGCGTTGCAATCACCGCTGCTATAACAGCCGCGACGAAGCAAGCACCAACGATATGCCACACGGTGAATGTCATAGACCGTACTTCTTAAGTTTCGCATACAGGGTCGGACGGCTGACTCCGAGCATCTTCGCCGCTGCAGAAATGTTCCCGTCGGTACGCTCCATAGCTTCGCGGACCAGCCGTTCCTCCTCGGCCTCGCTGGCTGCCTTTATGGTCTTGCCGGCTGGCCTGGCGGCCTCCAGCTGGATGTCGTTTGCAGTAAGGACGTTGCCCTCCGAAAGAATCACGGCCTTCTCTATGCAGTTGCCCAGCTCACGGATGTTGCCGCTCCAGCGGTTCTCGGTAAGCATCGCCGCTGCCTCCGGTGTAAGTCCCGTCAGCGGACGGTGGTACTTCAGGGCAAACCGCTCCAGGAACATCTGAGCAAGCGGAGCTATGTCTTCCTTCCTTTCCCTGAGCGGGGGAAGGGCTATGTGCACTGTATTGATGCGGTAATAGAGATCTTCGCGGAAACGGCCTTCGCGCACCAGCCGCTCCAGATCCATATTGGTGGCACAGATCAGCCTGATGTTCACCGGAATGGCCTGAGTGCCTCCTACCCTCACCACGCTGCGGTTCTGGAGAACCCTCAGCAACTTTGCCTGGAGGTGCAGCGGAATGTTGCCGATCTCATCGAGGAACAGCGTGCCTCCGTCGGCCTGCTCGAACTTGCCCACGTGGTCGGCGTGTGCATCGGTGAAGGCTCCTTTCACGTGACCGAAGAGCTCGCTCTCGAAAAGCGTCTCGGTAATGGCTCCGGCATCGACCGCCACCATCTGCTTCCTGCTGCGCAGGCTGCGGGCGTGAATCTCGCGGGCAAGCACGTCCTTTCCCGTACCGTTCTCACCTGTGATGAGGACAGTGGCATCCGTGGGAGCGATCTTTTCGACAGTCCTGAGTATGGCAGCCATAGATTTTGAGCCGCCCCAGAACATAGCATTGCCGTCAGCCGGACTCTGCGCCGTCCTGACATCACGCTTCATAGCCTTGCGAGCCTTGTCACGGGCTGCCGTCAGAACTTCTATCAGCTTGTCGTTGTCCCAGGGCTTGACGATGAAGTCGAAGGCTCCGCGCTTCATCCCTTCCACGGCAAGCGCTATATCGGCATATGCAGTGAACAGCACCACCTCTACGTCCGGCACCATCTTCTTGATCTCACCTGCCCAGTAAAGGCCTTCGTTGCCCGTATTGATGGATGTGTTGAAATTCATATCGAGCAGCACCACGTCCGGGCGGAACTGCTCCAGTGAGGTGACCAGCGTCGCAGGCGACGGAATTGTCTTCACCTGCTCAAAATGCACCGGCAGCAGGATCTCAAGCGTCCTGCGGATTCCCTGATTGTCGTCCACCACCAGTATCTTACCGATTTTCGATGCCATAGATTTCTCGTCAATTGTAAAGAATCTTTACAAAGTTAATTTTTATTTCATTTAAAAGACGTATTTTGATTTTCCTTGTGTTTATATGACAGAAACAACCTGAACCGCACTATTTCGTATGATGGATTATCGTACCTTTATGAGGTACAATTGAGTATTTGAGTGTATAGGGGACTTGACGAGCAGGAACTGGCCAGACACTGCTCACGGAGCGACATAAAGGCCGAGGACGAGCTGTATAGAAGATATGCAGCCAGGGTGTATACGCTCTGCAGAAGGTATCTGGGAGATGGTGACGAAGCCAAGGACCTGATGCAGGAGTCGCTGATCCAGGCCATCGACAAGATTTCCACTTACAGATACACCGGGAAAGGGTCCCTTGGAGGCTGGATAAGCCGGATTGCCATCAACAAGACGATCAACCATATCAAACGGCAGAAATGGAAGACGGTTCCGCTGGATGCAGGATTCCAGGACAAGATCCCAGAGCCGGATTCAGATGATATGGAAGCCATACCTCAGGAAAAGCTCCTTGAATGGATATCGAGGCTAAGTGACGAGAGAAGGACGGTTTTCAACCTATACTGCATTGACGGCTACTCACACAGGGACATAGCACAGATGCTGGGAATAAGCGAAAAAGGTTCGGCCGCAGTGCTGGCAAAAGCCCGGAAACAATTGAAAGAAGACATAAGACAATATTTGAAGGAAAAGGAACGATGAAAAACTGGGAAGACATAATAAAAGACAAGCTGGAAGGGTATGAAAGTCCCCTTCCGGAGGGTAGTCTTGCCGAGTTCCGTGCCCGCAGGGAAGCTGCAGGCAGTCCAGCTCCTTCAAGACGCTCTCCCCTGATCTGGATCGTGCCCGCCGCCGTCGCAGCAGGACTTGCGGCATTCCTGTTCCTCGGCAAGCCTGGGACAACGGATGAAGGCATCCGGACCATACAGCAGCCTACCACAACTATCGCTGCCGTCACCGACTCCACAGACTCTGCCAGCACAGTAGAAGCAGTCGAGCCGACACCGGTTCAGCCACTCATAGCACAGGCCGTCACACCGAAGATGACACGGCAGCCGGCCACAGGCCGGCAAACTGCCGAAACAGAAACACAGACGCCTGCATCCGGAACAGACACGGATGCTACAACCGGAACTGAACCGGAAGAAGCTGCAGACAATCCTGAAACTCAGGCTGAAGCTGCCGTACCGAACGAAACTGCCGGCCCGGCACAGGAGGGCACGACCGTCCAGACACCGAGGACCGGCGGCAACAGCACAATAACGCCTTACACTCCGTATATCCCCGAAGTCACCGTATCCAAACAGATTGGAATGAAAGTCGGGCCGGCGGTCGGCGTCGTTGCCGGAGGCGGACTTCTGGCGGCGGCCATTCCGATCCTGGCTGCACTTGCCCCCGACCAGATAGGGACTGCACCGGAATTGCCCATGAGACTTGCCGCGGCAAGCCCCTTTGCTGATTACGCCGTCAAATCAGCCCCCACTGCTCCTCCTGGATATGTCTATTACTATATGGCGACATCGCCCGGCCAACCCTCAGGCAATCACCAGTCTCCCATACCGGAGTTCGACTATTCCGTAACAAACGCTGAGCACAGCATTCCTCTGAAATTAGGGCTGTCTGCCAGAATTCCTGTTTCCGACAGGCTTTCTGTTGTGACTGGACTTAAATATTCAAAGTATATGTCCAAAGTCTCGCTCAAATACAACAACTACCGCTACGATTATGAAAGGACACAGAATGTGCACTACCTTGGAATACCGGTGCGCATGGACTGGATGCTGGCTTCCGGCAGGTGGCTGGATGTATACCTTGGCGGAGGAATCGAGGGAGATTACTGCCTTGGAGCGACACTCAACCACGACTTGATAGAGACAAAGGACGGACTGAGCTTCTCTCTGCTGGGAGCAGGAGGAGTGCAGTTCAACATCAACCGGCGCGTCGGTCTTTATCTGGAGCCAGAACTGAGCTGGACCGCACCTTCAAGGAATCGCGTGCTGGCAACATACCGCAGCGAGAACCCCTTGATGTTCTCCCTGGCTACTGGCATCAGAATCAATTTATAGAAGCATTAACATTATTATGAAACGTTTACTGATAATAACAGCACTCACAATCTTTGCACTTGGCTGCATTTCTTGCGCAAGCAGTGAGCCCTATGGTGCAAATCCCTACCGGCCGCTCGATATGCCCGCCGGCAGCAAGGCTGCAACCTATGTCAGGGAAGGGAACTCTTTCGCCATAAACTTCATCGGCCAGGTGAACGCCGTCACTGACGGAGATTTCATTACTTCTCCTCTCAGTATGCAGTTCCTGCTTGGAATGCTTCTGAACGGTGCCCAGGGTCAGACCGCCGACGAGATATGCAAGGTCCTTGGATATGGCGCGGACGAGGTTGATGCCGTCAATGACTTCTGCCTTCAGATGCTGAGGCAGCTTCCGTATCTCGACAGGCAGACAACGCTCGAAATCGCAAACGCAGTCGTGGTCAACCAGAAATTGCCTTTGAGAGAAAACTACAAGACGACTGTCAGCAAGTTCTTTGAGGCAGATGTGGAAAATATGGACTTCTCCGACCGTGCCGGAACCGTCAAGAAAATCAACAAATGGAGTTCCGACCATACTGACGGACTCATTCCTGAAATCATAAAGGACGTGGATGAAGGTAAACTGGCCATCCTGATGAATGCGATGTACTTCAAGAGCCAGTGGGTAGAGAGCCTGAAGTTCGACAAGGGGCAGACAAAAGAGGAACCGTTCAATCTTGGAAACGGCGCGAAAAAGAACGTACCGATGATGAAGAATCATTCAACCCTGCTTTGCCAGGGCACCGATGTCTTCACGGCAGTGCGCCTTCCTTACGGAAACGGCGCATACAGTATGGTGGTCGTGCTTCCGGATGAAGGGTTTACACTCGAGGATGTACTGGAATCGCTGAACGGAGAGACTTGGTCGGATTTCTTCCGCAATATGGTCACATGTAACGTGGACTTGTGGCTTCCGAAGTTCGAAACCAAATTCAGGATCGAACTGAATGACATACTCTCAGCTATGGGTATGCCTTCGGCATTCGACAAGGACGCCGCCGACTTCAAGGCTATGTCGGAATTTGCACTGCATCTCAGTCTTGTCACCCAGGATGCAGTCATCAAGGTCGATGAAGAAGGCACGAAGGCCGCCTCGGTATCCAAAGGCGAACCTGAAGGGATAATGGACATCCGTCCAGGAAGCCACGTGGTCTTCCACGCCGACAGGCCATTCCTCTACCTTATCACCGAACACAGCACAGGAGCCATCATCTTTGCCGGAAAGTACAGCGGCAAATAGGAACAGAAACACATTTGATTATCTATGAGGCCCCAAAAGGGCCTCATGTTTTTTAACAATAATTATGTAACTTAGCATGTTAAAAGTAAAAATCACAAAGCCATGAAACACTTGTTATTCCTTGCTGCTGGCGCAGCCTTGATGATGATGACAGTCGTTTCCTGCGGGGAAATACCGGAGGTCAGCGGAAATGACGCAGACAACACCTACAAACCCCTGGAACTTTCAACAAAAGCTGCCGGCTTCGTGAAGAAAGGCGGCACATTCACTTTCGATTACATCGACCGCATAAATAAAGAAGCCGATGAGGACTTCGTAGTCTCACCCCTGAGCATGCAGTTCCTGCTCGGAATGCTTCTGGACGGAGCCAATGGCGAAACTGCCGCCCAGATAGCCAAAGTCCTCGGCTACGGCGCCGGCGAAGTGGACGAAGTAAACAAGTTCAGCTTGTCGATGCTCCAGCAGCTTCCGAATCTCGACAACAAGACCAAGCTGAACATCGCCAATGCCATCTTCCTGGATGACGGCTGGCCGCTCAACGACTCTTTCAGGAAAGACGTGAGCAAGTTTTTCGACGCCGAAGTTTCCAATCTGGACTTCGCGAACGGCGAAGAAGCCCTCAAGGCAATCAACGGCTGGTGCTCTAAGCAGACAGAGGGGCTGATACCAAAAGTCATCGACAACGTGGATCCACGCATTCTCGCCTACCTTATGAACGCCGTGTATTTCAAGAGCCAGTGGGTATATCAGTTCTCCAAGGACGCCACATCCGACGATCTTTTCTTCGATGAAGACGGAAACTTCGGCACAGTGAAGATGATGAAGCAGGTCAGCGAAGTGCCTTACCACGAGAATGACAGATACCAGATGGTCCGCCTGCCTTACGGCAACGGTGCGTTTTCAATGATAATACTGCTGCCCAAGGGCGACTACAAGGTATCGGACATAACCGCCGAACTGAAAAATACTGACTGGGACCGTCTCCGCACGAAACCTGCCGAAGTAGAGATTGACCTTTGGATTCCCAGATTCGAGACGAAGTTCAAGATCAGGCTCAACGACATCCTCTCTGCGATGGGTATGCCCCTCGCCTTCACTGCCGCAGATTTCAGCTCTATGTCTCCTGCTGCCTCCAGGCTGAGTTTCGTGCAGCAGGATGCAGTCATCAAAGTCGATGAAGAAGGTTCTGAGGCAGCAGCCGTTTCAGTTGCGGCAATTGAAAAAAATGCGACATCTGTCGGGCCGATGAGACCCATTTTCCACGCCGACCATCCGTTCATCTATATCATCACTGAGCAAAGCACCGGCGCAGTACTCTTCGCTGGCAGATACAGTGGCAAATAGAAAATAAAAATAGCTTATGGAGAGACATCTGGATGCCCATTGCCAGGCGATTCTTAAGGAATATCGCGACAATCTTCCTAAATTCGAAAAGGAGGCTGCCGAAGCTTTTGACAAGCTTAAGCGAACCATCGATGATGCGGGCATTCTCGTAGCGGCATTGGAATACAGGGTCAAGACAGAAGATTCTCTCGCCGGCAAGCTGGAACTGAAGGGCAACAAGTACAAAACCCTTGCAGACATCACGGACATAATAGGCATCCGGGTCATTACTTTCTACATCGACGATGTGGACAAGGTTTCTTCGGCCATCGACCGTCTTTTCGATATCGACTGGACGAACACCATCGACAAGCGCAAACTTCACGAAATCGACAGTTTCGGATATATGTCGCTTCACTATATCTGTTCTCAGGGCGATTTCCCCTACCGTTTCGAAATCCAGATAAGGACAATCCTGCAGCACGCCTGGGCCAACATAAACCACGACACCGGCTACAAGAGCGGAATCGAAGTGCCGAAAAATTATCTGCGCAACCTCAACCGTCTTGCAGGTATGCTTGAGCTGGCCGACGAGCAGTTCAGCAGAATACGCAGCGAACTCGCCGACTACAGGAGGCGGGTGAAGGCTCTCGTGGCCAGCGGCAATCTGGACGACGTCCCCCTCGACGGCGATTCCTACCGCAGCTATCTTGACCTGAGGCCGTTCGACAGCCTCAACAAGCGTATCGCAGCAGTCAACCAGGCTGAGATCCAGGAAGTGTCGCTTCTGCCTTATCTTGAAATCTTCAAGTGGCTCGGAATGAAGACTCTCGGTGACATATCCCACCTTGTCCAGGATTATTTCGACGCCGCATACCAGATAGCCTGCCACCAGATAGGGCTGACCGACCTCGACATCATCTCTTCTTCGCTCGGCCCGCAGGACCTTTGCATAGCATACATAATGAAGAACGGTGGCGGGAAGGCCGGTATACGTCATATGCTCGAGGCGCTCAGCGGCCCTTCGCAAGGAAACGAGATGATGGCCGAAATGATGGCCGAGCAGGCGGCCGGACTGCCATTTATGAATCAGAAATAACCCGGATATGGCAAAAACGAAAATGGACACTTCACTTCTGGACCGTGCAATCATCTTTGCCGTCAAGGCCCACGCCGGCATTGAACGCCGTGGCAAGGGATTCCCCTATATAGTCCACCCTATGGAAGCTATGGAAATCGTGGCCACGATGACCTCCGACCAGGAGCTGCTCGCCGCTGCCGTCCTTCACGACACGGTTGAAGACACTGACGTGACGCTTGAACAGCTCAAGGACGTATTCGGCGAGAGGGTGGCCTCGATCGTTGCCTGGGAGAGTGACTCCTACGAAGAAGGAGTGAGCGAAGAAGACAGCTGGCACAGCCGCAAGCGCGATGCCATCAAACGTCTCGCAGACGCCCCTCTCGAGGCAAAGATTGTAGCCTTGGGAGACAAACTGTCCAATATGCGTGCTATCGCCCGGGACTACGCAATGCAGGGAGACAATCTGTGGAATCTATTCCATACAAAGGACCGCAAAGACCACGAATGGCATTATCGCGGGCTTGAGGATTCCCTTCGCGAACTGAAAGACACATATGCCTTCAAGGAATTCGAACAACTGATCGACCAGGTTTTTGGGGATGGAAGCCATTAAGATATCCATAGACGACTATGTCCTGACCGGCGGCGGCTTCAATGGTGAAAGCTACAGCAGCAAGCTCGATCCGGAAGTGATGCTGAAACTATACCTGCCTGGCAGGGAGAGCCAGTCGGTCCAGGAATTGACGAAGGCCAGGAAAGTGTATGCCCTCGGCATTCCGACTCCCGAACCCGGCGACTATGTGGTCACAGAAGCCGGTCGCTACGGCATCCTGTTCCACCGAATCCGTGACAAGAAATCGTATTCCAGAGCCACTGCCGATGAACCCGGAAAAGTAGAGCAGTTTGCTACGGAATTCGCCGGAATGTGTCTCAATCTTCACGGCGTTCACGTGAATGCAGCTGAGTTCGAAAGCGTGAAAGACGTATATTATCATCTTCTGGCAGACAACCCGTTCTTCACGAATTCCGAAAAGGACAAGCTCTGCCGCTTCATCGCCGATGCTCCCGACTCCGACACTGCAATTCACGGCGACCTTCAGTTCAGCAACGCCATTATTTCCGGAAACGAACGGTTTTTTATCGACTTGGGCGACTTCTGCTATGGTTACAGTCTTTTTGATGTAGGAATGGTATATCTTTGCTGCGTATTAAGCGAAGAATCGTTCATTATGGATACTTTTCATATGACCAAAGCCCTGGCAGTCCGTTTCTGGGAGCTTTTTGCCCCTGCTTATTTCGGCTCGGACCGCCCGCTTAAAAGCATTGAAGAAGAACTGCTCCCCTATGCGGGGCTCAAGAATCTCCTCATAGAGCGGGACCTCCACGCAATCAAGCCGGAACTCCGCGTTGCACTCAATCCAATCCTTAAATAGAAGGAAGTATGAAGTCTATCAATTCATTACAGAAAAATATACGAAAATCGATAGGAACAGGTGTACTACTGGTCGTGGTAGCGGCCCTTACGCTGGAAGCAACCTCCCTTCTGCAGAACTATTTCACCCGGCAGGGCCTCAGGGAAGAAGCACAGATGCGAGCTGAAAGCCAGTTGGAAACCACCAGACTGCAGATTGTGGACGCAACACACCAGGCAGAATCCGCAGTGCGCAACAGCATATGGATTGCCCGCTGGTGCCTCAATTATCTCGACAGTATGCCATTAGTGGCGAGCCGCTTAGTCGAAGACAACCCTACTGTGATGGGATCCACAGTCGCACTTGTTCCCAACTACAACCGAAGACGGCCCCTGTACTCTCCTTATGCATACCGTGATGGGGACAGTATCCTGACGAAGTCATTGGCCACACCGGAGTACAACTACCCTGCCCAGCCCTGGTTCACACGTCCTTTGGAACTTGACAGAGGATTCTGGTCAGAGCCATACCTCGACACGGGCGGCGGAGAAATCATAATGACTACATACTCGATACCTATAAGGGATGAAAATGGCAGGCAGGCTGCAGTGCTGACTGCCGACATTTCTCTGAAATGGCTTGCGCAGCTCATTGGTAGTTCCCAGGTATATCCAAATTCCATCGAGGTGGTTATCAGCCGTGACGGCAGGGTTCTTATCAGCAATCCCGAGGGAGACATCACAATAAAAACCCTCGATGAAGTCGCAGCCATCGTCGATGACACGCCAGCCTTTGCAAAACTGATTGCCGATATGCGCGCCGACCAGTCCGGAACCACCCAGATCAAGAATGACGGCGAGCTCTTCCACGTTTTCTACGCACCTGTAGAGCAGACAGGCTGGGCTATGGCCATCGCCGTGCCCGACGTTGAAATTTTCGGTTCGATGCGCCGGGTCAGGCTCATTGAGAGGCTGCTCCAGTTGCTTGGTCTCGGAATGCTGGTCATGATTCTCCGCACCACCGCCAAGAACCAGATGAAATACCACAAGATGAACGAGAAGAAGGAACGTATGGAAAGCGAGCTCCAGATCGGGCGGGACA